>Ga0187887_10000345_pt1 | contig 46795 bp, 40 predicted proteins | sample June2016WEW_7_10_FD_132977 | JGI IMG/M metagenome (GOLD analysis project Ga0187887, IMG submission 132977) | Peatland microbial communities from SPRUCE experiment site at the Marcell Experimental Forest, Minnesota, USA - June2016WEW_7_10 | ecosystem: Environmental > Terrestrial > Soil >... | reverse complement strand
TCGGCAAGCCCGAGGAAATTGCGCAGGCGGTGCTGTATCTGGCGAGCGATGCGTCTTCGTTCGTGACCGGCACGTCCCTCGTAGTAGATGGCGGCGGCCTAGCGGGATCAGGCTAAGATGACGACTGGAACATCCATGAAAACAAGCAAGCGCGATCTCTCCCGCGCCTGGTACGACCGCGCACAGCAGTCGCTGATCGAAGGCGTGAACTCGCCATCACGGGGCGCGGCCGTGTACTCAAATGGGCCGCTGGTACTGGAGCGGGGACGCGGCTCCCACGTGTGGGACCTGGACGGCAACGAATATGTGGATTTTATGATGTCGTTCGGGGCGTTGATTCAGGGGCACGCCCATCCAAAGATTGTCGAAGTTGTGTCGCAGGCCATTGCTGAGGGTTCGCATTTTGCGGCCGCGACCTCGGCGGAACTCGACGCAGCGGAACGTTTCCGGCGAATGGTTCCCAGCGCGGAAGCGGTTCGCTTTGCCAACAGCGGCAGTGAAGCGACCATGCTGGCGTTGCGGCTCGCGCGAGCCCACACCGGGCGAACCAAATTTCTCAAGTTCGAAGGCCACTATCACGGCTGGTACGACCCATATTGCCTGAACGGCCACAGCCATCCGGCCAATCAACTCGGCCCGAAAGAAGATCCAACGCGCTTTCCTGATTCCACCGGCATTCCCGCGACCGTTTTTGACGATGTAGTGCTGGCTCCCTGGAATGATGTGGAGACGCTGAAAGTGATTTTGCGGCGGCACGGAAATGAACTGGCAGCCATCATCACCGAGCCGGTTATGGCGAACATGGGCTGCATCCTGCCGCGCGAAGGCTATCTGCAAAAGGTTTGCGATCTCGCACATGAATATGGCGCACTCTTTATTCTCGATGAAGTAGTGACCGGATTTCGCTACGCGCCCGGTGGCTGCCAGGAGCGATACGGACTGCAGCCCGATCTGAGCACGTTCGGCAAGGCGCTGGGTGCGGGATTTCCAGTGGGCGCAGTGGCCGGCCCGCGCACCATTCTTAACCGCATGCGCTGGGGCAGCGAAAACATGGTGCTGCACTATGGAACGTTCAACGGCCACCGGCTGACCATGCGCGTGATTGCCGCCAACCTCGATCTGCTGGGGGCCGACGGAAACGCGGTCTATAAGCAGATCTATACCGTTGGAGACGCTGCCGTTGCGGGGTTGCGGGACATTTTTCGCCGCCGGAAAATCGCGGCGATCGTGCAGGGATTCGGGCCAATGTTTCAAATCTACTTTGCGAATCGCGACGCGATCCTTGATTATCGCGACTACTGTCAGTACGCGGACACCGCAAAGTACTCGCGCTTTATTCATGGCCTGCTTGATCGTGGAATCTATATGACGCCTTCCAATGGGCTGCACTGGATTATCTCGACGGCACACTCGATGAACGACGTGGAAACACTGCTCTCAGCCGCCGATGAAGTGTGTGCGGAGATGACATGAATATCGTCTTCCTCGGTGGAGGGCGAATCACCTCGGCGATGCTGGCCGGACTGCGGCTGGCGAAGACGAAACATCGCTTGATTGTCCATGACAGAAATCGCGGCAAACTGCGCACCTTGAAAGAACTTTACGGAGCTGTCGTCGAGCCTGACCTCAGGAAAGCTGTTGCTGCCGCAGACTTGCTCTTGATCGCGGTCAGGCCAGGGTCGGTCAGAGAACTTCTGCAAACCATCGGGAAGATCGAACGCCCGATGCTGGCAGTAAGTCTGGCGGCGGGAATTCCTTTGCGCGTGTTGAGCGAGTCTCTCGGCACTCCGGTTCGATGGGCTCGCGCCATGCCAAGCCCGGTCTGCCGCAGCGGACAGGGACTGACGGGTTTGTGCTTGCCTTCCAAGCCGCTAACGAAAGATCGGAAACAAATCCGCGCATTTTTCGGTAGCTTCGGTTCAGTTGTCGAGATTCACGAAAGCCGCTTCGACGCGTTTACCGTCACTTATTCATGCAGCCATGGCTACCTTGCCGTGGCGGCCCTGGCAGATGCCGCGCAAGAAGTTGGCCTGGATCGAAAGACTGCACTGTTGGCGAGCGCGCATGCCTTAGCGGACGGCATCGTGGCGTGGCGTAAGGGAGAACATTCTCTCGCGGCGCTGCTGGAAGAGGCAATCACTCCCGGAGGAATTGCCGCGAGCGCCGCCCATGGCATGGATGTGGCCGGATATAAGATCGCCGTCCGGAAAGGTCTGGCGGCCGGGCTGAAAAGAGCTCGGGCCAATGCCCGGCAATAATTTGGGGAACTGATAACGATCTTCTCGCGTATACGTCTAAAGTCAGTGGGGTTTCTATCTCCGCGCTGAACAGAACTTCTTTCTGGAGTGGTGATGCGATTCGCGTCCTGTTTTGTCTGCCTGCTCGCTCTTTCTTTCTTGATTCCAGCCGACATGGCTGCCGCCAATCCTGCCGCCGGTCTTGAAGTCCGGCGCACGGCGCTGAACGATCTTCTGCACGAGCAGTGGGAATATACGATGCGCACCAATCCGATCTATGCGTCGATTTTGGGCGACAAACGCTACAACGATCAGCTCGACGATTTTTCGCAAGCGGCGATTGACGACAGCCTCGAGCAGAACCGGCGGTTTCTCACGCAGTTCGAAGCCATTGACACCACCGGTTTCCCCGATCAGGAAGTTCTGAACAAAGAGTTGATGGTGCGCGATCTTCGCGTGGGCTTGGAAGGCGCGCGCTTCAAGCCGTGGCAGATGCCGGTCAGCCAGTTCAGCGGAATCCACATCGACGCTCCGCAACTGGTCAGCGTTCTCTCATTTGACAGCGTGAAGGATTACGAAGACTACATCACGCGTCTAAAGCTCTTGCCCCGCCTTTTCGACCAGAACATCGTGCAAATGCGAAAAGGCATGGCGGAAGGATTGATGCCGCCGAAGATTCTGCTCGACCAGGTAGTCACGCAAGCGAATGGTCTCGCGACGACCGACGCAGAGAAAAGTCCGTTTGCGCATCCCTTTGACAAGTTCCCAGACGCCGTTCCTGAAGCGGATCGCAAGCGCCTGCGCGAAGAGGGACTGGCAGCAATCCGCGGTTCCGTCATTCCGGCGTACGTGAAGTTCACGGTGTTCGTCCGCGACGAGTATGCGCCCAAAGGCCGCACCGAGCCCGGCGTTTGGTCGCTTCCCGACGGCGCGGCGCGCTATGCGTTCCGCGTGAAGGAGAGTACGACTACAGACCTCACGCCGGAGGAGATCCACCAGATCGGCTTGGCTCAAGTGAAAGAGATCGAAGGGCGCATGCTTGGGATTGCGCGCCAACTCGGATACCCGGATCTGAAAACCTTCTATGCGGCAATCAAAACGGACCCCAAGCTGCACCCACACTCGCGCGAGGAAATTCTGGATCTCTATCGAAAGTATATCGATGGAATGTATACCAAGCTTCCCGATCTATTCGGACGTCTGCCGAAGGGCAAGCTCGAAGTGATGCCCGTTGAAGAGTTCCGCGAGAAAGAAGCTTCCACACAATACGTGCAGGGCACGCCGGATGGATCGCGCAAGGCTCACGTGATGGTGAACACCGGGGATTTTGCCAAGCGAACCTGGCTCGATGTTGAAACAACTGCGTACCACGAAGGCGTTCCCGGACATCACATGCAGATTGCGATTGCGCAGGAATTACCGGCCCTTCCGCCCTACCGCCAGCAGGAGAACTACACCGCCTACACGGAAGGCTGGGCGCTCTATGCCGAACGGCTGGGCGAGGAAGTCGGCTTCTATCAGAATCCATACAGCTTTTACGGACATTTGCAGGACGACATGCTGCGCGCAATCCGCCTGGTGGTCGATACGGGATTCCACTACAAACATTGGTCGCGCCAGCAGGTCGTTGATTTCTTCCATGAGCATTCGGCCATCGATGAGCCGGAAGTACAGAGCGAGACCGATCGCTACATGGCATGGCCCGCCCAAGCGCTCGGATACAAAATCGGACAGTTGGAAATTCTGAAATTGCGGCAGTATTCGAAAGATCAGTTGGGCGCGAAGTTTGACTTGCGGGCATTTCACGACGAAGTGCTCGCAGGCGGCGCGGTGCCCCTCGATGTGCTTTCAGCACGCATTCACGCATGGGTGGGCGAGCAAAAGGCGCAGGCGTCGGTCGCTGGCACTGGTCAAAATCGGAGCCGGTGATAGCCGATTTCAGAGTATCATCCCGGAATGGCGGGTGAGCAGGAACGGCAACGACTCGCGGAGACTTACTCTGCGATGAGCGACGAAGAGTTGGGCAGAGCAGAGTAGTGACTCGCCTGACCCAGACGAACGGCCTGCTTCTTAGGCTCCTTTCACGCGGACCGCTATAATCAGCGCAATGCGGCAGTTCTTTCGTCTCTTGCTTCTCACGCTCGTGCTCATGATGGTCGCGCTGATCTCGGCGCTGACTGCGATGCGCTTGGCGATCCATGGAAGCGAAGTCATCATCCCTAAACTGGTGGGCATGAGCCCGATCGAGGCCGAGCGCACGGGAGCAGCTTCCGGGCTGCAAGTGGTCGTTGAACGGGAGTTCTACAGCGCTGACGTTCCCGAAGGAAGAATCATGACGCAGATGCCCGCGCCGGGAGTTAAGGTGCGGCGGGGATGGTCGGTTCGTGTTGCGCGCAGCCTCGGTCCGCAGCGCGTGGCGATCCCTGACGTAACGGGAGAGAGCGAGCGGGCGGCGGAGCTGAACATTCGCCGGCGCGGCCTTGCGCTGGGCTCGGTGGCGCAAGTGAATTTGCCGGATGCAGCGGAAGATCGGGTCTTATCGCAGAACCCGCCGGCCAATGCGAGTGGGATTGCCGCGCCGAAGATCAATCTGCTGGTCAGCGCAGGCGCAGAACTCGCCACTTACGTGATGCCGAACCTTACGGGGCAACCGCTGGGCAGTGCGACTCTGGCTTTGCGCGATGCGGGTATGCGAGTCGGCAAAGTGACGGTGGCCGCCGCAACTCCGCCAGGAGCGCCCCAAGCTGTCTCCTCTGCGGGAAAAGAGCCGAACCCAGCGAGCATGATCGTTACCCAAAGTCCCGCTCCCGGACAGAAAATTGCCGCCGGGAGCTGGGTGAGCTTCGACGTCCGATGAGCCTGTTACTCAACTGCCTGTGTCTGGGCCAGCCAATTCCGGCCACGTCAGCGCTTGTTCTTTTGAATAATCGCGGCGAAGAATCCATCACAGGGATGGACGCCCGGGATTGTGCGTAGGTAGGTTCCTCGAACCAGCGATTCCACCATGGCTCCGCTCAACTTGTCGGACAGTTCACCGGCCTGACGCAGCCGTTCCAGTTCTTCGCGGCAATCCATGATTGAAAATTTTGGCGAACCAGCGAGCGCGGCTTCCACGACCGATTCATTTTCCTCGCATTCTAACGAACAGCTCGAATAGATGAGCCTCCCGCCTGCTGACAGTTGCGCCAGTGCGGATTTCAGAATGGCAATTTGTCGCGCTTGCAGATCATCAAGATCTTGCGGGGTGAGCCTCCATTTTATTTCCGGATTGCGCGCCAGCGTGCCGGTTCCGGAACAAGGAACGTCGGCCAGAATGCGGTCGAACGCTTCTGAAAACGGCAATTGGCGGGCATCTGCAGCGACCACGCGGACATTCGGCCGGCGGGCCAATCCCCGCAACAAGCGCGCACGGTGTGGATGCAAGTCCGAGGCGATCACCATGGAGTCCTGATTTCGTTCGGCGACCAGAGTGGTCTTGCCGCCCGGAGCGGCGCAGCAATCGAGGATAGTTTCTCCCCGGCCAACCAACAGCGCAACGAGTTGTGAGGCCTCATCTTGAATTGAGATGCGGCCCTGCTTGTGAGCGCGGGTGCGCGTTACGTCGCCTGCAACGACGATGCGCGCGCTGGATAGCAGTCGACCAGGCACAACCGTAACAGCAGATTCCGCAAGTTCTTTCAGCGCCCGGTCATCGTAAATGTGAAGAGCCGTGGAAGGCGCAGTTTGGTCATTGGCACAGATCTTCTGCGCCTCCGCAAACCCGTAGCGCCTGGCCCAGCGTTCCACTATCCATTCGGGATGGGCGGAATTGCGAGCCAGTTCGATCGGATTGGAAGACCTGAGGATTTCGGCAAAAGCATCTGCCCCGGCGGCTCCGGAAGCACCAGGAGTGCCCGCAGCAAGCTTGCGAAGGACGGCATTGACAAATCCGCCCGCCGAACGCTTTCGCGCCGCCTTCACCATCTCCACGCTTTCGAAGATAGCCGCACGCGCCGGAACTCGCGAAAGAAACTGCAATTGGTATGCGCCCAGGCGCAGCGCCGCGAGAACCTCCAAATCGAGACGCTCGATCTTCTGCGCGGACGCGCGAGCGATATGGTGATCGAGCCATGACCGCCAGCGCAGAACACCCATGACGAGTTCGGTCGTCAGCCCGTGATCCGGAGAAGAAAGTTTTGAATAGCGTGCGGAATGCAGCAATTCGCTGGCGTAGGAGTGTTCGCGCTCAACCTTCAGAAGAATTTCGAAAGCCGCAGCGCGGGCTGGAGAGACGGCCATTGCGGACTATTGTCCCACGTCCGTGCCCTCGCAGCCACATTGCGCTCGCTTCGCTTCTCGAGCTAAGTTCCGAGGAGATCGCCGGTTTTAGGCCGATAGCCATTGATGAATTCTTGCGCCGTCATCCGGCGCTTGCCTTCAAGTTGAATTTCGATCAGATCGAGAACTGTATTCTGGCCGCAGCCGACCGCTAGATGCGCCCCCTCCACCGCGATCGTTCCCGGTGCCAACGTGGCCACAGGCTGTATTGGTTCAGCGCGATGCACTTGCAGCGTCTTCGCTCTAAATGTCGTGAAGGCCCCGGGCCATGGCCGGAATCCGCGCATGCGATTGAATAAATCGGCTGCCGAACGAGTGAAGTCCATCCGCCCGTCTTCTTTTGTCAGGATCGGCGCGAGAGTAGACTTCGTATGATCCTGCGGGACGGCCTGCAGTTCTCCGCTCTCGAGCGCGCGCAGCGTCTCCACCATAAGGTCCGCGCCGACTGATGCCAACTTCGGGCCCATGGTCTCGGCCGTATCGTCTGGCAAGATCGGCATTTCGCGTTGCAAGAGTATGTCGCCCGTGTCGAGCCCGGCATCAATGCGCATGGTCGTAACGCCAGTGATCGATTCGCCGCCGGCAATGGCCCACTGGATGGGCGCAGCTCCGCGATATTTGGGCAGAAGTGACGCATGCAGATTCAGATTTCCAAAACGGGGAAGATCGATCATCCACTGCGGAATAATCCGCCCGTAGCCGACAACGATGATCGCGTCAGGATGCAGCGCCTCAAGTTGTGCACGCAATTCTTCGTTGTTCTTGATTGTGTTGGGCTGCACGACAGGGATGCGAAGTCGGATCGCCGCTTCTTTCACGGGCGAAGCGACCATTTCCATTCCGCGTCCGCGAGGACGATCCGGCTGCGTCACCACCAGCGGTACGGAATGACCAGCCTCAACCAGCGCGTCCAGCGTCGGGACGGCGAAACGGGGTGTGCCGGATAAAACCAGGTTACAAGTCACGGGTGTCAGGTCTCAGGGAAAGCATAGCAGTCACCGTGACGCGATCCTCCTACCACTCTCCGGCCTTTACCAGTTTCTTGATCCTGCGCTTGATAAGGTCGCGCTTCAACCCGCTGATGTGCGAGATGTAAAGTTTGCCGTTCAAGTGGTCAGTCTCATGCAGAAAAGCGCGCGCCAGCAGGTCTTCTCCCGTGTGCTCAAAAACCTTGCCGGTCGCGTCTTGCGCGCGGACTGTTACGATCTTGGCGCGCGAAACATCCTCGCGAAACTCAGGGATGCTAAGGCAGCCTTCACTTCCACGCTGGCGGCCTTCTTTGCCGACAATCTCCGGATTGATAAGAACGAGCTTGGCATCCGGGTCTTCTTTGAATGTGACGTCGACGACAGCGATCCGTTTCGAAATGCCGATCTGTGGCGCAGCCAGCCCAACGCCTCGCGCGGCATACATGGACTCGAACATGTCTTCGATGAGCTTCTTAAGTTCGTCGTCGAAGGTTGTGACTGTCGCCGCGGGTTTCTCCAGGACCGGATCACCAAATTTTACGATTGGATAAATCATGTTGTTTGTCGCTGCCAGTTTTACCGCTTCAAAAGCTTTTCAGTTGCTCCAGATAACCCTCAAAATTCCGTTCAGTTTCCTTCAGCGAGTCACCGCCGAATTTTTCGAGAGCGCAGCGCGCCAGCGTCAATGCCACCATCGCTTCGGCGGCGACACCGGCGGCGGGAACAACGCACACATCGGAGCGCTCGTACGCAGCTTTCACCGCCTCCCGCGTCGTAAAATCCACCGACTGCAACGGCCGGCGCAAGGTTGAAATTGGCTTGAGATAGCCGCGAACGCGAATTTCCTGTCCATTGGAAACGCCGCCTTCAATGCCTCCAGCATTGTTGCGCGTCCGCGTGAATCCCGCAAAACCCGCTTCGCGCTCATACCCGATCTCGTCATGCACAGCCGACCCCGGCGAATGCGCTGCCTGAATGCCGCTTCCGATCTCGACTGCCTTTACCGCCTGCAGCGACATGACCGCGGCGGCCAGCAGTGCGTCCAGTCGCTCATCCCATTGCACATAAGTGCCGAGTCCAGGAGGAACGTTACGCGCCACAACTTCGAAAACTCCCCCGACCGAATCACCCGTGCGCAGCACTTTATCAACCTCTTCTTTCATGCGTGTCTCAGCGTCGGCGTCGGCACATGAGAGCAAGACTTCTTCCTTGCGCGCCAGTGGCTCGATCTGCTCCCACGCCACTTCACGATCCGCGATCGAAACTGAACCCACGGCGATCACGTGACTCAGAACCTCGATGCCCAATTCGCGCAACAACAGCTTGGCCAGCGCACCGATGGCGACGCGCGCTGCTGACTCGCGCGCCGAAGCGCGTTCGAGAACATAACGCGCTTCCGTGAAGTCGTATTTCAGCGCGCCCGCCAGGTCGGCGTGACCCGGCCGCGGCGACGCCACCCGCTTGTGCTTTTCCGGGTCGCCGGTCTCAACCGGAAGTGATTCTTTCCAATTCTCCCAGTCCCGATTCTGTAGCATCACCGCGATCGGCGAGCCGATGGTCTTGCCATGATGAACGCCGGAGAGAAAGTGCGCCTTGTCGGTCTCGATCTTCATTCGCCCGCCGCGTCCATAGCCCTGCTGGCGGCGCCAAAGTTCCCGATCCACGAATGCCTGATCCACTGGCAATCCCGCCGGCAAGCCGGAAAGGAAGGCAACCAGGGCTTCGCCGTGTGATTCTCCGGACGTGAAGTAGCGCAGCATGTGGAAACAGGCATTGTAAATGAAGAAGAATGTCTCGGCTCTTGCTGATTTTCGGGCCAATTTTGGCTCGAATGCCTGAAAAATGCAGTTACAATGAATAATGAGTTGTTGGAACGCTGGATCAGGACCTCAAATTCCGTCGCGCACTTCGTCAAAGACGCGAGGTGAATTCCGCAGTGCTAACCACGAAGAGTGGACCGATTTATCCAGAAAAAGTCGAACGAATTCGTTGCCTAATCGCCGACGATCACGAACTCGTGCGCTACGGGGTGCGCCGGTTGCTTGAAGATGCCGATGATTTTGTGGTGATCGCCGAAGCTCCCGATGCCGCGCTAGCCCTCAAATTGGCGCTGGAATATCACCCCGACCTCGTGCTGCTCGATATCGGCATGCCCGGAATGTCGTCGTTCGAAGCTGGAAAGCTGATCGAAGAACATTGCCCCAACTCCCGCATCGTCTACCTGACGATGCATGAGGGAGCAGAGTACGTTCAGGAGGCTTTGCGCTCAGGGGCGAGCGGATACCTGCTGAAAGATACTCCCGCTCCTCTCTTATTACGGGCTCTCCGGGAAGTGCGGCGCGGGGAACGGTCGTTGAGCCCGCAAATCCTGGCGCAACTCAAACAGGATGCGGCGCGGCGGGTAATGCAGGTGCCGCTGCGCAGAAACCTTTTGACGGCACGGGAGCGGGAAGTGATGAGGTTGCTTGCCGAAGGACGCACCGTCCGCGAAGCAGCTTCCAAACTCGGGCTCAGTGTCAAGACCGTCGAAGCGCATAAATTCAATCTGATGCGTAAGCTCGACATCCACAATAAGGCGCAGCTCGTGACCGCTGCGATTCAACAAAAAATCCTTCCCCTGCCAACGTTAATGTAGACAGACTCCAAGGTAGGTAAGTGCGCGCGAGTCAGAGATTACGCGCTGATATTAGGCGCTAGCTAGAGCTGCAAGCGTCGCCAAGTCGGGGATTTCAACGTCGGGCTTGCCCTCGGCCGCCCGCACTGCGCCAACTCCGGGACGAGCTGACTTCCGATTCACCCACACCGTCGAAATTCCAAGAGACTGCGCCGGAATCACGTCGTGATAGATGCTCTGCCCCGTATGCAGTAGATTCCCCGGCTCCAGCCCCAGCGTCGGTAACGTCAACTCAAAGTTATGAAGAGACGGTTTATAGCTTTGCGCCTGCTCGGCCGTGACGACGGCGTCAAATTCTATGTTGAGCTTTTTTCGCGTTCCTTCGAATAAATCGCCGTCAATGTTTGAGATGATCGCGATCCGGTAGCGCTTCTTGAGTTGGCGGAGCGCAGCGACCGTATCCGCAAACGGAGGCCATGACGGAACCGACTCACTGAGTGCATGCATGTCCGAGGAAGTGGGATCGAACCCTAGCCGGCCTGCAAAAGAACGCACCACAGACTGCAGAACTTTCCGGTAACTCTGGTATGGACCGCTTTCAGCTTCGGCCTCAAACTCTCCATAAAGCTCAAGGATGGTGGCGTCGGTGAGAACTCGATCGTGGCGCGCAAGCAACGCGCGGATGACAGGCAGAATTCCAGACTCCCAGTCAATGAGCGTGCCGTAGCAGTCGAAGCTGATGGTGGAGAAGCGAGAAAAGTCCATAAAGCATCATGTCGTCGGTCGCTAGTCGTTGGCAAAGCCGCGATCAGAGAACAAGTCCGAACGACCAGCGACTAATGACCAGCGACTAATGACCAGCGGCTGCTCCTATCCTTTTTGCTCGCTGAACAAATCGACAGGTACACCGGCCTCGTTTGGGTGCTCGGGGTCGGCGGCGCTCGAACTCTGTGTCGTCGTTTCGTCAGCGTTCGTTTTCACCGGAGCTTTTTCCCCGCGCATGAATTTTTGCGCATCCAGCAATGGCCGTCCCAGTGACGCGTTATAGCTGGTCCAGGGTCCTTCAAGTTCCTTCTCTCGCTCGAAGTGGGCGCGCATGGCCTCCATTTTGGAATCCAGGTCGTCCAGATAATGCAGCATGAGCGCTTCCGGAAACATTGGCAGCTTCGGCGATCCGAAATCGTACTGCCCGTGATGGCTGATGATCAGATGTTCCAGAAGTGTCTTCAATTCCGGCGGAAAATCCGGCAATTGCGCCAGCTTCGCCTGTAGCATCTCCAACTCGATGATCATGTGGCCCAACAACTGGCCGCGAGTCGTGTAGGAAAACGAGCGATTGTAGGTCAGCTCCTGAATCTTTCCGATGTCGTGCAGAAACGCTCCGGTCAGCAGCAGGTCGCGGTTGATCTGCGGATAGTTGCGGCTGATCAGATCACAGGAACGGAAGAGCGAGACAACGTGATCGAGCAAGCCGCCTATATAGGCATGGTGGAGCGTCTTGGCGGCGGGCGCGTTGCGATAGCGCTCCGCGATCTCCGGATCCGCCATAAAGAGTTCCACCAGCGACTTCAAATGCGGATTCTGGAAAGTGGCAACGAAATCCGCCAGGTTTCGCCACAACTCGCCGATGTCTTTGTCCGTCTTCGGGAGATAGTCGGTGTAGTCGATCTCGGACTCTCCCATCCGTCGCAGCTTGTGAATCGTGAGCTGAAACCGGTTTTTGTACTTATTGATGAGGCCCTTGATCTTGAGGAAATCGTCCTGCTCGAACGAGTTGAGGAACTCCTCGACGTTGTCCCACATCTTGGCTTCGATCTGGCCAGTGCGGTCGCCTAGCGTCAGCGCCAGGTAAGGCTCGCCGTTTTTCTTGGGTTTCACCTGCTTCGACGCGACCACGAAGCTGGAAGTGATGACCTTATTTTCTTGCTGGGAACAATCGCAGATAAAAAACTCTTTCATGAGCCCCCACGAAATAGCTTGCCGCGTGCTGCGCCCGAAGGCGCATTTCCACTACTCAGGTACCGCATGCCCGCAGGCATGGCAGCTGATCTCCGCTCGCTAGCCTAAAACACTCCAAGCTTTTTCTTCTTTTTCAGGCTCTTCGAGGCGACTTCCTTGGCCGAGGTCTCGACCGGCTTGGTTTGTTTGGCGCTGGCTCCCGAGTCGACATATCCAGGCTTGATATCGATGAAGGCCTCTTCGCGCAGCGTCGTCATATAGGCACGCAGCGCAGGTTGCAGCTTCTGCATATACAGAGCATCCTGGATGCGCGGCTCAACTTCCTTCAATGTGGGAATACCCGCCATCTGGTGCTCGGTCACCTGCAGGATGACATACCCCTGCTTGGTGCGAATCACGTCCGTAACGTCGCCCGGCTTCAGCGCATAAACCTTGTCTTCCAGCTCCTTCGCAAGCGTGCCGCGTTTGAAGTAACTGAGATCGCCGCCGTCTTTCGCGGAGGGTCCATCGGAATTCTTCTTGGCCAGGTCTGAGAAGCTCGCTCCTTTGTGAATCTGGTCCAAAATGCCGTCGGCCTGCGACCTGGCGACGGCCAGCGCGGCTTCCATCTCTGCATCCGACGGTGCCGGGGGCTTGCCATCGAGGCCTGCAGGCTTAGCAGGCGGTTTCGGCGCAACCAGGATTTCGCTCAGGCGAACCTCTTCCGGACGCTCCATTTCCGCGCGGTGCTCGTCGTAAAACTTCTGCTCTTCTTCCTTGTTCATCGAGAGCTTCGAGCCGACCTCTTTTCCGATGACACTCTGGGTGATGATTCCATTGCGCATGTTCTGTTTGAATTCCTCGTAAGAAGCTCCCTGCGCTTGTGCCGCCTTCTCGAGATCTTCCATGGTCTCGAGTTTCATCTCCTTACGCATTTCGTCCAGTTTCTTGATCAGTTCTGTATCGCCGGTGATTCCAAGATCTTTTCCCTTCTGCAGCAGCAGTTGCTGGTCAATCAGGTCTCGCAGAATATCTCCCTGCCTTTGCGCAAATGCACGCTCGGCATCAATGGAATTCTGCTGCTCGACTTCCTGCTTGAGCTGGTCGCGGCTGCGAATGTACTCGGAGCGCGTGATGATCTCATTGTTTACGCGAGCGACAATCTCTTCGACCACGGAGTCCGCGGACAAAACTGTGGGAAGCAGCGTTGCATACGCAATCGCCAACAGAAAAGCGAATCTGGCTCTATTCATTGAGGCTCTCTTGCAACCTGGGTCAAACGACTGGGGTCAAACCCGGAGATGATTTTCTTGATATTTTACGCTCGAATCGCGCCGCGGCCAAACCGGACAGGACGTGAAAAGAGGTCGGCCCACAAATTCACTGTTCTAGTTTGCCCGCATCAGCGTCAGCGCGGTCACGTCATTATGCTTCGGGATGGTATGCATGAAGCTCTGAACCTCTTCGAGGATGCGCTGAGATAAATCCCTGGCGGAAGGAGGTTTGGCCTGCATCACCTTCTTCACTCCCGCCAGGCCAAATTCGGAATGTTTGCTTTCCGCCTCGACCACTCCACGAGATACCACCGCAATCGAGCCCTTCGGCCCTAAGCCGACAATGCGGGCATCGGTAGGCGCCAGCGAAAACAGGCCGAGAGGCAGGCCGGTGGCCGGCAGTTCAACCACGCTTGCCTCATCCCGCAACAGACCGGGCGTGTGCCCGGCGTTCACATAGCACACCGTCCCAAGTTCCTCGTTGAAGCAACCGGCAAAAGCCGGACAACTGCGGACGCCTCCTGCCGCACGCATGATCTGGAGGTTCAAACGCCGCGAAAGCTCAATCATTGCTTCCGATTCGTTCAGTTCGGGAGCGGAGAAAATCTCCTCCGCGGAGGACAAAAAACAGCTGTGGGCCGCCTCCAGAACTGGTCTGCTCGTTTCACGTTTTCCTGCCACATCGAGCAGACCAAATAAGAACCGGTTGGGACTCACCCGCACAAACGTATGAAAGTCGCCCCCGGCCTGTGGAGAAAAAAAGGCCACGGCCAACGCTGCGCCCTGCAGCGCGGGTGTTTCGGTGTGAACGATCTCGGGAGTCTCCCCCGCTGGTGAGCTAAATAGCTTTGAGAGCAGCGCTTTCATGACCGGCGAAGGTAACACAATCCCCACGCCGGAGCAATGAACCGCATGTGCCAGCCGCCCCATGAAATGGCGCCAGCGCAAATCTCAACCTTTCAACAAGTTACGTACTGAAAGGCGCTGACTTGGGATAGTTCCTTATTTACCGTACCGGTCGGCAAGCCAACGGGTCATTTCGTCGCGGAGTTGATGATAGTCGGAGTGGATGGTGCTGCGCAGAGCGGCCTCGGTGGCACTGCCTTGCAACAATCGCTCGAGGATACGCTCGATGTCGCTCATTCCATAGGTGTCACGGATGTATTCCGCGGCAGCCAGCGACTCGGCATAGGCAGTGCTTGCTTCAGCACCGGAGAAACTCATAAAGCTGCCTTCGAGCATGTTGAAAGGGACTTCAGCTCCTGCCGAGAACAACTGCGAAAGTGCGTGTCCGTTGGATGCGCTCGACTTTCCTTCCTCCAATTGCGCGATGCCTTCATTCAGCCATGTGGGGCAGCGGTTGCTCGACATCTGCGAGACGAAGGAGTGCGTTAGCTCATGTTTGAGGACGCGGGCCAGTTCGGGCGTGATGCTGGCGACCCCGCTGACTGGAATACGCAGCTTACCGTCGTTGAGGGCGCCCGTCCATGAGGGTGCACGCGTTACATCGAAGAAAGCCTGCTGCGTATAGAGCGTGACTGCAATATTGTTGTGCGGCGAGTAGCCGAGATCGCGGACAAGGTCGTCATAGTCCGCGTCGAGCGTCGCCAGCAAATCGCGCCGAAAGCTTTCGGATGTGTCTTTCCCCTCGAAATGCAGGCTGAAGTGCATACTCTCGCGCTGCGAAAAATCCGATTCGGCTTTCGACTCCCTTTCAGCCCGCTCCAGATATTTGGTCACGGTGGCGTCAGGACGCAGCGCCAGCGATTTCTTCCAGGAGCGAACCGCATCCGGCGTGCGGTCAATGGCAAATTGAACGAATCCAAGCATGGCGAGCGCATCGGGCGAGTCGGGCGCGATGCGCGCGGCGTGCTCGGCATACGGCAGAGCCTGCGCGGATTCTCCGGTGCGCATCAATGTGGCAGCATAGTAGATCAGCAGAGTTGCATTGTCCGGCTGGAAGTGCAACGCCGATTCGTAATAGCGTTTCGCCTGCGGAAAGTTCCCATGCTCCGATTCGTGTTTGCCCGCCAGGAAGTACCCGGTGGCCGAAAGCTCGGCATTACCTTCTTGCACCACGGCTGCGAGCGCTTCGGGGTCCACTTTTCCCTCGCGAATAATCTTCTCGGTAACGTCGCCTTCATGGGTGAAGGTCGGAGCCGGCGGCGCGATATCCGGTACGGCCGCGGCAGCCCCGGAACCAGACCGGGCCGGAGCGGAGCCGCCCGAATCGATCCGCTCGACTGAAGATTTTGGGATAGCGTAAGTGTCTTCGCCGACATCATACTCAATGCGGTCCTTATTCGGATCTTCCCGGCTCTTTAATTCGCGAACATTGTCAGCCCAAATCGTGCGCCCATTCTTCAGATGAATGACGTCGGCGGGCGCAGAAAGAGCGGCCAGTAGCACTAAAATGGGGCAAAGGACTCGCACTTCGCTGATTCTAGCAACGGTAGCGCAGGGCTTCGTAGGTGACCAAGGTGCTGGGGTGATTAGTGTTAGTTAGGGTGCGTCGGACAATCTGGTTGGCATGCTGCCTGATCGCCACGGCGGCTTGGGCGCAATCGCCGCCCGATCCCCATTGCCCGCGAGCGACTGGCGATCTTTATGCCCGCATCCGTACCGTTGGATTAGATCCTGCGCGCGTCTACAACATCCGCGAAGCCTCCATTCACCGCCCGAATCTCAACCTCACCTTCGACGACGGGACTTTGGCCTTTACCGAGGACATCTGCGGCCGCATTACCGGCGCTTTCTTTGTTGGAGAAGGCGAGATTCTGCTCCAGCCTCCAGACCGCGTTGAGCGAGGATCGATGACCCTGTTTACCGGAATGGCCATCCTTGAAGAGCAGTTCACGTCCGCCTATCTCCGCTTTAATGACGATACGGCAGACCTTCTGAAGCCCTTCCTGGTTGCCCTCCCGGATGGCAGCGAGTTCGTGAATCAGTGGGACGAGATGAGTCGCGTCGGCGCGGCGTTTGATGCTCTGCGGTTATTCCTCGATTTCAGTCATTTCCTCCCCTCCAACACTGCGAAAGGTCCAGAGCGTAAGTTTTCCCCTTTGCTGCACGCGCATTTGGTCGGAAGCAAGCTCGGTGCTTTTGAGGTGTTCTGGGATGAGTCGACACTTGAACCTTTGTGGGCCGGACAAGCGCACTTGAAAGACGGCAACGAGTTCTTCGATATATGGACTTCGTTTGCGCCCGCTCCGTCCAGCGAAGCCGCGTCGACGCCTCCCGTAAATGACGTTTCGATTGCCGGGTTCAAGATTCAAGCATCGGTGGACCCGCCAACACAATTGCAGGCAACGACGGATGTGGACCTCCGGGTCCGCAAAGGCGGACAACGGACGCTCCTGCTCGAGTTGTCGCGCTACCTGAAAATTGATTCTCTCGCGATGGATGGCCATCCCATTGATTTCATCCAGAATCCGGCGTTCGTAGGCACAGAACTCGAGCGCAAGGGAAACGATCTGGTGGCCGTTGTGCTCCCGGCAGAACTCAAGAGCGGTCAGGAACTCAAACTGCGCTTTCGTTATGCGGGCGATGTTTTATCGGCAGAGGGAAACGGATTGTTGTACGTCGGCGCCCGCGGCTCCTGGTACCCTAATTTTGGTCTGAGCCCGGCGCCATTCGACATGGAGTTTCGCTATCCCGCGATCTGGACCCTGGTCGCAACCGGAAAGCAGACTGCGCCTTCCGTTGCAGACCAGGCAAACGGAGAAAAAAATTCCCATTGGATCTCCGAGCGGCCCATTCCGGTCGCCGGTTTCAACCTTGGAAAGTATGTGCGGGCCGAAGCCAAGGCCGGCAATGTCCGCGTAGAGGCCTATGGCACAAGGGGAGTGGAGAAAACATTTCCAAAAGCGGCCCCGGAAGTGGTGAGTCCGCCAATAGTCCCCCCTTCCCGCCAAAGAGCAGGACAGTCATCGCCGATGGTGGTCACTCCGCCTCCTCCATCTCCGGCGCGCGACGTGCAGCAAGTTGCCAACCGGGCCGCCAAAGCAATTGCCAGTTTCTCGCAATGGTTTGGCCCGTTTCCCTATGGTTCCCTGGCTTTGACCCAACTGCCCGGCGATTTGAGCCAGGGATGGCCAAGCCTCGTGTTTCTCTCCAGCTTCGCTTTTCTCAGCCCACAAGAACAAATGGATCTGCATCTCGACCCCGTGATGAGGGAATTGGATAGTCAAGTGCTCGTTCATGAAACGGCCCACCAATGGTGGGGCGACCTCGTGCTCTGGAAGACCTACCACGACCAGTGGCTGGCGGAAGGTCTGGCGAACTATGCGTCCTTGCTCATGCTGGAGCAACAGAATCCAGCGCAGTTCCGGCAGGTGCTGGAGAAATACCGGCTCGATCTGGCCAGCAAGAACAAAGACGGCGAATGGCTGCGGGATGCGGGGCCCGTCACCCTCGGCCCCCGGCTGATCTCCTCGCATTTCCCGAAAGGTTACGACGCGATCAGCTACGAGCGTGGAACCTGGCTTTTTCACATGCTGCGCTCAATGTTCCTGGAACCCGAATCGGGATCTCATTCCCGCAAGGGGCTGAATCCTGACGAGCCGTTCTTTCGCGCTTTGCGTAAGGCGCGCGATCGCTATGCCGGAAAGAGCATGAGCACCCGTGATTTAATCCAAGTTTTCGAAGAGGAACTGCCGCGCCCACTTTGGTACAACAATCGTCACAAACTGGATTGGTTTGTGGACGGTTGGATCAACGGGACAGCGATGCCCGAGCTTTCAACGCGGGAAATTCGGATCACGGAGAAGTCTGGCGTGACTACTGTTTCGGGGTTCATCGTTCAAAGGGACGCGCCCGATGATCTTGTCACAGCCGTGCCTCTCTATGCAGAAACTGCCTCCAACGGATTGGTTTTTCTAGGCCAAGTGCTGGCGGACGGCCCCGAAACTTCCTTCCACCTGAGCGCGCCCAGCAATGTTCACAAGATTGTCATTGATCCCAAACAGACGATTCTGACTGCGCCGAAGTAAATCCTCACTCCTACCAACCTTGGTGCTGGGCGCTTCGCTGTCGCACAAGCCAACGAGGCTATTTGATTGCTTCTGGCCAAGGAGTTCCACCCGGTGTTGAACGAAAGCGAGAATCATATGACTCTACAATCGTGCACATTTCCGAGTAACACCGTCAGGCAGCGGACGGTCCTTCTGGTAGAGGATGAGCCTTTCGTCCGCGAGGCCACATGCAGCATCCTGGAAAGCGCAGGCTTTCAAGTCCTTCCCGCGGAAAACGCAGCCGATGCCATGGAGATCTATGGGGGATGCAATCGGCATATTGATCTCGTGATGACGGACATGGTATTGCTCGGTCGCACTGGCCGCCAATTGGCTGACGATCTGCGCCAACTTTCTCCCCAGCTGAAAGTGCTCGTCACTTCCGGTTATGGAAACGCCGAATACGCGACCGAAGAGCTTGCATCACAAATCTACTTCCTGGCAAAGCCCTACTCCAGACGCGGGTTGATCGAGAAGATTGAAAAGATTCTTGCCACGATGCCATTGGGCCGTGCTGCGGGGCAGGCTGGCTAGCACAGAACCCTAGCGTAAAACTGAAGATCCGTCATCGCCGAGAATCGGGCATCACTCGGGGCCGCCCAAAATCTCCTTCACATGTAATGTCCCATACCACACCTGAACCTGAAACCTGCACTCTCCGCTTCCCAGCCGTTTATAATTCCCGCTTCTGAGGAATGTTCATGAAACTAGCAGGACGGGTCGCGCTGGTCACGGGTGCGTCGCAGGGAATCGGTCGGGCCTGCGCGCTGGCCTTGGCGCGCGAAGGTGCAGGCATTGCGGTCGCAGCTCGTAATCAGCCGAAACTCGACGAACTGGTCGCGGAGATCATCACCGCAGGCGGAAGAGCCGCCGCATTCGTCATGGACGTAGGCGAAGAGGAGCAGGTGAAGGCGGGCATCAAATCGGCCCTCGGCCAGTTTGGCAAGATCGACATCCTTGTTAACAACGCTGGCATCACGCGAGATCAACTGGTCATGCGCATGAAGCGCGCGGATTGGGACTCGGTCCTCAATACCAACCTGACCTCCGCCTATCTCTGCGTCCAGCAGGTCATTCCCTCGATGCTCAAGCAGCGCTGGGGACGGATCATCAATATCACCAGCATCTTCGGACAGATGGGACAAGCGGGACAGGCGAACTACGCTGCGTCGAAAGCGGGATTGATCGGACTTACCATGGCGATCGCGCGCGAGGTCGCGTCCCGCAATATCACGTCCAACGCGATCGCTCCCGGCTTCATCGAGACCAACATGACGGCCGCGCTCAGCGAGGAGTTCAAGCAGAACGCAGTGAAGCAGATTCCGCTCGGGCGCGTCGGCTCTTCCGACGACATAGCGAACGCGGTCACCTTCCTGGCGTCCGACGATGCGGCATACATAACCGGACACGTTCTCAACGTGAACGGTGGAATGCTGATGGGATAGAGGAAAGTCAAAAGTAAGATTGCAGACGCAAAAACCAACCGCGCGATGACTGACGCGAGGTGACTGTTCAACTCGACCCGCTTACGTTGTCGTCGAGCTTAGTCCCAGCTTTTGCCCTTGCGCCATTTTTTCAGCAAAGTCGTTTGCGATCACGATCGAAAGCACCGCGTGCCAGGGAATCAGCAGGGCAGGACGGTCGGCGGCTGGGTCTTTCTTGCGTTCTTTCGTGTTGAGCTCGATCCACAGGCCTCGTTCGTCGGTGTCGTCCAGCACGTGGGCAAAGATGGTGTGGCCATCGTCGGGGGATTGAATCTCATCCGCCGGGCGATCACGAAGAAATAGCCTGATCGCTTGCAGATTCGCCCATGACTTCTTGACCACGATGGCGGTATCGGTGTTCTGCTTGAGCCGCATGTCTCCAGCCTAGTTGGCGGAATGCGGATCGGGCCGTGATTCGAGTCACGGCCCGATGTGAGAACAGTCGCCAGTCAACTCGTGCCTCAACTACACTTCGCCGCGAGTTTCAACATCCTCCACGCCTTGGCAAATCCGGCCGGACTTCACCATGAGCTCGCGGAGATTTTTCGCTCCTGTTCGTACGGAACATACACCGGTTCCCAGACATTTGCATCCAGTTCGCGATCGAGTTCAGCTTCGTCCGAAACCTGCGCTTGCCCGTCTCGAAGCGCCTGCCTCCCGACTGCTCTGGCAATCAGGCGTCCGAGTGAACGAGCCTCCGCAATGGGCGGAAGAAGGCTGCCTTGCTTATCCTTCAATGTAGGCAGATGGTTGATCAACTCTTGCGTGGCCGCTTGGATCATCGCATCCGTAACCCGTTTCGCTTTGGAAGCGAGAATCCCAAGAGCCAGACCGGGAAATATGTAGGAGTTGTTCGTTTGGGTGATGCAGACTTTTTTGCCGGCTACGTTGGCTGGCTCGAACGGGCTGCCGGTGCCGATGAGTGCGCGCCCCTCGGTCCAGTCCATCAGGTCCTGGGGTGTCGCTTCGCTCCGCGAAGTAGGATTCGAAAGCGGGAAAATGACCGGACGAGAAGTGTGCTTGGCTATTTCACGCACTGCTTGTTCGGTGAACGCTCCGGGTTGGCCTGAAACTCCGATGAGGATAGACGGCTTCGCGTTCCGGACCACATCGAACAGAGTGATCTCTGCGTCAGGTTGTTGTCTCCAGCTTCGAACTTCTGACTCCTTGCGGGCGTATGGCAATTGCTCGGGACGCGCATCCTTCGTCGTCTCTGTGATCAGGCCGTAGCGATCGATCGCATAGAAGCGCCCGCGCGCTTCTTCCGGTGACAGGCCCTTATCCTGCATGAACTGTGCCAGAAGATTGGTGATCCCCAAGCCCGCGCTTCCGAAGCCGACCACGGCGACTCTCTGCTTCTCTACAGACACGCCGGTTACGTTCATTGCGGAGATGACGGTTGCAGTCGCCACGGCCGCAGTCCCCTGAATATCGTCGTTGAAAGTGCAGACTTGGTCCCTGTACCTGGCCAGAAAACGCGCTGCATTTGTGCCGGCAAAGTCTTCCCATTGGAGCAGAATGTGCGGCCAGCGTTTCTTTACGGCCTGAACGAATTCATCAACGAACGCATCGTATTCTTTACCGCGAACTCGATGATGTCTCCACCCGATATAAATGGCACTTTTCAATCTGTCTTCGTTGTCCGTGCCCACGTCGAGCAGGATCGGGAGGCAGTGCTCGGGATGAATACCGCCCAGCGCGGTATAGAGTGCCATCTTCCCGATCGGGATGCCCATTCCCCCGGCCCCCTGATCGCCCAGCCCGAGGATTCGTTCTCCATCGCTGACGACGATGCATTTAACATTGTCGTAATGCGGATGGCTCAGGATCTGGGCGATACGGTCTTTATTCGGATAGCTGAGAAAAAGCCCCCGCGGTTTTCGCCAGATTTCGCTGAACCGTTGGCAGCCCTCGCCCACCGTCGGCGTGTACACCAGCGGTAACATCTCCTCCACGTTGCGAACCAGAAGCGCATAAAACAGTGTCTCGTTGGTATCTTGCAAATCTCGGAGCAGGCTGTACTTGGCGAAGGGAGTGGGCTGCTCAGAGAGCGCCTGCTTCCGGCGCTCGATCTGTTCGTCCAGAGTTCCTACATGCGGCGGCAACAAACCGTGAAGGTGAAAGAGGTCGCGTTCATAGTCGGTAAAGGCCGTTCCTTTATTCCAGCGCGGAGAATTGATGAGGTCATACCCCTCAAGGGAAATGGGAAGCGTTCGTCCCTTGACGCGGGTTTTTGATCCTTCGTTCACCTCACCCTCCCCTGAGCTCTCACGTTTATGAGTCTTGACGTTCGCTAAAACCATGGTATCAAAGCAGCTTCCGCCGTGAAGAACCGTCGGCAAGTTTCAGCTCAGTGGTGATGTTCATCACATCATTCGTCTGCCGGACGGTAAGAGAATTAACAACGATGCCCACAAAGGATGGGAGGCCGTGGATTGTATTCACTGCGTCCAACGCTGCCTCCAACTAAGCTGCGTCTGCGGAAAGAGAAGGTGAACCTATGAGTCTCAGTCAGCTAGCCCGGTCCATTAGGGAGTCGGCCACTCTCAAGCTCAATGAAACGGCTGCCCTGCTGCGCGAGAAAGGCGAGCCCGTCATTCATCTGGGCGGCGGAGAACCGAAGAGCAAGTGCCCCGTCGATGCGGTCATTAGCTGCGCGGCAGTGCTGAATACAGGAGAAATCCGGTACACAGCGCCCGACGGAATTCCTGCCTTGAAGAAGGCCATCATCCATTACACCGAGGAGCACTACAAGAAGCTGGTCTCGGCCAAGAATGTGATTGCCTCGGGCGGAGCCAAGCAGGCCCTCATGGTGCTTCTGCACGCGCTCCTTGATCCCAAGGAAGAAGTGATCTTCCCGGCACCCTACTGGGTGAGCTATCCGGAGATGGTGAAGCTCGCGGGCGGCGTGCCCGTTCCGGTGACTGCCGAAGACGGAACCTTCTTTCCCACCGTCAAGGAAATTACGGACGTCGTCAACTCCTACACCAAGGCCATTATTCTGAACAGTCCCAACAATCCCTCCGGAGCAATGTATTCGAAGGACTTCGTGCAGGAGATGGTCGAGTACTGCGAGAAAAAGGGCATCTATCTGATCATGGACGACATTTACAACCGGCTCGTCTTCGACGGCAAGACCGCGCCGATCTGTTACGAATTTGCCAAGGCGCCGCTGGAGGAATCGAAGCTGGTCGTGATCAACGGTGTGTCCAAGATGTACGCGATGACTGGCTTTCGCATCGGCTGGGCCATTGCCAGTAAGCCGCTGGTCGAAGCGATGGCGACGATTCAGTCGCAACAGACCTCCGGACCCTCCGCACCTGGCCAATGGGCGGCTGTGGGCGCGCTCAATGGCGTGCAGTCGACCGTGGACGGCCTGCGCGTCACTCTGGAAAACAACCGCAATATCATGATGGACCGCCTCAGAGCCTTCGATGGTGTGAAGATCTACCAGCCCGAGGGTACCTTCTATTGTTTCCCGGACTTCAGCGCCTACATGAGAGATTCGCAAAAGCTGTCGAACTTTCTGCTCGACAAAGTGCGCGTAGTTACCGTGCCCGGCAAGGAGTTTGGCTTCGAAGGGCATCTGCGGCTCAGCTACTGCGGAGCCGTTCGCGACATAACCGAAGGTCTGGATCGCATTAAATGGGCGCTGGACACCAATTCAGCGAACGAACTCTATCTGGGCGACCGCAAACTGGTGAGGGAGTGGGTATGAACATCTATCTCGACGTCCAATCTCCCGCAGTGAAGGAGGCCGGAAAACTGGCCTCGAGTTACGGCCTGCAGAATCACGGATTGGTGAACCTGCGGCGCGCGTATTGGAACTTGCCCACCCCCGCACTTTACGAGGAGAGTATTTTCCGCTCCGAGGGAAGCCTGTCTCACCTCGGTCCGCTCGTGGTCGACACCGGTAAACATACGGCGCGGGCTGCGGCCGATAAGTTCGTCGTTCGCGAGCAGTCTACCGAAGATAAAATCTGGTGGGGCCAGTACAATCGTCCCTTCACCGGCGAGAGTTTCAGCGCACTCCTCACGCGTTTGCAGGGTTATCTGCAGGGCCGTGACGTATTTGTCCAGGACTGCTATGCGGGTGCCGATCCCGAATACAGCCTGCCGATCCGCATCATTACCCAGAAGGCATGGCACAGTCTGTTTGCCCGGACAATGTTTCTGAAAATCCGCAGCCACGACGCGCTGCAACGCCACATCCCGGAATTCACCGTGATTGCGGCGCCTTCGTTCCAGGCCTCGCCCATGGTCGACGGTACGCGCACCGAAACATTCATCATCATCAATTTCCGCGAGCGCCTGGCGATTATTGGAGGCACAAATTACGCCGGCGAAATCAAGAAAACCATCTTCACGGTGCTGAATTTTCTGTTGCCGTTGCAGGGCATCCTGTCCATGCACTGCTCGGCGAACGTGGGCGCCGGTGGCGATGTCGCTATTTTCTTTGGGCTTTCGGGCACAGGAAAGACCACGCTTTCAGCCGATCCCAAGCGCCGCCTCATCGGCGATGATGAGCATGGCTGGAGCGACAACGGTGTCTTCAATTTCGAAGATGGCTGCTACGCGAAGGTAATTCGCCTCTCGCCGGAAGCTGAGCCCCAGATCTATGCCTGCACGCGGAGATTTGGCACGGTTCTGGAGAATGTCACCTTCGATCCACTCTCCAGGCGCCTCGATTTGAACGATTACACGGTAACGGAAAACACGCGGGCCGCCTACCCGCTCTCCTATATCGAAAACTGCATGCCGGAAAAGCGCGCTGGACATCCGAAGAATGTCATCTTCCTCACTTGCGACGCTTCGGGTGTAATGCCACCGATCTCTAAGCTCAGTCCCGATCAGGCCATCTACCATTTCATTTCCGGCTATACCAGCAAAATTGCCGGTACCGAAATCGGACTCGGCGTCGAACCGGAGATGACGTTCAGCACCTGCTTCGGCGGACCCTTCATGGTGCATACTCCGCTGGCTTATGCCGAACTGCTCAAGAAGAAAATCCAGAAGCATGGCGCGAATGTCTGGCTGGTGAACACTGGCTGGACCGGTGGCCCGTTTGGCGTGGGCAAGCGCATCAGCATCCGTCATACCCGCGCCTTGCTCAACGCCGCCCTCAGCGGTTCACTGCTTGGAGTCGAATACAAGAAGGATCCAGTATTTGGCTTCGACGTGCCGGTTCAGTGTGAGGGTGTGCCGTCGCAGATTCTGGACCCGGCCAATACCTGGCCGAGCCGCGAGGAATATTTCCGTAAGTATGATGCGCTGGCTGCCCGTTTCATCGAGAATTTCAAGCTCATGATGACTGGATGCCCGGAGCATATCCTGGAAGCCGGTCCCAAGCGTCTAGAGACCGCATCCGTGCGCTGACAATTCTCGGCTGTCCGATTGAAATCGCGCCAGACACTCGCCAAGTGTGTTCTTGTGCGCGAAGTCTCAAACATGCGTGACTAACATCACAAACTCCCTCTTCCGTGCTCTATCCAAACGACTTACATTCGCCGCACCGCAAATTCTCGATCGATTTCAGTGGGTGATTCTGTGGTTCTAGTGGATTCCTACTAATGACTGCCTATTTTGTGCTTACTACACTGGCCAGTCCTCATGAATCCCAAGTGGAACGGACAGTTCTCGCGTTACGATCTTGTCGCTCGAAGCGGGGAGAATACTCGCAGTGTGGTTCGCGTGCGCGATATCGAGATCGGAGGCTCCGAGTTCGTCGTCATGGCGGGTCCTTGCGCCGTCGAATCCGAGCAGCAATTGCTCCAGACTGCGGAACACGTAGCCGAGGCGGGCGCACGCATCCTGCGCGGCGGAGCCTACAAACCTCGCTCCTCGCCCTATGCCTTTCAGGGTTTAGGCGTGCACGGTCTCAAGATTCTGAAGAAGGCCCGGGAACAGACTGGGCTGGCGATCGTCACCGAGGTGATGTGTAAGGAAGATGTCGAGGTGATCGCTGAGTTTGCCGACATCATGCAAGTCGGTACCCGCAGCATGGAGAACTACTCCCTGCTCGAAGCGCTCGGAGAATGCGGGCGCCCCGTTTTACTCAAGCGCGGGATGAGTGCCACTCTCGAAGACCTTCTTCGCTCCGCGCAAGTCATCGCAAGCGCCGGAAATCCGCAGATCATTCTTTGCGAGCGCGGCATCCGCACATTTGAGACGGCAACCCGCAACACTCTTGATATCGCCGCCGTGCCCGTCCTGAAGGCAGTGTCCCATCTACCCGTGATTGTCGATCCCAGTCATGCTGCCGGTGTTCGCAGCCTGGTTCCGATCTTAGCGCGCGCGGCAGCGGTCGTTGATGCCGACGGACTGCTCGTGGAAGTGCATCCTCATCCCGAACAGGCCCTGAGCGATGGAGAGCAATCGCTGACTTTTGGCGAGTTCCGCGACATGATGGACGACCTGCAACCATACCTGGCGTTGCGGGAAAGGACCGTGCAATCTCGTCCTAGGCTCCTCGCCGTTGTGGGAGCAGATTAGTGTTGCCTCGCTCCATTCTGGCTTGTTTGGTAGGTCTGTTCGCACTCGGCGTGCTCGGCGGTGGGTCGCAGGTGACCTCAACCACTGATTCGTTGTCATTCCTGTACACCATTGCAAAAGACTATGACCCTCTCGCTTGGTCGCACGGCGCCGAGCGGTTCCCTTCCGGAGCAGCGATCTATTTGACCGATGGCAAAGGTCAGCATCCGCTCGTCCACAGTTTCGCGGCGTCGGCAGATTCCGTGGTTTCCTTCGATGGAAAACGTGTTCTGTTCGCCGGCAAGCAGAAAGCCGGGGATCCGTGGCAGATCTGGGAGATTGCCCTAGCCGGAGGAGAGCCTCGGCGTATCAGTTCGACTCTCGGCGATTGTGTCCGGCCGTTTTATCTGCCGGAAGATCGCGTTGCGTATGCGTGCAAGGTGGCTGGGCGATTCGTCATTGAAGCTGCTGACCTCGCAGGCGGGAAGACGCTGGCCCTCACCTACGGCCCGGCAAATGTCATGCCCACCGATGTTTTGCGCGATGGACGCATCCTGTTTGAGGCCGGATATCCGCTCGGAGCCGTCGGCACTTCAGAAATCTACACCGTGTATTCCGATGGCAGCGGCGTCGAGTCCTATCGTTGCGATCACGGCAAGGCCCGTCAGGAAGGCAAACAGGTCGGCTCGGCAGATATCGTGTTCTCCAACCATTCGGGGCTCTCGAGATTTACGTCGGCACGTGCGGTGGAAGTTCCTGTCTCTGCTCCGGCCGGAGACTACGCGGGAGACGTCGTCGAAACGGCATCCGGGGATTGGCTGGTGCCCTGGCGGCCGAACGCGAGCGCCAGATTTCAATTGGTGGCATGGACTCCCGGCGCTGCTACGTTGCGGTCATTGCTGGCGGAACAAAATTCAAACATCCTCCAGCCCGCTCTTATCACCGAGCGAGTCGTGCCGAATCGGCATCCTTCCGGCTTGCATGATTGGCCGAATGCCAACCTGCTCTGCCTGAACGCCTATACCTCGAAATACCAATTCGCTCCCAACTCAATTCATTCTGTGCGGATGTATACACGCGACGACGCAGGGAACACCAGATTGCTTGGCGCCGCCCCGGTTGAGCGCGACGGATCATTTTTCGTTCACGTACCGACCGAACGGCCATTGCAGATTGAACTGCTCGATCAGGCCGGCAAAACGTTAAAGCGTGAGTCAGGCTTCTTCTGGCTGCGCCACGGCGAACAACGTGCATGCGTGGGATGCCACGCGGGCCCAGAAACTGCGCCAGAGAATGCGGTTCCGATGATTCTCTTAAAGTCCACGACGCCAACTGATCTAATTGGCGCACGAGCGCAGAATGCAGCGGGAGGACAATAACGTGCCCAAGCGAATTCTCGGACTCCTCCTGCTCTGCTCTTCCTTGTTGGCGCAAACACCGCCAGCCAGTTCGCCGAGCACGATTCGCTTCGAAGATGCCACCGCAAAATCGGGCATTCAATTCACTCACAGCTTTGGTGCACAACAACTCGGGTCGCTGCTGGAAGGCACTGGTTCCGGCTGCGTTTGGTTCGATTACAACAATGATGGCCTGCCCGATTTGTACGTAGTCAGCGGCAAGTCGCTTGAGGAAGGCATGCATCCCTATCCGTTCAAGCACCCACCCGCCACGCCGCCGCATAACCATCTCTACCGGAACAATGGCGATGGCACGTTTACTGACGTCACGGACCAGGCTGGTGTCGCCGCAAATATTTATGGCACGGCGGCGATCGCCGCGGACTTTGACAATGATGGATTCGAAGACCTCTTCGTCACGGGTTATGGACGCGCAATTCTCTACCACAATAACGGGAACGGTACGTTCACCGATGTAACGGCGAAAGCCGGCATTAAAGTGGATGGTTGGTCGATCAGTTCTGCCTGGCTCGACTACGATCGCGACGGCTGCGTCGACTTGTTCGTCGGGCGATACGTGAAGTTCGATCCCACCTACCGGAATTACTACCCTGCCGACAACTATCCCGGCCCGCTCGACTATGCCGCCGAAACCAATCGTCTCTATCACAACAATTGTGACGGAACATTTACCGACGTGACCGACAAGTCTGGAATCGGCGCATACAAAGGCCGCACGATGGGTGTGACCGCGGCAGACTTTGACGGCGACGGCTATCCCGACATCTACGTCGCCAACGACAAGACCGAGAACTTCCTATTCCACAACAAGCACGACGGGACGTTCGAAGAAGTCGCCGGCGATCTCGGAGTGGCATACGGCCAGAACGGCGAGAGCACCTCTGCCATGGGCCCGGTATTTGCCGATATCGACGGCGACGGCCGCGTCGATCTGTGGGTGACGGATTCCAAATACAACCGCCTGATGCGCAACACTGGCGAAAAGGGCTTCGAAGATATCGGCCCCAGTTCAGGCATTTCACAGGCGACAGCGCAGTACACGAGCTGGGGAACGGGCATCTACGACTTCGACAACGACGGCTGGCTCGACATCCTGATTTTCCACGGCGGATTGATTCACCTGATCCCACAAGAGCACTCGTTATTTCGCGGTCTGGGCAACGGCAAGTTTGCCGATGTGTCGCGCCAGGCAGGGCCGGTGCTCGACGCAAAGACAGTCGCGCGTGGCGCCTGCTTCGCCGATTACAACAACGAAGGAAAAGTCGGCGCATACGTTGTGAATCTAGGCGCGCCCGGCACCCTTCTGCACAACGTCACCCAAAACAGCAATCATTGGCTCGCGATTAAGCTCAAGGGCAAGAAAAGCAATCGTGACGGCATTGGCGCGCACCTCGAACTCATGGCAGGTGGCCATAAACAGATTGCCGAACGCACCGCTGGGTCGGGCTATCTCTCACAAGATGACGGCCGCCTTCACTTCGGCCTCGGCACAGCTGCCAAGGCCGACAAGCTTACGATCCAATGGCCCAGCGGGCGGGACCAAGTTCTCGAAAATCTCTCCGTCGACCGCGTGCTTACAGTGGAGGAGCCGTAGATGCCAGCCTCCCCTGCACGCACGGTGCAAGTCGCTCCTCTGGTCAGAGTCCTCTCGATCCTCGCCCTTGCCGCGGTGGCGATTGCAGCCGCGCCTGCTACCAAGCAGTCGTCAGCGATACGGGAACGTTATCTATCCCCGATCGAAATGGCTCTTTCTCCTGATGGCCGTCTCCTCTATGTGGTGTGCCAGGATAGCGACGAAGTGCGAGTGGTGGACGCCCAATCCGGGCTCGTCATCAACAGCGTTCCCGTGGGCCACGTTCCGCGTGGGATTGTTGTATCCCCGGATGGCCAGCAGCTGTTTGTGACGAATGCCTGGTCTGACACCGTATCGGTAATCGATGCCGGCACTCTGAAGGTCGTGCGGTCGCTGCCCACAGGCTTCGAACCAACCGGCATTGTGATCGACAAACCCGGCCAGACGCTTTACGTTGCCAATCGCCTCAGCTCCGACATTTCCGTGATCGACGTCAAGTCGGGAGAAGAGACCAAGCGTCTTCTCGCGGGAACCGGCGCGAGCTATCTTGCGCTTTCCCCGGATGGCAAATTGATCTATGCGAGCCACATCTATCCAAATCCTGGGCGCTTTCGCTCTCAGCCGAATTCAGAAATTACCGTAATTGATACCGAGCGTCAGGTCGTAGTCGACCGCAAGATGCTTCACAATGTGGCGGGCGTCTTTCATATCGCTTTATCTTCGGATGGCAGGTTAGGCGTGGCCGCGCAGCTCCGGCCAAAAAATCTGATCCCGATGGCGCACGTCGAGCATGGATGGGTATTTGGCGATTCGCTCACACTATTCGGGCCGGACGTTCCTGCGGATACTCCGGGCGGAGTCATCCAGATTCCAATCGACGAACTCGATCGCTACTATGCGCTGCCCTGGGGAGTGGTCATCTCACCCGACAAGTCGAAAATTTTCATTACCACCGCGGGATCTGAGAGTGTCACGGTCGTTGACGTTCCTCGCCTCCTGAAAGCCGCGAAGACGCGACGGCAGCCATTCATCAATGACCTTTCGGCCTCGGCGGATTATGTGTTGGCGAGGATTCCTGTCGGCCGCAATCCGCGCGGCGTTTTGTTATCGCAAGACTCCCGGCATCTGTATGTCGCCAATCGCCTGGATGACAATATCTCCGTCATTGATACGACGACAAACAGAGTCCTCTCGACCATCGATCTGGGCGGCCCTAAGAATATCGACCCCCTCCGCCGTGGCGAGCGCATCTTCTATACGGCTGATTACGCATTTCAAGGCCAGTTTGGTTGCGCCAACTGTCATCTCGACTCGACCATCGATGGCTTGCAGTGGGATCTCGAGCCGGACGGTTTTGGTAAAGACATCGTCGATAATCGCTCGCTCGAAAATCTGGCTGGCACGGAGCCTTTCAAGTGGAATGGCGGCAATCCCGACATGCCGACCGAATGCGGGCCGCGCACCGAAAAATTCTTCTTCCGATCGCAGAGTTTCAATCAGCAGCAATTGACCGATCTGGTGACGTTTGTCTACTCGCTCCCGTATCGCCCCAACCGCTACCGGCTTCCCAATGGAGAACTGACTCCGGCCCAGGAACGCGGCAAAGCCGTCTTCGAACGGACGAAATCCAAGAGCGGCCAACCGATTCCCGCAGCGAATCGGTGCGCCACTTGTCACAGCGGGCCGAAATACACCAACCAGCACCAATTGGATGTCGGCACCGGCAAGCCCACCGACCGCTCGCCCATTATCGACGTGCCGCAACTCCCGAACGTGGCTTACTCGGCGCCCTACCTGCACGATGGCTCGGCGCGTTCCATGGAAGAGATTTGGACCATCTTTAATCCGAAAGACACCCACGGCGTGAGCAACGACCTGACTAAAGATGAATTGAACGACTTGATCGAGTACTTGAAAACGTTATGAAAGCAAGAACCTCAATCATGCTTGCGGCACCCCTGATCGCAGCATTGCTGGCCTCGGCCCAAGACATGCCACGATTCCGCTGGGAAAACTTCACCACTGCAAACGGCCTGCCTGACAATCACGTCTTCTGTGTGCTGGTGGACGGCAACCGCATCTGGGCCGGCACGGAAAACGGGCTCGGTCTCTACGAAAATGGCGCATGGAAAGTTTTTCGCCCAGCCGATCCGCAACCGGGTTCTGAACAGCAGGGCATTGCTCATCAAGCCGTGCTTTCTCTCGCCCTCGACCATCGCAAGGGCGATGTATGGGCCGGCACAATGGGCGGTCTAAGCCGTGTCTCAGCTGGACGCATCGATAACTTCACGCAACTGAACTCCGGCCTGAGCAATGACATCGTCTACGGAGTCGGAGTCCAAGGCGACTTCGTCTGGACCGCGACGGCCGCTGGAGCCAGTCGCCTGAATACCCGCACCGGCCAGTGGTCGCTCTTCAACAATCGCAACACTCCCATGGGCGAAATTTGGACCTACGCGGTCAGTCCCGCCGAGGACAAGGTCTATTATGCAGTCTGGGGCGGAGGTGTGCTCGAATACGATCAGAAAACTGAGCACTGGAAGGATTACAACGATCCCGACGGAGAAAACGAAATCGTGCTCATGAAGGATCAAGGCTTGATCCACGAGATCACCACTTCAGTCAGCTACGTCGATAAGATCGTGTGGATCGCAACCTATTTTGGCGCCAGCCGCTATGACGGGCGCTACTGGCACAACTTCCTGACCAAAGACAGCGGCTTGCCCAGCAACTTTATCAGCCAGATTAAGGGCGTCGATGCCAACCGGGCCTGGTTCTCGACCGACAAAGGACTGGCGTATTACGATGGCACAAATTGGGCCGTGTATCGTCCGGCACTCGATACGCACAAGCCAGAGATGCTGGTGCGCGACGCCAACGGGACGGTGAAGACGATCGCGGTCCAAAGCGCGCCGGCGCACAACTACGTACTGGGCGTCGATTTTCAGGGAGACGACATCTGGGTTGCAACGGCCAAAGGTTTGAGCCATGGGATCCGGCAAAAGCAACCTGCAGAAGCAGCCCAAGTTTTAAGTACGCCAAGAGTAACGGGAAAGAAATAGCAATGAATCAGGAGTCATTTATGAACGTTCAGGAGTTACTGGCGGAAGTGGCGACCGCACCGGTTGTGAAGCGAGCCATTACCAACCACACAGCGTTGAACGAAGCTTACGATTACGGCAGCGCTTTTTCCCGAGGTATGCGGATTGACTTGAACGGAATCAGCATCCTGCTGATCTCCGGAACTGCCAGCATCGACGAGCACGGCAATACCGTTCACGTCGGCGATCTGCGCGCTCAACTACGTCGCACCTTCGACAACATCACCAGGCTGCTCGCCTCCGAGGGTGCCAGCTGGCACGACATCGTGCGTACCACGTGCTATCTGCGTGATATCGAGCGGGATTATCAGGCCTTCAACGAAGAGCGTACGCGGTTCTATAAAGAGCAAAAGCTCGACCCGCTGCCTGCTTCCACTGGAATCCAGGCAATCCTTTGCCGTCCGGATTTGCTGATCGAAATCGAAGCGATTGCCATGTTCCGACCGAAATAGCCCACGGCGGCTCGAGGAGAGGGAGTTGTTATGCGTCGCGTCATGATTGTTCTCACGTTCGCTGTGCTCGCCTGTGCGGCCTGGGCTCAGACTTTCCCTCCGTGTGAATGCGGAAAGAATCCTCCCGGTCCGCCGCCCAATCGCACGCTGAAGCCGTATACGGGCGCGCCCCAGGATCTGCGTCCGTTCTCGAAGTTCACTACCCCTTACTACGAGTACTACCAGGACTTGATCGAATACAACGGCGCTGCCCGCGACATCCCTGATCCTGACCTGAAGAGTCTCGACGAGATTCGCATTGGCTTTCTCGCGCCCCTCTACGACCATCCTGACCAGGTGTCCGGAAATCGCATGCTGCATGGTGCGCAGATGGCGGTTGACGCAGCGAACGCCGCCGGCGGTTATTGCGGCAAGCCTTTTCGTCTCGTAAGCCACAACGACTACGACAACTGGCAGAACAGCAATACCGGGGTCGCGGGCGTGGCGAGAGATTCGGCCATCTGGGGCGCGGCATCCAACGACGCCGTCCGCATGATCTATGACGACAAGGTCTGGGCCATGTTCGGCTCCATCAGTTCGGAGTCCACACATATCGCGCTTCGTCTCACTCTCAAAGCGGAGACCCCGCTGGTCAATAGCGCCTCCACTGATCCCACAATTCCTGAAACGATCATTCCCTGGTACTTCACCGTTTTGCAGGATGACCGCCTGCAGGGCTACACGCTGGCCCGCCACATCTATGACGAACTCGGCATCAAACGTGTCGCGATCTTGCGTGTGAACGATCGCTACGGCCGTCTCGGCGTTTTGAAGTTTCGCGACGCATCCCGTCGCCTCGGTCATCCCGTCGTGATCGAGCAGAAGTTCAAGCCCGGCGACACTGACATGCGCCGGCAATTGCAGGTCATCCAAGACTCTCGAGTTGAAGCTATCGTCCTCTGGACTGATGTGGCCCCGGCTGCAATGATCCTGAAGCAGATGCAGGAACTGAACATGAAGCAGCGCATGTTCGGCAGCCATCGCACGATCTCCGGCACTGCCGACGACGAACTGATCAAACTTGCGGGAACAGCGGCCGAAGGCTTTGAGGCCGTCTATCCCTACGATCCCACCCGCAGCGATCCGCGATGGCTCGATTTCAATGCCCGCTATGAGGCGCGCTTCCACGAAAAGCCCGATCACTTTGCCGCTCTCGCATACGACCAGATGCAGATTCTACTGAATGCGATCTGCCGCGCGGGGCTAAATCGCGGGCGTATTCGCGATGCGCTGGCGGGAATCGAGAACTATAAAGGTGTCACGGGCGACATGGTTTTTGATCCGAACAGCAAGAACATCGCGCCTCTGTTTCTCGGTCACGTTCACAACGGAACGATCGAGTACCGCCGCATCACCATGGAAAAGCCTTATGCGAAAGTCGGCGAGAACGGTGTGCAATATTTTGGCCCGGAGACATCCGACCGCGATTCGAAGGAAATCAGGATTGCGGTATTTGGACCAAACGCCGATCGGATTGTTGGATCTCCTGACGTTAGGCAGTTACTAGACGTTCTGAATGCGCAGGAACCGCATTTCACTTTGGACGCCATTTCAACAGGCGACTCCTGGGGCAAAGCCTCGACGGCGATTGTACAGGCGATATATCAAAGCCATGCGGCCGGCATCATCGCGCTCGACCGCAATTCGAGCCATTTGGCCGAACAGATCGGCGTGAAAGCCTTCGTTCCTGTAATTGCGATCTCTTCGGATAAAACGCTCACTTCAACCAACATTCCGTGGATCTTCCGTCTGCCGGACGGCACGGCCGCGTCCGATGCCGTACGAGTATTCGCGCTGGCCGAGAAAGCATCGGGCGCGAATCGCGGTAAGATTCGGGAGTTCCTCGCTTCCGGTTCGCCGGCCGGGCAAATCAGGTTCGACTCACGGGGCGAGGTGCAGTGTAACGGGAAGAGCACGACTTCGGTCGTGCCGTAAACGACGCAGAACCTGGCGGCTTCAGCCGCTGGGCGCGCACTCGATAACATCAGGAAATCCGCTCTAGTTTCAGCTTCCCTGTATAAATCGCCATTCCAACCACGGCGTCGACGTTAATCGCGTTGAGTCGGTCGATCTCGCCATTCGTCGTAATGCCTCCGGCCGCAATTAGCTGTTTCTTCGTGCAATCTCGCAGCTGACGAACGTTGTCGAAAGGAATGCCCTGCATCAGGCCTTCAGTGTCGATATGTGTGTAGAGAAAGGCTCCGCACCACGGTTCTAGAGCCGCGATCATCTCCAGCGGCGTTGTGTTCGTCAATTCGCGCCATCCTCGAATAGCCACTCGCCCCTGCTTGGCATCGATCGCGAAAACCAGTCTTTCCGATCCGAGCGCCTCCGCAGCCTCCTGCGCAAAAGTCTGGTTGGGTGCGCCATCTCGTACGAGCGAAGATCCGAGAATTACCCTTTGTGCACCAGCAGCCAGCACTTCTTCCGCAGTCTGAACGGTCCGCAATCCTCCGCCGACCTGGCATGGAAGCCGTTTTGCGAAGTCGCGCACAAGGGCGCGATTGTTCCCCGTCCCCATCGCCGCGTCCAGATCGATGAGTTGGACCAGCGGAAATGCGGAGAAGCGCACGATCCACTCTTCGAAGTCATCGAATTCGAGCGCTTTGCGCTCGCCTTGTACGAGCTGGACGATTTTGCCGCCCATCAGGTCAATCGAAGGAATCAGCATGGCCACCGCATCGGGATCCCCGCGCCTTGCAATTCGCGCTTGAGATCGGCAACGTCGCGCAAGCCAAAATGAAAAATGGAAGCCGCGAGCGCCGCATCAGCCCGCCCAATTTGAAATACGTCGACAAAAGTTTTCGTGTCTCCACCTCCTCCCGAAGCGATCACTGGAATGTTCAGAGCCTCTGCGATGATGCGGGTTAAATCGCAATCGAAGCCTGCGCCCGTGCCATCGCGATCCATCGACGTGAGCAGAATCTCGCCAGCTCCTCTTCGTTCGGCCTCTCTCGCCCACTCCACGGCGTCTTGCCCGGTTGGCTTCCGTCCGCCGCCTGCGTAAGCTTCAAATCTCGCTTCGCCGTCAATGCGCTTGGCGTCGATCGCCACAATCACGGCCTGCGAGCCGTAACGGTCGGCGATCGAAGTGATCAGTGACGGATCAGCAAGTGCCGCCGAATTGATGCTGATCTTGTCCGCGCCCGCATCGAACACCGCCATCGCTTCTTCCAGCGATCGAATACCGCCCCCGACCGTGAACGGAATGAATAGCTGGTGAGCCGTCCGGCGAACGGTATCTACCAGCGTCGCCCTATTCTCGTGGGTAGCGGAAATGTCGAGCAAAACCACCTCATCGGCCCCAGCGGCGCTATGAGCGGCAGCCAGTTCCGCTGGATCGCCCGCATCGCGCAGTTGCTCGAACTGCACGCCCTTGACGACGCGGCCGCCCTTTACATCCAGGCACGCGATGATTCTTTTTGTCAGCATCGGATCGTCCGCACCGAGTTTTGCAGTTTGTACCCCATCAAAGTCTGCAAAAATTCTTGAGCAGCTGTAGTCCAATCGCGCCCGACTTCTCCGGATGAAACTGGACCCCAAACAGATGCTCCCGTTCGACAGCAGCAGAAAACTCACCACCGTATTCCGATCGCGCCGCCGTTGCGCCTACCACAGGCGCCCGATACGAATGGGTGAAGTACACAAAGCTGCCGGATGGGATTCCCTCTAACAGCCGCGATCCCTCGCGGCACGTCAGCGAGTTCCAGCCAACGTGCGGCGATTTTACGTTCACCGGAAAACGTTCGCACCTCTCCGGAAATAATCCAAGACCGGCAAGCCCGGGAGCTTCTTCGCTCGATCCAAACATCCATTGCATTCCAATGCAGATTCCGAGGAAAGGTATGCCTTGCCCAACCCGTTGCAAAATCGCGGCCCGCAGACCGGTCTGTTCCAGGATTGTGGTGCCCGAGAAGTGGCCGACGCCGGGAAGAATCACCTTGTCCGCATTCGCGACCACGCGCGCATCTTGCGTCACCACCGCGTCCGCTTCCAGATGATCGAGCGCCTTCATCACAGACGTGAGATTCCCGGCGCGATAATCAACCACCGCGATCATCAGAGCAATCCTTTGGTGCTTGGCAGCAGACGCGACATGCGGCGATCGCGCCAGCAGGCAGCGCGCAACGCCCGCGCAAATGCCTTGAATAAAGATTCGATCTTATGGTGACTCGACCGGCCATAAAGAATGCGTGCATGAACGCTGGCGCGCGCTCCGCGCGAAAAGGCCTCAAAGAAGTCCTGCACCAGTTCGGCCTGCAGGTCACCAACCAGGCGCGTGCGAACCTTGGTCTCGACCACCGTCGAAGTCCGTCCGCAAAAATCTACCGCAGCGAGTCCAAGTGTCTCGTCCATCGGCATCAGGAAGTAGCCGGCGCGCAAAATTCCACGTTTCGTGCCCAGCGCCTTATCGAAAAGTTGCCCGAGCACGATGCCAACGTCTTCGACGGTATGGTGCTGATCGACGTCGAGATCACCTCTGGCTTTCAATTGAAGGTCGAATCCGCCGTGATGGGCAAACAGTTCCAGCATGTGATCGAAAAAGCGAATTCCGGTCGAAATCTTGTAGCGGCCTTTTCCATCAATGACCAGCACCGCGTGGATATTGGTTTCTTTGGTAGTGCGCTGGATCGTGGCTTTCCTCATTTTGCGGCCGCCTCCGTGGTCACGATCTTGTCCTCGAACTCCGCTAGTGTTTCGCGAAGCGCAGACATCAATCGAGCGGTTTGCTCCGTCGTCCCCAGCGAGATGCGAACGCAGCCCTCACAACCGTAGTCACGGGAGCGGTCGCGCACCAGAATTCCGCGTGCTCGCATCGACTGGAGGAACGCGCCGCCCAATTGACCGAAGTTCGCGAGCACGAAATTAGCCTGGCTTGGCCAGTAGGGAATCTTCCATCGCTCGAACTCGCGCTCTAGTTCTTCTCGTCCTCGACGAACCTGGCTGACATACCCGCGAACATAGTCGCCGTCTTCCAATGCCACGGGCAAACATGCGAGTGCCACTCCATTCACGTTGTAGGGAGATGCCACTCGGCGCACGAGCGGGATGTACGTGTCTCCGCCGGTAAGCACTCCGACGCGAAGACTGGCCATGCCATAGGCCTTCGAAAACGTGCGCGCGACAAACAGATTCCTGAGATTGCTCCATTGCCCGATCAACGTCTGTCCGTAAAAATCGAAGTAGGCCTCATCAATCAGCACCGCTGCTTCCGGCGCCCGCCGGGCGATTTCAATCAGCTGTTCCGGTTCGGCGACAATGCCGGTCGGATTGTTGGGATTGGCAATCGCAATCAGCCGCGTGCGCGAGCTTATCTTGGCGAGCAATTCGGAAGCAGGGAAACGAAAGCCTTCTCCGGCAGGAACCGCAATGACTCGCGCTCCCGTCGCCCGCGCCGAGATTTCGTACATGGCGAACGTCGGCACCACGATCAGCGCCTCGTCGCCCGGCTCAAGGAATGTTTCGCAAAGCAAGTGGATGGCTTCATCCACTCCGTTGGTCAGCAGCAACTCGTCAGGCTTAATTCCGAGATGAGCAGCCACGATCCGTTCGACCGATTCGCGTTCCGGATAACAGCCAATCTGTTCCGCGGTCATTTGGCCCAATCGCGCCAGCACCCGCTCCGAGCAGCCAGCAGTATTCTCGTTGAAATCGAGACGAAGGCCATCTCGCCCGCCCAGCGGCGGATGATACGTGGGAAGATTTCGTACGGCTGCGCGAGCCTCAAGCATGGCTGGTCCTTCCATGATCGCATCGCACGCGGATCGACTGCGCGTGCGCCTGCAATCCCTCTGTAATTGCCAGCAGTTCTACGATCGGCGCAATCCCGCGCAAGCCGGGCTGCGAAAGTTTCTGCACGCTGATGAGCTTCACAAAATCAAGAACGCTCAGCCCTCCCCGAAAGCGTGCCGCAGCGCCAGTCGGCAAAACATGGTTCGGGCCCGCCGCGTAGTCACCCGCGGCTTGCGGCGAATAGTCGCCAATAAAGACCGACCCGGCATTCCGGATGAGTGCCGCGTCCTCGACGCGATCAATCGTGAGGTGCTCGGGGGCGATTTCATTCGCCCACGCAAAGCTCTGTTGGCATGATGCCGATAACAAAATGACGCCGCTGGTGCGGATCGACTGTCGCGCCATAGCATTCCCGCTGCTGAGATTCTTTACCGAACTCGCCACCCGCTCCGCGAGACCACGGCGTGTCGTGATAAAAACCACCAGCGCTTCCGGATCGTGCTCAGCCTGCGCCATCAGGTCAGACGCGATAAAGTCCGGTCTCCCCGTGTCGCTTATGACGAGCCCTTCGGTCGGGCCAGCCAGCATATCGATCGAGCAATCGAAAGCAACCTGCTTCTTTGCGGCGGTCACGTAGAGATTCCCTGGGCCGACGATTCTATCCACGCGCGGAATGCTCTCGGTTCCATAGGCGAGCGCTGCAATGGCTTGCGCACCACCGACTCGGTAAACTTCGCGGACTCCAAGCATCATGGCTGCTACCAACACGTCCGCTTGCGGTTTCGGCGAAACCACGCAAATATTTTCGACGCCGGCGACTTGAGCCGGGATGACCGTCATCAGCATGGTCGAAACGAGCGGATAACGTCCGCCCGGAACATAACAGCCGGCCGAACCCACCGGACGCACCAGTTGCCCAAGCGAGATGCCCTTGCGAGTGCGCGTCCATTCTTTGGGCTTTTGCATGTCGCAGAAATGACGGATGTTCGCCGCCGCAGCCTGCAAGGCCCGTTTCAGCTCGGGACGCGCCGACTTCCATGCCCATCGAATTTCCTCTTCTGAGACTCGCAGCGATGCATCCGGTTGAAGTCCATCCCAGCGCTCCGAATATTTACGTAACGCGCGGTCGCCTCTTCGCTGCACATCGGCAACGACGCGGCGCACCACGCCCTCAATTTCCTCGTAACGCGAACCACGCGCTGCCAGCTTGCGGACCCGCGCCTCGGCTGCCGCTCCCGAAAAAATGCGCATCATAGCACTACCTTGTTGAGCGGATATTCAACAATCCCTTGCCCATTCGCCGCTTTCAGGCGAGGGATGATCTGCCACGCCAACGATTCTTCGATGATCGTATTGACAGCTAACCAGTCTGGATCACTTAAGGGCGACACGGTAGGATTTTGCAGCGCGGGCAACACCGCCAGCACCGCGGGCAAGTCTTTCTTCCGGACGTTCAGCATCAGGCCCACACGATCCTGGGCGTCCATTGCCCCGCGCAACATCAGCGCCAGATTTTCGATCTTGCGGCGCTTCTCGTCATCCTGCCATGCCGTTTTGTTGGCGATCACCTGGGTGTTGGATTCCAGCACGGTGTCGATGATGCGCAGGCGATTCGCCTTCAGTGAGCTGCCGGTTTCGGTGACCTCGACAATTGCGTCCGCCAGCATCGGCGGCTTTACTTCAGTGGCGCCCCAGGAAAACTCCACCTGCACTCCCACACCCTTTTTCTCGAAATATTTTCTCGTGACGCTGACCAGTTCGGTCGCGATGATCAGTCCCTTGAGATCTTCGGCGCGCTGATAGGTTGATTCCTCAGGCACAGCCAGCACCCAGCGTACTTTGCCGCGGCTTTGCTTCGCATAAATCAAATCGGAAACGGTGACCACTTCAAGCCCGCTCTCCAACACCCAGTCAAAGCCTGTCAGTCCCGCGTCGAGCACACCATGCTCAACATAACGGGCCATCTCCTGCGCCCGGATCAGCATGCACTCGATTTCCGAATCTCCAGTCGTCGCAAAGTAGGAACGTGCGGTAATGAAGACGGGAAGACCTGCGCGAGCGAACAACCGCATGGTTGCCTCTTGCAAACTACCCTTTGGAATGCCGAGCCGGATCTTCATGACCGCACCGCCGGAGCGCCCGGCTTCGCGCTCGAGCGATCCTCACAAAGTGGCTTTGTGAAACAAGACCGAGTGCCCTCATGACAGACGACGCCGGCTCCCTCGACATGAACCTGTAACAACAGTGTGTCGCGATCGCAATCCGTTGTCGCCGAAACGAGCTTCAGCTTGTTGCCGGAAGTTTCCCCCTTAGCCCACATCTTCCCTCGGGTACGGCTGAAGAATGTCACATATCCGGTCGATCGTGTGAGCGCCCATGCTTCGTCATTCATGAAACCCAGCATCAGTACCTCGCCGTTAGCCGCATCTTGCACAATTGCGGGCGCTAGGCCCTGCATCTTGCCAAAATCTATCTCGACCCTCATAAAATCCTTTCTGACAATCGCTCACAATGCTCAATCTCAAAAACAAAAAGCCCGCTGAGCTTGGAATCGCGTCAGCGGGCTTGAATCTCTTCGGTGTTACGCTAGCTCAGCCAAACACCGCCGCCGACGCACAAGGCGCGTGATGGTGATGATGACGATGAGCTGCTCCGATCATTGATTTACCTTAGCGAAGCTATCCAGCGTTGTCAATCAGCTTACGCATGAACCGCAAGTCGCTGGAAAAACCGAATTTCCATGCAACCGACTCCCCGTTATAATCCTGCCCTCACCATGCTCCTTCCTTGCCTCCCCACCACCAGAGGAGACCCACCGTCGCCGTATCCTGTTGTTTGGTGAGAAGTCCCTGAATGTCAGTCAAGAAAGACGGCTGATTCGAGAAATCTCGCCTCCACTCATAACGCATGAGCATCCCGTTCGCCACCTTGTAGTCAAAGGTAACGGTATTTTCTTTCAGCGCCTGCGTAATCCCGCTAAACAATCCGCCTCGGTCGGACATATACTCTGCCCGGGCAGCAAGGGCGAATTTGGGTGTTAATTGGTATGCGATGTAGGCAGCGCCGCCGTCCACATGAGAGGGCGCGGAAGATTCGCCGGGCGCCTGATTCCTCCAAAGGCGTTGAATCACATAGTCTCCCTCGACTTGCAACGTCAGTTTGGGTGTCGCCTGCCAGGTCGCGTAGCTGTCGAAGATGTGAGTTCGCCCATCCGGCGCGGGACGAATCGCGGTAAAGCACAGCCCCGGCTGCACCGGGATGGGTCCGCAATCCGTGGCTACCGCCCGGTCAGGATGATCCTGGCCGAGATAATAGTTCATAGTCCACGTAACGGTCTTTCTGGGTTTGGCCGTGAAACCGAACAGCTCGTCTTTGAATGCATTGGTGCCTTCGGCCTGGTTCGTGCCATTGATCACCCAGTAGTTCACCGTGAGGCGATCGTTGACCGGATAATTGGCACGCAGGCCCATATGGTAAAAAGGCAGAAAATTGAACCAGAACGATCGCGAATAGTTCATTTGGTCCTTCGTGTAATTGCCCTCTGCCCCGAGCGCACTCGCCCACTTGCCGAAGTCGACCTGCAGGCCTTTTCCGACCGGGACGATATAGGTACCGTAAACCTGGAAAATGTTGCGATAAATGTCCGGCCGCGGTTCGTTGGCCGGATTTCCCTGGGACGAGTCCGTGGCCTGCCCGAATTGCAAATCCAGGCGGCCGCCCCACCGTCGCCCTGCAGCGACGTCGGGGGCCCGCTCGAAGACCACGCTGGCCTGATTCAAGCTGAATTCATTACTGAGAACGTCATAGGTTCGCAGCAGGTTCACACGACCCACCGGATGATTGAAGTTGTACTCATAGTAAGTATCGAGCGCCAGATTAATCGTCGTCCCGCGCAGAGAGTCCAGCGTCTTTCTGTCCTCGGCCGTCACGAGGGCCTGCTCGGAAGAAATTTGGCCCGGAACACTCCCGGCAACGGCCGTGCTCGCACTATCCCCACCACGAGGCTGGCTGCTCGACTGCATCTGTTTCACCAGCGTTTTCAACTCGCTGACCTCCGCCTCCAGCTGCGTGACCCGCTCCTGCAATTTCTGCGAGTTTTCTGGCTCCGGCGCTGGTGGCTGCTGTGCGATCGATTGGCTACGGAGGATTACGACACATGCGCCCAGTGCGATTATGCTGACGCCATGCCTCCAGGCCGATTGTGCCGCCCCCGGCCGCCCTCGCCGACTCCGTGTGTGTTCAGGCGCGGTATTGAGTCGATAGAAACCGGGAGGCATAACGCTGCGCAGGCATTTCTTGTCAGGGCACAGCACAGCGAGGAGCCACTGTAGAAATACAATTCCGCATGCCGCAGCGCAGCACATCTGCGCGGCGGATCCCAGGGTGAAGATCGGCAGGGTGAAGATCAGCAGGGCGAGGATCGGCAGTACGAAAAGGCCTGAGGCGTCGGTCGTCATCCCGTAAGCTTACGGCGCGGCCTGTTAGGGGGCTGTGACGATCGACACGAATGATTTGTATGGCTGCAATGACTTTTTTCAATTGGTAGCTGTCGGGGATTCCCTGCCTGGCCTCCCCGTCGATCATTGTCGCGAACGTGCGGCTGGACCTGCCATCGATCGATGTAGTCGTCGCTGACGCTGAATGAAAACGGCCTGGCGGATCCGCAGCCCTGTTCTCCCCAAAACAAGAAGGGATGATGCTTGCATCATCCCTTCTTAGCCATTAGCCAGCGACTTCAGGACGCGCTGGTTACTCGTTCGCTTTCATGTACTACTTGCGGCTCGCATGGACCAAATCGTGGATTACGTCCCGATCCGTGAGCTGCTCGTAGGCATGTTCGCCGTGGATTGCCTCGTCAAGGCCCATTTCCTCTGACATCTCATCGACTTTCACGGTTGTGAAGACGTCGATAATCCGCAGCATCGCGTAGGTGAACGCGAACGCCCACACCGACGAGAACACCACTGCGGTAGTTTGTTTCAGTAGGAATACTGGGTCGCCATACAGTAATCCGTTGGCGCCGTCAGGGTTGAACGCTTTGTTGGCGAAGATGCCCAGCATGATGATGCCGAGGAAGCCGCCGACTCCGTGAACCCCCCAAACATCGAGTGCATCGTCCCACCCCAACCTGTTTTTCATTTCCACTGCGTAGTAGCAAACCACGCCGGAAACGCATCCGATGATGACGGCTGTGGTCGGGGAGACATATCCGGCGGCGGGAGTTACTGTGGCGAGGCCGGCGACCGCTCCGGTGAGGAGGCCGAGAAACTTGGGCTTCTTCTCATTCAGCCAGGCAACCAGCAGCCACGTGACGGCGGCAAACGAAGCAGCCACGTCGGTATTCAGAAAAGCCGTTGCTGTGACGGAATCGACGCGCATTTCGCTGCCCGCGTTGAAGCCGTACCACCCGAACCACAGCAGGCCGGTACCGAGTGCGACCAGCGGAATACTATGCGGTCCACGGTCGGCCGTACGCCGCTTGCCCACATAAATGACCGAAGCTAACGCCGCAATACCAGCGATGTTGTGCACCACGATGCCACCGGCAAAGTCCTTCACTCCCCATTGCTGCAGGAAGCCGCCGCCCCACACCATGTGGACAAACGGGAAGTACACAAAGGTCAGCCATCCGGTCAGAAACAGCATGTAGGCCTTGAAGGTGACGCGGTTGGTGAATGCCCCGGAAATAAGAGCCGGAGTGATGATGGCAAACATCATCTGATAGGCGATGAAAACGAATGCCGGAATCGTGTCATTCGGCGAAGGCGTGCTGAGATTGACTCCGCGCAGAAATGCCAGGTGGAAGTTGCCGATCACTCCGTGCCAGTCGCCACTGAAACACAGCGAGTAGCCATAGAGGTACCAGATGACGGTCGTCCAACCCATCGAGACGAAGCTCTGAATCATGATGGCGAGGACGTTCTTGCGGCCAACCAGGCCGCCGTAGAAAAATGCGAGGCCCGGCGTCATGAGCATGACCAGGCTGGTGCATAGAATCATGAAACCGGTATTGCCGGTATCGAGATGGAGCATGCGATCCTCCGACCGAAATGTAGAGAAGTTTGCTCGCCGGATGGCGAGCGGGGGGTCCGAACCGACCACAATCGCGCAGGTGGAGGGCCCGCAGACCCAGGTGCGCGAAAAGCATTATTACACTCAGAGGCTGAACCTGTCGCGGAATAAACTCAGTGCCGCATGTCACGTCACTCTGTGACCGGAGTCCGTGATCCCGTCAGCCGTTTTCCCCGCTCCTCAGGCAACCATCAGCCGGCCGCTGGTTACTTCGCCGTAAGGCAATACTCTCCAAGCTTTTGATCCGTATCCGGGTTTGCCGGATCGGCAAAAACCTGAACATCCTTACAGTCGTACATCCCGGAATTGCTGGGCAGTTCGATCATCTGATACTTCCCGCTCTTCAGCGGAGTGCAACTCGGCGCTCCTTGATTGCACTGCAGTTCAAACTCTTTGCCTGCCTTCAGCACATCCACAATCACGACGCCATTGTTCAGTTCGCTGCCCTTTACCGTAATGCTTGATTTTTCCTGCGCGAACCCTCTTCCCGTGCCAGACAGGAAAAGGGCCAAGAGAACGAACATCAATCCCTTCTTCATACGCATCCCCTTTTCGGGTCGAAGCGCCTTATGCGACTTCGATCCTCATCATATCTATGGTTTCGCACCGTACCACCCTTGTCTGTGACGAATGATCGCTTGCCACGTGACCCGTAGCGTCCGGCAATTAGCCGGTTGTTTGGCGCCGAAGCTGAGCAAAGCACTGCAAGTATCTGAAATCAAAGAGGGATGGTAACCGCCCTCGTTGCGCCAACGCCATTCCAGCCACACACTTTCGACGGTTTCGTCACAATCCGCTTTCCCCACTCCCATCGCCCCAATGCGTTAGAATCCCGCAGGAGCCATCCCGTGCGTCGTCGCGATTTCAATCTCTCGATTCTCAAAGCGTCAGTTGGATCCGTTTTAGCTCCCCGTTTATTTGCGCAGCCACTCTCGTCGGCCGTCGCCGGGGCCGCACCTTCAATAACAGCGCTTTATGCCAACGCAGTCGTTATCGATTCTCTCTGCGCCCCATTCAACGATATGGACGCGGAGCCCAGCGGCGACACTCTCGCGGCGATTCGAAAATCCGGCTTCACGGCCATCAACTTCACCATCTCCGCGCCCGGCTTCGAAGATACGATCAACAATCTTGCGACCCTGCAGGAGCTCGTCGACCGGCATCCCGATACATTTTTGATCGTCCGTCGCCCTTCCGATATCACTTTCGCCAAGCGCGAAAACAAAATCGGCATCATGCCCGGTTTTCAGTACACCGCGTTCCTCGAGGAAAATCCCGACCGCATCGGCACGTTCCGACAGTTGGGCGTGCGCATCATGCAGCTCACCTACAACAATCGCAGCATCTTCGGCGACGGATGCCTCGAGCCGGGCAATGCCGGTCTCAGCAAAGCGGGCATCGCCGCCGTCCAGAAAATGAACGAACTCGGTGTCGCCGTCGACCTCAGCCACAGCGGATATCGCACCACTTCCGACGGCATCGCCGAGTCCGCGAAGCCCGTGCTCATCTCGCACGCCGGATGCGCGGCTGTTTATGCGCACCCGCGCAACAAGCCGGATGAAATTCTCAAGTCGCTGGCGGATCGCGGCGGCTATTTTGGCGTCTTCCTTATGCCTTACCTGGTCGCTTCGCCAACCGTGCCCACTCGCGAGCACGTCCTCGATCACATCGTCCACGCCATCAATGTGTGCGGCACTGACCACGTCGGCATCGGCTCCGATGGCGCCATCCAGAAAACCGTGCTGTCGTCCGAGCAAAAAGCCGCCTTTGATAAAGACATCGCGCGCCGCAGGCAACTCGGGATCGGGGCCCCCGGCGAAGACCGTTATCCCTATGTGCCCGACCTCAACGGTCCCGATCACATGCAGGTCATCGCCGAAGAACTTTCCAAACGCGGCCAGCCCTCCGCAGTCATCGAAAAAATCCTGGGCGCAAACTTCCAGCGCGTGATCGGTGAAATCTGGGGCGAGGCCTAGTTCTCATAAATCCATTTTGAATAGGCGGGGCTTCCCAGGTTGCCTTCTGTGGCCGCAACTTCGAAAAAATCAGCCGCGCTTGTAGCACAGTGCTTGTAGCGCCGGTGGAAGAGCGG
>Ga0187887_10000344_pt1 | contig 46795 bp, 41 predicted proteins | sample June2016WEW_7_10_FD_132977 | JGI IMG/M metagenome (GOLD analysis project Ga0187887, IMG submission 132977) | Peatland microbial communities from SPRUCE experiment site at the Marcell Experimental Forest, Minnesota, USA - June2016WEW_7_10 | ecosystem: Environmental > Terrestrial > Soil >... | reverse complement strand
TCCGCGGGAATATTTGCCGCAGGCGATTGCCGGGCTAAACAGTTCCGGCAGGTAATAACAGCCGCAGGCGACGGAGCCAACGCCACATACAGCACCGAGCTTTATGTCGATGAACTTAAAGGCCAAACCTACTAAACTTTAAAACCGGAGAAAATTAAATTATGGAATCTCTTATAAATACATGGCAGCAATTACCATCACACATAAGCCCCACCCTTTTCAGCATTGGTTCATTTCAATTACGCTATTACAGCCTGATGTATCTTGTCGCTTTTGCCATCGTTTATTTTTTAACACTCTACCGGGTAAAAAATGAAAATTATGAATACACAGGGGAAACTGTGCAGGATTATCTTGTCTGGGCGATGCTCGGTTTGATCTGCGGCGGACGATTCGGCTATGCTTTGTTTTATAATTTCAATTATTATTTCCAGCATCCGCTGGAAATAATTTTGCCTTTCGATTTTTCCAACGGGTTTAAATTTGTCGGACTCAGCGGCATGTCTTATCACGGAGGCCTTATCGGCGTCCTTATAGTAACTCTTCTATTTTGCCGCAAGCACAAGATTAATTTCTGGAATTTTGTTGATTTGTTCACTCCGGCAATCCCGCTTGGCTATATTTTCGGCCGAATCGGCAATTTTATGAATGGAGAGCTATACGGCCGCGCAACTGCAATGCCCTGGGGAATGTATTTTCCGCTTGATTTGACACATAGTCTGCGCCATCCTTCTCAGCTTTACGAAGCCGTCTTCGAAGGAGTTGTTTTGTTCACACTGTTATGGCTCATTAGAAAAAAGAAATTTTTTGATGGATTTTTAATCGGAATTTATATTTGCGGCTACGGTTTTGTGCGTTTCTTTATTGAATTTTTCCGCGAGCCTGACTATCAACTTGGTTTCGTTCTAAGTTTTATGAGCATGGGGCAGGTTCTTTGCGCGTTGATGATGATGGCGGGTATCACAATTTTGATCTGGCGTAAGCAAGTTTCAGTTTCACCGAAATAATAAAGGAATTTGTAAAATGATTCTGTGGTGGACATTTTTCGGTGTCTTTATATTATCTATGCTAACGCTGGATCTTGGTGTTTTCAGCCGCAGGGCGCACGTAGTAAAAATTAAGGAATCCCTCCGTTGGACGTTATTTTGGATAGCGCTGGCTTTGGTTTTTTGTGCCGGTATTGATTTATTTTATAGCCAAAACCATAAGAAAGCCTTGGAATTCCTGACTGGTTATCTGATTGAATACTCCCTGAGCATCGATAATCTTTTCGTCTTCCTGCTCTTCTTCCGTTACTTTTCGGTACCGGTCGAATACGAGCAGAAAGTTTTAATCTGGGGAATAATGATCGCTTTAATTATGCGCTGCATTTTCATTTTTGCCGGCATCGCGCTGATTAACGAATTCCACTGGATAATATATATTCTTGGAATCTTTTTGATTTTTACCGCTATCGGGCTTGCCCGGGGTAAGGAGCAGGAAGTTCATCCAGAAAAAAACATCATGGTCAAACTGCTGCGCACATTTATGCCGGTTAGTCGTGAATATTCAGGAAACAAGTTTTTTACCATCATCAAAAACAAACGTTACGCCACGCCGCTCATCGTTGTTATTTTAGCCCTGGGAACAACAGATGTTTTTTTCGCCATTGATTCCATCCCCGCGGTTCTAGCCGTTACAACGGATCCTTTTATCGTTTTTACTTCCAACGTCTTTGCGGTTTTAGGTCTGCGTTCTCTTTTCTTTGCCATTTCCGGCTTGATGAAATTATTTTATTTTCTGCATTATGGCCTGGCAATAATTCTTGGTTTTGTGGGAATCAAAATGCTGATTACCGATTTTTATAAAATAAATATCGTTTCTTCGCTGACTTTTATAGCTTCCGTCATAACACTATCCGTTATTGTGTCGCTGATCTGGCCGAAAAAGCAGCAAACTATCACTCAAGAAAAATAATCAGGATTTTATAATGGCCGAATTTTTAAATATCTCACAAACTCAGTTAAAAAGATGGGCAAGACTTGCCGATGCTAAAGCAAGAAAGGACGAAGGGATATTTTTGGCCGAAGGCGTCAAGGTAGTCGAAGAACTGTTGGTAAGCGGCTGGCAAATTGAAGCATTGCTCCTTATGCCAGAAAAAGTAAAATACTGGGAGAAACTTGGGCTTTCCGACGCCAAAGAAATTCCAGCCTATCAACTTACACGTAACCAATGGCAAAAAATAGGACAGGATAGAGAACCTGAAGGAATCATGGCTGTGGTGCGAATAAAACAACCACAAAACATATCTTCTTTGTGCGCAAATGCTTTCGGCAACATTTTGATTTTGCATGAAATCAACAACCCCCGCAACCTCGGAGCGCTCATGCGCAGCGCGCGATGGTTTGGTTTTGCCGGAATAATTGTAAGCTTTAATTCGGTGGATTATAGCAATCCGAAAGCAGTGCGAGCCTCTATGGGAAGCCTTTTTCATTTGACAATTATTCCTGAAATTGATCTATCAGTGGCATTGCCGGAAATTAAAAAAAGCTTTTTTCTCATCGGTTCTGATGTCCACGATGGTTTATTGCCTCATCCGGTTCAAAAAAAAGCTGCCCTGCTTTTGGGCAATGAAAGTCATGGCCTGCCGGAGGCTATTTTAAGAATTACCGATGAAAAATGGAGTATACCCGGAAGCGGCAAAGCTGATTCCCTGAGTTTGCCGCAGGCGGCGGCGATAATGATGTATGAATGTGTCGGCAACGACTTTGGAAAAAATGCATAGGCTGCGTTGTGCGGCATCTCTTTTCTGCTTTTGCCGGGACAAGCTTGTTGCGATGTTGACTAAATAGTAAACCTCGCTTCTCGGATTTTGCGCGCCTTGCCTCTGCAACTTTTTGCAAGGTCGTTAGAATAATTGGTGATTCTATGAAATCTTACATCCAAATATCCACAACGACCGAAACTAAAGAAGAGGCGCAAAAAATTGCTCAATATCTGGTGGAGCAAAAGCTTGCCGCCTGTGTGCAGATTAACGGCCCTATTGAAAGCACGTATCGCTGGAGGGGCAATGTTGAAACCGCCAATGAGTGGCTGTGCCTGATTAAAACACGGGAAGCTTTATTTAATAAGGCCCAGGCCGCGATAAAAAAACTGCATTCCTACGAAACGCCGGAAATAATTGCGGTTCCGATTGTTAAGGGCAGCAAAGAATATTTGAACTGGCTGGACGACGAAACAGAAAATAAATCTTAATAAATATTTTTAGTGCAATAATTGAATGTTTGTTTTAAATGAAGAAACTTTTACTTTAAGGAGACAATATGTCAGACAAGAACGAGTTGGAGAAGAAATATATTGATACCATTCGCTTTTTGGCTGCCGACGCCATCGAAAAAGCCAAATCCGGCCATCCCGGCATGCCGCTGGGCGCCGCTGCCGCCGCTTTTACTCTGTGGACGAAGCACCTGAAACATAATCCCAAAAATCCGCACTGGCCGGATCGCGACCGCTTTGTTCTTTCCGCCGGTCACGCATCAATGCTTTTATACGCTCTTTTACATCTCACCGGCTACGACCTGACTCTCGATGATATTAAAAATTTCCGTCAATGGGGTAGCCGCACACCGGGACATTCCGAATACAAACACACGCCCGGCGTGGAAGTAACCACCGGACCTTTAGGTCAGGGTCTGGCTAACGCTGTCGGCATGGCTATTGCGGAAGCTCATCTGGCTGCATGCTTCAACCGGGAAGGCAATAATTTAGTTGATCATTTTACTTACGTTATGGCCGGAGACGGCGATATGATGGAAGGAGTGGTCCATGAGGCCTGCTCTCTGGCCGGTCATCTGCGTCTGGGTAAACTTATCGTTCTTTATGACGACAACAAGGTAACGCTTGCCGGTTCCGCAGCAATTTCGTCCACGGAAAATATCGAACAGCGTTTCAAGGCTTATGGCTGGCAAGTGCAAAAAGTTGCCGATGGGAACGATGTTTCAGCTATCGACCGGGCAATCAAAAAAGCCAAACACGAAACGGAGAAACCATCGCTCATTTGCGTACGAACGACTATAGGTTTCGGCGCGCCCGGCAAACAGGGAAGTTGCGACGCACACGGCTCTCCTCTGGGAACTGATGAATTGAAAAAGACAAAGGAAGCTCTCTGCTGGACGGCGGATTCATCTTTTTATATTCCCGAAGACGTTCAAAAATATTTCCGCAAGGCGCTCTCACGCGGGAAGAAATATGAAAACAAGTGGCAGGAAACTTTAAATATTTATAAACAGAAAGAATCTGCCCTGGCCGCGGAATTCGAGCGAATCACAGGCGGCGACCTGCCTCAAAACTGGGAATCAGCGCTTACTGAATTTCCCGCCGGTTCGAAAGATATAGCAACGCGCAAAGCAGGAGAAATAGTGATGCAGGCCATTGCGGCCAAAGTTCAAGAACTTGCCGGCGGCTCGGCTGACCTTAATCCTTCAACTTTCACATGGATCAAAGGTTTCGGTGATTTTCAAAGCCCTGGTTTTTCCGCGGAAGGTTTGCAAGGCGTGGTTGGCGGCCCATGGGGTTACGAAGGACGCAATATTCATTTCGGCGTGCGGGAACACGCGATGGGATCAATTGCAGTGGGACTTGCCCTGCACGGCGGAGTAATTCCCTATACTGCAACCTTCCTCACATTTGCCGATTACATGCGCCCGCCTATGCGTCTGGCCGCACTGATGGGACTGCGCGTTATTTTTATTTTCACGCATGATAGTATTGGCGTCGGAGAAGACGGCCCGACCCATCAACCCATTGAGCAGATTATGAATTTACGCCAAGTGCCGAATATGACGGTTATCCGTCCGGCAGACGCCAATGAAACATTAGAGGCCTGGCGGCTGGCCATAACTAACACCAGCGGCCCCACCACTCTTGTTTTAAGCCGTCAGAATCTGCCTGTGCTGGATCGGAGCGTATGCAGTGCCGCATCCGGTACGAAACGCGGCGGTTATATCCTTTGGGAATCAGCGCCCGATCCGGATTTGATTTTAATTGCCACAGGGTCGGAAGTCTCTATAATACTTTCAGCCGGCCGCGAGCTCGCCGCCAAAGGAATAAAAGTAAGAATCATTTCTCTGCCCTCATGGGAAATATTCGACAGCCAGCCAGAAGGGTATCGCAACTCGGTTTTACCACAGCAGGTAACCAAACGCATCGCTGTGGAAGCGGGTATCAAGCTTGGATGGGAACATTATATTGGCCTCTCAGGAAAAATTATCGGCATGGAAACATTCGGCGCTTCGGCGCCCGCTCCGGTACTTTATGAAAAATTCGGACTTACAGCGGGAAAAATTATTGAAGCCGCAAAAGAATTGCTAAATTTTTCTTAAACAGGAAAATAAATGGATAATACAAATATTTCCTTTTCGCTGGGAGAATACCGGAACACGGTTGCAGGCGCATTGGAAGCAATGCGCCGTGACAATATTATCCCCCGGATATGGGCAAAGGATCACACTGTATGGAAACCGGCGCCGGACGAAATTACTAACCGGCTGGGCTGGCTTGAGGCTCCGGCGGAAACATTAGGAAAAATAAGTTATATTCGCTCAACTCTCGAACCATTGATTAAAAATAGCATTAACGATGTTGTTTTGCTGGGAATGGGAGGTTCTTCTCTTGCCGCGGAAGTGTTCAGCAAAATCTTCGGAAGCCATACCGGTTATCCCAAATTACATATCGTTGACACAACTGATCCTGTTTTTATTTCCCAGGTTACCGGGCGCCTGAATCCGGAAAAAACTCTTTTTCTTGTTTCTTCCAAATCGGGAAAGACTCTGGAAATAACTTCACTCTTAAAATATTTTTATAACATCGTTTTCCGGAAATCGGGCAAGGATGCCGGAGGCCGGTTTATTTTTATAACTGATGAAGAAAGCCCGCTTATTAAGATCGCAGAAAATATTTCCGCGCATCATACCTTCTTGAGCAATACGAATATCGGCGGACGTTATTCAGCTCTTTCCTTTCCTGGTATCGTTCCGGCGGCCATTATCGGCGTTGATGCGGAGAAATTACTGCAAAGGGTAACGGATGTGTCGCAGGCGGAAAAACTCAACGCTGCCGGCGCGTCGCTGGGCGCTGCTCTGGGAGTGCTGGCCCTGGCTGGACGGGATAAACTGACTTTTATCATGCCGCCGCGATGGAAATCATTCGGCGATTGGCTTGAACAACTGATTGCCGAAAGCACCGGCAAAGAAGGGACCGGAATCCTTCCGGTCCTTGATGAACCACTTCAGGATAATACAGCTTACGGGAAAGATCGCGTTTTTGTCATTTTTCAAAACGAAAAAGAGATAAATTCTCCTAATACAGAATCTCTGGTTAGCGCAGGACAACCCGTTATCGCAGTCGAATTCAATGACGATTACGATCTGGGTACACAAATGTTTATCTGGGAGATGGCCACCGCCGTAGCCGCGCACTTCTTAGGTATTAATCCATTTTCTCAACCGGATGTGGAGGCAACAAAGAAATACACTCTAGCCATGATTGCCGGAAACAAAGAAAATAAAAATATGACGGATGTAAAACCGGCGCTGACTTTCACGAATGGTTCTGTTTTCAGCAATATCAGCGGGGCGACACCAGCCGAAGCGTTTATTAATTTTCTGAAACAGGCGACAGACGGAGATTATATCTCTTTGCAGATTTATTTAAGTACGTCTCAGGAAATTGACGCAGCCGTAAAACATTTGCGTGAAGTAATTCGCCAAAAGCATAACCTGCCTGTGACGGTTGGCTATGGCCCGCGCTACCTGCATTCCACCGGCCAACTGCATAAGGGCGATTCCGGAAACGGTTTATTTATTCAATTCACACAGGACGACTCTGAGGATGTTGATATTCCCGATGATATCGGCAAGGAAGAGTCTTCTCTTACTTTCGGCGCACTCAAAGCCGCGCAGGCGAAGGGAGACTGGCAGGCGCTGATAGATAAAGGGCGCAGAATTATCCGTTTTCACTTTCAAGAAAATCCCGCCGCCGGGTTAAAAACTCTCGCCAAACTTCTTTAGCTTTTCATTTTATACCAATTCTAAAGATTCGCATTCAAAATATTTATTTTATTCACTTTCCGTATTCTTCTTGATGAATGGTTTGATAATTTCAAAGAGAATTACGGTAATAAGTGTAATCAAAAGCAGAATCAGCAATGTAGTGATGAATTCTTTGTGTACCAGAAACATAATGATAAATATCTCCAGCATCAAGACCGCCGTTTCGATAACCTTTTGACGTATTACTGTATCAATGAGAAATGAAAATATAATCACTTCAACCCAGCCTTCTACAATTATGCCGGAAATTATTTTTCCATCCAGGAGTCCTGCAGGCAAAAATAAAATCATTAATTGAGCAAACCCAAAGGTGAAGAGTGATTCAGGAATATACGAAATGTTCACCGCCAGAAATGCCGGCAGTCTGTTTCTGAGCAAGCCGCAGATAAAACCTGTCATGGCTTTGCCGAAGATTATCGCCAGACCGAAAAACGGTCCGTAAATTCCAAATACGGCGTAGTGTATATAAGGATATATGGAACCGACGGCTCCTGCAATCATGCCGTAAAAAGGTCCAAAGGCTATAGCGGCAATAAAAGTGGCCAGGTGCGAGAAATCAAAAGATATCTGCGGGTGCATCGGAGTCAGGAGACTGGATAAAAAAGACAGCAGATTACCCAGCACACCCACGGCTATGGCAGCCAGCATTTTTTTCGTCTTGTCGCCTGGATTGAAAGTCATGCAGCATCCTTTGTGAATCCTGTATTGACGTCAACTTAACTAATTACCCTGAGAATTTGCGGATCATGCCGCTGGGGAGCCGCGGGAATTTCTTTCGGATAGCCGATAATAACAGGCGCGACGATCTGGCAGCCATCGGGGATTCCCAACAGGGCTTTTGTCTTGGGATCACGGATATATGAACCCAATGCGATCCAGCAAGTTCCTAATCCCCTCGATGCCGCTGAAAACATGATGTAACTTACGGCCAGCGCGCAATCCAATTCCAGAGAATCAACCGCGGTAGAACCGATTACATAAATCAAACCGGGCGCGTTGTAAAACACATTAAAGTTTTTGTTTTTGAGCATATCGACATATCCGGGATTAAGTGCCGTTTTATTTTTGGCAAAATCATCAAGAAGATTTTCTTTGCTTTCATCGGAGAGCGCTTTAATGGTATTTTTACAATTAACGATAGAAAACCGACAAGGTTGACCGTTGCTGGCTGAAGGCGCCAGACAAGATTCCTTGAGTATTTCTTTTATTATATCGAGTGGAACTTCTTTTTCCTGAAAATCACGGATTGCTCTTCTGTTTTTTAATAACTCTGCAAATGTCATCATCATAACGGTTCCTCCTTTTATTAATGATTTCATCTTGTAGATTATCTATCACTTATCAGGGCAAAAAAACAGAGATAATAGCTAAAATACCACGTTGAAACAAATCTATCACCGGATTAAGAAAACCTAAATACAACAACCCGATAACAATAAAAAATCCAAAAGGTTCAATTTGATCAAGAACTTTTCTTATTGATTCCGGCGCGAAACCCATGAGAATTTTGGAACCATCAAGCGGAGGAATAGGAATTAAATTAAATGCGGCCAATATAATGTTAATCCGGGCCAGCAGAAAAAGAACTTGTTCAAGCATCCCTGAATGTTCAAGAGAAATCAGCCGTAATAATAATAGAGCGGTAAAAGCGCAAATAATATTCGCTGTAATACCTGCTGCTGAAACGAGAATAAGCGCTTTGCGTCTTTTATCGCCGGGGATATTCCCCAGATTTATGGGAACAGGTTTTGCCCAGCCAAAACCGATAATCAAAAGCATCAATGTCCCAATAACATCTAAATGTTTTATCGGATTGAGCGTCAATCGTCCCAGCCTTTGAGCTGTGGGATCCCCCATTTTAAAGGCAACCCAGCCGTGAGCTAATTCATGAAAGATGACTGAATATAACAGCAACACCGACAAAATTACAAAAGCCAGTGGATCTTTAATTAATAAATTTATAAGTCCCATCGTAAAATCCTTTAAGTCAACTGAATATCACTAATATTTATCCATCATTTTCTTCTGTCTGCTTCTTACAGGATGTCCTGCTGTTGTCTTACCTCTGTTCGTTTTACTTTCATCCGGATTTTCCGGCGTGACAGAAATTTTCTTGGGATTCTACTTCGCTTACAAGAAGCCCTTTATTCTGCCTCAGATTTTCTTCACACACCTATGCATTGGGTTTTTCCGTCAACAAAGATAGAGTTCTAACCTAAAACGCATTCCATTCATGAGAGCGCATAAAAAATATCATTACATTGCAGAAAGTTTTCACCAACGTGGTGAAAACTTTCTGTAGAATCCCAACAACATTATCAGATAATCTCGTAACAGGTTTTGATATCCATGCCCGGCTCCAGCAGGGGTAAAAGACTTTCAATATTTTTCATCAAATTGGCGGAATGCAGTTTCAGGGCATCCTTATCGCTGTATTTCTCATAAAAAATAATTGTACTTTCATCGCCGCGGACAGTGTGTGGTATATACTCTATACATCCAGGCTCGCTGGCTTTAATTTTTGGAACGATCTCTTTGAGCGCGTTGATAGCGTCTTGTGTTTTTCCTTCTTTAATTTTTAAAGTCGCAATTAGTGTAATCATTATCTTGCCTCCTTTTGATTGAGAACTTCTTTTCTCAAGGAGGGAGTATATGAACAAGGCTCCTGTGTGTCAAAGGAATATTTATTTAAATACAGGTCGCAAAATATGCGGTACTCTGCGTGTGATCATGGAAAGCATGTATCTGTATCGGATTAAGATTAAAAAAATATAAAAAAGAGGTCTATATTTTTCTTTGAAATATGGTAAACTTTTTAACAATAAGAAGGAAACAATTATATGTAGGGATATATTATGATCGGCTACATGAAGAAGCATGAAAATTACGTAAAAGAGATGCTTGAACAAAAACTAAACGAAGAAGAATTAAGAAAGCTGCTGGCATATCACGATAAACAGATTCTATGGATGCAACACGAAAGACTGGCGCATCTTATAGTTATGCTCTTTGTTTGTTTCTTTATGCTGCTTATTCTCGGCTTTACTGTTATACGGACATCCATGCCGTCTATTATTCTTTCCGTGATTTTCCTGATTTTATCGGTTGCTTACATTCTCCATTATTACCGTCTCGAAAACGGCGTACAAAAATGGTATTTGATTTCAAATCAAATCAAGAAACAGCTTTAATTACAATACTTGGCACAAAAGACGGTTATTAACCCACCCGCACGGGATTTTTTCTTGCCCCGCAGATATCATTTCTAACAGTGAGCGTTGTTTTGTTGCTGCTATCGCAATACAGGAATTTGCTTTAATATGAGCATGAAATTATTTCCCTGTTAATTAACAGGGAAATAATTTTTATGTTTATTTTTTAAATATATCCGTCACGCGTTCAATATCCGATCCGGCTTCCTTTACTATCCTTTCAATAAGATCTTTACACGTGGGAATATCCTTTACAAACCCGACTGATTGCCCCATCATCATGGGAGCGTTATCAACATTGCCGAATTCCCACGCTTCTTTTACTCTCTGTCCGGATATCAGCGGAATTAGTTGTTCCAAGCCCCCGCCTTTTGCCTCCACGGACAAAACTTCTTCAACAATCTTATTTTTTATCGCCCTGCCCTGCAAACCGATGGATTTACAGATAAGAGTTGTCTCATATTCCTGTCGCCGGATAAGTTCCTGTTTAATGTTATCGTGAACCTCACACTCTTGTGTAGCGACAAAACGGGTCGCCATCATAACTCCCTCGGCACCCAGAGCAAGCGCCGCCGCAAATGTACGGCCGTTGGAAACACCGCCAACAGTCACTACCGGAATCTTCACTGATTCCACAATTCGCGGAGTGAGCACCATTGTGGTTACATCATCATTAAGCGGATGACCGCCCTCTTCTATACCCGCGGCATAAATGCCGTCATAACCGGACTTCTCGGCATGCACGGCATGACGCACCGATCCTACCTTGTGAAATAGTTTAACTCCCGCCTTCTTTAGAATATCTATGTATTCTTTTCCCACCGCCTTGTCCAGCGGCGTGCCGGATATCTCCAGACCTGCAACCTTTTCCTCAGCGCAAACACGCAGGAACATTTTATGATGCTCGGCTGTAATATGCACTGACGGCAGAATAGTCACATTCACCATAAAGGGTTTATCGGTCAGTTTTCTTGTCAGCTCAATGGCCTCACGGAATTCTTCCTCTGTGGAATAATTTCCTGCGGTCAGGTTTCCCATACCGCCGGCGTTAGAGATAGCGGCGCAAAGCTTTGGCTTGCAAAGCCACATCATCGCGCCGCATATAATGGGATATTTTATTCCGAACATTTCTGTAATAGCTGTTTTCATTTTTCTTTCACCTATATAATTTATTTTGTAATTATTGAATTTCGCAACACTATTTAATCAGAGATTAACAGAGAATCAATTTTGGCTGACGACGGCATATAGTCCGAATCCAGTACTTTAATAATGTCACTATGCAGCCTCTTTTTTAATTCACTGAAAATTCCCCGCTTCTTCTGGAAAGTTTTGGCAAAGGTTATAGCCGAGGCCATAAGATCTTCCTGATTGGTACAAGCTTTCACGATAATGTTATGTTTTTCCAGCTCAGGCGCGGTATAACGATTTCCGGAAAACTGCATCTGTGTGAATATGTGCAATGGAATTGCTTTCTTGACAAAAGCGTTCATGCCCCACCTGAAAGGAATGCCTATATTGACTTCTGGAAAGCAGAAGAAACCTTTGTCCGAGCGCATGAATCGAAAATCGCAGGCGCAGGATAATATCGAACCATTGCCGAAAGCATGGCCGTTGATCGCCGCAATGACCGGCACCGGATAAAGAAGTAGTTTTTTAAACACAATATCCATTTCGTTGATGAAATCAGTGACCGGCTGGTGATCATTTTTCTGCATCTGTCCCGTAATCCATACAACGTCTATGCCCTGAGAAAAATTCTTCTCGTCATTGGAAGTAATAATCAGGGACGATATTGATTTATCGGCAATTATTTCATCGAGCATGGCGTTTAAAGTTTTGGCAAAAATAAGGTTTTGCCTGTTTTCACCATTGGTCATGGTAATAATCGCTACGTTTTCATCTTTGACCCAATTCATGATAGACATATTCTTTATTTCCTTTCCCTTTTTCAAAATATATTTTACGGCCAGAAAGGCCACAATATCCAACGATTTCAAATATATGACAGCTATTTTCAACTATTGAAAAAGTTCAAATAAGTTGGTGGAGTATAAGAAGTCCCATCTTGTATGTCAAGAATATAATAATCGTCCGGCCTTGATATTTACTTAACAAAGTATTAGTTTACATACAATGACTCTCTGCAAAGAGTTAACTTGTAATTAATTATAATACAAAATTTAAACTCTCCAATATGATGGAAGATTCAAACAAGTTAAAGATTGAAGGAGGTATAAAAAATGGCGTTAAAAACGGCCCAACAATATGAGGAAAGCCTGCGTAAAATGAATTTAAAAGTTTATTTACTGGGTGAATTGGTGAAAAATCCGGTAGATAATCCGATAATCAGACCATCCATGAATTCCGTAAAAATGACATACTCGTTAGCTCAAGATCCCCAATATGAAGATCTAATGACTGCAAAATCCCATCTGACGGGAGAAAAGATAAACCGTTTCTGTCATTTGCATCAAAGTACTGAAGACCTGATAAAGAAAGTCAAAATGCAGCGCTTGCTGGGACAAAAAACCGGTGCCTGTTTTCAAAGATGCGTCGGAATGGATGCCATAAATGCCGTAGACAGCGTAACTTTTGAGATGGATAAAAAACTTGGCACTAAATATCATGAACGGTTCGTCAAGTTTCTTAAAATGATCCAGAAAGAAGATCTTGTTGTTGACGGCGCTATGACCGATCCCAAAGGCGATCGAGGACTTTCTCCCGGTAAGCAGGAAGATCCGGACCTCTATACGCATGTTGTGGAAAAAAGAAAAGACGGCATTATCGTGCGCGGCGCCAAAGCGCATCAGACAGGCGCAATCAATTCGCACTGGATTTTAGTCATGCCGACAATTGCAATGTCCAAAGAAGACGCCGATTACGCGGTTTCTTTTGTCGCGCCTGCCGACGCGGAGGGTATTTCCTATATCTACGGTAGACAATCCTGCGACACGCGGAAACTGGAAGGCTGTGAAATAGATGTCGGCAACAGACAGTTCGGCGGCCATGAGGCATTGATGGTTTTTGACAATTTATTCGTTCCCTGGGAAAATGTGTTTATGTGCGGGGAATACGAATTCAGCGGAGCTCTGGTAGAACGTTTTGCCGGTTATCACCGTCAGAGTTATGGCGGCTGCAAAGTCGGCGTCGGCGACGTGCTTATCGGCGCGGCGGCTCTGGCCGCTGATTACAACGGCGCATCCAAAGCTTCCCACATAAAAGACAAACTGATTGAAATGATACATCTCAATGAAACGCTTTTCTCCTGCGGAATCGCCTGTTCGGCGCAGGGACATAAAACAGATTCCGGCACTTACCTGATTGATTTACTGCTGGCCAACGTCTGCAAGCAAAATGTTACAAGATTTCCTTATGAGATCGCCAGGCTGGCGGAAGATATTGCCGGAGGAGCAATGGTTACCATGGCCTCGGAAAAGGATTTGCGTCATCCGGAAATCGGCAAATTAGTCGAAAAATATTTTAAGGGAATTGCTTCGGTACCCACGGAGAACCGCTGCCGCATTTTAAGGTTGGTGGAAAATATTACTCTGGGCACGGCAGCTGTCGGTTATCGCACGGAATCCATGCATGGCGCAGGTTCTCCGCAGGCTCAGCGAATTATGATTTCCCGTCAGGGGAATCTGGAACAGAAGAAGAAACTGGCTAAAGAAATCGCCGGAATTAAAGATTAGTTTTGTTAAAAACTATAAGGTCGACGCGGTGTATTATTTAATTATACCCATTTGCAGTCAGAAGTATACCGCGGCGGCAAGAAGGAGGCTCCGGAGGCGTATTGATAATACGTCGAGGAAGCCGGCGACGCAGCCAACAAAGACAGACGATTGACCGGAAGCGCATCCCGCAGGGGAGCGCATAATAAATCAAAAATAGACCTTACCGGTAATTACCGTCTGCAAGGTGGTAACTTACATGCAAATTGGTATCTGTGTAAAATATTGCGGCGGCTGTAATCCAATTATTGACAGAGCAAAACTGGTTCAGGAAATCAAAAAATTACTTTCACCAGAATTCATTCTGTCAGATGGCCAAACGCAAGAACAACGGGATATCGGCATTCTTGTTTGCGGCTGCCTGACGGCCTGTGCGGATAAACCGGCTTTGAAGAATTCCGCCGTCAAATGGATTTTAGTTGCCGGTCATTCCGTTGACCATAATAATGTTCCGGAAAAAGAATTGGCTAATATTGTCTTAGTCAAACTCAGGCAATAAATCTCTCCATTGTAAAATTTTCTTCCTGCGCAACCGGTTGGCACCATATGTTGCGCTGGAGTTTTGTCACTTTTTTATTATTTACGATTGATGCGAGCGTACTCGATGGATATAATGTTTTGTTTTATTCAGAAAGAAGTGCTTGTTGAGTTTACCGGCTATTTTTGTTTACTTTTCATCTTATCGAGTCTTGACTGCGCCTCCTCGTGCCCTTGCGCAGCTGCCTCACTATACCAAACCTCTGCCGAAGAAGAATCCCGTTTAACGCCTCTACCCTCTTCTAATATTAAACCAATATTGAACTGTGCATCTGCAATCCCTTTCTCAGCAGCTTTTAAAAACCACCTTGCAGCTTCGGCATAGTCCTGTAATCCTTGACTAAACATCAGTCCCAGATGATATTGGGCTTCAGCATGACCCTGTTCACCGGCCTTGAAATACCATTTGGTTGCCGCAGCATTGTCTTGCTCAACGCCTGTACCTTCTTCATATGCCAAACCCAAATAAAACTGTGCGGATGCGATTCCCTGTTCAGCAGCCTTGCGACACCATTTGATGGTCTCTGCGTTGGTCTGCAAAACACCGGCGCCAGTTTCGTACATTGTGTTTAGATTATTCCTGGCATCTGCATCACCCTGCGCGGCGGCCTTGAGATACCATTTAATTGCCGCAGCATTACTTTGCCCAACCAGCATTGCTCTGCCCATCGTGTCCTTACCCCTTTGATACATCATACCCAACTTATTCTGGGCAGCAGCAATTCCTTTCCCGGCAGCTTTGATAATAGTCTCTGCATCTTCTTCCTCAACATCTTTATCTTTTTCTGATACCAAACTGGTACCGGGCTGTTCATCTGCAATCCTCTGTTCCTCAACTTCGCCGGCAGCCTCTGCTTTGTCCTGCTCAACATCTTTTCTTTCATCTAATACCAAATCAGCACCGTGCTGCTTATCTGTAATCTCCTGTTCTTCAACCTTGCTGGTGGTCTCTACATTCTCTTGCGGTATATTTTTGCTTTCATCTAATGCCAAATCAACATGAAACTGTTCATCCGCATCCTCTTGTTCTGCAACCTCGCTGATATCCTCTGCCTTGTCTTGCTCAACATCTTTTCTTTGATCTAATGCCAAATCAACATGGAGCTGTTCATCCGCATCCTCTTGTTCTGTAACCTCGCTGACAGCCTCTGCCTTGCCTTGTGCAACATCCTTTCTTTCATCTGATACCAAACCAGCATCGTGCTGCTTATCTGCATCCTCTTGTTCTATAACCTCGCTGACATCTTCTGCCTTGTCTTGCTCAACATCTTTTTTGCCTTCTTCTGAATCGTTAATGATAGCCCCTGTTTTATTTAAAGGAATATCATACATCAAACTCAAATTGAACTTGGCTTCATCATGACCCTGTTCAGCAGCCTTGACATACCATTTTACAGCCTCAGCCTGATACATCATGCCAAGACTATTCTGGGCATCAGCATGGCCCTGCCCGGCAGCCTTGAGATACCAATTCATGGCTTGGGCATCGTCTTGCGGTACACCTTCACCATCCTGGTACATCTTACCCAGGTTATTCTGGGCATCAGCATCACCTTCTTCGGCAGCTTTGAGATACCATTTTATGGCTTCAGTTCTGTCTTGCGGAACGCCTTTACCATGCTGGTACATCATACCCAAGTTATTCCGGGCAGCAGCATTGCCTTGTGCAGCAGCTTTGAGATACCATATCATGGCTTCAGCATAGTTCTGCTCAACGCCTTTACCATGCTGGTACATCATACCCAGGTTATTCTGGGCATCAGCATGATCCTGCCCGGCAGCCTTAAGATACCATTTTATGGCTTGGGCTTTGTCTTGCACAACACCTTTACCATTCTGGCACATCATCCCCAGTTCATTCTGGGCATCAGCATGACCCTGTTCGGCAGCCTTAAGATACCATTTTGCGGCTTCAGCATCGTTTTGCACCACGCCTTTACCCTGCTGGTACATCATACCCAGTTTATTCTGAGCATCAACATGACCCTGCCCGGCAGCCTGGAGATACCACTTTATGGCTTCAGCATCGTTTTGCAGAACGCCTTTACCATACTGATACATCATGCCAAGTTCATTCTGGGCATCAGCATGACCCTGCCCGGCAGCCTGGAGATACCATTTTGCAGCCTCGACATCGTTTTGAGGAACACCAATACCTTGCTGGTACATCACTCCCAGTTCATTCTGGGCATCCTCATGACCCTGCCCGGCAGCCTGAAGATACCATTTTACGGCTTCGGCATCATCTTGAGGAACGCCCTTACCATGCTGGTACATCATGCCCAGGTTATGCTGGGCATCAGCATGACCCTGCCCGGCAGCCTTGAGATACCATTTTATGGCCTCAGCATCATCTTGAGGAACACCTTTACCCTGCTGGTACATCATGCCAAGCAGGTTTTGAGCAGAAGCATCACTTGCATCTGCCAACTTCCTGTATAGTTTATCTTCTTTTTTACTCATATTAAATCACACGCTTATCCCGCTTATAACACTTAGTCTATTTGCTGATGACGAAGTGAAGAAGATTTGTTGAATGCCTAACTTAAATTTTATTAGTTTGCATAACGTATATAATCTATTTCATAAAACGTCATATGGCAAGTCCAATTTTATCTATTATTCCCAATTGCAATGTTAAAAATTCAGAGGATTTAATTATATTGACTGCTTTGTAAAACAGAAAAATGCTGATTTATTATAGGAGGAATTTATTAAATAAATCAATGGCATAAACCTCAACTCAAACATTAGAAAGCAACAAGCTTCTCTCTTGAAATTATCCCTCTCTTTTTGATCTAATATGGCTTTAGTCTTGTAATTATTTAATACTCTTCGGTATTATTACGATTGCTACCATTTTTATCAACTAGTTATACTTTGACGTACTTCAAATTTAATTTTTATTTCATAGTATGACTATGAAATAAAATAATACTTGACAGTATGACTATGATGATGTATGTTAAATCATCATCAACGGAGGATATGATGATGACGGATAAGAGTCGCCCTAAAACAAGAAAAGACCGTATTATGGATGCTGCTTTACGCATCTTTGCCGAAAAGGGCTTCCAGAACGCGACGATTACCGAAATCAGTAAAGCAGCCGGGGTTTCAGAAGCCACAATATACGAATATTTCGGCACAAAAGAAGACCTTCTCTTCGCCATTCCCGAAAAAGTGTCTAATGAAACCTTTGAAGAATCATCAAAAGTCATACCCTATATCAAAGGAGTGGAAGGAAAAATCAGAGCTATTCTGCTTTTCTATGTCCAGCTTTACCAATCCAATCCCAACTACTCAGCACTGGTTCTTCTGCAATTAATGTCCAATAAGAGATTTCGCCATACACCCGCACATGCTGCTATACGGCGGTCATCTCATAATTTTTTGGATTGCATCAAGGAGGGAATAGCCAACGGAACTTTCAAAAAGGATTCTAATCCTTATTTGATTCGCTCCATGTTCATGGGTACTGTCGAGCACTTATTCATTCATTGGCATATGAAGGGAATGCCTAAACGAAAGCCAAGCATCGCGGATATGCTCGATCCTTTAATCGAAATTGTTTTTGACGGCATCCGCGCAAGGAAAGAAGAATCAGGCCCGACGCTGTACCTGAAATTGGAAGACGCCGGCGTTTTGGAGAAAATTTTAAAGAAAAAAGATGGAGGAACATCCTCAAAAGATAAAACCAAATAACCAAAAACTTTTTAAAAGGGGTATTAAAATGAGAACAAAACAAGATTTTATAAACGCCCTGTCGAAAATGAAACGCAACATCTATTTTGATGGCAATCTGATCGATCGGACGGACGAACTGCAAAGCGACTGCATCAATGTTATGGGAACGACGTACGATGAAGCGGCCAAACCCGAAAATGAACGTCTGATGACTGCCACATCTCACCTCACCGGAGAGAAGATTAACCGTTTTACCCATATTCACCAGAGCAAGGAAGACCTGCACTGTAAGCAGGATATGACGCGTATGCTGTGCCAGAAAGTCGGTGGCTGTATCCAGCGATGCATGGGCATAGATGCCACAAACGCCATTTACAATGTCTCGTATGAAGCGGATAAAGTAAAAAAGGGCGAGACCAATTATCACGAAAACTTCAAGAAATGGCTGACCCGTTTCCAGAAGGAAGACATGATCGCCGCATCCGCTCAGACGGACACCAAGGGCGACAGAATGCTGCGCCCTGCCGAGCAGCCCAATCCCGGTTCTTATGTGTATATCAAGGAGAGAACCAAGGACGGCATCATTGTGGAAGGCTGCAAGGTGCACATTTCCGAAGCGTCCGTATCTGATGAAATCCTTGTTATACCTACCCGCGCGCTCAGGCCCGAAGACAAAGACTACGCCGTGGCTTTTGCCGTTCCCGGAGACTGCGATGGAATGAAACAAGTTGTAACCATTCATAACTACCGTCAACGCGATCATTATAAACGCGGTTTTACCCCGGGACTTACCGACTCATATCTGATTTTTGAAAACTGTTTCGTGCCGTGGGAGAGAGTGTTTTTAGCAGGCGAACATATGCACGGCGGCATATTAGCCCTGCTGTTTGCCTTGTTCCATCGCCATTCATACTCCGGCTGCAAACCGGCTATCGGCGATATTCTGCTGGGGAAAGCAGCACTGGCAGCCGAATGCAACAACGTACATAAAGAATCACACGTCCGCGAGAAACTGGCTGAGATCATCATGACCACTGAGCTGGGTTATGCCGCGGGCTATACGGCATCCGATCTGGCCAAACCGGAAGTTTATATTCCGGGTATGGGTTTTGTTCCTTTTGGTCCCGGTTCCTATATTCCCCATTCGATATACTGTAATGTCGGCCGGTGTCTCTCCGGCGAGGCGGTCTATCGCGAAGCAGAAATTCTTTGTGATATCTCCGGCGGTGTTGCGGCTACATTCCCGCATGAAAAAGATTTTGCAAATCCGTCAACAGGTGAAGCGCTTTTGAAATACACCAAACGCAATCCGAAGATATCGGCAGAGGATCAGGCACAGTTCTGGCGATACATCGGCGACGAGATGTGTTCATCGACTGGCGGTATTTACAATATAGGCAATTACCACGGCGGCGGATCGCCTATCATGGAGCAAATCGCCATCACGACTCAGTACGACATCGAGTCCCGTAAAAAGGTGGTGAAATATATTGCCGGCATGAGCGGCGGTGACCGTGAAGCGCTGGCGCCCAAGACAGTGAAAAAGTAATTTCCCCATGCATCGGGTGTCTGCAGGTAAAACTGCTGACATCCGATGTCAACTTTTCAAAAAAAAGTTGCAAATTTCCACCAAATCATTTTTACCTAATATAGAAAACTCAAAGGAGAATTACTATGTTTGATATATCCCGATTTTCATTAAAAGGAAAAGTGGCAATCATTACCGGCGGCGGCCGCGGCATCGGCCAAGCCATAGCATTTGCTTTTGCAAAAGCCGGAGCCAAGGTTGTCGTTACCAGCCGCAAGGCGCAGGACCTGGAAGCGACGGCAAACGAAATTAAAGCCTTCGGCGGTGAAGCTTTTCCGCTTCCGGCTCATTTGGGCAAAACGGAAGAAATTAAAAAAATGATCGATGCCGTAGTGGCAAAATACGGACGGATTGATATTCTGGTCAACAACGCCGGCGCAAGTCCCGCCATGGGTTCGGTCCTTGAATGTGACGACCGCCTCTGGGATAAACTAATGGATATAAATCTGAAAGGTGCTTACTTCGTCAGTCAGGCCGCAGCCAATATTATGGTCAAGCAGGGCGGGGGCAAAATCATCAATATCGCTTCCGTGGACGGGTACAATCCCGAACCGGGTTTAAGCATCTATTCTATTTCCAAAGCCGGCATGAGAATGCTGACAAAAGCCTTTGCCAGTGAACTTCTCCGTTTTAACATTCAGGTAAACACAATCGCTCCGGGACCGGTTAACACCAAGATGATGAATTCTCACTGGGGACACTTGCCGCCCGAAGAAGCTCAAAAAGTAAAAGAAATGGTAGAAAAAGCTTTGCCCTCCGGTCGAATAGGCAATCCCGATGAAATATGCGGCGCCGCGCTCTATCTGGCATCGGATGCCGCAAGCTATACCACGGGAGCGGAAATTTTGATCGACGGCGGCTTGCTGCTGGGCAATCATCTTTCCTGATTATACCAATCCTGAAGGAAGAATTAATATGATCAGTCGTGACAACACTGTTTTAGTTGCAATTGATATTCAGGGCAATCTTGCCCAGGCTATGTTTGACAAGGAAAATCTTTTCTCCAATACTGTAAAATTGATTAAAGGATTTAAAGTCTTGAGCCTGCCGATTATTGTCACCGAACAAATCCCGCAAAAACTTGGACCAACGTCACCGCAGATAGCCGCGGAACTTGAGGGCATTAAACCGATAGCAAAGGAATCTTTCAGTTGTTGGGAAGACGAGCATTTCCATAGGCAGTTGAAAGCGTTAAGCCGCCGGCATGTAGTCCTCCTGGGGATCGAAACCCATGTTTGCGTTTATCAGACCGCTCTGGATCTAATCTCCAATGGTTATGATGTTCATCTGGCTGCCGACGCCGTTTCATCGCGCACACCGGAAAACCGCCGGATCGGAATTAACGCAATGAAAAGCGCGGGCGCAAAAATCACCTCCACGGAAATGGTTTTATTTGAACTACTGCGAACCGCCGCAGACCCGAAAGCAAAAGAACTTTTTAAAATTATAAAATAAACCAATTTTTAATTTCTAATCAGAACCGGATTTAACTTTGTGCGGTTCTTCCTATGAGAATATCAATCACGCATTGGTTGGTTGCCTTCAATAAGTCAAAGGAATAGTTGCGATTACTGATGATGCAACCCGCCAGAGGCGGCTCAAATTCGATCATCATATGTCACGACATGGTCGTGATATTTGGATAACCATGTCGTGCAGTCGCGACCATGACAACCGGCCCCGGTTCAAAAAGACTATAAACCTTGGACAATTGATTTATGATGTTAATTAACCTGATTTACATGCAATCATGCCCAAATCCCTTGAAAGCTTTTTACAAATAGAAACTTGAATCTAAAAAAAACTCTGGAAGAGTTGAAATAATAAAAACATAAACGTTACGGTTTGTAAATATTCCTTGGAAACGAATTGTCAAACAGCTCGATTTTAGATATATAAGTGCAAGTTTATGAGTTTTGATTAAAGTGGAATTTGAGGGGGAGCAATGAACGCTGAAAATGCTGTCAATCAACACAGGTTCTGGGGGGAGACAACCGCTTTTCTTGCTCTTTTTTTCGATAATGTGGGAGTGCTGATATTTTTCAGCGCGATCCTCGTCTTCACTTTCAACTATCCGGCGGAAATTATCCTAACGCGCATGATTCCGGGCACGGCCGTCGGAATTTGTGCGGGCGATCTTGTCTATACGTGGCTTGCCATCCGTTTAAGACGAAAAACCGGACGCACCGATGTCACGGCGATGCCACTGGGTATAGATACGCCTTCAACCATCGGCATTGCCTACGCTGTCATGGGCCCCGCTTATATTGCCACTCGTGACGCTCAACTCACATGGCACATCGGCATGGCCACTCTCTTTATGATCGGCGCCGTTAAGATATTCACATCATTTTTCGGCGGATGGGTTCAGCGCATCATTCCCACCGCGGGACTGCTGGGACCACTAGCGGGAATCGGGCTTCTGCTGCTGGGATTTCTGCCGATGATCGAAATATTCAACGAGGCTGTCGTCGGCATGGTCGCCTTGGGGCTGATATTCACGACGCTCATGACCAAATTGCATCTTCCGGGCCGCCTGCCCGGTGTTCTCGCCGCAGTTATTCTGGGCACCGGTATTCATTTTGCTCTGGGCTATGGCGGATACCTGCCTGAGTTTAACGCGCCGATTTTGCAGATGAATTTTTCTTTACCCGTTTTTTCAATGGATTTTCTTAAAACACTGCCGAAGAGCATTCAGTATCTGCCCATCGCCATACCTTTCGGTATTTTGACAATTATCGGCGGCATCAATAATACGGAGAGCGCCCGCCTGGCAGGCGACAATTACCGCACAAGGGATATCCTGCTTACGGAGGCATTCACATCGCTGATCGCGGCTTTCTTCGGCGGAGTTGCGCAAACTACGCCATATATAGGCCATCCGGCATACAAAAAAATGGGAGCGACCTGGTGGTACACTTTGCTTACAGGACTGCTCATCGGTGTATGCTCCGTCGTCGGACTGCTTTCACTTTTTATCAGTCTTATCCCGCGGGCGGTCATCGCGCCGATTTTCATCTTCATCGGTTTTGAAATCATCCGTCAGGCATTCAATGATTCGCCGCCCGCTCATTCCCCGGCAGTAAGTTTAAGCTTTCTGCCTGTTGTCGCCTCTCTCATGCTTATCATTCTGGGTCAATTCATGGGTGCGCTGAATGCTACACCGGATAAGCTGCCTGTGCGTCTGCAAATTATGCATCAAACACTGACGATGCTCAGTAACGGCTTTATTCTTACGGGACTTCTGTGGGGAAGTATGCTGGCATATCTCATCGACAACAAGGCGCGGATGGCGGCCTTATACTGTGCCGTATGCGCCGTATTGACATTGTTTGGCATTATTCATTCAGTGATGCCCAGTGGTGAACTTTACCTGCCCTGGCGCGTCACAACAACGCATGCCCATTACATGCTCGCGGCTGCCTATCTTGCGCTATCGGGCATACTGCTTTTACTTAGAGGGAAGACAGATACAGTATATTGATAATTGCATTTTCTTCTCGATTATTAAATAAAAAACTCCCCGATATTTAAACAATCTATCGGGGAGTTTTTTCTAAACTTTTTATTTTTTCATGAATGATCCGAAGAAGGCGCTGGTTACTTTAATGAGACCGGCAAGGCGTTCCCCTAATCCTTTGCCGTTGAAAGCGTCTATAAGGCCTTTCATGCCTTCATACTGAATCTTTTCAAATGGATGCCACCAGAAGTTTCTGCGAACTAAAGGCATCGTGCTCATTATGTCGTCCACTATAACCTGAGGTTGTGTCATTTCGGCAAATCCGATATCTCCGTGCGTCCTGCCGATACCACTCTCTTTGAAGCCGCCCCAGGGCGTTTCGGCAAGACCATGCGTCATTAAATGATCGTTGATGCTAATTGCGCCGGCCATAATCCTGCGGCCGATCCGTCTCGCTTTTCCCCTGTCTTTTGACCAGACTGAACCGGTCAGACCAAGATTGGAATCGTTAGCTAATGCTATAGCCTCATCAATTGTTTCAAAAGGCATTACTCCGACAATCGGTCCGAATGTTTCATCTTTCATTGTCAGCATGGTATGATTCACATCGGTCAGCACCATGCAGGGCATAAAATTCCCTTTACTGTTTCCCGGAACTTTGGATTGCGCGAAGATTTTCGCGCCTTTCGCCAGAGCATCGTCAATATGCTCCTGAACGGTCTTCATTTGTTTTCTGGTAGTCATGGCGCCGATGTCCGTCGTCGGGCATTTTCCTTCTCCAACACGCAGTCCTTCGACTCTTTCCTTTAATATCGCCAAGAATTCACGGTAGATTTTTTTATCCACATATATTCTCTCAACACCACCGCATGACTGGCCTGCGTTCTGCATGCCTGCCCAAACAGCTCCGCATGCGGCCCGATACAGATCCGCATCATCGCAAACGATCATCGCGTCATTGCCGCCCAGTTCCAGAACAACCGGAATCAACTTCTCTGACGCTTTTTTCATTAGATATTTTCCCACGGGAACAGAACCTGTAAAAAACAGCTTATCAACGCCGGCATCTATAAACGCGTCTCCCGCCTTGCTTCCGGGTATATTAATATAAGTGAAAACATTTTCGGGAAGACCTGCGTATTCAATGCACTCTTTGAGTACATGACCGACTACCTGCGTTTCCGAGGCTGTCTTCAAAATAATTGCGTTTCCTGCCAGCAATCCCATGACCACTTCGGAAAAGGGAATTGCGAAAGGATAGTTCCATGGAGAAATAATACCCACTACACCAAAGGGCGTCCGGGCAATGCTGCTGCGCTTGTTCATCAGCATAATGTTGCCTGCTTTTATTTTTCTGTCTGCCAAAAACCTCGCGGCATTTTTACAGTAATATGCTGTTGCCAGCGCCGCAGGAGCCACTTCCGCTACCATTGCGTCGCAAGGCGTCTTCCCATTATCCTGCGAAATTATCTCTGTTATTTTTGCCGAATTTTTCTGAATGTATTCGGCAAATTTCATTACATATCGGATTTTGTTTTTGAGAGGCAGCGCCTGCCAGGCGGGCTGAATGCGCCGGGCATTTTTTACCGCAGTTATTACATCTTCTACCGTATTTATCGGATATTTGGCAATCACTTCGCCCGTCGCTGGATTGGTACAGACTGTCATCTCTTTTCCTGAAACAGGAATTTCTCTGACGACTTCTGAGTTTTTTTCAACGCCTGAAGTTTGTAAATTCATAATACCTCCTCTCTGGATATTGATGTTATTTTGTAAGATAATTTCTTTTAGTATCAGGGACAAGATCGGATTTCTAAATTTGGAAAACAGTTTAATGAATTATGTGCATGGTCTTTATTAATACTTCTTCCACTATATTAATACTTCTTCCACTATTTTTATTGTTTGGGTGTGGTCTTAAAGCAGTTTCTTTTTCGTTTTGGAAAATATATCATTTAACAGTAGAACATATGTTGTAAATAGCATTTATGATAAATGATATAATATAATACGGGTTAATACAGCAACACTAGTTGTGCTGTCAATAAAAAATCATATTTTAAAAAGTGGTGTAAATTTAATAAGATTTAACGGTTCATCATATTAATTTTCGGAATGTCACTTGAAGAAGAAACTGGTCGAAACCGGCGTCAAGAAAAAATCCCTGCACCTCACATCGGAGGCAAGGGCAATCATTGAAAGATTTGGAAAACTTGAAAAAAACGTGAAAAATGTTTTACATAAGGCTGACAAGGACTTTAAAAATTTGTTTTAAATGGCGGAAAGTAAATCCAAATTACAATAATCACAACTTTGAAGAAATATTCCCGTGCATTTTAATAATGCGTAAAAAGTCTTTTTAAAAGAACAAATTATTCCTTTAAACCCTTTATAATAACATCCAAACTATTTTGAACTGTGGAATGGATTCTTTCCATACGCTTTATCGGATTGCCCGTAAAAAGATAAAGCGAAATAACGCCGTTTAACATACCCCAAATTGCATTTTGTATCTGTCGGATGTTTTTTATGGGAAAAAATTCACCGGAATCTATACCCTTCTGGATAATTTCAGAAATAGGCTTAATATTTTCATTTGTTGATCTAATCAGTTCATTACTTTGCTTATCCGTTAGATGCATCTGGCCTGTTTGCATCATGAAAGTCATAAGTATTCTAAAAAGTTCCTTATCATTTAGAAAATAATCAACATAAATCCGGGAGAATTCCTGCAAAAGTTGCGAAGCCGAAGCTTCTATGGATGAGAAATTTCTTATTCTTTCATTAAGCGCGATATTATCGGCAATTAAGATTTGAGTATATATCTCTTCTTTACTGTCAAAACAAAGGTAAATTGATCCTTTGCTAACTTCAGATTTGGCAGCAATACTATCAACGGTTACAGCCTTGAATCCCCGATCCAAGAAAAGTCTCCGCGCTGCTTTCAAAATTGTATTTCTTCGACTTTCTTTTCCTTTTTCTTTCTTTTTTCTTCTTTTTTCTTCCACGCTCAATTTAGTCGCCTTTATTCAACATGATATTGATTCCTGATACAGACCGTTAAAAATTTTTCAGGAAGTTATTATTTTACCCATATTTACTTATTGTAAATGCATAAATTAATATCCGTATTGTGTCAAGAAAAAATCAGACCTTACAATAATATTTAATCTTCAATTATTTTTCTTACTTAATTGAAGCTCTCCGCGGCAAGCCGCGGAGAATCTCCGATTCTTAAAGTAAATTATAATTCTATATTCGCTCGCTTACCCCGCAGCAAACTACGGAGAGTGCGCTCGCTACCGAATTCAATTTTTTCCGGATCTTTGATAAGCATTTTCAAAAGCGGACGCTGGCAGACGCTGATTGACATTACATACATCAATGTATAAGAATAGTGATCTCGATAAACAAGTTGAAATTCATCTTGACTTTATTTTACCTTGCGTCTAAGTTTAAACACTTTCATAATTGTGATTTGCGAAAGGAAAAGTTGAATTTAGACATTTTGAAGTACAAAGTTAATCCGTTATATTCTTTAAAGTTTAGTGGATTTTCAATCCTGTAAAGATAAATCTAATATTCTTTAAAGTATTTCAGATTTTCAAATCCTGTCATGGTGTTAATTCGACTTGGAAAAATCTATTAAAGGAGTTTGAGCAACTATGCCGGAAGGGAAAGTAAAATGGTTCAACGCAAGCAAGGGATTTGGTTTTATCGAAAATGATGAGGGTGGAGATGTCTTCGTTCATTTCAGCGCCATTCAATCAGAAGGTTTTAAATCACTGACTGAGGGGCAACGTGTATCTTTCGATATACAGAAGGGCAAAAAAGGCCTGGAAGCGGAAAACGTAAAACCGCAATAAGCATACAGCAAAAAACACTCCCGAATATTTATAACGGGAGTGTTTTTATATTTATACCACTTCTAGATAAAAGCGCTATCTTTGTTGGTGTCGTTGTCGGCTTCCTCAACTGCTATGCGCCTTGTTGTCTACATCCATCAAACTCGAATTTCCGATTACTCTCAGGCTAAATAAATTTAATGGGGAAAAGCTTCAAAGCAAATCCAAAATTGCTTATATTTTTTTCTTTAATATATCTTGACAAAATCAAAAGATTTGAGTTAGTGCCTTTTAGTTTCAATCGTGGTTATTCTTAATTATTCCTAATAATACGGGAGGGTTAATTGTGTATTTCTCGAAGGAAACGCAAGAAACGTCTTTGAAACTCAGCCGGAAATGGGAAGATAAAGTTCAAAAGTCGTTAAAAAATAATCCGGATCAAAAAGAACGCTTCTCCAGCGTATCGGATATGGAAATCAAAAGACTCTATACTCCGGAAGATATTAAAGATATTAATTACTCTGAAGCCATCAGCGTTCCCGGTGAATTCCCTTATTTGCGCGGCAATCAAGTCACCGGTTATCGGGGGCGTTATTGGACGTTCCGTATGTTTTCCGGTATGGGCAGTGCGCAAGACACCAATAAGCGCTGGAAAATGCTCCTGCGCGAAGGTCAAACCGGACTTAGCACCGCTTTTGATTTTCCGACTCTCATGGGATACGACAGCGACTCGCCCAAAGCCCTAGGCGAAGTTGGCAAATGCGGTGTTGCCATAGACACTCTGGAAGATTTCATGACTCTTATGGAGGACATTCCTCTTGATGAAGTTACCACCTCCATGACTATCAACCCTCCGGCAACAGTTTTATTTGCTATGTATTGCGCGGCAGCGGATATTAAAGGCGTGCCTCTAACCAAAATAGGCGGCACTATTCAAAATGATATGCTCAAGGAATTCATCGCGCAAAAAACTTTCATGTGCCCGCCTGAACCTTCCGTAAAGCTAATCAGTGATACCGTCGAATTCGGCACAAAGTTTGTTCCGAACTGGAATACGATCAGCATTAGCGGTTATCATATTCGTGAAGCAGGTTCCACAGCCGTTCAGGAGCTGGCTTTTACAATCCGCGACGGCATCGAATATGTGGAAGACGTAATTCGCCGCAAAAAAATGAACGTTGATGATTTTGCTCCCAGGCTGTCTTTCTTCTTCAATTCGCACATTGATTTTTTCGAGGAAATCTGCAAAATGCGGGCCGCGCGCCGCCTATGGGCAAAAATCATGCGCGATCGTTTTCATGCTAAAGATCCGCGTTCCATGTGGTTGCGCTTTCACACGCAAACAGCGGGATGTTCGCTGGCAGCTCAACAACCTTATAACAACGTTATCCGCACAACAGTAGAAGCCTTGGCCGCTGTCCTGGGCGGCACTCAATCTCTGCACACCAACTCGCTGGATGAAGTGTTTTGTCTGCCTTCCGAACATGCTGCGGAAATTGCCCTGCGCACACAGCAGATTCTGGCAGAAGAAACCGGAGTGGCCAACACAATCGATCCTTTGGCGGGCTCTTACTTTATTGAAACCATAACGAATCAAATAGAAGAGGGCGCATGGGATTACATCCGTAAAATTGATGATATGGGTGGAATGATTGCCGCCATAGAAAAAGGTTTTCCGCAAATGGAAATTGCCGAATCAGCATATAAATTTCAGAAACAGCTGGAAAGAGGCGAAAAAATCATGGTGGGAATGAACAAATATGTAAGCAACAATGAATACTCCATCCCGCTTTTGGAAATCGAAGAAAGAATCAGCGAGGAACAGATAAAAAGGCTCAATGATGTACGCCGTAAACGCAACAATAACGCTGTCAAAAAGTCTCTCGACCATATAAAAAATTCCTGCAAAAAAGGGGAAAACGTAATGCCGCATTGTATTGAGGCGGTAAAAGCTTTGGCAACTTTACAGGAAATATGCGATATCTACCGTGAAGTTTACGGGGAGTATAGAGACCCGGGATTGTATTAACAACTTTCTTTGGCTAACTTTGTTGGCAGTGTCGTCGGCTTTCTAAACTCATTAGTAATGCGCATGCCGAGCATCATCCTTGCCGCCCAGTTATCTTTTGAAAGCAAGCGGGTATAAATAATTTTATCATAGTATTTCAGGAGATAGATATGCAGGAAAGAAAAATTCGCGTGATGGTTGCCAAACCGGGGCTTGATGGCCACGATCGCGGCGCCCGTATTCTCGCGCGTTGTTTCCGTGATGCCGGATTTGAAGTTGTTTACACGGGCTGTCATCAAACACCTGAACAAATTGTGTCGGCCGCTATTCAGGAAGATGTTGATGTGGTAGGTTTGAGCTGTCTTTCCGGTGCTCACCGCATACTTTTCCCGCGTGTCGTTGAACTTTTGCGCGAAAAAGACGCTTCCGATATCACTGTCATCGGCGGCGGTATTATTCCCGAACAGGATTTACCTGTACTTTACAATGCCGGCATCAAAGCGATTTTCACTCCCGGCGCCTCGCTTGATTCCATTGTGGAATGGATTAAAACAAATATAAAACCGCAATAGACGTCCTTTGTAAACAATTATGGATTCAATAATAAAAAAAATCTGCGACGGCAATGTACGCTCGGCCTCCCGCCTCATCAGAGATATAGAAGACAAGCTTCCAAGCGCTAAAGCAAAAATAAAAAAACTTTACGCCCATACCGGCAAATCCTTCATTATCGGAATAACCGGAGCGCCCGGCGCGGGCAAGAGCACTTTAACGGATGCTTTAATCACCGAATTGCGCAAACAACATAAGACCATCGGCGTATTGGCAGTTGATCCAACCAGTCCTTTTACCGGAGGAGCGATTCTGGGAGATAGAATCCGCATGCAGCGTCATGCTGAAGATTCCGGAGTTTTTATCCGGTCGCTGGCCACCCGCGGTGCGCTAGGAGGTCTTTCCGGGGCTGCGGGCAATGCCATTCACATCATGGAAGCGATGGGCAAAGATATTATTATTGTGGAAACCGTAGGCATCGGCCAGCAGGAAATCGATATTGTTAATCACGCGCACAGCGTTGTGGTTGTTCTTGTTCCCGGCATGGGCGATGAAATTCAAACGATGAAGGCCGGATTAATGGAAATAGCCGATGTCTTTGTCGTCAATAAAGCTAATCGAACCGGCGCTAAACAATTACAAATGGAATTAGCTTCAATGCTTAATTTATCGCCTAAAACCGCTGACGGATGGAAACCACCAATAGTGATGATTGGAGATGCCTTTGATCCAACTGCATTTGCCGAAGATACCGCCCAGCTGGCAAAAAAAATAGGGGCGCATCATATTTATCTGCAACAAAGCGGAAAATTTAACGAAAGAATGCACAGAAAAGCAATGGCGGAAATTAAAGACGCACTGAGTTCATGTCTTCTGGAACCGGTTTTGCATTCTGTAATTAAAAGCGGTGAATTGGAGAAATATTCCGAAGATATAAAAAACAGAAAAGCTGATCCCTATTCCGTGGCGGAAGAAATCACTGATAAGTTTTTTCAAAAGCGGAGTAAAGCATGAAAGCTGTAAAAAGTAAAAAACGAGATGTCTCTAAAGTTATCAAAAAGAAATCTTTGTCCGCAAAAATAACTAAAAAACCTGTCGTCACAAAGGACAGAGGATTGGTTATGGTTATCACAGGCAACGGCAAAGGAAAAACAACCGCCGCATTCGGTCAGGCACTGCGAGCCATCGGACAAAATTACAATGTTTTCGTCCTGCAATTTATGAAAGGAAGAAAATATGGTGAATTCATTGCCGCAGAAAAATATCTTCCCCGTTTAACCATACGCATGTCCGGTCTGGACAGCTTTGTCATGCGAGATAATCCGGCGGCAGTTGATATTGAATTGGCGAAAAAAGGATTGGACACTGCCAGAAAGGCAATCATGAGCGGCAAATATGATATGGTTATTCTTGACGAAATCAATGTTGCTTTGGATTTTAAACTTATCACTTTAAAGGAAGTGATCGACTTGATTAAAAATAAACCGCCAGCAGTTAACCTGATTTTAACCGGCCGCTATGCGCCGGAAGGCATTATTAAACTCGCCGACACCGTAAGCGATGTCAAAGAAATAAAACATCATTATGCCGCCGGGATCAAAGACCGCGCTGGAATAGAATATTAATTCCCAATTTTCCATTAAAAAGCTGTTGTTTTGGACTGGTTTTTTAACTGATTAGAGTATATAAAAATGTTGATTTCTCGATTGCAAAAGGAGATTTTGAAAAATGTATGAAATGGTACCCGTAGAAAAATTAAAAACAATGATTGGTCAGGATAACGGCGTAAGCGATTGGGTTCTCATTGATCAGGAAAGGGTCAACCGGTTTGCCGATGCCACTGATGACCATCAGTGGATTCATGTGGACGTCGAACGGGCTAAAAATGGTCCTTTCGGCGGCACTATAGCGCACGGATTCTTAACGCTATCCATGACTTCCTTTTTCGGCAGTTCGGGGAAATATCTGCCGGAAGGAATGAAGATGGTTATAAACTACGGCTTGAACAAGGTGCGTTTCATCGCTCCTGTTCGCGTAGGGTCGAAAATACGCTCCAAAATGGTTATTTCCGGCGTTGAGGAAAAAGAACCAGGACGAATTCTTATGACAACCACTCATACAATTGAAATTGAAGGGCAGGATAAACCGGCGTGCATTGCTGAGGGATTGGCAATGTTCATGGTCTGATATCAAGTCATCTGAAAATTACTATCTTGTAGATGGTAATTACCGGCAAGATAAAAAAACCTCCGTTCCCTTTTCTTTAGGAAACGGAGGTTTAAATTAATTAAACCAACTTGATGTATTTATTCGCCCTTGAAATTCGGTTCGCGTTTCTCAAAGAAAGCTGTCATCCCTTCTACGGCGTCTTTACTGATTTTTAGTTTTTCAATCCACTTCTTGTCGGATTCAAGACCTGCATCCAATCCCTTTTCTAAACCAATAGCCATTCCCTGAAGCACCGCGCTCACAGCGAGAGGAGGTCTCTTTGAAATAGCAATCGCGTAATCTATAGCTTCTTTAATTAAATCGGCGGCCGGGCAAACCTTATCCACGAGGCCAAGAGCCAGCGCGTCGGCTCCGTTGACTTTTTTGCTGAAAAAAATAAAATCCAAAGCTTTAGATTTACCGATTATTTTCGGCATTCTCTGTACGCCGCCCCAACCGGGGATAATGCCAAGATTAAGTTCCGGACATCCGATCTGGGCTTTAGGATTGTCAGTCATGTAACGAAAATGGCAGGCCATTGCCAGTTCACATCCGCCGCCAAGGGCGTGTCCGTTTATAGCCGCGATGAAAGGTTTGGTAGAGCGTTCAATTCTGTTATAAACGTCGTTGCCGTTGGGTCCTTTGTCAATATTTTCGATGTCTGAAACATCCATGCCCGCGCAAAAAGCCTTTTCTCCGGAACCGGTAATAATGACAACTCTGGTATCCTTACTTTTCTCTATCTCAGTTACAAGTTGATCCAACTCTTCGCGTATGCCAATATTTACAGAATTCATTGGCGGACGATTCAGTGTCACTGTAGTTACGAAATCCTTCGTTGAAACGGTGATATTATTATAAGCCATATTTATCCTCCTGATTTTTTTTAGATAATGATCATAAAATCATTTTTTTTATTATTTAACAAAAATATGAAACCTGTCAAGCACAATCACGGATATTAACCGCTGAAGATAAATAAAAAAAAAGAACAAATCATTTGCCTGCTTAGATTATCGGATGATATATTCCTGATAAAATTAGAGATTAATCATAAAACATTGACATGTATTTTTGATTATACGATTTTAATTATTCGTCGCTTATCAAAGGAGTAAAACAGGCTAAATGAAACAAAGTATTTACGTTTTGTATACAGTACTGTTTTTAGCGCTCATTGTGCCTTCTACATGCCGGGCTGCAGATAATTCAATGAATCTGGGTTCACTACTGCCAATTTGGTCTATTCTTCCATTTGCCGGCATTTTGCTCTCTATAGCGTTGATTCCCCTATTTGCACCCCATTTTTGGGGTCATCATTTCAAGAAAATTTTGGTATTTTGGGCTTTGGTTTTTGCCGTACCGTTTTTGTTTTTTTTCCGGGAAGTTGCCGTTCATGAAATAGTACATACTATAATCATAGATTACATTCCCTTTATATTACTGCTTTGGGCGCTATTTACAGTTTCCGGAGGCATTTATATCAAAGGAACTTTTAAAGGATCGCCTGCCATCAATACTGTTATTCTGCTTACAGGAACCGTTCTGGCGTCCATTATCGGAACGACCGGCGCTTCTATGCTCTTAATCCGCCCGATATTGCGTTCCAACGCTTGGCGCATGCATAAAGTCCATACCATTGTCTTCTTTATTTTTCTGGTCAGCAACATCGGCGGCGCGCTCACGCCGCTGGGCGATCCGCCGCTGTTTCTGGGCTTTTTGCATGGCGTCCCTTTTTTCTGGACTATGCATATTTTGCCGGAAATGCTGTTTGCCAGCGTTTTGCTGCTGGCGATCTATTTTATTCTGGATTCCTATTATTTCAAAAAAGAAAACAAAACTGCCCAGACGGATGCTGAGTTTGAACCTTTAGGAATTGAAGGATCTTATAATTTTATTTTTCTGTCTGGCATTATTACCGCGGTATTATTCAGCGGAATCATTAAATTGGGAGAGATTAATATTTTCGGCATTTATCAAACAATAGAGAACATCATTAAAGACTTCATCTTGATACTGATGGGCATATTATCTCTTACTTTAACGCGGAAGGAGGTGCGCAGAAGCAACGATTTCAGTTGGGCGCCTATTCAGGAAGTGGCTTATCTTTTTGCCGGGATCTTTATTACAATTATTCCGGCTCTGGCAATTCTGAAAGCAGGCGAGCATGGCGCGCTGGTATGGTTGATTAAATCAGTGAATACACCCGCTCATTATTTCTGGGTATCAGGTTCATTATCAAGCTTTCTGGATAATGCCCCAGCTTATTTGACTTTTTTCAATAGCATGCTGGGGAAATTCTATCCCGGAATGCCTGAGTCGCAGGCAGTAGCCCTTCTAATTGAAGAAAAGATTCCCTATCTGGCTGCTATATCGGCAGGGTCAGTATTTATGGGAGCCAATAGTTATATCGGTAATGCACCGAATTTCATGATCAAATCTATAGCCGAAGAAGCCGGCGTTAAGATGCCCGGTTTCTTCGGATTCATATTTAAATATTCCATCCCCTTTTTAGTTGTTTTATTCATTATAATTACTTTTATATTTTATTAGATTAATATTCTTAATAATAATAAATGCTTACATAAAAAAAATCCCTTGAAGATACCCGGTAAAGCAGATATATGTTTCTTAGTTTGACCCTAATAAAAATTAGATTCTTCGTTATCATTCAGGATAATAAATCAATCTATAATTGATATGAGGAGTAAAAAATGGTCGCAACACTGCGCAAGTCTCTAAAAACAATAGAGGATTACAAGGCAGCTAATCCTTATTATACCGAGCTTTTAGATATAATGGCAGACATATTGATTTTGCGGGAAGAATACCACATCAACATGAAAGATGGAATCTTTCATGTTGACGAAAACTTAATCACACAAAAAATGGAAGGGGGACTTCCTTTAATTGATTTTGCGGGAAAGAAATATGATTTAACGCGTCCCAAAGAATATTTTAATTCTCTAATTTCCATTGCTGAAAGAAGGATGCCCGAAGTGGCGCAAAATATCATTGATATAATTAAAAGTCCTCAATTTGATTGGGAAAAAATTATTCGTGCTTCTTTTGACCATAAGATTGAAGTAACTGATGCTCAAGGATTGTCGGCAGGTCATGAAGCTGAAGAAAATATTGACCTGATTGATCTTTTTACTGAAGAAAGCTTAAGGCCGGAGCTGGAAAGTGTTGCCCAAAAATACGGGGAAATAGTAGAGAAATCGGGGTGGTCGGAAGGATATTGCCCCATTTGCGGCAAAGAACCGAAGATTGGCGAAATCAGGAATGAGGAAGAAGGGAAACGATATCTTTTTTGTCATCAGTGCGGTTTTAAATGGTATTTTCACCGGATCAAATGTCCATTCTGTGGAAATGAGGAACAGCATTCCCTGGCTTATTTTGAAGTGGAAGGTGAGGAACGTTATCGGGTAGATGTCTGTAATAAATGCCGGCGCTACATCAAAACTGTTGAATTGCCAAAATCAAGTGAAGAACCAAATCTCGACGTTGAAGATATTGCAACTTTGCACCTGGATATGATTGCTTGCGATGAAGGATATAACTAGGATTTTACACACATTGTCCTTTTAATTATATTTAGTAAAACCCGTCGCCCTTGCTTTGCAAGTGAGGCGGGTTTTATTTTAAACGGTTGTTATGAAACCTTTGGCCGTCTTGCCTTGACATTCTGTTTTTGGGAAATCTTAATATCCAAAACGCCTTTTTAAAAAGCCCGCATCCGCCTTGCCTGATTTTATTTTCGCTTTCAAAGGAATTACCCTGTCGAAGAAATCAAATATCTATTTAATAAAGATAAGAAAATTCGTCTTTACGCCCTTGACAGAAGATGTACCCGTAAATATATTAATTCCGCTTCGCCCGATATAATTTAAAAAGGACTCCGGGAAGATAAGTATGGAAGATCACATAATAAAAACATTTAAGGAAAGCAGCCGCGTAAAAGATGCATTTGTTAATGAAAATCTGACTAAGCTGGTCAATGTTATTGAGGCACTGACAGCCGCCCTTAAAGTGGGCAATAAGATTTTGCTTTTTGGCAATGGCGGTTCGGCTGCTGATGCGCAACATATTGCCGCGGAATTTGTCAACCGTTTTGTAATAGAACGGCCACCACTACCGGCCATAGCATTAACTACCGATACTTCCATTATTACGAGTATTGGTAATGACTATGATTTTTCTGAAATATTCAGCAAGCAAATAAGAGCTATAGGTCAGCCCGGAGATATTGCCTGGGGCATCAGCACTAGCGGCAATTCCGTCAATGTTTTGAAAGGTCTGGAAATGGCCAAAAAGATGGGACTGGTAACCGTTGCCTTTACCGGTAAGGATGGAGGAGATATTGCAAAAATTGTTGATTTTTCTATTCATGTATCTTCCTCCAGCACGGCGCGTATTCAAGAAACGCATATAACAGCGGGTCATGCTATTTGTGAATTAGTGGATATAAAATTATTCCAAAAACCTGATTTAAAATAACAATAACTTTTTTCAGAGGTCGTAGTGAAAATAAAAAAAGAACATCCTGATAAACATGATCAATCCGGAGAAAAACAGACCGAAAAAATCATCGCGGAAGACCATAGTCAGGAAAATGAGGATTTAAAGAAAAAGTTGGAAGAAAAGGAAAAAGAAGCTGCGGAAAATTACGATAAGTATTTGCGTGCTGTTGCCGAACTGGATAATTACAGAAAGAGGGCTGCCAGAGAAAAAACCGATATAATCAAGTATGGCAAGGAAGATATCATCAAAGATATTCTGCCTTTTATGGACAGTTTGGACAGAGCCCTCAAGCACGATACCGGTGATATTCAGGCATTTAAAGACGGCATCACCCTGATTCAGGAACAGCTTTTGTGTTGTTTGAAAAAACACGGCGTGGAAATGATTAACGCGGCTGGCTCAACTTTTGATCCGAATTTCCATGAAGCGTTAATGCAGATGGAAAGCGACCAGCATGAAGACAACAAAGTCATCAGCGAAATGGAAAAAGGCTATTTGCTAAACGGCCGGCTTTTAAGGCCATCGAGAGTCTGTGTATGTAAGAAGACAAATAAAGAAAATGACGTATTTGAAAATATCGAGGATATAGGAGAATAAGGAGGAAAGATATGGGAAAAATTATTGGAATTGATTTAGGAACGACAAATTCGTGCGTAGCCATAATGGAAGGCGGAGATCCCGTTGTTATCGCCAATCAGGAAGGAAACCGTACCACGCCATCAATTGTCGCCATTGCGGAGAACGGTGAGCGCCTTGTAGGTCAGGTTGCCAAAAGACAGGCGATTACCAATTCGGAAAATACTGTTTACGCCGTTAAAAGATTGATCGGCAGAAAATACAGTTCCAAGGAAATTCAGTACGACGTGAAGATAACCGCCTACAAGATTACTGAAGCATCCAATGGCGATGCCCAGGTAACCGTTCGGGGGAAAAATTATTCTCCCGCTGAAATATCGGCTATGATTCTGACAAAAATGAAACAAACTGCCGAAGATTATCTGGGAGAAAAAGTGACGGACGCCGTCATTACCGTACCGGCCTATTTTAACGATTCACAGCGACAGGCGACCAAAGATGCCGGCAAGATTTCCGGTCTGAATGTTTTGCGTATTATAAATGAACCTACCGCAGCCGCTCTGGCTTACGGTCTTGACAAGAAGAAAGATGAAAAAATTGCCGTCTTTGACCTGGGCGGCGGAACTTTTGATATTTCGATCCTGGAGCTGGGAGATGGCGTATTTGAAGTCAAATCCACCAATGGCGATACCCATCTGGGCGGGGAGGATTTCGATCAGCGCGTCATGGATTATCTGGTTGCCGAATTCAAAAAAGATCAGGGCATAGACCTGCGCAGCGACAAGATGGCACTGCAACGATTGAAAGAAGCGGCGGAAAAAGCGAAAATGGAGCTCTCGACAACAATGGAAACAGATATCAATCTGCCTTTCGTTACCGCTGATGCCTCCGGCCCCAAGCATATGAACATCAAGCTGACACGTGCCAAACTGGAATCTCTCGTTGAAGAGCTAATCAATAAAGTGGTCGGCCCGTGTCAGACAGCAATTAAAGATGCCAATTTATCAACGAAGGATATTGACGAAGTCATTCTGGTTGGCGGTATGACGAGAATGCCGCGAGTGCAGCAAAAAGTGAAGGAAATTTTTGGCAGAGAACCGCACAAGGGCGTGAATCCGGACGAAGTAGTTGCAGTAGGCGCGGCTATTCAGGGCGGCGTTCTGGCGGGTGAGGTCAAAGATGTTCTGCTTCTGGATGTTACGCCTCTGTCTCTGGGTATTGAAACTTTGGGCGGCGTGATGACAAGGCTTATCGAAAAAAACACTACTATTCCCTGCAAGAAAAGCCAGATTTTCTCGACGGCGGCCGATAATCAGCCGGCGGTGAGCATCCACGTTCTGCAGGGTGAACGTCAGATGGCACCTGATAACAGAACGCTGGGTCGTTTTGAACTGGTGGGCATTCCGCCCGCTCCGCGAGGCGTGCCACAGATCGAAGTTTCTTTTGATATTGACGCCAACGGCATCGTGCACGTCAACGCCAAAGACCTGGGTACCGGTAAAGAACAAAGCATCAAAATTACCGCCTCCAGCGGCCTGTCTGAAGCGGAAATTGAAAAACTTGTCCGTGACGCGGAAGCGCACGCTGAAGAAGACAAGCGTCGCAAGGAACTCATCGAAACCAGAAATCAGGCCGATTCTCTGGTATATTCCGTTGAAAAGAATGTCAGGGAATTCGGCGACAAGGTAGATGCAGCTGAGAAAACAAAAATTGAAGAAGCAATAGCTAAAGCGAAAAAGGCTCTTGAAGGTGACGATATTGATGCCATCAAAAAGGCTCAGGATGATCTTATGAATGTTTCACATAAGCTGGCAGAAGCCATGTACGCCAAAACAGCAGGCAGTCAAGGCGGACCGGGGGCGGATGCCGGAGCGCAACAACAGGCAGGCAATCAACAACAGGCATCAGGCAAAAAAAATGACGATGTGGTTGATGCCGACTTTGAAGATGTAAAATAATATAAGTAAAAGGATTGTTGTCAGTGCCCGGAATGGCGAAAGCTATTCCGGGCATTTTTATATAGACCGACGCTGAAAAATATTATAAAATAATCAATATAATTAAAAACTAAAGGCAACAAATCAGATAAACTAAAATATTCAAAACGTAAAAACTTCAGGAAGAAAAAGTATTAAGGAGGCGAAATGAATTTTTATAAAATTTTGGACAAAATATTCATTTTGGTATTGATCATTTTCATCATCTGCTGTTCAAAAATGGCTGTCGCTGATGAAAAGCCCATCCCCGTTTCACCTGTGGAAATAAAATCATTACCGGCAGCACAGCCGGAAACCGGACCTCCGACAATTATGACGCCGTCAAATAAGCCCAACCGCAATGCGATAGGATGCGTGCTGCCCTTATCCGGACAATATGCCGCCTGGGGACATAAAGCATCGGATGCGATTCTGTTGTCGGCAAAAATATTTAACAGGGAAAATAAAACTTCATTGGAAGTTATTGTAGAAGATTCCGGCGGGTTGCCGGAGAAAACAAAAGCGGCCATAGCACATTTGGCCAATGATAAAAATGTTATGGCAATTATCGCCGTTACTGAAACGGCAGAAGCTGCTGAGGCAGCCCGCGAAGCCCAGAATTGGAAAGTGCCTCTAATTTTAATAACGTCCAAAGAGGGAGTTACATCTGCAGGCGAATATGTCTTCCAACATTTCCTGATACCCACACAGCAAATCAGGGCTTTAGTACATTACACCTTTGATGATTTGAATTGCGCGATATTTTCGATTTTGTATCCGCAGGATAATTATGGAGAGGAAATGGTGAAAATTTTCAGCAGGGAAGTAATAAACATAGGCGGTAAAGTGGAAAAAGCTATTCCCTATAGCAGAGAGCAAACAGATTTCGCTGACGAAATAAGCAAACTAACCGGCCGTGTTGTCAGATCTTCATCAAAAACCAAGGCTGATAAAAATGATGATCAAGGACCGGCATCTGTTGACTTTGAAGCTTTGTTTATTCCTGATTCATATTTGCGGGTAAAAATGATTACTTCGCAACTTAATTTCTATGATGTGAAGGGTTTTCAACTTTTAGGCACAAGTTTATGGCACTCGCCGGAGTTGCTGAAGAATGGCGCTGAATATCTGGAGGATGCTGTTTTTACGGACAGTTTTTTTGTAAATGGTTTCTATCCGGAAACGATCAACTTTGTTGACACTTATTACGCAGCATACAGCCGGGAACCGGAAAACATTGAAGCGCTTTCTTTTGATACAGCCGGAATAATTTTTAGTATACTGGAAAACAAAAATGTTAAAACAAGGCAGGATCTTGTCGCAGGTTTAATAAAAATGGAAAATTACAATGGCGCGACCGGTAATATATATTTTGATTCAAACAGGGTTGCTCAAAAGACTGCTTTTATATTGAAAGTTAAAGATAAAAAGCTTGAACAGGTACGATGATGTTGATAAATTACCTGCTGCTGCTTTTTTTCTTTTTGATAAATAATATCTGATTGCTTATTAAACAATATTTAAATTAGAGGATGGAAAATTTAATGCGTTTTCTATTGACCAACGATGACGGAATTTATGCCAAAGGATTAGGCGCTCTCTATAAAGAACTTTCCAGGGAAGCTGATTGCCTGATTGTTGCGCCGGAAATTGAACAAAGCGCTGTGGGACATGCGATCACAATTTCTCGTCCCCTGATGGTGCGTCGCGCCACTAAGAATTCGAACTTTTTAGGATATGCCGTTTTAGGCACACCTGCGGACTGCGTAAAAATAGGAATCACCGAATTATCGGATAAGACGGTGGATCTGGTTGTCTCGGGAATCAACAGGGGAGGCAATGCCGGTATCAATGTTCTTTATTCGGGAACAGTATCTGCCGCGACAGAAGGAGCAATTCTGGGCGTCCCGTCAATGGCCATTTCTCTTGACACTCATCAAGAAGCTGATTTTACCTATGCTGCCAAATTCGCCCGCAAAATGACCCGGTTAATTTTACGCAATTCGAAACAACTCAAAGGAAGCGCAATTAATGTCAATATTCCCTGTATTCCTTGTGAAAAAATCAAAGGCGTTGTTGTTGTAAGGCAAGCCAAAAGCAACATTGTCGAAACTTTCGAGAAGCGCGTGGATCCAAGAGAAAATATTTATTACTGGTTTGCCGGTGAAGCTCAATGCGCTTGCGAGCAGAAAGATACTGACGTCGGCGCTCTGGCGGCGGGCTTTATCACAATCACACCAATTCAATATGATATGACCAGATACGATTTACTCGATACCCTTAAGGATGTTGTGAAATCAGATAAATTTTAATCATGTGGATAATTCAACCGGATAACGGGTAAAAATCATCAATAGTCATACAAAAAAATGTTCAGAAATGTACCTGTCCTTATTGGGCACCAGCGACCCGAGGATTAGTTAAATCCTGCCTTGTTATATAAACATCCCGGACTATTTGCCGGGCTATACCTTTCTCTGTATTTAAGTAAAGGGAGCGCGATATGGCTATCAGTGTTTTTGCGAGATAAAACGGGCTTCATCTTTGCAAGTGGAACCATAAGATGATTGAATTACCCGTTCAGGTTTTAAAAAGCGTTATGCTATACCGGCAGATAAGTTGCTTAACGGGTAAGCAGGACTGGAATCGGGCTTTTGCGAATAACATGTGAGGTTGTGCTGCCCAGGAATAATTCACGCAGACGGTTGTGGCCATAGGCTCCCATAACCATTAATTCCACAGCACCTTCCTGGATGAACTTTATGATTTCATCCTGTTCTTTGCCGGACATGATAATTACTTCACAATCAGCTATTGGTGCTTCCGGGGTGTTTTCATTCATCTCTTCTACCTGCGTGGATAAAGTATCAGCCTTTTTCGCATCTGATGTAATGATGAGAACTGTCAACGGCCAAGAGGTTTGTTTCGATAATTTTAAAGAAAGCTTAAAAGCTTCTAACGCGGAATCGCTGCCGTCGTAAGCAATCCCCATGCTTTCTATTTCCAGAAAATTCTCTGGAGTGATCAGCACCGGTTTGCCCGAATAACGTACAACAGCTTCGGCAACCAAACCAAGAAGCCCACTTTCCTTCAAGTGAAAGTGTTCTCCTTTTTTCGACATCAGAATTAAATCAGCGTCTTGAGCTTTTTCGACTATTTTTGAACTGATTCTACCGATTGTCTTTTTTACTTCGGCCTGTATACCATATTTCTGGCAACGTTCTCGAAATGCTTTTAAGATAGAATCCGCCTTTTCATTAAGAGATTTTTCGATGGCATCAAAGAAACCCTCGTAAGGCGGCATTCCGACTGAACCGGAAATATCAGTAAGCATGGGCCCCTGAATCAAATTCACATCAATAACGTAAAGGCCTGTTAAGGCAGCGGAAAGTTTTCTGGCGATATAAATTCCATATTCCAATGCCGTAAGGCTATTGTCGGAACCATCAGTAGGAATGAGAATTTTTTTTATCATGATGACTCTTCCGTAAAATCAAAGACGTGATCACTTTTGCTTTTTATCGAAGTGTTTTAAATCCTGGAGCAAATCAGCCACATCTTTTTCTTCCCAAACATCCGAAACGCCATTATCTTCACTGTCCGCGTTCTGCGGATTGGAGCTATCTTCATTAAAAACAAGGAATTTCCCCACAAAATTTCCATTTTTATAGGTAGCCTTTTCTTTTATCTTTCCGCTTTTGTAATACGCAAAATATTCGCCTTCTCTTTTGTCGTTTTTGAAATATCCTTTTTCTTTAATTTGGCCTGTTTTATAGTAACAAATATACTCGCCATCAAACTTGCCGTTTTTGAAATTTTCCTGTTGTTTTAATTGCCCGGTCTTATAATAAATTTGATATTTGCCGTCGAGCTTGCCATTTTTATAATTTTCCTGCTCTCTGATATGACCATTTTCATAATAAGAAATATATTCACCTTCCATCCGGCCATTAATAAAAGTCGCCTTTTCTCTAATATGTCCGTCATGGTAATAAACTACCGCCGAACCATTTTTTTTGCCGCGGACAAAATTAATGTGCGCCAGTATCTGACCGCTATGGTAGTAAGAAAAATATTCGCCTTCTGTTTTGCCTTCCAGAACATATTTTTTTTCTTTTACAGTTCCATCGGAGAAAAGCATTTTTTTTTCAACGGGAATCGAATTTATTGCGGCCATAAAAATAAAATCCCTTTTAAAGTTCTAATTTTATTAAAATAATTTAAAGTTTGAAGACGATCTTATAACTACTTTGTTTCGGAGACACCCTATAAAAAGGCCTGTTATTTTCAGGTTATCAAGTCATTGCTTTTTTTAAACAATCGTTTATGATAATGCAACTAAAAAGAATTTATTTATTAATAAATTTAGTTTAATTTTTTTCCGAATAAAGTTATTAGAGCCCAATTATTGGATATATTGCTTTCTAAAAAGCTTGCGGATTATGGTAAAGATTACAAATCATGATAACTCCTAATTTAGATACAACGAGAATAGCCATTATTGGTCCTGGCCGGTTAGGCACGTCTTTTGCGTATAAATTTGGCCGTGACAACAAACGAGTTGCTATTTACTACCATGATTCGGAAGTTTGTAAAGCGATAAATAGAGATCACTTAAATCCTCTACACTTAACCGAAGATTTATCTAAGCGTTTGGGTGGAATGCAAAACGTTCCCCGTTTGTCGTCCAACGTACAAGCTACAAACGACCTGGAACATATCGTCGAAAATAACGATTTTATTGTTCTGGCCATAACAATGAACCGCCTGCCGGAATTTCTCAATTATCTCAAACCAATGATTGATAAAAAGGCAGGAGATACCTGCCTTATTTCTCCGATAAAAGGCTTGATTTCCGATGAAATTTCTAAAGAATTGATAACACCTTCGCAACTCATCAACAATAATTTATACAATTTAAAGCACAAGTATCAGCTTGGATGCATAGGCGGACCGTTTTTTGATATGGATATTGCGCTGGGCAATCCTGTTTGTCTGACAGTGGCCGGTAAAAAACGCGTTGCCAATATTATCAGGGAAGATTTACTTAAATTTAACCGCAAGGAAATGAATTCATATTATAATTTTGACGTTGTCGGAGTGGAAGCTTGCGGCGCTTTAAAAAATATTGTGGCGAATATCAAGGGCATGGCAGATTCTCTGCAACTGGGCGACTCAATCCCCGGCACCATATTCGCCCGTTCCGGCGTGGAAATTCGGTCGTTGTCCCGTCTTTTGGGAGGAAGTTTTCAGGCTTTTCACAGTCAGGCAGGCGTGGGCGATATGTATGTAACTGTTTCATCGCTGGCCAGCAAAAATTATCGTTATGGAAAATATTTTTATGAACTATATACCGGTAATCCCATCGAAACCAACTTGCGCGTTCTGGAAAAGATTGATGGAACTCCCGAAGGTCCCAACACGGTCAGAAACGTTCATAAATATCTGGAAAAGAAAAATATGTACAGCCCGCTATTTTCCTGCGCATATAGGATATTTAATGAAGCGGGCGAGAAAAACGCCATAAAAGATATGATAATTCACGCCTGTCAATATGATAAGAGAAATAAAGAATATATAGACCCTCTGTCCAGATTCATGTACCGCATTCTGCCTGATTACTGGTATCGTCGCGATAAAAGTATCTTCGACTAAAATATAATTAAAGCTTCTTTAAAAACGTCAATACCATAGCGTTTACCTCATCCGCTTCCTTCCCCCGCAATATACCGTGGTGATTGGCATAAACTCGTATAAGCTGCTTTTCCTTTGTGCCGAGTTTTTTAAATATTTCCTCTCCGCTCACTGGATCCACTACAGGGTCGCCTGAAGCATGTATGATAAGTGTCGGATCCGTCACTTTTCCCAGACGATTTTCAACAAACCTCATCAGCTTATCCAGTTCATAGCCGCCGCTCACGGGATTTCGGAGATAGTTTATCTGCGGATATTCCGGATCATTTTCGACGAATTCCATTTTCCATTTATCTATTTTGATTTTCGTGAGTAATTTATTCCACGCGACAATAACAGGCGCAAACCTGGAAGCAACGCTCATTAGTTTGAAAGGAGCGTTGATTGAAATAACTCCGGTAAACCTGCCGGGTTTGTTGGCAGCTTGTAACAGGGCAATTCCGCCGCCCATGGAAAAGCCGACAATGGAAAATGTTTTAACACTGTTTTTCATGATAATATAAGCCCTGCTTGCAGAATCGTACCATTTTCCCCAATTTTGGATTGCAAGATCCTCAGGAGCTGTGCCATGCCCCTGCAACCGGACGCCGTAAACATTATAACCATTCTTATATAGGTAATCCGCCAGCGGTCTCATCTCTTCCGGCGCCGCCATATATCCGTGAACAAGAATAATTCCCTTTCTGCTGAAAAAATGCTTCAAAAAGAAAGGTTCCCCGATATTTTTAGGTTTGCTCTCGTTTTCTATGTAATACTGCTTATAATCCTTATCGAAAAGCATCTTATCCAACTTGACAAAGAGATTTCTTATCTTCCATCTGATAACAAATCCCGGAAGGAACATCAGCCAATCCACTGTATTGGTGAGACCCCGGAGAGGCTCTATTTCGTTTTTGAGAACTTCAATGATATTATCTCTCCTGATAGTATGAAAATCGAACTTCCTGCTGAATCGTACTCTATTTTTAGTGATTATACCGTCCTTCAGGGTAATGAGGTTGCCGGATACGGCTTCCTTTATAAAATTTTCGTATTTTTCATGATAATCATCAGTAAGAAGATAAAACTGTTTTTTGTAAAGGGATGTGTGGCAGTTGGACATGCCGATTCCACGCAAATATTCAATGGCAAGAAAAACGCGGTTTTTGAAATTGCCTTCACTGATACAGTTCTTCCAGTATTTCGTCAGAATATAAGAAAACAAATGGTCATGATTAACAGTCGTCATGCCGTATATGGCATTCATATAATCAGCCATCATGTTGACGCATATTTTTCTGAAAGGAATGAATTTTTTAAAATTATCGCTATCCAAATAAGGATGATCATCAGCCAGCATCTTGTTTAGCGCTTTGTTGGGAGTGATATAATTTTTTACCGGTATTGGCTTACCGAAGTTAATATCAATATCCACCTTGCCCAATATCATGTTACCCTCAACTTCTAACTCCTCCTGAAAACGCGGTGAAATATTATTGATTAATCTGGCGGCAAGTTTGCTGAGTTCGTTCTCCCGCGCGCGGACAGGATAATAGGTGATATTTACCGGAATAATATAAGTTTCCTTATTTATAATATTTTCTACATCCGTAAGATCAAAACCGAAATGCGCCGCCATCCGGGCAGTGGATGAATTATCGCCCCGCAAGTGGAATGTTCTCAATTTTGTACGTATGAACTGGGTCAGCAAAGCGATCTGCGCCGCCCCCGAATGAGGGGGCCTTCGGATACCTGAATTATAAACAATATACTTGCCTTTCTCGATAATCTTTTTATCCTTTATTATCTGGCCTTCCGGAAAAATAATAACAGGATGACTGTCTGTAAGAAGCGCGTTGATAAAGATTTTGTCTCTGTTCGGATCGGCGGTGGAAATAGCGCCCACATTATCCATGAATTCTCCCATTCTGCCGCTGAAAAAAGATTTATCTGCCAGAGAAACGGGATATTTTTTTATGTTCTTTTTGATGATATACGGCATTAAAATTGTTTCTATGCGCGTAAAGTGATTAATGACATACAAAACAGGATGATCAGGCACATTTTCAAGCCCATGCAGACGTAAGTCCATTCCCGACGCCTTAATTAAGGTATCAAGCGCTGCTT
>Ga0187887_10000342_pt1 | contig 46867 bp, 38 predicted proteins | sample June2016WEW_7_10_FD_132977 | JGI IMG/M metagenome (GOLD analysis project Ga0187887, IMG submission 132977) | Peatland microbial communities from SPRUCE experiment site at the Marcell Experimental Forest, Minnesota, USA - June2016WEW_7_10 | ecosystem: Environmental > Terrestrial > Soil >... | reverse complement strand
GGGCCGAGGAAGTCGGCGAGCCGGTCCCCCAGGATCTCCCAGGCTCCGAACCCCACGGCCCCGAGGGCCAGCACGATCACCGGCCAGGTCATCACCGGCGGCGCCTCGTGCGGGTGGGCCTTCTCATCCCAGCGGCGCTTCCCGGCGAACGTCATGAACATTACCCGGGTCATGTAGAACGCCGTGAGGCCCGCCCCGGCGACCGCGCAGATGCCCAGGATCCAGCCCGTGGTGCCGCCCTCGTGGAACGCGGCGTCGATCACGGTGTCCTTGGCGAAGAAGCCGGAGAACGGGGGAATGCCGATGATAGCCAGGTAACAGGCACCGAACGTGAGGAAGGTGATCCGCATGACCGCGGCCAGGCCGCCGTAGCGGCGCATGTCCACCTCGTCGTTCATCCCGTGCATGATCGACCCGGCGTCGAGGAACAGGCCGGCCTTGAAGAACCCGTGCGCGAGGAGCAGGGCGATGGCGAACGGGTAGCCCGCGGGCCCGATGCCGGCGGCCAGCATCATGTACCCGATCTGGCTCATGGTCGACCCGGCCAGCGCCTTCTTGATGTCATCCTTGGCGCAGCTGATGATCGCGCCGAACAGCAGCGTGGCCGCGCCCACGATGGTGACGGCCAGCCGGGCGTCCGCGCTCAGGTCGAAGAGGGGACCGGACCGGACGATCAGGTAAACGCCCGCGGTGACCATGGTGGCCGCGTGGATGAGCGCCGACACCGGGGTCGGGCCCTCCATCGCGTCCAGCAGCCAGGACTGCAGCGGCAGCTGGGCCGACTTGCCGCAGGCGCCGAGCAGGAGCAGCAGCCCCAGTGCGGTGAGGACGCCCGGGCTGGCCGCGCCCGGGTGGTGGAACACCCCGGCGAACGTCAGCGTGCCGAACGTGGTGAACATGAGCATGATGGCCAGGGACAGCCCGGCGTCACCGACCCGGTTGGCGATGAACGCCTTCTTGGCCGCCGCGGCCGCGGTCGGCTTGTACTGCCAGAACCCGATCAGCAGGTAGGAGGCCAGGCCGACGCCCTCCCACCCGGCGTACAGCACCAGGTAGTTGTCGGCCAGCACGAGCAGCAGCATGGCGGCCAGGAACAGGTTCATGTAGCCGAAGAACCGGCGCCGTCCCGGGTCGTGGGCCATGTAGCCGACCGAGAAGATGTGGATCAGCGAGCCGACCCCGGTGATGAGCAGCACGAAGCAGATCGACAGCTGGTCGAGCTGCAGGCCGACGTTGACCTTGAACGCCCCGGCCGTGATCCAGGAGTACACCTGCAGGTCCCGGCTGCGCTGGTCGTCCGGGTAGCCGAGCATGGCGGCGAACGCGATCAGCGCGTAGACGAACGCGGCCAGCGGCATGGCCACGCCCAGCACGTGCCCCCAGCGGTCGGTCCGCTTACCGCCGAGCAGCAGCACCACGGCGCCGATCAGCGGGAACACGAGCAGCAGCCACGCCGCCCGCTGCACGCCGACGGCGGGCAAGGTGGTCTCGGCGTGGGCCGCGGCCGTGGTCGCAACCGCAAGTGAGCCTGTCACTGCGCTACTCCTCGTGCTTCAGCAGCCGCTGACCAGGTCAGCGAGCCTGCTACGTCAGCCGGTCCTAGCTAGTACTTCAGCAGGCTCGCGTCGTCCACGGACGCGGACCTGCGGGTGCGGAAGATCGCCATCAGGATCGCGAGGCCGACGACGACCTCCGCGGCCGCGACCACCATCACGAAGAACGCGATGACCTGGCCGTCCAGGTTGCCGTGCATCCTGGCGAAGGCCACGAAGGCGAGGTTGACTGCGTTGAGCATGAGCTCGACGCACATGAATATCACCATCGCGTTGCGCCGTACCAGCACGCCCACCGCGCCGATCACGAACAGGACCACGGCGAGCGCCACGAAGTTCCCCGGGCTCATCAGGCGTCACCGTCCTGTCCGGCCTCGGTGCCGGAGTCACCGGGCATGGCGGCGCTGCGTACCACGGCGCTGCTGCCCAGCAGCGTGCGGCGCTGGTCGGGTGTCTCCGGCACCCCCCGGATCGCGGCCGGAACCGTGCTCTCAGCCGGGGTCCCGTCCGGCAGGAGGGCGGGCATGTCCACGGCGTTGTGCCGCGCGTACGTCCCGGGCCCGGCCAGCGGCGCGGGCCGGCCGCTGGCCACCCGGAGCCGGGACAGGTCACGCTGGGTCAGCTTGGGCGTGAGGCGCTCGCGGTGCGCGAGCACCATCGCCCCGAGCGCGGCGGTGATCAGCAGGGCGCTGGTCACCTCGAACGGGAACACGTAGGTGGTGAAGATCAGCTTGGCGATCGCGTACACGTTGTTCGCGCCGAAGGACGGCCCGGCCACCGGGGCGGTCCCGAGGACCGCGTGGCCCACGGTCAGGCTGAGCAGCACCAGCAGCCCGATCGCGGCCAGCCCGGCGGCCACCCGCTGCCCCTTGATGGTCTCCACGAGGGAGTCCTTCGCGCGGATACCCACGATCATCAGGACGAACAGGAACAGCATGAGCACCGCGCCGGTGTAGACGATCACCTGGACGAAAGCCAGGAACGGCGCGTTCTGCAGGGCGTAGAGGACCGCCAGCGAGAGCATCACGACGGCCAGCAGCACCGCGCAGTACACGGCCCTGGGGACCAGGACCATGCCGAGCGCCGCGGTGACGGACACCACGGCGAGCAGCCAGAAGACGATCTGCTGCGTGGTGGACGCCACGTCGCTGATGGCCAGTACGCCGCCGTGCATCACTGCTGATCTCCTGGCTCGTCGCCGGCCGGGGCGGCCGGGGTCCACGCGGCAGCGGTCCCGCCTGACTGCGCCCCAGGTGACCCAGCCTCAGAGAATCCGGTCGCGGCCAGCGTCCAGACCGGCTCCCCGGCTTCGCCTTCGGGCCCCTCGGCCGGCGGGGGTCCGGCGACCACGCCGGCCGACCGGAGGTTGTAGTAGTCCCGCTCGGTCTGACCGAGGCGCATGTCGTGCGGGGGCTGCTCCATGCCGGGCAGCAGCGGCGCGAGCAGCTGCTCCTTGGTCCAGATCAGGGTTTCCCGGTTGTCGTCCGCGATCTCGTACGCGTTGGTCATGGTCAGCGCCCGGGTGGGGCAGGCCTCCACGCACAGCCCGCAGAGAATGCAGCGCAGGTAGTTGATCTGGTAGACGGCGCCGTAGCGCTCACCGGGGGAATACCGCTCCTCCGGCGTGTTGTCGCCGCCTTCCACGTAGATCGCGTCCGCCGGGCAGGCCCACGCGCACAGCTCGCAGCCGATGCACTTCTCCAGCCCGTCGGGCCAGCGGTTGAGCTGGTGACGGCCGTGGTAGCGGGGGGCGGTGGGCTTCTTCTCCTCGGGGTACTGGACCGTGTCGACCTTCCGGAACATCTGCCGGAAGGTGACCCCGAATCCCTTGACGGGGTCCAGGAACTCAGGCACCGGTCACCTCCTTCGTCGTGGCCCGGGGCTCGCCGGACTCCTCCGGGGTGATCTGCGAGGGGGATACGTCCACCCCGACCCCGTGGTAGTGCGGCAGGTCCATCGGCGGAATCGGGAAGGCCGGGCTGCCGTCGGCGGGCCCAGGCCCGCCTGCGCTTCCTTCCGCGCCCAGGGGCACGCCCGCCTGAGCGGCCGCCTCCTCGGCGGCCTGGGCGCGGCGCTGCGCGGCCGCGTCCCCCAGGAACAGCAGCGTGAGCAGCGCGACGACCAGCAGGCCGGCCACGGTGTAGACGGCCGGGCTGCCGCCGTGCGTGCGCCAGACGCGGATGGTGGCGATGACCAGGATCCAGACCAGCGAGACCGGGATGAGCACCTTCCAGCCGAACCGCATCAGCTGGTCGTAGCGGATCCGGGGCAGCGTGCCGCGCAGCCATATGAAGCAGAACAGCAGGATCACCACCTTGGCCACGAACCACAGCATGGGCCACCAGCCGGTGTTGGCGTCGGGCCACACGCTGATGGGCCATGGTGCCCGCCAGCCACCGAGGAACAGGGTGGTGGCCAGCCCGGCCACCGTGGTCATGTTGATGTACTCACCCAGGTAGAACAGGGCGAACTTGAGCGAGGAGTACTCGGTGTGGAACCCGCCGACCAGCTCGCCCTCGCCTTCGGGCAGGTCGAACGGCAGCCGGTTGGTCTCGCCGACCATGGTGATCAGGTAGATCACGAAGGACGGGAACAGCAGCACCGCAAACCAGGACGGCCAGTGCAGGACGGCGCCGAACAGGTGGAACGAGGTGTTGGCGCCCGACTGCTTCGAGACGATGGCCGTGGTGGACAGCGAGCCCGAGTACAGGAAGACCGCGACGAAGGACAGTCCCATCGCGATCTCGTAGCTGATCACCTGAGCCGACGAGCGCAGCCCGCCGAGCAGCGGGTACGGGGACCCGGACGCCCACCCGGCCAGCACGATCCCGTAGACCGCCATCGAGCTCATGGCCAGCACCAGCAGGACGGCTACGGGCAGGTCGGCGAGCTGCAGCGGGGTCCGCACGCCGAAGATCGAGACCTCAGGCCCGAACGGGATGATCGCGAAGCTGACGAACGCGGGGATCACCGAGATCGCGGGGGCCAGCCAGAACAGCAGCTTGTCCACGTGGCTCGGGATGATGTCTTCCTTCAGCGGCAGCTTGATGCCGTCCATCAGGGACTGGAGCAGGCCGAACGGCCCGGCCCGGTTCGGCCCCGGCCGCTGCTGCATCCGGCCGATGATCCGGCGCTCCGCCCAGATCGCCAGCAGCGTCACGACCATCAGGAACATGAAGACGAACAGAACCTTGATGACCACCAGCCACCAGGGCTGGTGATAGAAGCTGGCCAGGGTCGGATCGGCCGCCGCGAGCACGCCAGAATGGCCGGCTGCCGCCGCGCCTGTGTCGGCCACGCTGGCCAGGCCGCTCATTCCGCACTCCTCAGGGTCACCAGGCTGCCGTATCCGGCGGCGAGCTCGCGCCGGATCTCCGATCCCGCCGACCGGGTCGGCAGCCACACCACCCGGTCCGGCATGACGGCCACCTCGACAGGAAGGGTCAGCGAACCGCGCGTGGTGGCCACAGCGACCTTACCGCCGTCCGCGGTTCCGGCCTCCGCCGCGGTCGCGGCGGACATCCGCGCGACCACCGGCCGGGCCGTGCCGGCCAGGAACGGCTCGCCGTCCTGCATCCGTCCCGCGTCCAGCAGCTGGTGCCAGGTGACGAGGAGCGCCTCGCCGGGCCCAGCCTCGGGCGGAACTGTATCTGCCCGGGGGGACGACCCCCCGCTCTGCTTTCCCGGGGGACGCCCCCCGGAGCCCCCGGCCCCCGCAAGGCTCGGAGGGGACACGCCTTCGGCGCGCCCTGCCTCGCCAGTGCTCATCCCGGTGGCCGAAGGTGAGCCCCCGACGACACCCAGCGCGGCGAGCTCCCGGCGGGCCGCGGCGGCGTCGGGGAGCCCCAGGTGCACGTCCATCTCGTCGGCGACCCTGCGCAGCACGTGCAGGTCGGATTCGACGCCCGGGATGTCCAGCACCGCCTCGAACGAGCCGGGCCGGCCTTCCCAGTTCACGAACGTGCCCGGCTTCTCCGCGACCGCCGCCACCGGGAACACCACGTCGGCGCGGTCGGTGACCGGGCTCGGCCGCAGTTCCAGGCTGACCACGAACGGCGTGGCCTCCAGGGCCGCGCGCGCCGCCGCGGGGTCAGGCAGGTCGTCCAGGTCCACGCCGGCGATCAGGAGCGCGTCGATGTCGCCCCCGGCCGCGGCGGCCAGGATCTGCGCGGTGTCCCGGCCGGGAAGCGGGGGCAGGGACGCCACCCCCCAGGCCCGGGCGATCTCCATCCGGGCCTGTGAGCTGGCGGCCAGCCGGCCGCCGGGCAGCAGGTTCGGCAGCGCGCCCACCTCGATGGCGCCCCGCTCACCCGCCCGCCGTGGTATCCAGGCCAGCCGGGCTCCGGTCGCCCGGGCCAGCCGGTCGGCGGCGCTGAGCGCACCGGGCACTTCGGCGAGCCGCTCGCCGACCAGGATGATGGCGCCGTCGGCGGCCAGGGCCTCCTTGGCCGCGCGGCCGGTGTCATCCAGTCCGGTGCCGCTGATCAGGCTGCCCAGCGCGGCGGCCTCGCCGCCGGGAACGGTGGGCAGCAGGACCCCGGACATCCGGGTCAGCCCCCGGCTGGCCAGCGGCGCCACGGAGTACACGGTCAGGGTGCCCGCCCGGGCCGCCTTGCGCAGCCTGAGGAAGACGATGGGCGACTCGTCGTCGGGCTCGAACCCGGCGAGCAGGACTACCGGGGCCCGTTCCAGGTCGGCGTAGCTGACTTCGATATCGCGGCCGGCCACGTTGGCCGCGAGGAACCCGGCTTCCTCGGCCGAGTGCGGGCGGGCCCGCATGTCGACGTCGTTGGTGCCCAGTGCCACCCGGGCAAACTTGGCGTAGGCGTAGGCATCCTCGGCGGTGAGCCGGCCGCCGGCGAGCACGCCCGCCCGGCCGCGCGCGGCGGACAGGCCGCGGGCGGCGGCCGCGAAGGCCTCGGGCCAGGAGGCGGGGGTGAGCACGCCGTCGTCGCCCCGCACCAGCGGGCCGGGGAGCCGGTCCGGCTGGGTGGCGTAGGTGAAAGCCCAGCGGCCCTTGTCGCAGTTCCATTCCTCGTTGACCTGCGGGTCGCTGCCGGCCAGCCGCCTGGTGATCGCGCCGCGCCGGTAGTCGGTGCGCTGCCGGCACCCTGCCGCGCAGTGCTCGCACACGCTCGGCACCGACACCAGGTCGAACGGCCGGGCGCGGAACCGGTAGGCGGCGCCGGTGAGTGCCCCGACCGGGCAGATCTGCACGGTGTTGCCGGAGAAGTAGGAGTCGAACGGGGCGCCCTCGCCCACGCCCACCTGCTCCTGCGGGCCGCGCTCGAACAGCTCGATCAGCGGGTCCCCGGCGATCTGGTCAGCGAACCTGGTGCACCGGGCGCACTGGATGCACCGCTCGCGGTCGAGCAGCACCTCGGTGGACAGCGCGATCGGCTTGGGGAAGGTCCGCTTGACCCCGTCGAACCTGGTCTCGCCCTGCCCGGTGGACATGGCCTGGTTCTGCAGCGGGCACTCGCCGCCCTTGTCGCACATGGGGCAGTCGAGCGGGTGGTTGACCAGCAGCAGCTCCATCATGCCGCGCTGCGCCTTCTCGGCCACGGGCGAGGTCAGCTGGGTGTGCACCACCATGCCATCGGTGCAAGCGGTGGTGCAGGAAGCGGGTGGCTTGGGCTGGCCCTCGATGTGCACCAGGCACTGCCGGCAGGCGCCAACCGGGTCGAGCAACGGGTGATCGCAGAACCGGGGGATCTGGATCCCGAGCTGTTCCGCGGCGCGGATCACCAGTGTCCCCTTCGGCACGGTGATCTCGAACCCGTCGATGGTGACGGTGACACCGTCCGCCGGCTTGGCCACGGCGGACGACCCGGTGGTGGCCGATCCAGTGGTGTTAGGCGCGGCGCTGGCCGGGGAGGGGCCGGCCGGCCCGGCGGGCTTGTTCGGCTGCACGGTCATCAGGCGGACTCCATGGCAAATAGCGTCGACGCGGCCGGGTCGAACGGGCAGCCGCCGCGCCGCTGGTGCTCGAGGTACTCGTCCTTGAAGTAGCGGATGGACGACTTGACCGGCGCCTCGATCGAGTCGCCCAGGGCGCAGAACGCGCGGCCGGTGATGTTGCTGCAGATGTCGAGGAGCTTGTCCAGGTCAGCCTCGCTGCCCTCGCCGTTTTCCAGCTTCTCGAGCAGCTGGACCACCCACCAGCTGCCCTCCCGGCACGGCGTGCACTTGCCACACGACTCGTGCTCGTAGAACTTGATCCAGCGCAGCACGACGCGGACCACGCAGGTGGTCTCGTCGAAGAGCTGGATGGACCGGGTGCCGAGCATCGACCCGGCCGCGGCCACCGACTCGTAGTCGAGCGGCACGTCCAGGTGCTCGTCGGTGAACAGCGGGGTGGACGAGCCGCCCGGGGTCCAGAACTTCAGGCGGTGCCCAGCCCGGATGCCGCCCGCCAGGTCCAGCAGTTCGCGCAGGGTGGTGCCGAGCGGCGCCTCGTACTGCCCCGGCGTGGTGACGTGGCCGGACAGCGAGAAGATCCCGAAGCCCTTGGACTTCTCGGTGCCGTAGGCCGCGAAGTCGGGGGCCCCGTAGCCGAGGATGTACGGCACGGTGGCGATCGACTCGACGTTGTTGACCACCGTGGGGCAGGCGTACAGGCCGGCCACCGCGGGGAACGGGGGCTTCAGCCGGGGCTGGCCGCGGTAGCCCTCGAGCGAGTCGAGCAGCGCGGTCTCCTCGCCGCAGATATAGGCGCCTGCCCCGGCATGCACCACCACCTCCAGGTCGAACCCGGAGCCGAGGATGTCGGCACCGAGGTAACCGGCCTCGCGCGCCTCGGCCAGGGCGAAGTGCAGCCGCCTGATCACGTGCAGCACCTCGCCGCGCGCGTAGATGAAGGCCTGGTGGGCGTCGATCGCGTAGGCGGCGATCACGATTCCCTCGATCAGCGCCTGCGGGTTGTTCAGCAGAGTCGGCATGTCCTTGCAGGCGCCGGGCTCCGACTCGTCGGCGTTCACCACCAGGTAGCGCGGCTTGTCGCCACCCTTGGGGATGAACCCCCACTTCAGGCCGGTGGGGAAGCCGGCCCCGCCGCGGCCGCGCAGTGCGGAGTCCTTCATCGTCTGGACGACCTGGTCCGGCTGCATGGCCAGGGCCACCGACAGGGCACGGTAGCCGCCGTGGCGCTTGTAGGCCGCGATCGTGAACGAGTCGGGCTCGTCCCAGAACGCGGTGATCTCCGGTGTCAGCACAGTAGTCACTGCGCCCTCCCGTTCCCTGTTTTAGCCCGGGGGGACGCAGTGCCCCGTGGGGACGCCCCAGAGCCCGGTGACCCAGGGTCAGCCGGGGCAATGGGCTCTGGCACCCAGCCGTGTTCCTTAGCGATCCGGAGGCCGGCCAGGGAGGGGGGACCCGACGTGTTCCCCTCGGCGGCCTGGTCGTCGGGGAACCCGGCCAGGATCCGGGACGCCTGCTTCCAGGTGCACAACCGCGGCGCGCCGCGGGTGGGGGCGATCCCCGCCGCGCCGGACCGCAGGCCGTCGACCAGGTCCCGGGCGGACTGCGGGGTCATGTTGTCGAAGAACTCCCAGTTGACCATCACCACCGGCGCGTAGTCGCAGGCGGCGTTGCATTCCAGGTGCTCCAGGCTGAGCTTGCCATCGGTCGTGGTCCCGTCGTCGCCGACGCCGAGGTGCTCCTGCAGGCCGGCGAGGATGGCGTCGCCGCCCATCACCCCGCACAGGGAGTTGGTGCAGACGCCGACGTGGTAGTCGCCCACCGGATGGTGCTTGTACATGGTGTAAAAGGAGGCCACCGCGGTGACCTCCGCGATGGCCAGCCCCAGTTGCCCAGCGCAGAACTCGATGCCGTCCTCAGTGAGGTAACCCTCCTCCGCCTGCATGAGGTGGAGCAGCGGCAGCAGCGCCGAGCGCGGCACCGGGTAGCGGCTGATGATTTGCGCGGCGTCCGGCTCGAGCCGGGCCCGCACCTCCTGCGACAGCGCCATTACCGGTCTACGCCTCCCATAACAGGATCGATGCTGGCCACCGCGGCGATCACGTCGGCGACCATGCCACCCTCGGCCATGACCGTGACGGCTTGCAGGTTAGTGAATGACGGGTCGCGGAAGTGGGCCCGGTAGGGCCGGGTCCCGCCGTCGCTGACCGCGTGGCAGCCCAGTTCGCCGCGGGGCGACTCCACGGTCGCGTAGACCTGCCCGGACGGCACCCGGAAACCCTCCGTGACCAGCTTGAAGTGATGGATGAGGGCTTCCATGGACTGACCCATGATGTGGGCGATGTGGTCGGGAGAGTTACCCAGGCCATCCGAGCCGAGGGCCAGCCGGGCAGGCCAGCCGATCTTCGGATCGGTGATCATCACCGGGTCGTGGTCTGGGCGGGGGCGGGCCAGCCGGTCGATGCACTGCTCGACGATCCTGACTGACTGGTCGACCTCGGCCATGCGCACCAGGTAACGGCCGTAGGCGTCGCAGGTGTCCTGCGTGGGGACCTCGAAGTCATAGGTCTCGTAGCCGCAATAGGGCTGGCTCTTGCGCAGGTCCCAGGGCAGCCCGGTGCCGCGCAGCAGCGGGCCGGTCACGCCCAGCGACATGCAGCCCGTCAGGTCCAGGTAGGCGACGCGCTTGGTCCGGGCCAGGTAGAGCGGGTTGGCGTCGAGCAGGGCGCGCAGCTCGGCCATCTGCCCCGGCATCACGCCGACGAACTGGCGGAGGGCGTCAAGCCCTCCCTGCGGAAGATCCTCGGCCACCCCACCCGGGCGGACGTAGGCATGGTTCATCCGGAGCCCGCTGATCAGCTCGAACAGGTCGAGCACCTTCTCGCGCTCGCGCAGTCCGTACAGGAGCACCGTGGTGGCGCCCAGCTCCAGGCCGAAGGTGCCGATCGCCATCATGTGCGAGGAGATCCGGTTGAGCTCCATCATCAGCACCCGCAAGATGCTGGCCCGCTCCGGGATCTCCGCCTCGATCCCGAGCAGCTTCTCGACCGCGAGACAGTACACGGTCTCGTTGAAGAGGGGGGCGAGATAGTCCATCCGGGTGCAGAACGTGACGCCCTGCGTCCAGGTCCGGAACTCCATGCTCTTCTCGATACCGGTGTGCAGATACCCGATGACCGGCCGCAGCTCGATGACGGTCTCGCCGTCCAGCGTCAGGATCAGCCGCAGCACGCCGTGCGTCGAGGGGTGCTGCGGGCCCATGTTGACGACCAGGTGCTCATGGTCAGAGCCGTCACCACTCTCCCGGGCCGCCCGGACGATCTCGTCCCAGTCCTGGCCGCCGACGTTGTAGACCCGGCCTTCCGCGCCGATGTCCTCACCAGTACCCGTACCCGTGGTCACGTGTAGGACCTCCGCTCGTCCGGTGGCGGCACGGTGGCACCGCGGTACTCGACCGGGATGCCGCCCAGCGGGTAGTCCTTCCGCTGCGGGTGGCCCTTCCAGTCGTCCGGCATCTCGATCCTGGTCAGCGCGGGATGCCCGTCGAAGATGATGCCGAAGAAGTCCCAGGTCTCCCGCTCGTGCCAGTTACAGGCCGGGTAGACGCCCACCACGGACGGCACGTGCGGGTCGGCATCGGGCACGCTGACCTCGAGCCTCAGGCGGCGGTTGTGGGTAATTGACAGCAGATGGTAAACCGCGTGCAGCTCACGTCCGCTGTCGCCCGGGTAGTGCACGCCGGACACCCCGCTGGACAGCTCGAAGGCCAGCGTGGGCTCGTCGCGCAGCAGCCGGGCCACCTCGACCAGGTACTCCCGCCGCACGTGCAGGGTCAGCTCGCCGCGATCGACGACCACCCGCTCCACGGCCTCACCGAAGTCGGTGCCGTCGGCTTCCAGGCGGGTGCTCAGCGCATCCGCGACCTCATCGAAGTACAAGCCGTACGGCCGCGGCGTGGAAGGGGGTGGCGCCCGCCGGACCTGGAGGCCGCCGTAGCCGGAGGTGTCGCCGGTAGTGCCGGTGCCGAACATGCCGGTCCGCACCACCTGCTCGTTCAGGCGCTCCTGGCCCGCGAGTGCGGCCTCGTCAGGTTCGGCGTCGCCAGCGGCAGCCCCGGCCGGGGGGGTGTTCTCACTCACCGGCCGCGCCCGTCTCGGGCGACCGCGCGTCCGCACGCGCTGGCTCCGGCGGGCCTGACGCGGGGAAGCCCAGGTTCTGGGCGCTCACCGTCGGGGAACCCAGGGCCGGCGTGCCCGCCACCGTGGGCCCGCCCACCCCGGCACGTGACTGGATGCCGGCCAGGTCGGCGGCCAGCGGGAGGCGGCGCAGCCGGGCCTGCTCCAGCTCGGTCACCTCGCGCTCGCGGTTCACGCCCAGCTTCATGTTCAGGATCTTGTCGTGCAGTTTCACGATCGCGTCCAGCAGCATTTCCGGCCGGGGCGGGCAGCCCGGCAGGTAGATGTCCACGGGGACGATGTGGTCCACGCCCTGCACGATCGCATAATTGTTGAACATGCCGCCGCTGGAAGCGCACACGCCCATCGAGATGACCCACTTCGGGTCGGCCATCTGGTCATAGATCTGCCGGAGCACGGGGGCCATCTTCTGGCTGACCCGGCCGGCCACGATCATCAGGTCGGCCTGGCGCGGGGTGTTGGACGCGCGCTCCATGCCGAACCGGGCCAGGTCGTGCCGGGGACCGCCGGTGGATATCAGTTCTATGGCGCAGCAGGCCAGGCCGAACGTGGCCGGCCAGACGGAACTCTTGCGCGCGTAGCCGGCCAGCTTCTCGACCGAGGTGAGCAGGATCCCGCTCGGCAGCTTTTCTTCGACACCCATTAGCTAGTCCCACTCCAGACCGCCGCGCCGCCAGACGTAGGCGTACGCGACCAGAACGGTGACGATGAACAGCACCATCTCGACGAGCCCGAAGGCGCCGAGGTTGTCGTACGCCACGGCCCACGGGTAGAGGAAAACGATCTCGATGTCGAAGAGGATGAACAGCATCGCCGTCAGGTAGTACTTCACCGGGAACCGGCTGCCGCTCGGCTGCTGGGTCGGCTCGATCCCGCACTCGTAAGCCTCGAGTTTCGCCCGGTTCCAGCGCTTCGGGCCGGTGAAGGCCCCCAACCCGAGCGAGAAGATCGCGAAGACGGCGGCCAGCCCGCCGAGCACCAGGATCGGAACATACAAGCTCAGCATGACGCGCCTCCTTTCCCCTTCTCCTATTGCGGCTACGAGGCAGAACGCCTACGCCGCCGGCGTCATCTTAGACAGTGCGTGAATCACCCGGTCAGTCGCATGGCCGCCCCGCGGCTCAGTGAGGTTGGCCAGCACCTTCAGGGTGATCCTCATCAGCGCGGGGCGCGGCATCCCGTGCCTGGTGGCGAACTGCATGACCTTCGGGTTGCCGATCGCCTGAACGAACTTGCGCCCGAGAGTGTAGTAGCCCCCGTAGGCCGCCTTCAGCGCCTGCGGGTAGGCCGTCAGCGCCCGCTCGGCGCCAGCCGCGTCCGGCCGGGCGAGCGCCTGCACGATGACCTCGGCGGCGAGCTCACCCGATTCCATGGCGTAGGCGATGCCCTCGCCGTTGAAGGGGTTGATCATGCCGCCCGCGTCCCCGGTGAGCAGCAGCCCCCGGGTGTAGTGCGGGGTCCGGTTGAAACCCATCGGCAGCGCGGCCCCGCGGATGGGCTGGGTGCGGTTCTCCTCCAGGTAGCCCCACTCGGCCGGCATCCCGGCCAGCCAGCGGCGCAGCAGGTCCCGGTAGTCGACGTTCCCGAACGAGGAGGAGGTGTTGAGCATGCCGAGGCCCACGTTGCTGGTCCCGTCACCCATGCCGAAGATCCAGCCGTAGCCCGGCAGCAGGTTCTCCCCGTCCCACAGGTCCAGCCACGACTCGAGGTAATCGTCGTCGTGCCGGGGACTGGTGTAGTAAGTGCGCACCGCCACCCCGAGCGGCCGGTCGTCGCGCTTGCTCAGTCCCATGGCCAGGGACAGCCGGGAAGAATTTCCATCCGCCGCAACGACAACCCGGGCGCGGTAGCTGCGTTCCGGCTGGCCGGCGTCGCCGGTGGAGCGGGCGGTTACCCCCGTGATGCGCCCCGAGTCATCGAGCACCGGGCCGGTCACGGTCACGCCTTCGAGGAGCCGCGCACCGGCCTTCCGCGCTGTGCGGGCGAGGATCTCGTCGAAGTCGAGCCGGGTCCGGACCACGCCGTACCCGGGATAGCTGGACAGGTCGGGCCAGGGCAGCTCGAGCCGGAACCCGCCGCCGATGATGCGCAGGCCCTTGTTCCGGACCCAGCCGTCCTGCTCGTCAAGCGGCACGCCCATGCCGACCAGGGCCCTGACCCCGCGGGGGGTGAGGCCGTCGCCGCAGACCTTCTCCCGGGGGAAGGTGGCCTTCTCCAGCACCAGCACGTCGACTCCGGCCCGGGCCAGGTAGGCGGCGGTCGCCGAGCCAGCCGGCCCGGCACCGACCACGATGACGTCGGCGCTCTCGGCGACCGCGGGCCCGGTGCTGGCGGTCGCGGTGGTGGCGCCCGCTGAGGGCGCCGTAGCCGCGGCCGCCGGCTGCGCGGGGACAGCGGGGGCGGGCCCAGGCGTGCGCGGGGCGCCGCCGCGCGGCGCGACCGCGTCAGCGGGCGGGAGATCGGGGGGGACTTCGTGGGTCACGGAAGGTGTCCTGACTATCTTGTGAACCGCTTCACAAGTACTCATTCCGGAGTCTAGACCTTGTCTTGCAGCGCCCGCGAACCCGGCCCGCGGTGGCTGCGGCCGGCCTGGCCGGCTGGACCGGCCCGGCGGCCGTCAACGCGGGCGGCGCGCCAGGTGCACGGCCACCACGCCCAGGGTGAGATTCCGCCAGCGTACTGCCGACCACCCGGCTGCGGCCATCCTGCGCGCCAGCTCCGCCTGAGCGGGCCAGTCCCTGATGGACTCGGCCAGGTAGTCGTAGGCTTCCGGGCTGCCGGAGAGCCGCCGCGCGACCGCCGGCAGCGCGGTGGCCAGGTACGACTCGTACAGCGTGTTGAGCCGGGGCCACGGCAGATGGCCGAACTCGCAGATGACCAGCCGGCCCCCGGGCCGGGTGACCCGGAGCATCTCGCCGAGCGCGGCGCCGGGATCGGCCACGTTGCGCAGTCCGAACGAGATCGTCACCGCGTCGAAGGCCTCGTCGCGGAAGGGCAGCTGGAGGGCGTCGCCCGCGACGAACCGCACCTGCCCGGGGCGCCCGGCCGCCTCCCCGGCGCGCCCGGCCGCCTCTCCGGCCGGGCGGCCCGGCTGGGCCGACCGCAGCTGGGCTGACCGCATCCGGCGCGCCCCGACCTGGAGCATGCCGAGGGAAAAGTCACACGCCACGCACGAGGCGCCGCCGGCAGTGAAGGTCCGGGACGAGGTCCCGGTGCCCGCGGCGAGATCGAGGACCAGCTCACCCGGCTGGGCCCCGACCGCCCGGGCCACGATGCGGCGCCACCAGCGGTCCTGGCCCAGCGAGAGCACGTCGTTCATCAGGTCGTAGCGGTCGGCGACCTTGTCGAACATCGCCGAGACCTCACCGGGCCGCTTGTCCAGGTTCGCGCGCGTCATGGGCCCAGCCTGGCATAGCGCCGCAGCCGCCCGGTCACAGGAGGCTGGGGGCGGCGGGGCCCGGGAGGAACTCGGGCTCGCCGGGCCGGGCCGCGGCCAGCCGCACGACCAGCGGCGGGCTGTTCGCTCAGCGCCCTTCAGTGATCATGACCGCCCCGACCGTGGCGTTGGTGGCCTCGTCGATCAGGATGAGGCCCCCGGTCTGCCGGTTGCGGCTGTAGGGATCGAAGAACAGCGGCTGGGTCAGCCGCAGGCTCACCCGGCCCACCTCGTTCAGCTCCAGCCGCTCCGCGTTCTCGTCCCGGTGCAGGGTGTTCACGTCGAGCCGGTACTGCAGGTCACGGACGATGGCCTTCACCGTCCGGGAGGTGTGCTTGACCACCAGCCGGTCCCGGGCCCCCAGCTGCTTGTTCTCCGACATCCAGCAGACCATGCCCTCGACATCCTGCGAGGCCATCGGCTGGTTGTGCGGGCGGCAGATCATGTCGCCGCGGGAAATGTCCAGATCGTCCTCGAGCACCAGGGTCACCGACATCGGCGGATAGGCCTCCGGGACCGGGCCGCGCGCGGTGTCGATCCGGGCGATCTTCGTGGTCAGCCCGGACGGCAGGTGCATCACCTCGTCACCGGGCTTGAGCACCCCGCCCGCGACCTCGCCGGCGTACCCGCGGTAGTCGTGCAGCGCCGGGTCGGTGGCCTGGTGCGGCCGGATCACGTACTGGACCGGGAAACGCACGTCGATCAGGTTACGGTCCGAGGCGATGTGCACGTGCTCCAGGTGGTGCAGCAGCGAGGGCCCGTCGTGCCAGGGCATCTTGTCCGAGCGCTGCACCACGTTGTCCCCGTGCAGCGCGGAGATGGGGATGAAGCTCAGGTCACCGATCTCCAGCTTCGCTGCGAACGCGGCGAACTCCTCGCTGATCCGCTCGAAGACGCGCTGATCGTAATCGACCAGGTCCATCTTGTTCACCGCGAGCACCAGGTGGGGGACCCGGAGCAGGGTGGTGAGGAACGCGTGCCGCCTGCTCTGCTCGGTGAGCCCGTTGCGGGCGTCCACGAGTACGACGGCCAGGTCGGCGGTCGAGGCGCCGGTGACCATGTTGCGGGTGTACTGGATGTGCCCCGGGGTGTCGGCGATGATGAATTTCCGCCGCGGCGTGGCGAAATAGCGGTAGGCCACGTCGATCGTGATGCCCTGCTCCCGCTCCGCGCGCAGGCCGTCGGTGAGCAGCGCCAGGTTCGTGTACTCCTCGCCGCGGGCCTTACTGGTCTGCTCGACCGCCGCGAGCTGGTCCTCGAAGATCGCCTTCGAGTCGTACAGAAGGCGCCCGATCAGGGTGCTCTTGCCGTCATCGACCGAGCCGGCCGTGGCCAGCCGCAGGATATCCATCGGCCTGCTTCCTTCTGGGGAGAGGACGTCATACGCCGTGGCCGTCATTAGAAGTACCCTTCCCGCTTGCGGTCTTCCATGGACGCCTCACTGGCCCGGTCATCCGCACGGGTCTGCCCTCGCTCGGTGACCCGGGTGGCCGCGACCTCGGCAATCACGTCGGACACTGTCGTCGCGCTGGATTCCACGGCCCCGGTGACGGGAATGTCCCCGACGGTGCGGTAGCGGACGGTCGCCTCGAACACCTGCTCGCCGTCGCCTGGGTAAGTGAACTCGCTCTCAGCGAGCAGGATCCCGTCCCGCTCGAACACCCGGCGCTGGTGCGCGTAGTAGATCGACGGGATCTCCAGCTTCTCCCGGCCGATGTACTGCCAGACGTCCAGCTCGGTCCAGTTGGACAGCGGGAACACCCGGATGTGCTCGCCCATCCGGATCCGGGTGTTGTAGATGGTCCACAGCTCGGGACGCTGGTTCTTCGGATCCCACTGGCCAAACTCGTCGCGGAAGGAGAACACCCGCTCCTTGGCCCGGGCCTTCTCCTCGTCCCGGCGGCCGCCGCCAAATACCGCGTCGAAGCGGTTCTCCTCGATCGCGTCGAGCAGCGTGGTCGTCTGCAGCCGGTTGCGGCTGGCCCGGCGGCCGGTCTCCTCGACCACGCGGCCGGCGTCGATGGAGTCCTGGACGGCCGCGACCACCAGCTTGACTCCGACCTCGGCCACCCGGCGGTCCCGGTAGTCGATCACCTCGGGGAAGTTGTGCCCCGTGTCCACGTGCATGACCGGGAACGGGATCCTGGCCGGCCAGAACGCCCGCTCCGCCAGGGCCAGCATGACGATGGAATCCTTGCCGCCCGAGAACAGCAGGACCGGCCGCTCGAACTCGGCGGCTACCTCGCGCATGATGTGGATGGACTCCGCCTCGAGTACTTCGAGCTGCGAGAGCGAATAGTCAGAACGTGGCACGGCCATGAAGCAGACTCCGGTCGTCGGGCACGGACGGGATCAGGTCAATCTCCCCGTGGGAGCGTTACTGCGTAGCTCAACATCCAGCCACGCGCAGTCCATCCAGCAGCACGGGGGCGAGTCCCGCTGGGCAGATAAGAATATCCGGCAGGAAAGGATCCGGCTGGTTGTAGGCCAGCTTTGACCCGTCCAGCCGCGACGCGTGCAGCCCCGCCGCCTTGGCGACCGCCACCGGCGCCGCCGAATCCCACTCGTACTGGCCGCCGCTGTGCACGTAGGCATCAGCGGTCCCGCGGATCACCCCGGCCGCCTTCGCCCCCGCCGAACCCATCGGGATCAGCGTCAGCTCGATCTCCTTGGCCAGCCGGTCAAGGAGGGCAGGGGGCCTGGTCCGGCTGACCAGCACCCGGACTGGCCGGCCCGGGGTCATGGCTGGCGGTGCGGGCGGCGGCTCCGCGGTACTCAGCACCGTGTCCTGGGCGGGCAGGGCGACCGCGCCCGCAACCAGCTGCCCGCGTTCCCAGAGCGCCACGTGCACGGCCCAGTCGGTCCGCCCGGGCTCGCCGAACTCCTTGGTCCCGTCCAGCGGGTCCACGATCCACACCCGGTCCGCGGCCAGCCGCGCCAGGTCGTCGCGGCCCTCCTCGGACAGCACCGCGTCCCCGGGGCGCAACTGGCTGAGCTGCCCGGCGAGGAACTCGTGCGACTGGCGGTCGCCTGCCTTGCGCAGCGCATCAGGCTCGCCGCCCCCGGCGCGCAGGGCGAGCAGCAGGCCCCCGGCCTCGCTGGCCAGGTCACGGGCCAGGCGGTCATCGTCGGTGCTCATCAGGCAGTGCTCATCAGGGAGGCGCCCCTTACGTAGGCCGGGGTGAGCCTCACAGGCTAGTAGGCGCCGTGCCCCCGGATGACCGCAGACCAGGTTTTCCACAGGATCTGCAGGTCCAGGGCCAGCGACCAGTTCTCCACATACCGCAGATCGAGGCGCACCGCTTCGTCCCAGGGCAGGTCGGACCGCCCGTTGACCTGCCACAAGCCGGTGATGCCCGGCTTGACCACCAGCCGGCGCCGCATGTGGTCGCCATACTTGGCCGCCTCGGCGGGCAGCGCAGGGCGCGGCCCGACCAGGGACATGTCCCCGAGCACCACGTTGAACAGCTGCGGGAGCTCGTCGAGGGAGTAGCGGCGCAGCCAGCTGCCCGCCTTGGTGACCCGCGGGTCCCTGCGCATCTTGAACAGCGCGCCGTCGGACTCGTTGAGCGCCGCGAGCTCGGCCTTCCGCTGCTCCGCGTCCACCACCATGGTGCGGAACTTCCATACCGAGAACGCGTGCCCGTCCTTGCCGACCCGGGTCTGCCGGAAGAAGACGGGCCCGTGGTCGCCGAACCGGACCGCCAGCATGATCGCCGCGAACAGCGGCGCCAGCAGGATCAGCACCGTGAGCGCGACCACCTTGTCGAACACGCCCTTGAGCACCCGCTTGCCGCCGGCCAGCTCCGGGTGGTCCACATGCAGCAGCGGCAGCCCGGCGACCGGGCGGATGGTGGTCCGCGGCCCGGCCACGTCGAGCAGGGCCGCTGCGACGCACATATCGGTGCCGGTCTTCTCCAGGTCCCAGGCCAGCTCGCGGAGCCGGATGCCATTCATTTCCGGGCAGGCGAGCACGGCGACGGTGTCCGCGCCGAGGTAGCCGACGGCCGCGGTCACGTTGGTCAGGCCGCCGATCACCGGGACGCCGGCGATCTCCCCGAGCATGCTGCCGCCGGCCAGGCAGGCCCCGACCACGGACAGGCCGTGGTAGGTGCCCCGGCGCAGCTCGCCGATCAGGTCGGCCACCGCGGCGGCGTGCCCCACCGCGACCACCTTGCGCATGCACGCACCGCGGCTGCGCAGCCGGTGCAGCCGCCGGCGCAGCCGGTGCCGGACGACCAGGTCCAAGGCGGCGACGCAGGGCAGCGCGATGACCACGTAGCCGCGCGCGGTGTCGAACTTCACGGCGTAGGAGATGATCGCGATGGCGGCGGTCAGCGTCACCGCCGCGTTGATCACCCGGCGGAATTCATCCGAGCCGACCCCGATGAACCGCGGGTCATAGCCGCCAGCCAGGGCGAGCGCCCCGATCCAGACGATCGGCAGCAGGGCGGTGAACGCGAGATACACAGCCGGCCGGTAGCTGGTGGCATCGAACCGCAGCTCATAAGCGATCGCGCCCGCCGCGACCGCGCACAGGCAGTCGGCGAGCGCGGTGCGGCGCAGGTACGAGCCGGTCCAGGCGGCCGGACCGGCTGCGGCCCGGGCGTGGGCCCGCCGAGCACCCGAGACGGCAGTGCTACCAGAAGACACCCGAACCCACCGTCCTCGTTACGTCACACCCCGCCCATCACCCCCGGGCCCATAGGGAAAGACGCCCCACTAAACCGGATGGTTGACCAGTACATCGTGACTAACCAACGAATGTCATGACTGTCACTATTTAGTTACCTGACAAATACTCTGTGCAACAGGCCGGCGGTCCTGCCCGCCTCTGGAACGCCGGGCAGGACCGGAGCGGGCGCGCGCCTGCGTGACGATCCGCCGGGCGCGGCCCCAGGCCTCCCGCCGGACAGCTCTAGCTGCGGCTGCTCTCATCGCGCAGCCAGGTCGAGTACTCCCGCCGCCGTACCTCGCGGGCCGCCTGCCGCCGGGCGAGCACGGCCACCGCGAGGAACACCGCGACCTGTGGTGCGATCAGCGGCCGGGCGCGGATCATCGCGAGCAGGTCCTGCGGCCGGGTACGGGCCGTCGCCTCCGGTGCACCCTGCGCCGCCGCGAGCTGGTTGACGCCCATAGTGGCGCGGACCCGGCGGCGCAGCAGGTCGCGGGCTGTCCGCGGGGTATGGACCAGGACTCGCGCAGCGGGAACGATGACCCGCTCCCCGGGCGCGAATGCCAGCGAGGCGACGAGGTCGTCGGCGAGCACCGGCGGCAGGCCGGCCATCCGGGCATGACCGGCCTCGCTGACCCCGATGACGCCGCGCCCGAACAGCCCGCTCGCCACCTCGGGCAGCCGCTCCCAGACGGCGTAGTACCAGCGCACGAGCCAGGGGCGCCCAGCGAGGTCAAGGTCCCGCCGCGGGCCGCAGGCCAGCGTGCCGGGACGGCGCAGTGCCGCACCCAGCGCCTGTATGTCGACGGCTTCCAGTTCCACGTCAGCGTCCACGTAGATCCGGGGGAAGTCCTTGGCCGCCTGGTCGCCGGCCAGCAGCGCGTCACGCTTGGAGGCGACCGGGATGGACAGCACCCGCACGGGCGGCCCGAATGAGCCAGCCACCTCCGCCGTATCATCTGTGCAGCCGTTGGCCACGACGATGATGTCGAGCCCATCGGGGCCGGCCAGCTCACCCGCCGGGGAGGCCGGCACCAGCTGGCCGAGCAGCCGCGCGATAACGCGGGCCTCGTTGTGCGCTGGAACGACGACACTCACCACAACGGGCAAGTATGCACGGTGATGTCGGCCGCGTCATGACATCGCCCGACCAGGCCGATTTAGCCGGAAAGCACCAAGGAGCTCGTTAATGGACCGTGCGCGGATCCTTCCCTCGGCCGACGTGGATGAGCGCGCCGCGCTCGGCCCGGGCACCACAATCTGGCATCTCGCCCAGGTCCGCGAGAACGCCCGGCTGGGTCGTGGCTGCATCGTCGGCCGCGGCGCCTACGTGGGCCCCGGCGTGATCATCGGTGATCACGTCAAGCTGCAGAACTATGCGCTGGTCTACGAGCCGGCCCGGCTGGAGGACGGTGTGTTCGTCGGCCCCGCAGTGGTGCTCACCAACGACATGTACCCCCGGTCCACGGACTCCGGCGGGAAGGTCAAGCGGCCCGACGACTGGGACGCCGAGGGCGTGGTGGTACGCGAGGGGGCGTCGCTGGGCGCCCGCGCGGTCGTGGTGGCAGGCTGCGTGATCGGCCGCTGGGCGCTGGTCGCGGCAGGTGCGGTGGTGACCCGGAACGTACCTGACTTCGCGCTGGTCGCCGGGGTGCCGGCCCGGCGGATGGGCTGGGTCGGCCGGGCCGGCCGGCCGTTGGTCGAGGCGGGTGAGGGCCGCTGGCGATGCCCCGAGACCGGCGACGACTACGCCGAGAGTGACGGCGTGCTGCGAAAGCTGGGGATGACCGGGTAATTTACCGCGAAGTGCGGCAAAGTGTGGTCAGCATGTCATCCCGCCGACCAGGCTGCGCGTCGAGTCAGTGACACCGGCGGTGCGGCATGGGCAAGGCCGCCGCCCTGGGGCAGCGGACCCCTCAGGCCGGGGCGCAGAAAGCGCGGAGAAAGCAACTGACTGATCGGGGAGGATCCTGCATGTCGCCAATCGGGCTGGCTGTGGTCGGCGCGGGTTACTGGGGGCCCAATCTCATCCGGGCCGCCCGGGTGACCCCTGCGTTCCAGCTGAACTGGCTGTGCGACCGGGACCTGGGCCGGGCCCAGGCGGCCCTGGACCAGTACACCCCGGTGCGTGCCACCGCCAGCTATGAGCAGGTGCTGGCTGACCCAGACGTCGGCGCGGTGGCCATCGCCACCCCGGCGGCCACGCACTTCGACCTGGTCCGCGCCGCCCTGGAAGCGGGCAAGCACGTGCTGGTCGAGAAGCCGCTGACCGCCTCGGTGGCCGAAGGGGTGAAGCTGGCCGAACTGGCCGAGCGGTCCGGGCTCGTGCTGATGTGCGACCACACCTACTGCTACACGCCGGTGGTCGGGCGCATCCGCGAGCTCATCCGGTCCGGGGAGATCGGTGACGTGCAGTTCGTCGACTCGGTCCGGGTCAACCTGGGCCTGATCCAGCCGGACGTGGACGTGCTCTGGGACCTCGCCCCGCACGACCTGTCGATCCTGGACTTCGTGCTGCCCGAGGGAGTCGTGCCGGTGGCGGTGGCGGCACACACGGCCGACCCGGTCAGCACCGGGCGGGCCTGCCTGGCGTACCTGTCGTTGTGGATGTCCAACGGAGTCCTGGCCCACGTGAACGTGAACTGGCTCAGCCCGATGAAGATCCGGACGACGGTCATCGGCGGCACCCGGCGGACGATCGTCTGGGATGACATGAACCCCCCCGCCCGGCTGATGATCCATGACCGCGGGGTGGACCGGCTGCCCGCCGACACGGTGGCGCCGGACGAGCGCAGACAGACGCTGATCTCCTACCGGAGTGGCGACACCAGCATCCCGGCCCTGCCCGAGAAGGAGGCGCTGCACGCGGTGATGGCCGAGTTCGCCGGCGCGATCACCGAGGGCCGCGCACCGCTCACCGACGCCTGGTCGGGGGTGCGCGTCCTCGCGGTCCTGGAGGCCGCGTCGCGCAGCGCCGAGCGGGACGGCGCGCGGATCCCGGTCACCATCGGGGTGGCGGCACGCTTGGAGGCAAGCAGATGATCAAGGGGCAGCGGTGCCTGGTCACCGGGGGTGCCGGCACCATCGGCTCGACCATCGTCGACCAGCTCGTCGCGGCGGAGGCCGCGGAGGTGATCGTGCTGGACAACCTGGTCCGGGGCCGGCCGGGTAACCTGGCCGGCGCACTGGCCGCGGGAAAGGTCCGGCTGACCGAGGGCGACATCCGGGACCGCGAGCTGGTTACCTCCCTGATGACCGGCATCGACCTGGTGTTCCACCAGGCCGCCATCCGGATCACGCAGTGCGCCACCGAGCCCAGGCTCGCACTGGAGGTGCTGGTCGATGGCACCTACGAGGTGGTCGAGGCGGCCGCGGACGCCGGCGTGCGCAAGGTGGTCGCCGCGTCGTCAGCGTCGGTGTACGGCCTCGCCCAGGAGTTCCCCACCACTGAGCAGCAGCACCCCTACGACAACGACACCCTCTACGGCGCGGCGAAGACGTTCAACGAGGGCCTGCTGCGCAGCTTCCGCACCATGCGCGGCCTCGACTACGTGGCGCTGCGGTACTTCAACGTGTACGGCCCGCGGATGGACATTCACGGGCTCTACACCGAGGTGCTGATCCGCTGGATGGAGCGGATCGAGGCCGGCCAGCCGCCGCTGATTCTCGGCGACGGCACGCAGACCATGGACTTCGTGTACACCGAGGACATTGCCCGGGCCAACCTGCTGGCCGCGGCGGGCGACGTCAGCGGCGAGGTGTTCAACATCGGCAGCGGCACCGAAACCAGCCTGACCGAGCTGGCCCGGCTGCTCATCCGGGTGATGGGCGCGGACCTGGAGCTGGAGTACGGGCCGCCTCGCGGCGTCAACGGGGTGACCCGGCGGCTGGCCGACGTATCCCGTGCCGCGGAGCGGCTCGGCTGGAAGGCTGAGGTCAGCCTGGAGGCCGGCCTGTCCCGGCTGGTCTCCTGGTGGCGTGCGCAGCGGGCGGCGGGGACAGCGCCGTGACGATCCCGGTGATGCGGCCCTGGCTCGGCCAGGAGGAGGCGGATGCGGCCGCCGCGGCGGTAGCCTCAGGCTGGGTGGCGCAGGGCCCGCGGGTGGCCGAGTTCGAGGCCGCCTTCGCAGCCGCCCTCGGCGGCGGCCACGCGGTGGCGGTGTCCTCGTGCACCGCGGCGCTGCACCTGGCCATGGTCGCGGCGGGCATAGGCCCTGGCGACGAGGTCATCGTCCCGTCGCTATCCTTCATCGCGACCGCGAACGCGGTCCGCTACGCCGGGGCTGATCCCGTGTTCGCCGACGTGGACGTGACGACGCAGAACCTCGTCCCGGAGACCGTGCAGCCCTGCCTGACCGAGCGGACCCGCGCGGTGATCGCGGTGGACCAGGGCGGGATCCCGGCCGACATGGACGCGCTCCGCGGCATCTGCGAGCCGCGCGGCATCGTGATCGTCCAGGATGCGGCCTGCGCGGCCGGCTCGGTCTACCGCGGCCGGCCGGCCGGGGCGGGCGCCTTCCTGGCGGCATACTCCTTCCACCCGCGCAAGCTGCTGACCACCGGGGAAGGCGGCATGGTGGTCACCACCGACGAGGCGGTGGCCGCCCGGCTGCGCAGGCTGCGGGAGCACGGCATGGATGTCAGCGCCGCCCAGCGCCATGCCAGCCGCCAGCCGGTCATCGAGCATTACCTGGAGGTCGGCTTCAATTACCGGATGACCGACGTGCAGGCCGCGATCGGCCTGGTCCAGCTGGCCAAGCTGGACCGGCTCATCGCCAGGCGGCGGGCGCTGGCCGCGCGCTACCAGGAGATGCTGGCCGGCCTTCCGGGCCTGTCCATGGCCGGTGATCCGGCCTATGGCCGGACCAACTACCAGTCGTTCTGGGTCCTGCTGCCGGACGGGTTCGGGGCCAGCCGCGACGACCTGCTGCGGCTGCTGGCCGAGGCGGGCATCTCAGCGCGGCGCGGCATCATGGCCGCGCACACCGAGCCCGCCTACGCGCAGCACGCGCACCGCCCGCTGCCGGTCACCGAGCGGCTCACCGCCAACTCGCTCATCCTGCCGCTCTTTCACCAGATGACCGAGGCCGAGCAGGATCAGGTGGTCTCGGTGATCCACGCCGCCGCGGGGGTGGCGACGCCCGCCGGAAGAGCCTGAGGATCTATGGTCAGCCCTGTCTCATCCATAACGGTCCGATCGGCGCTGCCCGGCCTGGACGGCCGGCGACTGGTCCGGCTGATGACGGCGGCCATCGAGCGCTGTGAGCTGGACCTGTCCGGCCGCGTCGTGCTGACCGAGGCGGCGACCGGCGCGTACGCGGTCACTGCGGTGCTCGCCGCGCTGGCCGGGGCGCAGGTGTGCGCCCTGGCCGCCGCGACGCGTTATGCGACGCCGCAGGAGCTGGCCGCCGGGACCGCGGAACTGGCCCGGCTGGCCGGCGTGGCTGACCAGATAGAGCTGATCCCGGCGAAGACCCCCGAAGTGGCCGGCGCGGCGGACATCGTGACCAATAGTGGCCAGGTCCGGCCCATCGACGCGGCCATGGTCGGCCAATTGAAGCCGTCCGCGGTGATCCCGCTGATGTACGAGAGCTGGGAGTACCGCGGCGCTGACGTCGATCTGGAGGCGTGCCGCCGCCGCGGCATCCCGGTCGCGGGCACCAACGAGACGCATCCCGCGGTGGACGTCTTCTCCTTCCTGGGACCGATGGCCGCCAGGCAGCTGCACGACGCCGGCGTCGCCGTTTACGGCAGCCACATCGTGCTGCTCTGCGACAACCCGTTCGCCCCGTTCATCGCGAACTACCTGCGGGGCGGCGGCGCGCGCGTGGTGCAGGCGGCCGAACTGGGCGCGGAGGCCCTCGCCGGGCCTCCCGACGCCGTCCTGCTCGCGCTGCGGCCGGCGGCGGAACCGGTGCTGGGCGCGACCACGGTGACGGCGCTGGGCGAGCTGGCGCCGGGGACCGTCCTGGTCCAGTACTGGGGCGACGCGGACCGGGCCGCGGCAGCGGCGGCCGGGGTGCCGGTGTGGCCCCCGGAGGCGCCGCCCCCAGGGCACATGGGCGTGCTGCCGTCCGCGGTCGGCCCCGAGCCGATCGTGCGCCTCCAGGCCGGCGGCCTCAAGGTGGGCGAGGTGCTGGCCCGCGGACTGGACCAGGCCTGCGCCGCGGACCTGGCGTTCGCGCAGATCCTCTGACACCGCTCCGCAGACCCCGCTGACGCCGCTCCGCAGACCCCGCTGACGGCCGCCGACCGCTGCCGGGCTCCCGCCCCGCCACGGGTAAGCGGTCAGCCTGCTTCGACCTGGAATAGGGCAAAGCTGTCCCGCCCGGTCGGCCGGGCCGGGTTACCGATATAAACCTGGCGTGGCCCGGTATCGGTCACCACGTTCGCGCCGGCGCCGATAACGCAATCGTGGGCGACCGTCACCTCGGGGGATATGGTGCAATTGGCACCGATAAACGAGCTGTAACCCAGGCGGCACATTCCGCAGACGACAACGTGCGGCCCCGTGAAAACGTCATCCTCGACCACGGAACTATGCCCGACGCACGTCCCGCTGGACAGGTACACGTTATCGCCGACGCGCACATCATGCTGCAGCGCGACCTGCTCCTGGATAAAGACGTTCTCGCCAATCTGGACGCTGGGCAGCACGAACGCGTGGCTGTTGACGTAGGAGACGCACCTGAAGCCCGCCGCCCTGACCCCGTCATACAGGCGCCTCCTGACCCGGTTCAGCTGGGTCAGCGAGACCGAGACGAACGCCCGGTAATCGTCCGGCGGATACACCTTCGGGAGTTCCTCAAAGGGCACCAGAGGCAGGCCGCGGAAGGTGTCCGCCGTAATGAATGGCGCTTCCGCGCTAAAGGCGACGACCTCGTGCGGAGAATCGTAGCAGAAATATTCGAACGCCAGACTCGCCGTCTCGCCGGTTCCGACGATAACGACACGCTCTCCGTCCGACTCGGCCTGCAGTGGGTGCCGCTCGCCTCGTGTTGATCCGCGTACCATGCCCGGCACGATATCGGAAACTACCTCAGGTTCGCACATACGAAGCATCCAGCGCCCGGGGACAGGCCGGGTCAGGCGCAGATGACCGATTCCGCGTGCCGCATGGCCGGCCAGCGAAGATGATCATTTATCTCGGCGAACACGTGGCCTGCGGTGATCCCGTTCCAGTGCGCGGGCAGCAGTTCCAGCGGCAGCCCTGGATCCAGGTACGGCAGCCGCTGCCAGGCGACCAGCATCGAGACGTACTCCTGGAACGCACGCTGGCCGGTCAGGGCCAGGCCGGCGATCCGCGTGGCGAGGGCGCCATAGCCCCGGATGAACTGCTCGTATTCGGCGGACAGCCGGTCGAGATCCCACCACTGCCTGACCTTGACGGCCAGATCCGGGTAACCGAGATGGTCGGCCCGGAAGATGTCCACGTAACCGCTCAGGTCCCGGCGCGCGAGAACCTCTGCCACCTCACCCGCCAGGTGCCCGGGCGCCACCCATACCCCGGGCGCCACGGTGCCGAAGCCGAGCCGGGACAGCCAGGAGCGGAGCTGATGACGCCGGTCACGCTCGCTCTCCGGTACCGAGAAGACGACCAGGACCCAGCCGCCACCGGCCGCCGCGCGATGCTGGCCGAAGATCCGGGCATCACCTTCGCGCAGCACCTCCAGGGAGGCCGGGGACAGCGCATAGCCGGCCGCACCCGACCGATGCATGCTGACCAGCAGGCCCCGGCGCTTGAGCCGGGCCACAGATGAGCGGACCGCCTGGCCCTCCACGCCCAGATCAGCCATCAGGCGGACCAGCGACGCTATCGACAGCCAGTTCGGCTCGTCTCGTGCGTAGAGCCCGTAGATAGTAATGATCAGCTGACGCGGCCGGGGTCCGCCGGGCGGGCGGTCCGCCCGGAACGATGCCGCCACGGCCCTCCCCGGGCTCACCGTGCGCCCGCCGGGCCGCCGGCGGCCGCAGGGCTGCTGTTATTGCGCTCACTGTCACGCTCGTCGATAACGGAGCATAATCCCCGCCGCTGACATATCCATCCCATGGGGTGGCGATTGCCATTCCGCGACCCTGTCGCTACTGTCCCAGCCTGAAGCTGATCGGGGATCGGAGAGGGGATCCGAGTGGCGGGTTCGACTCACGCCCGGGAGAATCAGGCGCCTGGCACTGGCCCTGCGGCTGGCCAACCGGGCCCGGCGGCCGTGGGTTCCGGGGCGGGCGAGGCGGCGGCCTGGACCGGCCTCATCCGGGCCTACCGCCCTGACGACGCCGCGGCCTGGGATGACCTGGTCGCACGGTCGGTTAACGGGACTATTCTGCACACCCGCCGGTTCCTCGCCTACCACGGCGACCGGTTCCGGGACAGATCACTGGTCGTGACTAAGTCGAACGGCAAGCTCGCCGGGGTACTCCCGGCCGCGGAGGATCCCCTCGACCAGTCCGTCGTGACCAGTCATCCCGGCCTGACCTACGGCGGGCTGGTGCATGACGGGACCCTGTACGGCGGTCCGCTGATCCAGGTTCTCGCGGAGGTCGCGGCGGAGTACCGGGCCCAGGGCTTCCGCCGGCTGCGGTACCGGGCGGTGCCGTCTATCTACCATTCGTCTCCGGCGGCGGACGACCAGTATGCGCTGTCACGCCTGGGCGCCGACCGCTACCGCCGCGACCTCGCCGCGGTGATCAAGCTTGCGCACCGGGGCCGGGTGTGGTCGGGCCGGAGAACCTGGCGGAAGCGCGCCGAGGCAGCCGGGGTCCGCACCGAGGAGAACTGGAACGACCTTGCCAGGTACTGGCGGATCCTGGAGGAGAACCTGGCTGCCCGGCACGACGCGACGCCGACGCACTCCCTGGCCGAGATCGAGTACCTGCACGAGCAGTTCCCCACGGAGGTGATCCTTCTCACCGCGAAGCTCGGCGGCACTCTGGTCGCCGGGAACCTGTTCTTCATCGAGGGGCCGGTTCTGCAAGCGCGGTACACGGCCACCACCAGTGAAGGCCGGAAGGTGTCCGCCACCGACCTCGTCATCGAGCATGGCATCGCCCTGGCCGGGGCCCGGGGCTGCCAGTTCTACTCGATGGGGACGAGCACCCTCGACGGGGGCCGCCAGCTCAACGGGTCGCAGTACGCTTTCAAGGTCTCCTTCGGGGGCGGCGGTGTCATCCACGAGACCTGCGAGCTTGACCTTGGACGCGTCCTGGACAGCCCGCAGGTGCCGGGCTGAGGGGCGCTGGCCGGCCCCGGCCACGGTATGGCCCCGGCCACGGTACGGCCCCGGACACGGTACGGCCCCAGCCACGGAAACCCCGCCCAAACCGGGCTTCTCATGCATTTTCCTTGACTGGCGTCAATTCGGGAGCATACTGCTCCTGACCGATTTGTCTCCCTGGGGGGCTCGCCCGTGAAGCTTTCGCCGTCCGCGCATGCGGACACGTTCTGCCGGGACCACCTGCCACCTGCCGATCAGTGGCCCACGCTCCGGTTTGACCTGCCCGAACTCCAGTATCCCGAGAAGGTCAACTGCGCGACCGCGCTGCTCGACGAGGTCATCGCGGTGCACGGGCCAGACCGGCCGTGCCTGCTCACCGCCGAGGACAGCTGGACGTACGGCGAACTGCTCACCCGAGCCAACCAGGTGGCCCACGTGCTGGCCGAGGACTTCGGCCTGGTCCCCGGACAGCGCGTGCTGCTCCGGGGCCCCAACAACCCGTGGCTCGTCGCGTCCTGGTTCGGCGTGGTGAAGGCCGGGGGGGTGGTGGTGACCACCATGCCCATGCTGCGCAGCCTGGAGCTTGCCCCGCTGACCCAGCTGACCCGGCCCGCCGCGGCCATCTGCGACCACCGCTTCACCGAGGAACTGGCCAGCGCCGCGCCCGGCCTCCCGCTCGTGCCGTACGGCGGAACCAGCAACGACGACCTGGCCAAGCTGTCCGCCGCCAAGCCGGGCACCTTCACCGACGTGGCGACGGCCGCCGACGATGTGGCGATGCTGGCGGCGACGTCCGGCACGACCGGCGTGCCCAAGGCGACCATGCACTTCCACCGCGACGTGCTGGCCATCGCCGACACCTTCGGGCAGCACCTGGTGCAGAGCCGGTCCACTGATGTGTTCACCGGAACTCCCCCGCTGGGCTTCACGTTCGGCCTGGGCGGCCTGCTGGTCTTCCCGATGCGGGCCGGGGCCGCCACCCTGCTGCTGGAACGGGCCACGCCTCCCGAGCTAGCCGAGGCCGTCGCGCACTTCGGGGTCACGGTGCTGTTCACCTCCCCGACCGCGTACCGCGCCATGCTGCGGTCCGGGAAGGCCGGGGCCCTGGCCGGGCTGCGAACCGCCATCTCCGCGGGGGAGCACCTGCCCAGGAGCGTCTGGGACGACTTCTTCGAGCAGACCGGGGTGCGCCTGGTCGACGGCATCGGCAGCACCGAGATGCTGCACGTCTTCGTGGCCGCCGCCGGCGACGACATCCGGCCCGGCTCGACCGGCAAGGCGATCCCGGGTTACCAGGCTGAGGTGCTCGCGCCGGACGGCACGCCCGCCGCCGACGGGGAACCGGGCAGGCTGGCCGTTACCGGCCCCACCGGCTGCCGCTACCTGGCGGACCCCCGGCAGGCGGACTACGTGCAGGACGGCTGGAACATCACCGGGGACACTTACATCCGGGATGCCGACGGTTACCTGTGGTACCAGGGCCGCAGCGACGACATCATCGTCTCGGCCGGCTACAACATCGCTCCGGCCGAGATCGAACTGGCCCTCGAGCAGCACCCGGAGGTGGCGGAGTGCGCGGTCGTGGGCAAGCCTGACCCGGACCGGGGCGTGATCGTGCACGCGGCGGTGGTCCTGGCGGGCGAGGTAGCCGGCACCGAGGCGAAGGTCACCGAACTGCAGGACTTCATGAAGCAGCAGATGGCGCCCTACAAGTACCCGAGGTCCATCGAGTTCGTCGCCGCCCTGCCCAGGACGGCGACCGGAAAGGTGCAGCGGTTCCGGCTGCGCGGCTGAGCGTGCGCGGCTGGCTGGCCCCGGGGCACGCGCTCCCGGGGCTGGCCGTCCCGGGGCTGGCCTTCTCTGGGCATAGGGCCTGGTTCCGCCCGTCGCGGCCGAATTGCCGGCCTGCGACCTGGATCGCTACACTCCCAGGCTGAGCCGGCCACCTGCTGGGGGAAACCGGGCCAGTCAGCCAGTCTCTGTGGGGGAGCAACGCCGTGGCAACTGAGCTCGTCCAGGACTATCTCCCCGACCAGGCGGGCGCGTGGGACGACCTGGTGGCGCGCGCGGTGAACGGCACCATGCTGCATACCCGCCGTTACCTCGCCTACCACGGCGACCGGTTCCGCGACCGGTCCCTGCTCATCACCAACTCCCGCGGCTGGCCCATCGGGGCGCTCCCAGCCGCCGAGGATCCGGCTGACGCCTCGGTGGTGACCAGTCATCCCGGCCTGACCTACGGCGGCCTGGTACATGATGGGTCACTGCGCGGCGCGTCAATGATGAGAGTGCTGTGCGAGATCGCCGCGCACTACCGCGCCGCCGGTTTTGCCCGGCTGCGCTACAAGGCCCTGCCGCAGATCTACCAGGCCGAGCCAGCCGCGGACGACGTGCACGCGCTGTACCGGCTGGGGGCCAGCCGGTCCAGCTGTGACCTGGCGGCGGTGATCAACCTGACCGCCCGGGGACGGGTAGCCGCCAGCCGCCGGCAGCGGCGCAGGCGCGCCGAAGCGGCCGGCGTGCGAGTCGATGAGGGATGGCAGGATGCCGCCGCCTACTGGCAGGTGCTCGAAGGAAACCTGGGCCGCCGCCACGGCGCGACGCCGACGCACTCACTGGCCGAGATCGAGTACCTCCACGACCGCTTCCCCAAGGAGATCATCCTGGTCACCGCGAAGATCGGCGATGACCTGGTGGGCGGCAACCTGTTCACCGCCGAGGGCCCGGTCCTTCAGGTGCGCTACACGGCCACCACCGAGGCTGGCCGCGACGTGAGCGCCACCGATCTGGTGGTGGAACGGGGCATCGCCCTGGCGGGCGAACTGGGCTGCCGCCACTTCTCCTTCGGCACCAGCACGCTCGACGCCGGGCGGGAGCTCAACGCACCGCAGTACGACTTCAAGGTTTCGTTCGGCGCCGGGGGGGTCACCCATGATGCGTACGAACTCAGCCTCGAGGGTGTCCCGCTGCCTGGACACGGCGCTGACCCGGGTCCTGACGGGCGATAACGTGAAACCGGCTGACAATTAGGGACCTGCCCCATCTGCCCCTCATGGTATGGTCCCCATGCGATTTGACGGCTGCAACGCGGGTGCGAGCGTCAGCACCCGGCTGAGCGCCGGGCCGGCGATCTTGGCCCGGGCCGTGCTGCGGCCCAGATGACCGGGCCGCATCGAGATCGTGGCGTTTTTGCTGCCCGCTGCGGCCGGGCCCGTTCCCCGGAGGCTAACCTGACCTGCCTGGGGGTTGGTTTACCTTGACTGCTCCCGCGGGTGGCATGGTGCCCCCCGGCGACCCCGGCCCGGCGCATCGCCGTGGCCGGCCAGGCGCCGCCGCCACCTATGGTCATCACCGCCCGCCGCAAGGGCGGCGCCGGCTGACCCACCGTGTCGGCGGCGGGCTGGGCCGGATATTCCTGGACGCCGTCTCCGCCCGGTCCGGCACCCTGGTCATTGGGCTCGTGCTGGCCCGGATGCTGAGCCCGCGGGAATTCGGTGCCTTCGGCGTGGTCGTGGTGGCGTTGCTCGGCGCGCAGAGCATCGGTCAGCTCGGCGCGGGCAGCGCGCTGACCCTGTGGCGGACGGCCCCGGAGGATGTCGTGCCGACCGTGACCACGGTGGCGCTCGCCTCCAGCGGGGCCGTGTACGCGGCCGTCTACGCTGGGGCACCCGCGCTCGCCGCGACCATGGGCACGCCGGCCGCCGCCCAGGTGATCCGGTGGGTGACGCTGACCGTCCTGATCAGCGGCCTGGTCACCGCGCCCCGGGCGATGCTCCAGCGCCGGGCACCGTGGCTCCGGGTGATGATCGAGCAGGTCGACAACTGGATCGGCGTGGCAGTCACGATCGCCCTGGTCGCCACCGGCCACGGGCTGATGGGCTTCGCGGTGGGCCGGATAGCCGGCAGCCTGGTCTCGGCCGTGCTCTTCATCATCTTCTCGCCCAAGGCGATGCGGATCGGTGCCCGCCGCGGCCCGGTCCGCGCCGTGCTCCAGGTCGCGCTGCCGTTCACGGCTTCGGGCCTGCTCGCGTTCGCCATCACCAACGTGGACCAGATCGTCGTCGGGCACATGCTGCACGCCGCCGACCTCGGCTACTACGTTCTGGCCCTGTGCGTGGCCAGCTGGCCGGTGACGGTCCTGTCCCAGCCGGTCCGGGACGCGGCGCCGGTCGCATTCGCCCGGTTCCGGCGCGGGCCGCAGATCGTGGGGTCGGCCTTCATGTCGTCCGCCAACCTGCTGGCGGCGCTGACCCTGCCGGTATGCGTCCTGATCAGCAGCCTGGCCGCGCCGTTAATACACCTCATCTACGGACCGGCGTGGGCCCCGGCCGCGCCGGTCCTGGTCTGGCTGGCGCCGCTCGCCACGATCCGGGTCTTCTACGCCCTGGCGAATGACTACTTCGCGGTCCTCGCCTCGTCCCGGCGTGGCCTGATCTTCCAGCTGATGTGGCTGGTTACCCTAGTGCCGGCGCTGGCCGCCGGGGCTTTCGACCGCGGCCTGCTCGCCGTGGCCGTGGTCAATGTCGCCGTGGCCCTGCTGTTCCTGGTGCCCTGGTTCCTGACCGAACTGAGACCCCTGGCCATCTGGCCGCGGATCCCGGGCGCCGGCCTGGCCGTGCCCGTGGCCGTGTCGGCCGGCGTAGGGCTCATAGTCTTCGCCGCCCGGCGTCTGGGTCACGGCGATGACCTGGAGCTGGGTATCGGCGCCGCGGCCGCGCTGGCGGCCATGGGCCTGCTGGCCTTCCGGCTGCGCACGGTGTACGTCGCGGTGCGGCAGGCCGGCGCGGGCGCGCAACGGCGGCCCGGCCGGGTGGCCGACGTGATCGGCCCGGCCCTGGCGGTGGTCCTGGAGCCGCCGCTGTACCCGATGGCCGCGTCGCTGCGGCCCCGGGTCCTGGCGCCCGCCGACCAGCCCGCCGAGGACCTGGAGAGCCGGGTCCGGTCCGGCACCCGGTGGAGCATGCTGAACACCATCGTGGTCCGGGTCAGCAACTTTGCCGTCGGGGTGGTGCTGGCCCGGACCGTGTTCGGCCCCTCGGTGTTCGGCCTGTACGCGGTGTCGCAGATCGTCCTGGCCGTCCTGCTGAGCGCCAACGAGCTGGGGGTCAGCGCGGCCATCATCCGGTGGGAAGGCGACATCCGGAGCTTCGCCCGGACCGTGTTCACCCTGTCCGTGGTGTCCAGCACGGTGATCTATGTCGGGCTGTACGCGTGCGCGCCCGCCATCGCCCGGCTGCTCGGCTCGCCGGATGCCACGTTCATGCTGCGCATCCTGTGCATCTGCGTCATCATCGACGGGCTCGCCAGCGTCCCCCTGGCCCTGCTGACCCGGGAGTTCGCGCAGGGCCGGCGCATGCTGGTCGACCTGGCCAACTTCGTGGTCAGCACCGGCGTGACCGTCTGGCTGGCCTTCTCCGGGCAGGGCGCGATGAGCTTCGCGTGGGGCTCGCTGGCCGGCTGCATCGTGGCGCTGATCGTCGCGATGGTGGCTGCGCCGATGTTCGTGCTGCCTGGCTGGAACACGGCGGATGCCCGCCAGTTGCTGCAGTTCGGCCTGCCGCTGGCGGGCGCGAGCCTGCTCACCCTGGGCGTGTTCAACGTCGATTCGGCCATCGTCGGCGCCACCCTGGGCCCAGCCATGCTGGGCCTGTACCAGCTGGCGTTCAACATCTCCAGCTGGCCGGTCAGCAGCATCTCGCAAGCCGTCCAGCGGGTGTCCTTCGCCGGCTTCTCCCGGGTCGCCGATTCCGGGAAAGGGCTGACGGACGCCTTCAGCCGGGCCCTCGGACTGCTGATGGCCCTGACCGTGCCCGCCTGCGTGCTGCTGGCCACGACCGCCGAGCCATTGATCCGCGCCGTTTATGGTGAGCGGTGGGTGGGCGCGGCGCACGCGCTGAGCCTGCTGGCCATGCTCGGCCTGCTGCGGGTGGCCTACGGGCTCTGCTACGACGCCATGGCGGCGGTCGGGAAGCGGAACACGCTGATGGCGATCCAGGGCATCTGGCTGGTCACCCTGATCCCGGTGCTCCTGGTCGGCGCCCGCCTTGGCGGCATCACCGGGGTGAGCGCCGGGCATGTGGTCGTCGCCGCCGCGCTGGTCGGCCCGGCCTTCCTGTGGGCGCTGTCCCGGGCCGGCATCCCGGTGGCCTCGATGGCCCGGGCCTGCCTGCGGCCGGCCCTCGGCGGCGTGCTGATGGCCACGGTCTCGCTGCTCGCCATCCATGTGCTCGGGAAGGGCCTGCTCGGGCTGGCCGCGGCGATCGTCGCCGGGATCGCCGTCTACCTGCCGGTGGTCTACCCGATGCGGTCGCTGCTCCGGCGGGCCCCGGCACCGACCGACGAACTCCACGAGGTGAGCGCCTTATGACCCGATCAGCCGCCGGGCGGCCCGGCACGCCAGCAGGCAGGCCGGGACCGTGACTGATCCCCGCCACCTGGTCTGGATAGCCTCGGTGCCGTGGGACGGTATCCCCGGCACCGAACGGCAGATGGTGACGGCGATGACCCGGTACGCCCCGGTCCTGTGGGTGGACCCGCCGCTCTCGGCGATCACCCCGGCCCGGCTGAGCGGCCGGGTGACCGGCGGGATCGTCCCCTCGCTGTCCGAGCCGGCCCCCGGGATCACCCGGCTGACCACGGTCGCACTGCCCGGCCTGACCCGGCCCGGGGTGCGCACCACCACAGCGCCGCTGCTGAGGGCCCAGATCAGCTGGGCACTGCGGCGGCTGCGGGTGCGGCCGTCAGCCGTGGTATCCGGGTACCTGGAAGACGTGCTAGGCCGGTGGGGCCCCGCGGTCAACGTGCTGTACATCACCGACGACCACGTCGCCGGGGCGGGCCTCATGGGCCTGTCGGCGGACCGGCTCCGCGGCCAGGAACGGCTGGCGCTGGCCCGGGCCGATGTGGTGGCCGTGGTGTCGCCGACGCTGGCCGAGCACTGGTCGGCCCTGGGCGCTGACCCGGTGCTGATCCCGAACGGCTGCTCCGTTGCCGACCCATGGCCCGACCCGCGGGCGGCCCCCACCGGGTTGCCCCGGCCGGTACTCGGCCTCGTCGGCCAGCTGTCCGAGCGGATCGACCTGGACATCCTGACCGCCCTCAGCGACGCGGGGTTCTCACTGCTCCTCGTGGGCCCGCGGGACCCGCGATGGGAAACGGAGCGCTTCGCCGAACTGACCGGCCGTCCCGGAGTGCACTACACCGGGCGGGTCCCGGCGGCCAGCGTGCCGGCCTACCTGGCCGCCATCGACATCGGCATCACGCCTTATACCGCCAGCGACTTCAACCGGGCGTCGTTCCCGCTGAAGACGCTGGAGTACCTGGCCGCAGGCCGGCCGGTGGTCAGCACCGATCTGCCGGGCGCCCGGTGGCTGCTGGAAGACCTGGCCCGGGCCGGCCTGGCCGTGACCGGCCAGCCGCCCGCAGACATCATGACCCTGGCCAGCACGCCGGCCGGGTTCGTGACCGCGGTGCACCGGATGGTGCCCGGCCCCCACGCGGGGCAGGAGCAGGCCCGGCGCGAGCGGTGCCGGGCTTTCGCTATTCGCCACTCATGGGGCCGGCGGGCGGATGCGCTGGCCGCGGCCATCGGGTTCACGCAGGCCGGAGCGGAACCGCGGCCCGGGCGACACGTACCACAATCAGGCTAGAAATCCAGATTCAGGCACGACTTACCTGGCATGCCGGATATCGGCGCTGTTTCTCAGTAAATTTGATCCCGCCATCACCTGGGTGGGCCGGCCGGGTGCGGCTGGCGGGACAGCGTCGGCAGGGCATGGGGGTTGCACACGTGAAGGTGCTCGTCTACCCGCACACGATGGAGATCGGCGGCTCGCAGCTGAACGCGGTCGAGATCGCAGCGGCCGTGCGGCAGCGCGGGCACGACGTCACCGTGGTCAGCCGGCCCGGGCCGCTGGTCGAAACGGTGCGCCAGCTCGGGCTGCCGCACGTGACCCTCGATCCCCGCGCCACGCGGACCCTTTCCCCGCGTGCCCTCAGCCATCTGACGGCGCTGGTCAGGGAGCGAAGTATCGACGTCGTGCACGGATACGAGTGGCCGCCCGCCGTGGAAGGGATCCTGGGCCCCCGGCTGAGGCTCGGCGTGCCGGTCGTGTGCACGATCATGTCCGGGGCCGTCGCCCCGTTCCTGCCGCGCAACCTCCCGCTGATCGTCGGCACCGGGGAATTGCTGCGCTATGAGGAAGCGTCAGGCCGGTCCCCGGTCCGGCTGCTGGAACCACCGGTCGACGCGGTGTCCAACGCGCCGGGTATGGACGCCGGGCCTTTCCGCGCCGACCTCGGCCTGAACCCGGCGGTGCCGCTGCTGGCGCAGGTCTGCCGGATGGTGCCCGTGAAGCTGGAAGGAATGCTGTCGGCGTGTGACGCGGTAGGCGGCCTGGCCGGGTCCGGCACGCCGGTCCAGCTGGTGCTGGTCGGCGACGGCCCAGCCCGGCCCGAGGTCGAGGAGGCCGCCGCGAAGGCGAATGCCCGGGCCGGCCAGCGGGTGGTGGTCCTGGCCGGAGAGATGCTCGACCCGCGGCCCGCCTATGCGGCAGCTGACGTGGTCCTCGGCATGGGCGGTTCCGCGTTGCGCGGGATGGCGTTCGGCAAGCCGCTCGTGGTGCAGGGCGTGGGCGGCTTCTGGAAGCTGCTCACCCCGGAATCCGCGCCACAGTTCCTGTCGCAGGGCTGGGGCGGCACGGAGCACGACTCTGACTGGCGCAGCGGGGGCGCGGCGCGGCTGGCCACGATCCTGCGCGCGGTGCTGGATGACCCGGCCACCCGGGACCGGCTCGGGAAGTACGGCCGGAGCCTGGTGACCGGGCGGTTCAGCCTGGATCACGCCGCGGCCATCCAGGAGGACGTCTACGGTCTCGCGACGGAGGCCGGGAACCACCCGTCCCGCGTCCAGCTGGCCAAGGACGCCCTGCGCACCGGGCAGGGCGCATGGTGGCACAAGGCCAGGCGCCGCTGGCAGCGCTCGCGGGGCACGGTGGATATCGAGGACTTCAACCGGATCGCGCCGGGCTCGGAAGGAAACACCATCATCTCGGATGCGGAGGCACGGGTTCGGTGATCAGGACAGGGGTGGACGGCCTGGCAGGGCGGCCGATACCGCTGGTCGACCTGGCGGCGCAGCACGCCGCCGTAGCCCAGGACGTGGCGGACGGCTGGGCGCAGGTCCTGGCCCGGACGGCGTTCATCGACGGGCCGCAGGTCGCGGCGTTCGAGACCGAGTACGCCGCGTTCATCGGCACCGGCTACTGCGTCGGCGTCGGCAACGGCACGGACGCCATCGAGATCGCGTTGCGCGGGCTCGGTGTCGGCGAGGGTGACGAAGCCATCCTGCCGGCCAACACATTCGTCGCCACCGCGGAGGCGGTACGCCGCGCCGGGGCCACGCCTGTGCTGGTCGATTGCGCCGACGACGGGACCTACCTGATGGACTCCGCCGCCACCGCGGCCGCGGTGACCCCGCGCACCCGGGCCATCATCCCGGTGCACCTGTACGGGCAGGCCGCGGCGGTCGAGCAGCTGATGCCGCTGGCCCAGCGGATCGGCGGCTGGGTGGTCGAGGACGCCGCCCAGTCCCAGGGCGCACGCCGCCACGGAACGGGCGCGGGGGCACTCGGCCACGCCGCCGCGACCAGCTTCTATCCCGGTAAGAATCTGGGCGCCTACGGTGATGCGGGAGCGGTGCTGACCGCCTCGGCCGAGCTGGCCACGCGCCTTAGGACCATCCGGAACCACGGCTCACCGCGGAAGTACGAGCATGACGTGCTGGGTGTCAACAGCCGCCTGGACAGCCTGCAGGCTGTTGTGCTGTCCGCGAAGTTGCGGCGGCTAGCGGCCTGGAACGCCGCCCGCCTGGCCGCGGCCCGGCGCTATGACACCCTGCTCGGCGAGGTCGATGAGATCGTCCTGCCGCGGACCCTGGACGGCAACGAGCATGTGTGGCATCTGTACGTGGTCCGGGTGCCCGACCGGGACCGGGTGCTCAAGGAGCTTCAGGCGGCCGGGATCGGCGCGGCCATCCACTACCCCGTGCCGGTGCACCGCACCGCGGCGTTCGCCGGGCTGGGTTACCCCGACGGCACCTTCCCGGTCGCCGAGCAGGCGGCTGCGGAGATCATCAGCTTGCCGCTGTTCGCTGAGATCACCGCGCAGCAGCAGGAGCGGGTGGCGCTCGTGCTGAAGTCGGCGCTGCGCTAAGGGGCGCGGGATGGCGAGCCGCCGAAGACGGCGAAGGCGGATGTCGCGCCGCATGCTGCTGTCCGTGGCAGCAAGCGCCGTGCTGGTGGTGGCCGCGGTGGTGGCCGGGCTCTCGCTGACGCTAGGCAACCACGGCACCAGCACGGCGAGTGCGGACGTGCCCGGCCAGGCCACCCCGGCGACCTCGCCACCGCAGTCGGCGCTCGCCTCGGCGAGCCCTTCACACTCCAGCAAGAAGCCCGGCTCGCACGGGGCCAAGCCGGAGGTACTGCGATCCCTCAACTGCGGTCCGGACCCGCACCTGTGCGGGTTCCCGGATGCGACGAACACGGGCGTGCCCGCGGGAGTGACGCTGCGCTCGGTGCCCGCCGAGGTGTCCAGCGGGCCCGGCTGGACGTCCAACTCTCAGGGTGACGTCGAAGTCTCCGGCGACGGTGCGGTGTTCGAAGGCTACTCCGTGCATGGCTATGTCGACGTGACCGGCTCCGGCGTGACCATCAAAGACGATGCGATCAGCAATTCCGGTAACGACATCACCGGTGACGGGGTCAACCTGACCGGCAACCCGAGCAACGTGACCATCGAGGACAACACGATCTCCAGCCCCTACGGCAGCCATGGGGAAAACGGCGTATTCGCCGGCATCAAGGACATCACCGGCGAAGCCATGGGCACCCGGGTGCTGGCCAACAACATTGCGGATGCCTCGACGGGGGTGCAGCTCTACATCGGCCTCGTCGAGGATAACTACATCCACGATGAGACCCTCGCCTCAGCGGGAAGCCACCTCAACGGCACCACGTCCAACGGTTCGACCGTTCCGCTGACCATCCAGCACAACACGGTGTTCAATCCCAACGGCCAGACCGACGCGGTCAGCCTGTTCGAGGACTTCGGGCCCGAGGCCAATGTGGTGATCAACGACAACCTGCTGGCCGGCGGCGGCTACGTCGTCTACGGCGGGCAGAATCCCGGCGGCCCGCAGGCCTACAACATCCGGATCACCAACAACCGCTTCAGCACCATCTACTACCGGCAGTCCGGCTACTACGGCTACATCACCGCGTTCAACCCCAGTGCGCCCGGCAACGTCTGGTACGGGAACGTCTGGGACTCGAACAACAAACCGCTGGGCGCCTGACCTGCGGGCGAGTCAGGAGGTCAGGGTGCCTGCCGCACGGCCAGCACCTCCGCGTAGATCGCTTCGGCGTGCTGGACCTTGCTGTCCCAGACAGCGACCTCGGCGGCCCGCGCCCGGGCGCCATCGCCGAGCAGGCCGCGCAGCCGGGGGTCAGCCAGCCGGGTAATCGCGGCCGCCAGGTCGCGGGCGTACTCCGCGGGCGCGACGGGGTGCAGCCGGATGCCGCAGGACTCGTCGACCACGTTCCCTGGCCCGCCGATGTCGCTGACGAGCAGCGGCAGACCGTGGGCCATGGCCTCGAACACGACGTTCCCGCCCGGCTCGCGGTAGCTGGGGAAGACGAACACGTCAGCCGCCCGGTAGAACCCGGCGACCTGCTCGCGCGGCAGCCGCCCGTGGAACCTGACCCGGGACGACAGCCCGAGCCCGGCGGTGAGCGCCTCGCAGGCGGCCCGGTCCGGACCGTCCCCCACGATGTCCAGGACGACCGGGATGTCGCGGATCAGGCTGACCGCGCGGATCGCGTCCCTGGCCCCTTTGGTGCGCACCAGCCGGCCGACGAAGAGCAGCCTGAGCGTCGCGTCCTCGCGGCCGGCCCGGCCGGCCGGAGCGGGGAGCTCACTGATCCCCGTCTCGCTCATCACCTCGAACCGCCTGATCGCGGTGCCGGACAGGAAATCCTTGACGTACGGGGCGATCCCGAACACGCAGCTAGCCTGCTCGTAGGTGTCACGGAGCGCGGGATCGAAGCGGATGCGCAGCGCGTCGAGGCGCCGCAGGCCCACGTACCAGGGCGCCGTCCCTTCTTCGGCCGCGAAGGCGGGCGGGGACTCCAGGCTGCCGCCGACCGGCCCGATCAGGTACGGGATGCCGAGCCCGCGCACCGGGCACGGGTAGCGCATCGCGACCGGGACCGGCTGGTGGGCCAGGTCGAACCGGTCTCCCTGGGACAGCGCCCGCCGGATCCACCGGCGGGCGCGGAAGTAGAACGGCACGTAGCCCGGTTTGAGCATGCTGTTCAGCCGCTCCGCCCGGCCGAGGCCAGCGGGTTCGGTCCACTCGATGACCCGCGTACCGGGAAGCTGGTCAGCAGCAGGCCGGCTACCGCGCTTGCGGTAGGTCAGCAGCGTCACCTGATGCCGGGCGGACAGCAGGCGGACCCACTGGTAACCGACCCAGGCCTCGCCAACGTCGTCGCCGTCACAGGTGGGAGCGATCACGAGCAACTTGAGCACATTGCAACGCTATCGGCTGCACGGACTCCGGACCGGCTGATAACGGGCTTCACCGCCCCTATGATCACAATCGTGCTTTGCGACCTGGCCGTGGTAATCGTCACCTATAACAGCTCGCGGGAAATCGGGGATCTACTCGACTCCCTGCCCGGGGCCCTGGATGGGTGCACCGCCGAGGTGGTGGTGGTGGACAACGGCTCCGCCGACGGAACCGCGGACCTGGCTGCCGCCCGGGGGGGCTGCCGGGTGGTGCGGTCGGCGAACGTGGGGTACGCCGCGGGCATCAACCGGGGAGTCCGTGAGGCGGGCCCGGCCAGCGCGATCCTCGTGCTCAACCCGGACGTACGGCTCTCCCCGCACTCGGTGCCGCCGCTCGTGGAGGCGCTCGAGGAGACCAGTACCGGGATCGTGGTCCCGCAACTCCTCGCTCCGGACGGCACCCTGGAGCCGTCACTGCGCCGTACACCCACCCTGCTGCGCGCCGCGGGGCTGGAAAAGACGCGGGTCTCCGCCCTGTCCGAGCGGATCGCCAGCCCGGCGGAGTACACGTATCCGCATGTGATCGACTGGGCTCAGGGCGCGGTGGTGCTGATCTCCCGGGAATGCTTCGACAAGCTCGGTGGCTGGGACGAATCGTTCTTCCTCTACTCGGAGGAAACGGACTTCTCGCTGCGCGCCCGTGATCTCGGCCTGCTGACCCGCTACGAGCCGCGCTCGGTGGCGGTGCATATCGGTGGTGCGTCCGGCCGCAACGACAAGACCCACGCCATGCAGATCATCAACCGGGTGCGCCTATACCGGCGGCGTAACGGTGCGCTCGCCTCCTGGTGCTACTTCTGGCTCACCATTGCCAGCGAGCTGACCTGGGTGGCGCGGGGGCACCCGCAATCGCGGTTCGCTATTACCACTCTGCTCAGGCCGTCGCTGCGGCCCGGCGAGCTCGGCTGCTCGGACCGGCTGCTGCCGCAGTGAGACCGGCTGCTGCTGCAGTGAGACCGGCAGCCGCCGCCAGGACCAGCGCGTCCCGTATCTCAGCGTTTCCCCGGGATGACCCGGTATGACGCAGTAATCTGATGCGAGCTTTGGTCGGCGGTGGGAGCTGTTTTTGATCCGCGTAGTTTTCATCGGTACTGTATTGACCTTCCCGGAGGCAGCGCACGGTGACCGTCCAGGCAATTGAGCTTTCCGGCTCCGATACCGGCCTACGCCGCACCGACGCGGTCACGCTGCTCACCGTTTACACGTTCCTGCTCATGGTCATTCCGTCGCCGCTGACCTTCTCCCCGCTGGGCGGGGCGGGCGGCCCGGACACCATATTCGGCGACCTGCTCCTCGTCCTGTACCTGATCACGTTGCTGGTCCCCGGGCTGGCGCTGGCCCGGGGGCGGCAGCCGGTCCGGGTGGCCGCGGTGGTCTTCACCTGCGTCGTCATCGCCGCCTACGTTTCGGCGAACCGCCGCTCGCTGCCGTCCCTGGAGCAGAACGGGGCCGACCGCGGCCTGATCCTGATGCTCGGCTGGCTCGGCATCGTGCTGGTGGCCGCGGATGGCATCCCGAGCATGGAGCGGCTGAAGACGCTGCTCGGCCGGATCGTCCTCGGCGCGTCGGCCATGTCCGTGCTGGCCATATCGCAGTTCGTCACCGGCCTGAATGCCGCGAAGTACATCCAGATTCCCGGGCTGACCGCGCAGACGCCGTTCACGGACCTGCTGACCAGGAATCAGCTCAACCGGCCGTCCGCGACCGCCATCGACCCGATCGAACTGGCCTGCGTGCTGGCCATCTGCCTGCCGATCGCGGTACACCGGGCCCGGTTCGCACCGCCCGGCAAGCGGCTGCGGCGGTGGATCGAGGTGGCACTGATCGGCACCGCGCTCCCGATGACCGTGTCCAGGACCGGGGTTATCGCGCTCGTCGTGGCCAGCCTGGTCGTGCTGCCGACCTGGCCGAAGCGGGATCGCCGCCTTGCCTACCTGGCCGGGCTGGTGGCACTGGCCGGGATGTACGCCACCATTCCGGGCCTGCTCGGCGAGTTCCGGTCGTTGTTCGGCCAGGTCGGGTCGGACACCAGCAGCACCTCACGGACCGGCGCGTTCTCCTCGGCCATTCCCTTCGTCCAGCAGCATCCGTGGCTGGGCCGCGGGTTCGGCACGTTCCTGCCCGCCACCTACTTCTTCACCGACGACCAGTACCTGCTGTCGCTGATCGAGATCGGCTTCATCGGCCTGCTCGCGCTGCTGGGACTGTTCATCACGGCGTGGATGTGCGCCCGCAACGCGCGCCGCCTGTCCACCGATCCGGAGACCCGGCAGCTGGGGCAGATCCTGGCCGCCTCGGTAGCCGTGCCCACGGTGGCGTTCGCGACGTTTGACGCCTTCTCGTTTGCGATGGCGGCCAGCCTGACCTTCTTGATCATCGGCTGCGTAGGCGCGTTCTGGCGGCTGACCACGACGCAACCCAGAGCCACGCCGGGCAGCTTCCCCCGTTCGGGCGGACGGCGCGCGGGGAGGCCGGGGCCGCCATCAGGACCGGGGTCAGCTCCGGATTTCAGTGACACCGACCCCATCCCGGTCATCCGCGCACCCCTCGCCCGCTGAGCATCCGGAAGTCGCAGGTCCGCACTCCGATGCCCCGGGTCCGCACTCTCGTGACCGGGGTCCGCGCTCCCCTGACCCGGGGTCCGCACTCCCGTGACCCGGGGGTCCGCACTCCCGTGACCCGGGCTGTACGCGCTGCACTCCCCCGGCGGCCAGACCCTCGCTCGGGTCAAGCTCTTCCTCGACTTCGTCACCGACTGCTGCCGTGGACCGCTTCCCTCTCTCCTGCAGTCACATCAGCCCCGCAGGCACCAGCCCGGGTTCGTGATCAGCTGATTGGTGCTGCTGGAGCAGCACCAATCAGCTGATCACGAGAGGAGGGCTGTTGCTTGCGGGGCTTGCGGTGCCGGTGGGGCTGGTGGGGCTTGCGGTTCCCGCGTCACGCGGACTTGGCCTGGCCGGCCTGGGTGGTGGGGCCGTACTCCGTTCCTGGGGCGGGGCATTGGCCACATGACACTGGGGGCCCCAGCCATCCCGGCCGAGACCCCCTGGCTGACGTCTCGCCCATGCCGATGGGCGCCTGTGCGCGGCCTAGATGCGGGTGCCCTCGGGCCGAGGACGCTGCGGATAATCCGCACCGGGGTCGGCTGACCCGTTCCGGCGGCCTCCTGGCGGCGGGCCGTCATACCGCCGCTCCGTAGCCGACCGGTCGGACCGCTCCGCCTGGTAATGGTCGGCCCGCGGCTGGGCGTAGTCAGCAGTCCGGGCGGACGGGCTATACCGGGGGGCCTGTGCCTCGGCGGGGGCGACGGGCGACCCCTGGTACGCAGGCTGCGGCTCACGGCCAGCCGACTCTGACTCCGTCACCTTCTCTGCTCGTGAACCGGGGTGCTGGGCGGCGGAGCCGAAGCTGCTGTTCACCCGCTGGCCCCGCGCACCGCGGCGCTTGGCGATCTCCGCGTCAACCACCTGCGGGATGGCGAAGGTGAGAACCAGCCCGAGGCCAAGGACGATCACGATGGTCCTGGCCTTCTTACTGACCAGGAGCTGCGGCGTGGGCTGGGTGGAAACGACCTGACTGGTGATCCGGTTGGCGGGCTTGTAGTTCTGCTGGATGGAGGCGAGCTGGTTCTTCACCGCCGCCGTGACGCCATTCAGCGTCTGCTCCACCTGGGTCTGACTCTTCCCGGTCACCGTGACGTCCAGGATCGGGCCAGTGGTGTTCGGGTCGTCCGCGATCGTGAACGAGCTGGTGTAGCCGTGCGCAGCCAGCTGGGCCATGTACGACGGCGCGCTGACCTCACGCAGGACGATGTCCCCGGCCACGTTGAGCGAACCGCCGAAGCTCATCAGCGGGTTGTCACCGTTCGGCTTCGACGCCTGCTGGGAGGGGTACAGCACGGTCATCGACTCGGCCTGGTAGGGCCCCGGCAGCTTGACCCAGGCCGCGAGGGCCGCGGCCAATGTGAGCAGGAACAGAAAAGAAGTCAGGATCCATCGCCTGCGCAACGCGCGCCCTGACGCCACCAGGTCCATTTACCCGCCCCACTGTAGAAACCCGCTACACCTGTGCGACGCACCGGATGCCCGGATGGTTTACCGCCGACCGGGTTCGGCCCGCGTTCCCGCTTCGTCCCCTGCGGCCGGCGCCCCGGCAAGCCCGGCCTCGCGTTATGGTACCGGCGGAGCTGCCGCATTTCAGCGTATTGGGATGGTTCGCTCCTACTGGCCCGATCTGCCCTGGTCCTTTCGGTGCTTTCCTCCCGCGGGCCCCGCCGGGACTTTATCCTGACTTGTATCGTTCGTCGCGGAGCTCCCGGGCGGGCGCGCCGGTCAGGGGGTTGAGGAGCATGCGGGACGACTGGCCCGAGGACAGAATGGGGCGCTGCTCGTGAGCTTGTTCGGGGCGTTGGCGCTGCTGCGGCGGCATTTCGTCGCTGTACTGCTGATTCTCGTCATCGCCGCCGGCGTCGAGTACACCTTCAAGCACAGCGCGCCGGCCTACGCGGAAGTCGGTACCCTGGTATTTATCCCGCCGGCCTCGGGGGCACACCCCAACGCGTATTCAGCGGTGGGCGGGTCGATCCTGGAGGCGGCCGGCACTCTCGCCGTCAGTGCCATGAGCCCGCGGGAACAGCAGGAAGTGCTGCGCGGTGGCGGGAATGCCGCCTATGACGTTGAGCTATTGAACAGCTACAATCTGGAGTATCCTGATTACAGCAATGCTTACCTCATGGTGAGTACGGCTTCCACGGATCCGGTCGCGGTGCATCGCACCTACGCATTGGTCACCCACCTGCTCACCAGCCAGTTCCAGGCCCAGCAAGGGGCCTTTGGCGCGACACCAAATAACCGTGTTGAAATAGTAATGGCCGGGGATAGCGGGCCGCTCGTTCAGCAGGGCTCATCGAAAAGAGCCCTGATCGGCTTGTTCATTCTGACCATTGTGGCTGTGTTCGCGGCGGCGTCCTTCCTGGACCGGCACCCGGTGCGGCTGCCGTGGACCGGCCGCCGGACGGGCGGAGCCCGGATGCCGGCCGACCGCGCGATCCCCGAGTAAGGCGTTCCCCTGGCCGCTCAGGCCGGCCGGCTAGCTAGCTGCTCAGGTCGGTCGGCCGAGGGTGCCCGGCCGCCCCTCCACCGGAAAGTAGCGTGGCCGCGATGCGCCGGCCAGCCTGGCCATCCCAGAGCGCGGGGCAGCGGCGCGGCGGCGGTGCGTCCAGGACGCTCAGCGCTGTCTTGACGATGCGC
>Ga0187887_10000340_pt1 | contig 47051 bp, 30 predicted proteins | sample June2016WEW_7_10_FD_132977 | JGI IMG/M metagenome (GOLD analysis project Ga0187887, IMG submission 132977) | Peatland microbial communities from SPRUCE experiment site at the Marcell Experimental Forest, Minnesota, USA - June2016WEW_7_10 | ecosystem: Environmental > Terrestrial > Soil >... | reverse complement strand
GGTGGCGGAAGTCGACATGAGCGAGATATCGAAGACCGGCGGCGGCATTCACTGCATGGCGCAAGCCCTGCGGCGGGACCCGAACGCGCAGGGATAGGCCGGCGCAGGCCGGCCTATCCCTGCGCCGGCCTCGCGCACCGCACCGCTCCTATCCGCCCAACTCGCGCACCACCTCCTCGCCGATCGCGAGCGAGGCGGTGAGGCCGGGGGACTCGATGCCGAACAAGTTGACCAGCCCGTCGAGGCCGTGGAACGAGGGTCCGTCGATCCATTCCCGGTAGTAAATACCCGCATGGATGACGCCGGAATTGCGGCTGCTCGTCGCCGTACCGGGGGCGGCTGCGTGTTCCAGAACGACCACCTCGCGGCCGGCCGCCGCCAGCGCGCGGGCCGCCGCGAGTCCCACCACGCCCGCGCCGACGACGACGGTTTGTACATCCATGTGCGGCTGAATATCTCATCGATCCGAAGTGTGCAAGTATGCATCGGACACCGGACGGGCGAGGTGGCCGAGCGGGAATGGACAATGTAACTCATACGATGATCGGACTCATCGCCGGCGAGATGGTGTTCGATCATTCCCGCCGAATCGGGCGTGAGGGCGGTGCGCCGCCGGGGTTGCCCGTGCGAGTGCGCCGAGCGGCGTTGGTCGCGGTGGCGATAGCCGGAAGCAACCTGCCGGACGTGGATCTCGTGTGGAGCTTCCGCGGCGGTTCTGCCGACAACCTCACCTACATGCTCGGGCACCGAGGCTACACGCACACGCTCCTGGGGTGTGCGGTATTGGCGCTCCTGCTGTATGGATGTGCCGAGATCTGGCTCCGGATACGCCGGTTCGAAGCCTCGGCCCTCGATCGGGCACTGCTCCTCGGGACCGCGATCGTGACGACGGGGCTGCATCTCGCGATGGACTATCTCAACAGTTACGGCGTCCATCCCTTCTGGCCCGCCGACAACCGATGGCGTTACGGAGATTCCGTCTTCATCGTCGAACCGCTCTACTGGGCGGCCGCGGCTCCGCTTTTCTGGCGTCTCGAGTCCAGGCTATCTCGTGCGCTGTACCTATCGGCGATCGTCGTGGTGCTCGCCGTGGGTGCCATGACTCAGCTCTTGTCGGGTGCCTCCTGCGCGGTGGTCGCCATCGGCACGGCGGTCCTCATCATCATAGGTGCTCGGATGTCGGGTGCCGCCGCCTCGCGGCTGAGCCTCGGTCTCGCGATGTCCGTCACCATCGCCTTCGTCGTTGCCGGTCACCTCGCCGCCCGGCAGGCTGAGGCGCTGACGGCGGGCTTACCGGGCGCCGCCCGCTCTCTCGATCACGTGCTCACGCCCATGCCGGTGAACCCCTTGTGCTGGGATCTTTGGCTGCTGGAGACGGACGGCAACCGCTATGTCGCCCGTCGCGCTGTCCTGTCGATTCTTCCGGCGGCCGAGGACGCCCATGCCTGCCCGGTCTCGCTCGGGCCGCATACGGCGATGTTGGCACCGGTACCCGAACGGGATTCGGCGGGCGTTCGCTGGCTCGGCGAGTATGCCATCGCGCTCCCGCAGTTCTTGCGCTATGCGACCGCCAACTGCGATACGGATGCATTCATGCAATTCGCCCGCGCACCGTTCGCGCGCCCCGGGCCCGAAGCACTGCTCGGCGACCTGCGTTTCGATCACGGGCGCGAGCGGGGCAGTTTCGAAATCCGAATAGACGATCCCGCCAGGTCCGCGGCCGCCGGGTCCGCGGACGACTACCCGCCGCCTCCCGAGGGCCGCTGTTCGCGCGCGGCGCCTTGGATTGCGCCGCGCGCGGATCTCATCGATCGAACCAGCCCGCGCGGGGCGCCCTAGCTCTTCCCCGGCGGGCTGCCGAACGATCCGGCCGCTCGGGCCGCTTCCTGCCGTTACGATTTCGTATAACCGGCCGAAGCGGCGATGGATTGCGCCGCCTTGAGATGCTTGCGCAGCGTCGGCAGCGTCTCCTTGGCGAACGCCTTCGCATCCGCATCCTGGCCGCCGGCAATTTCCTTCTTGAACAGCGCTATCGTCTGCTGATGCGCCTTGATCTGCGTCTTCACGAACGACTTGTCGTACGTGTCGCCGGTCAACACATCCAACTTCGCCTTCTGCGCCATCTGGCCGACGCTTGCCGTGGTCGGCAACGCGATGTTCTTGGAGGCGGCGAGGGCCTTCAGCTTGTCGTTGGCCGCGGTGTGGTCCGTGACCAGCATGGAGCCGAGGTCCTTGATCTGCTGGTTGTTGCTCGTCTTGGCGGCTTGATTGCCGGTGTCGATTTCGAACAATCCGCCCTCCGCCGCTTTTTTGTAAAAAGTCGCATCGGGATCGTCCGCACCGAAGGCGAGCGGCGCGAAAGCCAGAGGACTTGCCAGGGCGAGCAGCGCCAATATTTTTCTCATCATCATCTCCTTGGTGTTGGTGTCGCGCGCGGCCCAGCCACGCTTCTGCATGATCTGTTTGTGCGCTAAGATTATTGGAAACATCCTATACAATGTCATGCGCACCGGGCCGACAAGTCGGGTAGGACAAAGACCACGTATGACGACTCGGCCGGGAGTGGACCATGTGGATCGTCAGAGTAGCGCTGCAACGGCCGTACACCTTCATCATGCTGGCCGTGCTGATCGTGTTCCTGGGCATCTATTCGATACTCAAGACGCCGACTGACATTTTTCCGGATATCAAGATCCCGATCGCGGCGGTGATCTGGCGCTACACCGGCCTGCTGCCGGAGGAAATCGCCAATCGCATCGTCTTGTTCTCCGAGCGCACGGCACAGACGGTCGTCAACAACGTGGAGCACACGGAGTCTCAGTCGGTCAACAGCACCGCCGTGGTCAAATACTTCTTCCAGCCGAACGCCAATCAAGACCTGTCGTTGGCCCAGATCATCGCGGTCTCCCAAACACAGCTGCAGACGGCCCCGCCCGGCACCACCCCTCCGTTCGTGCTCTCCTACAACGCGTCCAGCGTGCCGATACTGCAATTGGCCCTGTCGAGCGAAACCATTCCCGAACAGGAGATCTTCGATCTCGGGAACAACATCGTTCGCACTCAGCTTGCGACCGTCGCCGGCGCCTCCATCCCCTATCCATACGGCGGCAAACAACGTGAAGTGCAGGTCGACCTCGATCCGCGGCAGTTGCGGGCGCGCGGTCTCGCCGCCTCCGACGTGGTAAGCGCCATCAGCCAGCAAAATCTGATCCTCCCCGCAGGCACCGAGAAGATCGATACCAGGGAATATTTCGTCAAGCTCAATGCGAGCCCGACGCAGATCGATCAGCTCAATGACCTGCCGATCCGCGCACGGAACGGCGGGGTACTGTACGTGCGCGACGTGGCCCACGTGCGCGACGGTTATCCCCCGCAGACCAACATCGCGCGGGTCGACGGCAAGCGCGCCATCGTGATGAGCGTGCTCAAGACGGGCAATGCCTCGACCTTGGACATCATCGACGGCATCAACTCGAAACTTCCTCTCGCGCGCGCCACTCTGCCGAAGGATCTCAAGCTGGTGGCGCTGAGCGATCAATCCGTGTTCGTGCGCGCCGCGATCGGCGGCGTCATCCGGGAGGGCATCATCGCGGCCGGCCTCACCGGTCTTCTGATCCTGCTGTTTCTCGGCAGTTGGCGCAGTACGCTGATCATCACGATCTCCATCCCGCTGTCGATTCTCGCCTCGGTCGCGTGTCTCTCCGCGCTCGGCGAAACCATCAATATCATGACCCTGGGAGGTCTCGCTCTGTCGGTCGGCATCCTCGTCGACGATGCCACGGTGACCATCGAAAACATCAACTATCACCTCGAGCAGGGGGCCGAGGTCGAGCAGGCCATTCTCGACGGCGCCCACCAAATCGCCCTTCCCGCGCTGGTGTCCACCCTGTCGATCTGCATCGTCTTCGTTCCGATGTTTCAGCTTGCCGGTATCGCCAAATACCTGTTCATTCCGCTTGCAGAGGCGGTGGTCTTTGCGATGCTGGCATCCTACCTCCTGTCGCGAACGCTCATTCCGACGCTTGCGAAGTTCTGGCTCAAAAAGAAGGACGGCGGCTCGCCGCGCGAAAAAGGCCGGTTGGCGCGCTTCCAGGAAGGCTTCGAGCACGGTTTCGCGCGTTTGCGGGACGGCTATCGGGAGCTGTTGAGCCTGGCGATCGACAGTGGCTTCAAGTTCGCCGCGATTTTCTTGCTCGCCATGGCGGCAACCGCGATCCTGGCGTTCCCGATCGGGCCGTTGCCCGGTCTCGGTCAGGACTTCTTTCCGACCGTCGACGCGGGCCAGCTCAAGCTCCACTTTCGGGCGAGCACAGGAACGCGTATCGAGGACACGGCCGTGCTCTGCGATCAGGTCGAAAAGCTCATCCGCGAGACGGTGAGACCGGGCGAGATCACCTCCATCGTGGATAATCTCGGCCTGCCGTATAGCGGCATCAATCTGGCGTACAGCACGTCCGCGCCCGTCGGGCCCGGCGATGCGGACATCTTCATCAACCTTGCCAAGAAGCATCATTCCCTGGACGACTATCAACGCGAGCTGCGCGTCAAATTGGCGGCCTCGTTCCCGTCGACTCAATTTGAGTTCCTGCCCGCCGACATCGTCAGCCAAATCTTGAACTTCGGACTTCCCTCGCCCCTGGACGTGCAGGTCGCCGGACCCAACGTCGAAGCGAACCGCAAGTTCGTGGCGTCCCTGCTGCAAAAGCTGATGCCCATCGCGGGAGCCGTGGATCTGCACATTCAGCAACCGTACGACTATCCGCAGATCAACGTCGATGTGGACCGCAGCAAGGCCCAGTTTCTCGGTCTCACTCAGCAGAACGTCGCATCCAACATGCTCATTTCGCTGTCCGGAAGCTTCCAGACCACCCCGTCTTTCTGGATCGATCCGAAGTCCGGCACCCAATACAATGTGGTCGCGCAGACCCCGCAATACCGCTTGACCTCGCTCAACGATCTCGGCAACACGCCGCTCAGCCAGACCACGGGCACGGTCCCCGCAGCGGACGGCACCTCTCAGATCCTGTCGAACGTGGCAGTCATGCACCATAGCGTGGCTCCCGCCGTCGTCAGCCATTACAACGCCCAAGTGGCCTTCGACATTTACGGGAACGTGCAGGGGACCGACCTGGGCTTCGTGGCGGCACAGTTCAACAAGGTGCTCGATGCGGCCAAGAAAGATCTTCCCAAGGGGTCGACCTTGCGCCTGAAGGGGCAGGTCGAGACCATGCAGCAATCGTTCCATGGTCTGCTGCTCGGTCTGGTGGGGGCGGTAATTTTGGTCTATATGCTGATCGTCGTGAATTTCCAGTCGATGCTCGATCCCTTGATCATCATCACCGGCCTGCCCGCCGCCTTGGCGGGCATCGTATGGATGTTGTTCCTCACTCACACGACTGTCAGCGTGCCGGCCCTCACGGGCGCCATCATGTGCATGGGGGTCGCCACGGCGAACAGCGTGCTCGTGATCAGCTTCGCCCGGGAGCAGATGACCGAGGGGAAGAGCGCGCGTGAAGCTGCTTTGGAAGCTGGGTTCACTCGCCTGCGCCCGGTCATCATGACGGCCACGGCCATGATCATCGGCATGATCCCCATGGCGCTCGGGCTCGGCGAGAGCGGCGAGCAGAATGCGCCTCTGGGCCGCGCCGTCATCGGCGGGCTCATTTTTGCGACCGTCGCGACACTATTCTTCGTGCCCACGGTCTTTACGCTGGTGCACGGCCGCAAGGGCGTGGACCAACCCGGCGAACCGCACGGTGCAGAAGATTCGGAGAGAGTACATGGCTGATCGGGACGATACTTCGCGCAGTGCGGGCAGCGGCCAGGACGGCGGGCGCGGAGAGCGCGACCGGCATCCGCCGATGGATCGGGGCCGCCGGGAAGCGCTCGGAAGGAAGGTCCGCCGCTACGCGCTCATCCTCGGCATCATCGCCGTTGCACTGGGAATCTGGGGCATCGTCAGCCGCCTCGTGACGCGCTCGGAGTTGCGCAGGACCACCGCCGAAGAAGCCGTCCTCACGGTCGTCACGGCGAAGCCCCAGTTGAGCGGAGCCGGCGACGAACTGGTGCTGCCGGGCATCGTGCAGGCCTACATCGAATCGCCGATCTATGCCAGAACCAGCGGGTACCTGAAGAGCTGGCGCACGGACATCGGCGCCAAGGTGCACAAAGGCGATCTGTTGGCGGAGATCGAGACGCCCGAAGTGGACAAGCAATGGTTGCAGGCACGCGCCGACCTCGCAACCGCACAGGCGAATCTCGCCATATCCGTCATTACCAACCGACGCTGGCAAGGGCTGCTCAAGACGCAGGCGGTCTCCATCCAGGACGCCGACAACCGGGCGGCCGACGCCGCGGCCAAGAAGACCACCGTCGACTCAGCCGAGCAAAATGTCGCGCGGCTCAATGATCTCGAGTCGTTCAAGCGCGTAATCGCGCCGTTCGACGGGGTCATCACCGCCCGCAATACCGACGTCGGCTATCTCATCAACGCCGGACAGGCTCAAGGCACGGAATTATTCCGTCTTGCCGACATCCATCGGTTGCGCATTTATGCACAGGTGCCGGAAGCGTACGCCGCAGCCACCAACACCGGGCTCAAGGCAGAATTGCATTTCGCGGAACGGCCCGGCGTCAGCTACGCCGCCGACACCATCCGGACCTCCAACGCACTGGATCCGACGGCACGCACCCTGCAGGTCGAATTGCAGCTCGACAACCGCGACGCGCAGCTCTTCCCCGGCTCGTATACCGAAGTCCACTTCAAGCTCCCCTCGAGCATGGAGACGCTGCGGCTACCGGCGAATACGGTGCTGTTTCGTGGCAAGAATGAACAAGTCGCCGTCGTCGGCCGTGACCACAAGATCAAGCTCAAGGACATCGATCAGGGGCGCGATTTCGGCAAGACCATCGAGGTGCTGCATGGAATCGATCCGGACGATGCCGTCGTGGTCAATCCCCCGGACTCCCTCGAGGATGGGATGAAGGTGCGCATTGCGCCGTCGCCATCCGATAAGGGTAATGCGCACCCCGCTTCATGAGATGCCCTCGCCTATTGGTCGGATCCTTGCTCTGCGCGGCGGCGGCTGCGTGCTCCTTCGCGCCTCCCTACAAGGTGCCCGCTACCGTAAAGGCGCCCGAACAATACAAGGAAGCCGGGGATTGGGAACTGGCCCAGCCGCAGGATGCCGCGCCCCGCGGATCGTGGTGGGCTTTGTACGGTGACACTGAACTCACCGCGCTGGAAGAGAAGATCCAAGGCTCGAATCTCACGTTGAAGGCGGCGTTCGAGCGTCTCGAATATGCCCGCGCCCAATACCGGATCGCCCGGGCGGACCTTTTCCCCTCGGCGACCGCCGATTCCTACGCCGCGCGCGAGCGGTTCTCGACGAATGCACCGAAGGAGATCCCCGGCTATCCGATGCTGCTCAATGATTTTCTGCTCGGCGCGGATTTTTCCTATGAAGTCGACTTGTGGGGCCGGGTGCGCAACGAGGTCGCGGCCGCCCGGGCCGGTCGGCAGGCGAGCGCCGCCGACCTGGCCTCGATCGAGCTGTCGCTGCGAGCCCAATTGGCCGAGGACTACTTCAATCTGCGGGCTTCGGATGCGCAGATCAAACTGCTCGATCAGACGTCGGAGGACTACAGGAGGTCTCTCGACCTGGTGACCAGTCTTTTCAAAGGCGGTGCGGCCGCGCTGGCCGACGTAGCTCAGGCCCAGGCGCAGCTCGACAACGCCCTTACCCAAGCCGCGGAAGCCCGCTTGCAGCGCGCTCAAGCCGAGCATGCGATCGCGGTGCTGGTGGGTGAGAATCCCTCGACCTTCAGCCTGACGGCCAATGCTTTGCCGATCGACGTCGCGCCGCCTCCGATCGACCCCGGCCTGCCGTCGACGCTGCTCGAGCGCCGGCCGGACATCGCCGAGGCCGAGCGCCGCGTGGCCGCCGCGAATGCACAGATCGGAGTCGCCCGGGCCGCTTATTTCCCGAGCTTCACGCTCGCCGCCACGGGCGGGTTCGAGAGCACGCGGACCTCGAATCTGTTGAGCGCCCCCAGCCGTTTCTGGTCGGTCGGTCCGCAGGTTTCGCTGCCGATTTTCGAGGGTGGCCGCCTGGTGGCGCAGACGGCGCAAGCAAAGGCGTCTTATGAGGAACAAGTGGCCGACTACCGCAACACCGTACTCACCGCCTATCAGGACGTCGAGGACAACTTGGCCGCGCTTCGGCAGCTGCAAGCGGAGAGCAATAGCGACGCGGCGGCGGTACAGGCGACGAGCACCGCCTTGCAACAGGAGCAGGATCGGTACCAAGCGGGAATCGTCACGTTCCTCGACGTGGCGGTCGCCGAAACGGCCGCACTGCAGGCGCAGATCAGCGCCGTCAACATCCAAGCGCGCCGGATGAGCTCCAGCGTCCTATTGATCAAGGCGCTGGGCGGCGGCTGGCAAACGCCGCTCGTTCCGATCGACAGGCGGTGAGAGGCCGCCAAGTACCGGTGCGGCAGGTTCGGCGGCATTTTCAACATCATCGGGAGCATCGATATGGAATTGGGGATCGCGGGCAAGTCGGCGATTGTTTGCGCCTCGAGCGCGGGTCTTGGCATGGGCTGCGCCATGGCTCTCGCCAAAGAAGGTGTCAACGTCGTCATTAACGGTCGCACGCTTGCGGCCTTGGAGCGTACCGCGCACGAGATTCGCAGCGCGACCGGAGCGGCGGTCACTCCCGTCGTGGCCGATGTGGCGACACCGGAAGGCCGTGCGCGCCTGCTGGCCGCGTGTCCCGCGCCGGACATCCTCGTGAACAACGCCGGCGGTCCGCCGGGCGGCGATTTCCGTCAATTCGCCCGGGAAGAATGGCTGAAAGCGATCGATGCCAACATGCTTGCCCCGATCGAACTGATCAAGGCAACCGTCGACGGTATGATCGCCCGCCGCTTCGGGCGCATCGTCAACATCACGTCGATCTCGGTAAAAGCCCCCATCTCCTCGCTCGCCCTGTCGAACGGCGCGCGCAGCGGCTTGACCGGATTCGCAGCCGGTGTCGCACGCGACATATCCCGTTACAACGTGACCATCAACAATATTCTGCCGGGCTCCTTCAGCACCGCTCACTTGCGCCGACAGGCCGCCGCGGCGGCGAAAGCCGGACAGTCGGCGGACGACGTGCTCGAAGAGTGGCGAGCCGGCGAGACCTCGGGTCGCTTGGGGACCCCGGATGAGTTCGGCATGGTGTGCGTGTTCCTGTGTGGCGCAAACGCCGGATACATCACGCGACAGAACATCCTGGTCGACGGCGGCACCTACCCGGGAACGTTCTAGCCGATGCTTGACATATCCAGATTCGGACTGCGTAATCCGCCAGCGACTGCGCAGACCATCGGCACGATAATGCTTACCGACACCCGGCAGCATGGATGTGAACGTCAGGGCGTCGATTCGGCAAGTCGCGCGCAATGACGCGCGCGCATTCGTTGCGTCTTCTGGCCGCGCTCGGCGCCCTCCTGCTCGCCGCTGCGGCGGCCGCGTGGTTCACCCTGCGCGCGAGCCTTCCGGTGATCGATGGCCGAGCCGTACTACCCGGCCTTACCGCCCCCGTGACCATCGAGCGCGACGCGGCCGGCGTTCCCACCATCATCGGAACCGATCGCGCGGATCTGGCGCGCGCGCTGGGCTATCTGCACGGCCAGGATCGGTTCTTCGAGATGGATTTGATGCGCCGGGCCGCCGCCGGTGAGTTGTCCGCGCTTCTCGGCGCGCCGCTGCTTGCGGAGGATCGCGAGCTTCGTCTACACCGATTCCGCGATGTCGCCGCGCGCGTGGTCTCCGGGCTCGACTCTTCGGATCTTGCCGTGCTCGAGGCATACACCGCCGGCGTGAACGCCGGCCTCCATTCACTGCGCAGCCGCCCGTTCGAATACTGGCTGCTCCGGAGCCGGCCGGAGCCGTGGCGCGACCAGGACACCATTCTGTGCGTACATGCCATGTTCCTGCAGCTGCAGGATTTTACCGGTCACGGTCAATTGCAGCGCGGCCTGCTCAAGTCGGCGCTGCCGGAAGGTCTGTGGCGTTTCATTGAAGGGGATGCGGCCGAGTGGGACGCCGCGATCGACGGCAGCCGTGGCTCGGCCCCCGCCGTTCCCGATGCCGCGCAGATCGACTTGCGCAAACTGCGGGGTCTGCCCGTCGAGCCGCCTGACCGGGTGTTGCAGCATCTCGCACTGGGCAGCAACAACTGGGCGGTGTCCGGATCGCGGACCGCGAACGGCGCCGCAATCGTCGCCAACGACATGCATCTCGATTTCAGGGTTCCCATCATCTGGTACCGGGTCAGACTGCGGCAGATGGGCGACGGCGCCTTCGACGCCGTCGGAGTGACCTTGCCCGGCGCGCCAACCATCGTCGCGGGCAGCAATGGCCGCATCGCCTGGGGCTTCACCAACAGCTACGGCCAATTTTCCCGAGTGATTCGCCTGGTCCCGGTGCCGAATGATCCCGACAGCTATGCGGCCGCCGACGGCCCACACAAGCTGCGATACGTCGACGAGCCCATCGCCGTCAAGGGCGCAGCCACCGAGCATCTGCGGGTAGCATTGAGCGAATGGGGGCCGGTGATCGGAAAGGATTGGCAGGGCCGGCCTTACGCATTCGAATGGACCGCACAAGAGCCCGGCGCGATCAATCTTTCCTTGATGACTTTGGAGCACGCTCACTCCGCCGCCGATGCGCTACGCCTCGCGGCGGGTTTCGGAATCCCCGGACAGAACCTCATGGTCGCCGACAGCGACGGCCACATCGGTTGGGCGCTCGCCGGGCGGCTGCCGCGCAGAGCGGCGCCCGATTCCGGTCTGCCGTGGGCCTCCACCGATGCAGCCGTCGGATTCGACGGCTGGCTCGAGGCCGCGGATCAGCCGCACGTGCTCGATCCGCCCGACGGTTTACTCTGGTCCGCCAATGCACGGGTGGTCGGCGGCAACGATGCACTTCTGATCGGCGATGACGGCATGGACCGGGGCGCGCGAGCCTCGCAGATCAAGAAGGACCTTTACGATGCCGCCCGCCCGTTCACGCCTCTCTCGAGCCTGTCGATTCAGTTGGATGATCGCGCAGCATTCCTCGAGCGCTGGCGTGCGTTGATGAGCGAGGCCGTCGAGCGGGCGCGAGCCCAAGGCGATCATGGCCAGGACGCGGCACATGAGGTGTTGGCGCGGTGGAGCGGGCACGCCGCGCCGAGCGACTCCGCCTATCGGCTGGTCCGTGCATTTCGCCTCCAGGTCGAGGCGCGGGCGTATTACATGCTCATTGCGCCCGCGCGGCGTCTCGCCCCGGATTTCGAATTCGAGATTCCTGATTCTTTCGAAGGACCGCTGTGGCAGTTACTGCACGAGAGGCCCGCGCATCTGCTGGCATCGAGCTATCCGGATTGGGACGCCTTTCTCCAGGATGCGTTGCGAGCGAGCGAGCGGTTGCCCGCCGGCTGCGCCGATCTCGCTTCCTGTACCTGGGGAACGGTGAATGCGCTGCACGTGGCGCATCCTCTCTCCTCGGCGTTGCCGCTTCTTGCTGGATTTCTGGACATGCCGACGGTCTCGTTGCCGGGAGGGCGCCACGACATGCCGCGGGTTCAAGGACCCGACTATGGGGCATCGGAACGCTTCAGCGTCGCTCCGGGTCACGAACAAGAAGGCTACTTTCACATGCCGGGCGGCCAGAGCGGCCATCCCCTGTCGCCGTTCTACCGCGCAGGCTTCGACGACTGGGCGCAAGGAAAGCCGACACCGCTGTTGCCCGGCCCGAGCGCACACTCGATGCTGCTGACGGGAACGGGTTGAAGCGCCGAAATCACATCGAGCGCGACCAAGCCGAAGGTTCGATCCCGGCTACTTGGACGATCCCGACGACTTCGCTGCTCCGGCGCCGACGCAGCCCCGGCCCTCGGCGCAGATCTGGTTCACCGGACAGACCATCGGACTGCCGCTGACGCAACCGCGCGCATCAGCGCCCGGCGCGTGCGGCGCACAGCGCTCTACTCCATTGCAGGCCTTTTGATCGTCGCAGTCCGCATCGGTCATGCACGTCATGGTGCCCGCGTCGCGGTCGAGGGTCGCGAGCTCCCCTTGCCGCGCAATCTCTCCCGACAACGTGGTGTCGAGCAGCAATTGCTGCGGTCCACCTCCGGCCGACAGATCGACGTCCGCTGCAATGACTTCCCATGGCGGCGACAACGGGCTCGCGGCGCGGTAATACAGGCTGAACCGCTGAACGTTGCGGGGATCGATGGCTTCGTTCAACGTCAACGGAATCACCCGGGTCGAATCGCGCGGCCATGCTTCGCCATGAGTGAGCGCCACTCGATGGACGGCTTTGCCGGCCTCGTAGATGCGAAGTTCCAAATAGCTGCCCGCGGCGAGATCCGCCATCCCGGTGACGATGCGGACTTGTATATGCGACACGGGCACCGCGTGCGATGCGCTCGCGCAAAGTGCGAGCATGAAACCGAGGGCGCACTTCATCGATGACAGATGTAATTTCACGGGCGACCCCCGGTGCGGATCATGTTTTAGACGATGATCGATGATAGCCCATCCCGCCATGCTTGCCGCAAGCGGCAGCGGCTACTCGACTTAACTTATCCTGTCCAGGCGACTAGCTCATCGCTGCGCAACAGGGGTAAGCTCGGATTATTGTCAAAGCGGCGGACCGCAAGAGGTGTGTCATGAGTCGACCTTGGATTGCACTCGGCGCGGCATGTTTGATCGTCGGTTGCGCATCGACCGCGCAGGCACCGCCCCGGAAGGAAGGCGCGCCGGTTGCTGCGACGCCCGCTGGATGCGTCAATCAAACCGGCAGCTTGATCCCGCAGCCGGCGGGGACCTGCACGAGCTTTGGTAACTCTTATTCGCGGACCGACATCACCAACACCGGCCGAACGACGGTCGCCGGCGCGCTCGGGCAATTGGACCCGTCGGTCAACGTGCGCCAATGAGACCGGCCGTGCTAGGGCGCCGCGTCGCCCAGGCCGCGATCCTTCAACATCGCGTCGACCTTGGGCGGCCGGCCGCGCCAGGCGGCGTACAGGGTCGCGAGGTCCTCGGTATTGCCGCGGGATAGGACCATCCGCCGGAAGCGCTCACCGTTCGCGCGAGTCAGCCCGCCGTTCTCCTCGAACCACTGATAGGCATCGTCCGCCAGCATTTGCGTCCATAGATAGGCGTAATAGCCGGCCGCATATCCGCCCGCCCAGATGTGGCTGAAATAGCTCGACCGGTATCGCGGCGGTACCGCCTTGAGATCGAGGTGCGCCTTGGTCAAGGCCTCTTTCTGGAACGCATCGGGCTCTTGCAGAGGCGCGCCGGCCGGCAGCAAATGCCACTGCATGTCGAGTTCCGCCGCCGCGAGAAGCTCGGTCATCCGGTAGCCCGCGTTGAATTTCTGCGCCCGCTGGATCTTCTCGCTGAGCTCCTTCGGCATTACGGCGCCGGTCTGATAGTGACGCGCGTAGTGATCGAAAATCTCCGGGTACATGGCCCAGTGCTCGTTGAACTGCGAGGGAAATTCGACGAAATCCCGCGGAGTCGCGGTTCCCGAGAGGCTGGGATATTCGGTATCCGCGAGCATTCCATGCAGCGCGTGTCCGAATTCGTGGAACATCGTCGTCACGTCGTCGAAGCTGATGAGCGCCGGCTCGCCCGGCGCCGGCTTCGGCAGATTGGCCACGTTGTATATGACGGGCCGAGTGCCGAGTAATTTCGACTGCGTGACGAACGTCGACATCCACGCGCCGCCGCTCTTGTTGTCGCGCTTGAAGTAGTCGCCATAGAAGAGCGCGAGCGGCTTTCCGTCGGCGTCCGCGACCTCGAACACGCGGACATCGGGCTGATACACCGGAATGTCCTTGAGCTCCTTGAACGTGATCCCGTAAAGGCGGTTCGCCGCGTAGAACACCCCGTTCACGAGGACATTGCCGAGTTCGAAATACGGCTTAACGTCCGCATCGTTCAACGCATACTTGGCCGCGCGCACCTTTTCGCCGTAGAAGTCCCAATCCCAGGGCTCGAGCGAGAACGGCGGCGCAGAGTTTCCTCCGCTCGAATCGATCAGCGCCTGGATATCCTTGCCTTCGCGCTCCGCCCTTGCCGTGGCCAGCGGCACGAGCGCGCTCATGAAGTCGAGAGCTGCCTCCGGAGTCTTCGCCATCTGGTCCTTGAGCGTCCAGGAGGCATGGTTCGGAAATCCCAGCAGCTGAGCACGCTCGGCGCGCAGCTGCGCGAGCCGCGAGATGATCGCGCGGGTATCGTTGGCATCGCCCCGCTCGGTGCGATTCCAGGAATTCTCGAAGATCGATTGACGCGTGGAGCGCTCGTTCAAATAGGCCAATACCGGCTGTTGGGTGGTGTTCTGCAGAGGCAGGACATAGCCCTCGGCATGCTTCGCCTGGGCGGCTTGCGCGGCGGCGGCGAGCTGTGCGTCGCTCAAGCCCGCGAGCGGTGCAGGCGTCGGGGTGACGAACGCAGCGGCCGCATTGGCGGCGAGCAGGCGCCTGGAGAACGTATCGGACAGGGTGGAGGCTTCCTCGTTCAGCTTCTTCAGCTGCTGCTTGTCCGGCTCGGAGAGCTTTGCGCCGGCGTGAACGAACTCATCATAGGTGACCTGCACGAGCCGCTTGGATTCCGCATCGAGCCCGCTGCTGCCGCGCTTCTCGTAGACCGCGGACACCCGTGCGAACAACCTCGAGTTCAAGTAAATGGCGTCATATTGGGCCGCGAGCTTGGGCGCGAGCGCACTCTTCGCCGCCTGCAAGGCCGGATCGGTATTGGCGCCGGTGACGCCGTTAAACGCCTGCGTGGCGCGATTGAGCAGCGCCCCGCTCTTCTCCAGCGGCACCAAGGTATTGCCAAACGTCGGCGCGGCCCGATTTTCCGCGATGGCCCGCACTTCGGCGAGCTGCTGCGCCATGCCCGCCTCTATGGCCGGTTGGTAGTCTTCGTCCCGGATTTTATCGAAGGGAGGCGCATGGAAGGGAAGCGAGCTCACCGCATAGAACGGATTGGCGGGTCCGAATTCGGCTTGCGCGCCGGCCGCCGGGGCGGCTCCGCTTGCGGCGCTCAACGCCGCTCCCGCCGCCAGGACCGCGAGAAGACCACTCCGCATGCCGAAACTCCTAGGTGCACTTCCATGCCTCGACTGGCAGACCGGCGCGCATCATACGCCCACTCCCCCTTGATATCGACGGGGCCAACCTGCAGGCTTCCGTGATGCAAAAGCAGGCAAAGCAGGCATCGATTTTCACGTTGGCGGCCCTATCGGCGATGCTCGGCTCGTACGCCGGCGCGCAATCCAAAGACGAGACGGCGTTCCGCAATCTGTACAAGGAGCTGGTGGAGATCAACACGACGCGCTCGGTCGGCAGCTGCACCAAGGCGGCCGAAGCAATGCGGACGCGCCTCGTGGCGGCGGGAATTCCGCAGGCCGATACCCAAATCCTCGCCCCGGCGGACCGCCCCAACGACGGTGCCCTGATCGCCGTTCTTCCCGGCCGCGATGCGAAGGCGAAGCCCATCCTATTGCTCGCGCACATCGACGTCGTGGAGGCTAAACGCTCCGAATGGGAGCGTGACCCGTTCAAGCTGGTCGAGGAGAACGGCTGGTTCTACGCCCGGGGCGCGAGCGACGACAAGGCGATGGCGGCGGTCTTTACGGACAGCTTGATCCGTTACCACCAGGAAGGATTCAAGCCGAAGCGCACCGTAAAGCTCGCGCTCACCTGCGGAGAGGAGACGTCTGACGTATTCAACAGCGTCAAATGGCTGCTCGATACTCAGCCGCAGGTGCTGGAGGCGGAGTTCGCGCTCAACGAGGGGGCGGGAGGCGAACTCGACAAGGACGGCAAGGCGGTCGCATTGCAGATCCAGGCCGGGGAAAAGGTCTACCAGGACTTCGCCCTGGACGCCTCGGATGTGGGCGGACACAGCTCGCGCCCCACCAAGAACAACCCCATCGTGCGCCTCGCCGGCGGCCTCGCGCGGCTCGGCGCATACGACTTCCCGGTGGCATTGAACGAGGCGACGCGCGCCTATTTCGAGGCCCAGGCGAAGCTCTCGCCTCCCGACATTGCCGCTGACATGCAGGCCGTGCTGGGGAACCCGGCGGACGAAGCCGCCGTCGAGCGTTTGTGGGCCGTCAATCCCGGCTGGAACGGCATGCTGCGCACGACCTGTGTGGCCACCGAAATCGCCGGCGGACACGCGCCCAACGCGCTTCCGCAGCGCGCGCACGCCAACGTCAACTGCCGGATACTGCCGAACGTGCCGATCGCCGAGGTTCAATCCCAGATCGTGAAGGAATTGGCCGACGACAAGATCGCCGTTGCGCCGGTCGGCGAGCCCGGGATGCAATCACCCCCGCCGCCCCTGTCGGCCCGAATCATGGGTCCGGTGCGCGTGGTCGCCGCGCGCATCTGGCCCGGCGTCGCCATCGTACCCACCATGGCGACGGGCGCCACCGACGGCCGGTACTTGAACGCGCACGGTACGCCTACGTACGGGCTATCGGGTATGTTCCACGACGCCGAGGGGCCGCGGGCCCACGGTCTGAACGAGCGAATCCGCGTGATATCGCTCATGAACGGCCGGCGCTTCCTCTACGAGGTGGTCAAGCTGTACGCGAACCAGCCGTAGCCGTACGCGAACCAGGGGTAAGCCTGGCCGGTCGACCCGCCACCGGGTCGACCGGCCACCGGGTCAACCGGTAGCCGCCGCCTTGCTCTTGGTCGCCTGCTCGATCACCTCGTCCGCCACATTGCGCGGCACGGGGTCGTAGTGCGAGAACTCCATGGTGTAGGACGCGCGGCCGCTGGTCATGCCGCGCAGATGCCCGATATATCCGAACATCTCCGACAGCGGCACGGTGGCGACCACCGCGATGTTGGTTCCCCGCTCCAGCTGGTCCAGGATCGAGCCACGCCGACGGTTGATGTCGCCGATGACATCGCCCAAGTAATCGCCGGGCGTCACCGTCTCCACCTTCATGACGGGTTCCAGCAAAATCGGCGCCGCCTTGCGAATACCCTCGCGGAACGCCGCCTTGGCGGCGATTTCGAAGGTCAACGCGTTCGAGTCGACATCGTGGTAGCTGCCATCGGTGAGCGTCGCGCGGAAGTCCACTGTCTGATAGTGGGCGAGCACGCCGTCTTCCTTCTGCATCTTGAGGCCCTTCTCGACCGACGGGACGTATTCCTTCGGCACCGATCCACCCACCGTCTTGTCCACGAATTCGAAGCCCGTGCCGCGCGGCAGCGGCTCGAAATCGATCCACACTTCGGCGAACTGGCCGGCGCCGCCGGTCTGCTTCTTGTGCACGTACTGCTCGCTGACCTTCTTGGTGATGGTCTCGCGGTAGGCAACCTGCGGCTCGCCCATCACGCCCTCGACGCCGAACTCGGTGCGCATGCGGTCCAAGGTCACCTCGAGATGCAGCTCGCCCATTCCGCGAAGAATGGTCTGGCCGGTCTCGCGGTCGGTCTCCAAATGCAGCGACGGATCGGCGCGCACCATCTTGCCGAGCGCGATGCCGAATTTCTCTTGCTCCGCTTTCGCCTTGGCCTTTACGGAAACGCTGATCACGGGATCGGGGAAGCGCATGCGCTCGAGCACCACGGGATTCGCAGAGTCGCAAAGGGTGTCGCCGGTCTCCGTCTCCTGCAGCGAGACGAGCGCAATGATGTCGCCCGCGCGGGCCTCCTCCACGGGATTGGCTTCCTTGGCGAACATCTCGACCATGCGGCCGATCTTCTCGCGCTTGCCGCGCGTCGAATTCTGTACGGACGCGCCCTTGGTGAGCACGCCGGAATACACTCGGATGAAGGTCAGCGCGCCGTAGGCATCGTTGATCACCTTGAACGCCAACGCCGAGAACGGCTCGTCGTCGGAGCAGGCGCGCTCGCCGATGGGCTCGCCGTCGGCATTCACCGTCTTGATCGAAGGCACGTCCGTGGGTGCCGGCAGATAGTCGACCACGGCGTCCAGCACCTGCTGCACGCCCTTGTTCTTGTAGGACGAGCCGCAGAGCACGGGGGTAAAGGCGGAAACCAGGGTGCCCTTGCGTATGCAACGACGCAAAACGTCGGCGGACGGTGCCTCCATGTTCGTGAGATAGGCCTCCATCGCTTCGTCGTCCTGCTCGAGGCAGGTGTCGATGAGCTCGGTCCGGTACCTCTCCACATCGGCCAGAATGGCGCGGTCGCTCGGCACGGTGATGTGCAGCTTGTCGGCGAGATCCGGTGTCACGTCGAGCACCTGCCACACGGAATCCTTGTCGTCGGAATCCCATACGAGCGCTTTCATCTCGACCAGATCGATCATGCCCTTGAAATTATCCTCGGACCCGATCGGGATCTGCACCGGCAGGGGCCGCGCGCCGAGCCGCTTCTTGATCATGTCGACGCAACGCACGAAATTAGCGCCGCTCCGGTCCATCTTGTTGACGTAGCAGAACCGCGGTACGCCGTAATTGTCGGCCAGACGCCAATTGGTCTCCGACTGCGGCTCCACCCCGGCCACACCGTCGAACACCACCACGGCGCCGTCGAGGACGCGCAGGGAGCGGTTCACCTCGATGGTGAAATCCACGTGTCCCGGGGTGTCGATCAGATTGATCTTCTTGTCCCGCCAGAACGCGGACACGGCGGCGCTCTGAATGGTGATGCCGCGCTTTTGCTCCTGTTCCAGGTAATCCGTGGTCGTCGAGGTCTTGAGATCCTTGGTATCGTGGATATCGATGATCGTGTGCTTGCGCCCGGTGTAATAAAGAATGCGCTCGGTCGTGGTCGTTTTACCGGCGTCGACGTGGGCAATGATGCCGATATTGCGGATATCGGAAAGCGGGGTCGTACGGGCCATCTCAAGGTTCCATCACAGGGTTGAACGGGGGCGCAGAGTTTGCCACGGTCGGGCGGCCGTGTCGAAAAAATGTCAATGTTATCGCGACTTTCGCCGCAACCGGCAGCCTCGTCCTTAAATCATGGCAAAGTCTTAATTTTCAACCCCGCCGGCGCTGCCTCGGTTCCCTCGAGGGGCGCCCACGGAGGAACGTCCCCGGTCAACCCCCTCGGGGGCGGCCCGTTGACCTTCCATCCCCCGGGCTCGCCGCCGGGGCCCCCGATACCCAGGAGACCGGTGAATCCACCACCTACATCGACCGCAGCGTCGGGATTCCCCACCAAGCGCCGGGGTCGTCCGGCCACCCCAGGCCGGGCGCGGATCTTCCCGGCGGTGTTTGGGTCCCTGCGCGGGGCGATCATGGTCGCGGGCTGGGGGGGTCTGGTCGCGGGCTGGGCGGTGCTCGCCGCCGGATGCGCGAATTCCGGGCCGAAACCGGCGCCTCGAGCCGCAACCTCGGCCCTTCCGGTGTTTCATCGACAGGACATGCTGTGGCTGGAGCGCGTCACCTTCGGCAACGACGCCGAAAGCGTCGCGGAGTTGCATCGCCTCGGCCGTGAGCGCTACCTCGACCGTCAACTTCGCGGCCCGGAGCAGCCCCTGCCGGACCCGGTCGCTGCCGAACTCACGGCCCTCGCCGCCGCGCGCCCCGACCCGGTTCGCTCGCTGGCGGAGGTGGCCGCGGAACACAAAAGCATCAACGCCATGACGGATGGGGCGGACAAGGAGCGGGCCCGCAAGGCCCTCAACGACCAGGGAAACAGACTCGCTTACGGAGCGATTCGCGAAGAGCTCTTGCGCGCGGCCTATTCGCCGTCCCAGCTCGACGAGCAACTGGTGTGGTTCTGGCTCAATCACTTCAGCGTGCATCAGTACAAGGCGAATCTTCGCTGGTTGGTCGGCGACTATGCCGATCGGGCGATCCGGCCGCACGCGCTCGGCCATTTCAAGGACCTGGTGCTTGCCACGCTCGAGCACCCCGCCATGCTCGAATACCTGGACAATAATCAAAACGCCGTCGGGCACGTCAATGAGAACTACGCCCGTGAGCTCTTGGAGCTTCATACGCTGGGCGTGAACGGCGGCTACACGCAACAGGACGTGCAGCAGCTCGCTCGAGTGCTCACGGGTGTCGGAATCAACGCCGGCAATCCGCCGCAGCTCAAGCGCGAATGGCAAAGCCTCTACCTTCGCGAAGGCGCATTCGAGTTCAATCCGGCGCGCCACGATTTCGGCGAGAAGCGACTGCTCGGCCACACCATCAAGGGCGCCGGATTCACCGAAGTGGACGAAGCCATCGCCTTGATCGTGAGCCGGCCCGCCTGCGCGCAATTCATTTCCCGCGAGCTCGCGCGCTACTTCGTCGCCGACGACCCGCCTGCACGCCTGGTGGATCGCATGGCGAAGACCTTCGCGCGCACCGACGGCGACATCGCTCAAGTGGTCCGCGAGATGTTCCTCGCACCCGAGCTCGATGCGGTGCTCGGCGGCAAGTTCAAGGATCCCATGCGCTTCGTGATCTCCTCGGTTCGTTTCGCCTACGACGGCCGCACCATCAGCAACACCCGGCCGATGCTGAACTGGCTGAACGGGCTGGGCGAGGCGCCCTTCGGCCGGGCGACGCCGGACGGCTACCCGTTGACCGAGCTCGCGTGGGCGAGCTCCGGCCAGATGAGCCGCCGGTTCGAGATCGCGCGCGCCATCGGCTCCGGCAACGCCGGCTTGTTCGATGCGGAGGACGGCAGCTCCGCCGCCGGCGGGGGATTCCCCCAGCTCTCCAACCGGCTTTACTTCGAAGCGGTCGAACCATTTCTGGGCGCGCGCACCAAGGACGCCCTCGCGCGCGCCAACTCGCAGCAGGAATGGAATACCTTCTTGCTGGCGTCGCCCGATTTCAACTACGAATGAAATGAGCCAGCCATGAAACGTCGTCACGCATTGAAGCTCGGCTGCGCCGCGCTGCTCGGGAGCGGCGGAAGCGCCGGCCGGTTGTTCGCCGCGCCCTCGGCCGGTCCGCGGTTCCTGCTCGTTTTCCTGAGAGGCGGATACGATTCCACGAATCTGTTGATTCCCTATTCGAGCGGCTTTTACTACGAAGCCCGCCCGAACATCGCCATCCCCCGCCCGGACCCCGCCTCGAGCACGGGCGCGCTCGCATTGGACGCGAACTGGGCGCTGGCTCCCGCCGTACGCGAGACCATCGGCGCCATGTACCTCGAGCGCCAGGCGGCATTCATACCGTTCGCCGGCACGGACGATCTATCGCGCAGCCATTTCGAAACCCAGGATAGCATCGAGCTCGGCCAACCCACGGGAGCCGCGCGCAACTACCGTTCCGGCTTCCTCGGCCGATTGTCGATGGCGCTCGGCGGCTCCGCTCCGCAGGCAACTTCCATCGCCTTCACGGACGCCCTGCCGCTCGCCTTCGAGGGCGCTGACACCGTGCCGAACCTGTCGCTCAAGAATGTCGGCAAGCCGCCTTTCGACGCGCGCCAGGCGGGCATTCTGAGCGGCATGTATGCCGATCATCATCTCGAAACCGCCGTGCGCGAGGGATTGGATCTTCGCCAGCAGGTGGCCCGGAAGATCGCCGAGGAAATGACGGCAGCCAGCCGCAGCGCCGTCAACACCAAGGGCTTCGAACTCGAGGCCGAGCGCATGGCGCATCTGATGCGCGACCAGTATCGCCTGGGCTTCGTCGACGTCGGCGGCTGGGATACGCACGTGGGCGAAGGCGCGGCCCAGGGGCCGCTCGCCGCCAATCTGGCAAGTCTCGGCCGCGGCCTGCAGGTGTTCGCGCAAACGCTCGGCGCCGAGTGGAACAACACTGTCGTCGTCGTGCTCTCGGAATTCGGGCGCACATTCCGCGAGAACGGCAACCGCGGCACCGACCACGGGCACGGCACGGTGTACTGGGTGCTCGGCGGCGCGGTCAAGGGCGGGACCGTGGCCGGCGAGCAGCGAACCGTCGAGCGTGCCGGCCTCTTGCAGGATCGGGATTTTCCGGTGCTGAACGACTACCGCGCGGTGCTCGGGGGATTGTTCCGGTCCTTGTGGGGTCTGTCGGCCGCCCAATGCGCGGTGGTGTTTCCGCAAAGCGAAACGCGCGACCTGAAGCTCGTGTAGGGCGAATTCAACGCGGAGGCGTAACATGCAAACGATGAGAGTTGTCTCGATCGCCTTGGCAATGACCCTGTGCGCCGGCGGGTCTGCGCTGGCGCAAGATGGTGTGACCATCCGCGTGTTGAACGACACCCCGGATAACCTCACCGTGACGATCTATGACCGCAATGCACAACCGCCGCAGCCGGTCGTCAGCTCGGCGGTGATCAACGGCAATGCCTCGATCTCCGTATCGATCACGGCCGACGCGGGCGGACGCGGCCGTCTGTCATGGAACGCTATCACGACCGACAGCGACATGCGCCGCTGCGGGCACCGCGTCATGCGCCGGGTCAACGACGGCGACACGATTCACGTGTTCGCGAATCGCCGCTGCCCGCCCCAGTAGAGCAGGCCCGGGCAATCGATCAAGCCGCGGTGTTGAATTCCTCGCTGCGTACGGCCGGGAGCGGCGTCTGAATCGCCCCGGAGTCCGAATGGCTCGATGAGAGCCGCTTCATCAACGGCAGCATCGCGATCGCGATACCGGTGCACAGCAGCCCCGCGAATCCGAGCTTGTTGAACAGGCTGGTATAGATGCTCAATGACTCGATCGGATCGTTGAGCCCTTGGGGAATGTGCGCGAAGTTCGCGACCACGCTGCCGAGGTACTGCGACAGCCCGGACGCGACAAAATAGGCGCCCATCATGAAGCCGCCCATCCGCGCCGGCACGTACCGGGCGATCATGGCGAGTCCCAGGCCGCTGACCAGAAGCTCGCCGAGCGAATAAAGTCCGTATCCCCACACCATGATCCACGAGGATACCTTGCCGTCGACGGCCCAGCGCGCGCCCACCCCATAAATGAAGAAACCCATCGCGACGGCGGCGAAACCCCAGGCGAATTTGGCCGCGATCGAGGCGTCTTTACCCACGCGGCCGAGTGAGTTGTAGATGAATACCAGCACCGGGCTCAGCAGCACGATCCAGATCGAGTTGAGATTCTGATATTGCTCCGGAATCCAGGTGAACAGATGCCAGCCGAAGAGGCTGAAGTCCAGGTTCACGTTGTTCTGCGCGAACAGATTGAGCGATGTGGACATCTGCTGATAGAAGATGAAGAAGAAAATCGTCTGGACGACCAGCACCAGCGCCGCGATGAGGCCGGCCCGCTCGTCGCGATGGCTCACGCGGATCAGATGAACGAAGACTGCGAGTATGACTGCGCCGGCGGTGTACACGCACACCCGGGCCACCGCCTCGCTCTGCAGAATGAGGACGGACAGCACCACCATGCCGAGGCTCCCCGCGAGCACGCCGGCCAGGCGTTTGGGCGCGGGGGGCGCATCGTCCGCCGGAGAGCCGATGTGTGCGAGCGCGCGGCTCATCAGGGCGTAATTGACCAAACCGAGCACCAGCCCGATCGAGCACACCCCGAAGGCCGTGTGCCACCCGGCGGAGTCGCCATAGTGTTCGCCGACGTAATCGCGTATCCACGGCGTCAGAGTCATCGATATCATCGAGCCTATGTTCACCGCCATGTAGTACATGGTGAAGGCGCTGTCGATCTTGCTGTCGTCGCCCTCGTAAATCTTGCGCACCAGATTTCCGGAGTTCGCCTTGAACAGCCCGTTGCCGACGATGATCACGCCCATCGCGACATAGAGAAAGAATTCGCTGTCGCTCGGCAGCCACAGAAGCGCGTAACCGAGCGCCAGCACCACGGCGCCGATTTTCATCGTGCGCCGGGTGCCGATCAGCTTATCCCCGATCCAGCCGCCGATCGCCGGCGTCGCGTAGATCAGCGCCGCCGCGGCGCCCCAGACGAGGTTCGCACGGGTATCGACGAACCCGAGCTTCTTCATCATGTAGGTGACCATCAGCACCTGCATTCCGTAGAAGCCGAACCGCTCCCACATCTCGATGAGAAAGATGGTCGTGAAGGAGCGAGTCTGGGAAACCGATGCGGTCGAGCGAGCCATGGTCCAATCTCCCGTATCCCGGGTTACGACGCCGAAGCCCCGCTGCCGGCTGCGGGGCGGGAGCGGGGCAGCTTAGCAACATCAATAGGCAAGTGCGATTCCATCCGCGCGCATCTCGCTCGCGGCCGCGTAGATCCGTTCCGACCCGCCCGTTCGACGCTCGATGCACTGGTATCTTCCGAATCCCCCATCGGAGGCGCCGATCGGCCAGCCCTTCTCCATGAGCAGGCGGCGCGCCTCCTCCGGCACCCCGGACTCCAGCCGCAAAACGCCCGCCGGCCCGAGCCCGGGCTCATCCTCTCCCATGGTTTGAGGCGAGCCTTGATGATGCCAACGCGGGCTGTCGCCCGCGGCCTGAATATCCAAGCCGTAGTCCACCCGATTCACGATGATTTGCGCCTGCCCCTGGGGCTGCATGTCGGCGCCCATGACGCCGAAGGACATCCAGGGCTCACCCTCCCTCGCGGCAAACCCGGGAATGATGGTCTGAAACGGCCGCTTGCCCGGCCGGTAGAGGTTGGGATGCCCCTCGAGCAGCGAGAAAAGCTGGCCGCGGGATTGGAACATGAATCCCAGCCCATCGGCGACCAACCCCGAGCCGAGGCCTCGATAGTTGGATTGAATCATCGACACCATGAGACCGCTCGAGTCCGCCACCGTCAGATACGTCGTATCGCCGCGGCTCGGTGGCTCCTGCACGTACGGCGGTGCACGGACCCGATCCGGCCGGATGAGCCTCGCGCGCTCGGCGGCGTATGACTTCGAATTCAGCCTCTCGACCGGGATGTCTGAGAAATGCGGATCCGCGTAGAAGCGGGCACGATCCTCGTAGGCCAATCGCTTGGCTTCGGCCTGCGCATGGATCGAATCCGCGGACTGGAAACCCATGCCGCGTAGATCGAAATTCTCGAGGATGTTCAGCATCTGCAGCGTCGCCAGTCCCTGGGTGTTCGCTCCCATCGCGTAGACGTCGATACCGCGGTAAGAGGTGACCAGCGGCTCGACCCATTCGCTCTTGTGCGCGCGCAGGTCTTCGAGCGACAGCCAGCCGCCGATGCGTTTGAAATAAGCGTCGATGATGCGTGCGATGGCGCCTTCGTAAAAAGCGTCGCGGCCGTCCTCGGCGATCACGCGATAGGTGCGCCCCAGATCCGGATTGCGGAAGATATCTCCCTCATTCGGCGCCTGCCCCCCCGGGGCGTAGGTGCGCGCGGCGTTGGCCCACTCCTCCACACCGGAACCGGGGTCACGCAACACGTCCAGATCGCGCTTCCAGTGAAAGCTCACGACCTGCGGAACCGGTACGCCGCGCTCGCACAAATCGATCGCGGGCTCCAGAATCTCCGCCCATTTCAGATGCCCGAAGCGCTGATGCAGCGTCCACCATCCGTCCAGCACACCGGGAGTGGATACGGCGATGGCGCCATAGGGCGCGATCAAGCCGTGCGGAGAGCGGCTGCGAACGGTATCGAGGCTCAGCGACTTCGGAGAACGGCCGGATCCGGCAAGGCCCACGAGCTTCGTGAGCTTCGGATCCCAGATCAAGGCATAGCAATCCCCGCCGAGCCCCGATCCCGTCGGCTCCAGAAAGCCGAGGCAGGCCGCGGCCGCGACGGCAGCGTCGGCGGCACTTCCGCCGCGCTTAAGAATTTCGATGGCAGTCAGCGTTGCGTAAGGATGCGCGGTGCCGGCGGCGCCCGAGCGTCCGTATACGGCGGATCTCGAGGCGAAGCTCGCGCCGGCCGGACGATCGCCGGCGCGTACGTCGTAACGTTCGTAACGCTCCGCTCCTTCGGCCCGATAACCCAAATTCTCCGCGCACGTTATGTTCATTTTACAGTCCTGCATCCGCACATTCGATTGAACAATGCACAGCCGATTGTGAGCAAAAAACCACGGCCTCGAATCGCCGCGCGCGGGGAGTTCCCCTGCTCCCGCGATTGTGTGACGCGGTTAACTTCACTTCGCCCACCCTCGGCATAACTTGGGGCGGAATTCGATCGCTGTTCGAATTTGCCCCCCTGGATATCGACGGTGAAAAGAGATGCAAGTTCATCATCGCTCACTCCTCTTGAGTCTCGCCGCACTCCTCGTCGTATCGGGCTGTGACATCAATTCTCCGTGGGGCAGCAGCAGCACCGGCACAGCGTACGGCGCGGCGAGCGTCACGGGCAATACCGCAGGCGACGGCGGCACGGGCGGCGGAGCCGGCGGTGCGATGAGCCCCAAGGGCGGAGTTGGGGGAGAAGGCGGCACCACCGGCACCGACGACACCATCGTCGCCACTCCCTCGACTTCGACTGTGTCGGTCGCCGTCGGTTCGAGCCAGACGGTCAGCATCACTTTCACCTCGAGCGATGGACGCTCGATCACCGGCTTCGGCGTCTCCGGGAGCCTCGGCACGCTGCCCGCGGGATGGAGCGGCCCGACCACGTTCTCCTGCAAGCTGGTGATGGCGGGCAGCGCGTGCGTGTTGAACTTGAGTTATTCGCCCCAGGCGGCGGACTCCGGCTCGCTGGTCATCAATTACGTCTACGTCGACAACGCGAGCCTATCGAAGGCGCCGGGCGGGGCGGTCACGATCTCCTACCAGGCCATTCCCCAGAACAACGTCGTGGCAACCGCCATGCCGAGCGGCCAGATCAACGCCATCGTCGGTTCAGGCACGCAGTCGGTGAGCGTCAATTTCACCTCCGACACCAGCAACGCCATATTGGATGCGGCAGTCACCAATCTTACCGTCACCTCCGACCTGAGCGCCCTGCCGGCCGGCTGGTCGAGCGCATCGCCGACTTTCTCCTGCGCCATCGTCACGACCGGCAACGGCTGTCAGCTCATGCTGAGCTACCGGCCGGCCGCATCGGGCAGCGGAGTGCTCGCGCTGAGCTATGCCTACGTGGACGACTCGGGCACACCACGCACAGGCAGCCTCAACATCCCCTACGCCACGACTTCCTCGAACAATGTCGTGGCGACCTCATCGCCTGCCGGCCAGATCAACGCGGCCGAGAAGACCGGCAGCGAGGCCATCGCCGTCGATTTCACGACCGACGACGGCCGGGTGGCGAGCGCTCTCATCCTCACGTCGGATCTATCCGCCTTGCCCGCAGGTTGGCACAGCGGCTCGACCGGCTTTTCGTGCGGCAGCGTAAGCACGGGCAACGGCTGCCAGCTCGCGCTGACCTACGCCCCCACGACGCTCGGCAGCGGCACGTTGACGCTGACTTATGCGTACGACGATGACGCCGGAAACCAGCAGACCGGCACCCTGGACGTTCCCTATGCCGCGACCACCAATGACAACGTAGTCGCGACGCCCTCACCCAACGGCCAAATCAATGCCGTGGTCGGTCAGGGCGCACAGCAAGTCGCGGTGGTGTTTACGACGGACGACACGCGCCTCGCCACCGCCCTGCAAGTCACCAGCGATTTGACCATGCTGCCGGCCGGCTGGAGCGGACCGGGTACGTTCGCATGCACCACCGTGAGTACCGGCAGCGCCTGCGAGCTGAACCTCTCGTATACGCCGGTGGCGTACACTCCGCCCGGCACCCTCACGGTGGGCTACAGTTACAAGAACAACGCCGGCCAGACTAAGACGGGGTCGTTCAACATCCCCTACCGAGGCACCACCAACGACACCATCGCCGGAACTCCGAGCCAACCCTCGGTTGCCGCCATCATCGGCTCGCCCACCACACCGATCCCGGTGACGATCACCTTCGTCACCGACGATGGCAACCCGGCAATCGGCATACCGGCCACATCGAGCGCGTTTACCGTAACCTCGGGACTCAACCCGCTGCCGCCGGGTTGGAGCGCGAGCTCGACCACGTTCAGTTGCCTCACGGTGAGCGATGGAACGGCCTGCCGGCTGCCGCTGACTTACGCCCCCACCGCGGTCACGAGCGGCGCACAAACGCTCACGCTCGGCTACAGCTACATCAACAACGCCGGTCAGTCCGGATCCGGCACTGTGACCATTCAATACAGCGCCACCTGAGCGCAAAGGGATCAACGCACTCCGTGAGCCGGCTTGTCCGCCGGCGGCGTCCCGCTGTGCGCCGCAGTCTCCGTGCGCACCGGAATCTCGATGTAGCTGTCGTTGTACCAGCGCACCTTGATCGGCGTCTTGCCATCCTCGACCGACTCTTCGCTCACGTCGTTGCCGGTGCCGTAGTTGATTTCCCGATCGGGCCGCTTGCTCACGCGCAGCACGATGACCAGGCGGCTGCCCGTCTCCAGCCGACGGCTGGTCATCCGCTCGCCGACGAACGCGAGCTTCTGGCGCTCACCCGCCTTCAGCAGATGACGGTGTACGCGGTCGGCTGCATAGCTCAAACGCAGTTCGTCAGCCGGATTGAACAGCCGCACATAATCGCCGCCCGCGGTGAGCGCATAGGCGGCGATGGTGATGTCCATGTCCATCTTGTTCACCGCAAAATCGAGCCGGCCCGACAGTAGTCCGTTGAAGTCGGTAGGCTTCTTGAAGGGCGCGCTCAGGAACGTCACGGAGTTGTGGGTCACGAGACTCCGGGTGATCAGATCCGCCGGCGGCAGCCATGCCGCATCGCTCCGGTCGGTCAGGCTCACCGTTTGATTGACCGTGGCGGGTTTCGGACTCTTGCGCCGGATCAAGCGGCGGCCCACCGCCGCTTCGGCCGCTGCGGCGCTCAGATAGAACTTCAGTGACTCGTTGGCCATGGCCTGGAGAGAACCAACGTGCCGCCATTCGTTCGCACCCATGACCTCGAAATTGATTCGATCGCTGAGTTGCGCGGGAGTCGCACTGCCCTTCAGAGCATGGTCGAGCCACTGATACCGAAGCTCCCGTAAATCGATGAGCGCGGCCGCATCTACGTCGTATCCCCGAACCGAGGCGGACGCGCCATGCTGCATGGCGTCCTCATCGTACGGCCCGATCAGCAACGTCTGATCTGCGTGCGGATCGTAGCGCTGATGCTCCGCCCAATAATAAAGCGCGGCGGGCGCGGCGGGCGCGAAATAGCCGGTCATCGTGAGCACGGGGAAATCGATGCGGGAGAACTGCTTCTGGTACGGGATCATGGTCTGCCAGAAACGGTCGTAGCTCGGGTGATTGAGCCAGCGGATGAAGATCGGATTGGGCTTGCCGTAAATGCTCCCGAGGTCGCGGTAACGACGTCCGCTCCGATACCATTTCTCATCGAGCGCGCGCCAAATCGCGTCGTCCTCGAAGGTCGGATCGAGCGCCTTGTCGGTGTTGGTGACCTCGAGTGACCAGCGATAAGCGGAATTCTGAAAGACGCTGCCGGACATGGGGGCATCGATGCCGGGCGCCGTCGGATCCGACACCGCGATGGCCTTGAGCGGCCGCGGCATGCGGGCCGCCGCCGCCCAGGCGGTGAAGCCGCTATAGCCTTCGCCGTACATTCCCACCCGGCCGTCGCTCCAGGGTTGCTTGGCGATCCAGGTAATCACCGCGCGAGCCACCTCGCCGTCATGCTGATACGGGACGAAAGCGGCTCTCGCCGTCCCGCTGCGCAAATCGGCCCACACACCCACGTAACCATGAGCCGCGCTCTCCTTCGCGGATATCGTGGGCCGATCGATGCCGAGCTCGAGCAGCGCGGGAAGTGCGGCCGACGCGCCCTTCGGCCGAATGACCTTCGCCCGGATATTGCCGCGCCGGGGCACCTCGATGTCGATCTCCTCCTCCGCGTAGCGCCTGGCGTCGTCCGCCGCATCGAGGGGCCCCACCCAGGGAGCCAGCGAGCGGTACGCCTCGAAAAGCGCGTAGGCCGACAACAGAGTCTCGGCTTCCTGCCGATTGACGATGTCCTTCGAGCGCTGCTCGTCGAGCAGGCGCTGGAATTTCTCCCGCGACTCCTGGGGAGTGGCGGCGAGCCACCCCGACAGCATGAACGCATCGTGGTCGTTCAGCCTCGAAAACACCTCTTGATAGGCTTTCGCTGCGGCGTCGGGAAACGCCGACTGGCTCTCCGCCTCGATGGCTTTGGCTCGGGCGTAGATATCGAGCATTCTGCCTCGCCCGACCGGGCGGCCCGAATCCGCGCTGCGGCGCCGCTCTTGCAGGGATTCGCGCGACTCGACCGCGGCGGAATAATCGCCGGCGGCCAGTTGCAGCACCGACAGATTCGCCAGATATCGGTCGGGATCGGATTCCTGATAAACGGGAAGCAGCCGCTCCGCCAAATCACGCATGACCGCCGGCGTCCTCGCATCGCTCGCCGAGAGCGGCGCGTGAAACTCGAAACTCTGAGCGCCGCCCCACCGCGGCCAGCCGATGGCAAGCGCCGCCATGAAGAGCAGCCGGCCGAGATGGCGGCCGAGGCTCATCGGTGTCGCCTTGATTTGACCAGATGCAGGACCGTCGAGAACATCGGGTGCGCCTCGCCGGGCCCGCCGATATGGATCAAGCCGGTGGCTTTGAGCTCGTCGCCGAACACGCCTTTGACGACCTCGAGCACATCGTCGTCGAGGGACCCGAACGTGCCGTCGATCAGCACCCAAGGCGGCGACTGAATCAGCATCCTGGCGAACACCAGGCACAACTGCTCGTCCTGACTCAACACTCGATCCCACCGATGGGTCTCGTCGAGCATGAGCGCCAAGCGCTCGACGCCGAGCCGATAGAGGGCCCGGGTGTAGGCGTTCCCGCTGAAACTTTCCGGCTTCAACGGATAGGCGAGCACCTCGCGCAGGGTGCCGCGCGGCAGATACGGCGTGCCGCGCGGCAGGTAAAAGATCTGCTCTCCTCGCGGGCGAATGATCTCTCCACCGCCCCATGGCCACAGGCCCGCCAGCGCTCGAAACAACTGCGTCTTGCCGGTGCCCGGCGCTCCCAAGATGAGCACGCGCTCCCCGGTCCTCACCACGGCTCTCGACTCTTTGAGCCGGTCCGTGTTGGCGGCGGACACGATCTCGAGATTGTCGATGACGATGACTCCCGGCTCACCCTCCGTATACGTGATCCGACTTTCGAAGCCCTGCGGCTCGTGCAGCGATACGAGCGCGTGGCGGAACACCGCGACGCGAAACAACGTGGCGCGCCAATCGGCGATCGCGCTGAAGTTGTCGATGAACCATCGGAGCGAGGACTGCGCCTGCGTGAAGGCGCCCGCAGCCATCATCAGGCCGCCGAACGATATCTTGCCCATGAAGTACAGCGGCGCGGCGACCAAGATCGGGGCGACGTTCGTGACCCAGCCGAAACCCGCCGTCACCCAGGTGAGATGGGTGTGGCCCCAGATAATGCGGCGTGTCGCGGCGAGCACGTCGCGGAGATTGCGCTCGATGCGGCGCTTTTCGTCGCCTTCGCCTTGCGCGAGCGAGATCGCGTCGACGTGTTCGTTGGCGCGGACCAGCGAGAATCGCAGGTCCGCCTCGCGGCCGTAGCGCTCGGCGTTGCGGTTCACCAGCCCCCGGCCCACCCAATAGCTCATCAGGGAGCCGGCGCTCGCATAGAGCACGGCTGCCCACACCATGAACCCGGGAATGGCGAAATCCCGATCGGCGATACGGAAACTGAATGCGCTCGACAAGCCCCAGAGCACGCCCGCGAACGTACCGAAAAGAATGGATGCCTGAAGCAGGCCGATGCCCAGGTCGGCGGACAGCTCCGTGAGATGGCGCGCATCCTCGTGCATGCGCTGATCCGGATTGACGCCGATGGTTCCGGCATTCGCCAGCCAGAACGCGCGTCTCGGCTGCATCCAGTCATCGACCAGACTCTGGACCAGTCCTTCACGAAGCTTGAGCTCCAGGGTTTCATTGATCCAGCGTTGCGTGACGTTGAGGATGAGCAGGCATCCCGCGATCACGAAGAATACGCCGAGTTCATACAGGAACTCGCGCAGATCGCGACGCGACAGTGCGTCGAAAAAGGGCTTGTTCCAGCGGTTGAGCCGGATTTGACCGTAGGCGGTCGCGCCGACGATGCACACGGCGGCCACGATCAGCACCACGAGCGGCTTGCCGGCGCGTGAGTCAAAGATCGCGCGAGTTAGCGTGCGGACCTGAGGCACGAGGCCGGTCGGGGTCGCGTCGGCCGCGGATTCGGGGCCGGTGCGTTTGGAAGATCGATCAGTCACGGTGCAGGACACACCTCGCCACACATCGATGGGCCAGGATACCAGTCATCAGAAGACGGTGCAGAGAACCTCGGCCGGGGCTGAAGGCACGATCACCGCATCACCGTCGAAGCGCACCGGCGCACCGTCGATTCTCACCTCGCGCAGGGGCGCGGTGAGCGGCGGTTTCAAACTCAGCCGGCAGTCGATTCCCGCAGCGATGTCGAACCGCACCGTGCGTGCATCGACCCGCCGCAAGGAGTAGCTGAGCGCGCCGTACAGCGTCGGCATCGCGCGCACCCGCACGCCGTCCCCCTCGATCCACTCCGGAGCAAGCCCGGCCGCCAGGACCAGCGTGCGATCGGACTCGCGTTCGTAAGCAAATAAGCTTCGAACCGCGAGCACGTATTCGGCCGAGATCCAGGTGTGCGGCAGATCGCCGACGTGCGCGGGCGCCTTGACGTCGCGCCATGCGATCTCCGGCCATTGATTCCATGCCCGCGGGCGCCGGTCCGCCAGAAAAAAGCGCAAAAGTTCGAGCGCCGCGTCCCGGCGTCCGAGCCGGACCAGGGCTCCGATGATGCGGATCTCGTACGGCGTGTAGGCCTGGGATGTCGTGCCGGGCGAGCGCTTCGAGCGCCAATCGGCAAGGTAGCTGTCGAACGTCCGCTCGACGGCGGCTCGATCGAGACCCGCGGGGACATCCAACAAGTAGATCGCATTTGCCGTGGCCGTTGGGTCGAAATCCGCCCACTCGGCGCTCCCGGGGATGAAATCGAGCTTGCGCGCCGCGCGAGTCGCCTCGATCGAGGCGAACAATCCCGCGCCCACGCGCACCGCGAGTTCCTGCCACCGCCGAGCGAGTTCGTCGCGATGCGGCTCGCTCCGAGCCAGGTCGGCCGCATCGCCCAAGCCTCGAAGCGCCCAGAAGTCGTCCCAGTAGGAATGGACCGGTTGCGCGAGATATCCCTCGTGGCTGACCGAAATCGGCAGCAGCCCATCGCTTTCCAGCAGCCTCTCGATGCAGCTCACGGCTTTTTCGACGAAGCGCCACGTCTCGCTCAGAAATTGGCGGTCGCCGGTAAAGCGATAGTAATCGGCGATCAGCGCGAGAAGCTGCCCATGGCTGTCGTGCTCCACCAGCCAATCGGGGCCGTCCCGATCCACGCAGCAGGGCACGAAGCCGTCATCGCGCTGGTACGGCGCGTACCAGCGGATGAACTCGAGCACCTCCTGCCTGTGGCCCGTTCGAAGCAGCGCAGCGCTCATCATCGCGCCGTCGCGAATCCAGGAGCGTGTGTAGCGCCGCGGTCCAGGCTGCAGCGCGGGTCCCGATCGGGTAACCAGAATATGCGAGGTCGCCGTCAACGCCGCCTCGACCGCTTCGCTCGCCCAGCCGTTGCCCGACCACATATCCGTGCGTATCTGCGCCTTCCAATCGAATGGCGGCGCGCCGACCGGGCGGGGCTTGCCGTGAGGGCCCGCGCTCAAGCTCCGCTCACGGGAGCCGCCCGGCTCGAGTGTGAGATCGAATTCGAAGGCTCCGGTCGCGAACCCGAACCCATCGTGCACCTCGCCGGAGGCGGCCAATGCGCCGGAGCTCAGGCGCGACGCGACGAAGCCCTCGTCGAAGGACAGAGCCCCGAATCGCGCGCCCGCATCGGCGTTCAGCTCGAGCGCTGCATTCACCCGCAGCGACCCCCCAACCCATGCCAGGTCGTGAATTCGGCTGACCCCGCCCACATTGCGGAAACTCTGCCACGGCGGCGTGACCTGGAACGGACGCACCACGACGATCAGCGCGGCATCCAGCGGTCGATCACCGAGGTTGTCGAGGCGATAGCCGACGCGCACCTCGCCGTCCTCGGCGGCCTGCGCTCTCACCGTCATACGCCATTGCCCGCTCTCCCAGACGATCGACGGCACCGGCACCCAGCCCTCATCGAGCGCAGGGCGCGAGACCACGTCGGCCCACGTGAAGAGCCTTTGTCCGATCCTCAGCATGGGCTCGAGCGAGAACGAGCCCTCGGCCACCTCCACCATGCCGTCGCTGTTCATCAGCGCGCACTCGGTTCCGTTCGAGCGGCCGATCGGCGTCCATTCGCTCTGCTCGCGATGCAGCCAGCGTGGATGCCAGCCGCGCTCCTCGCCGTTTGCGACGGCGTACCAGAACGCTTCGATCGAGCGCGAGAACTCGAAGGGCTGAAGCCGCAGAATCGCGCCGTCGCAAGGACCCGACAGGTCGAGCCGCAGGAAGCGCGCCTCGAGGCCCGGCAAGTACACGTAGCTGCGTGCACCTCCGGCGCGCGCAGCGGCGTGCACGACTTTCCATCGCTTGCCCGTGTTCGAGGCGCGGACCTTGAAGCCTGCGGGCGGCGCAGCGCCGATCCAGTCGATGATCAGGCCGCCGATGCTGTGCCGCTGCCAGGAATCGACCTCGATCCATGGCCGCCGATCGCCGGCTAGCGGCCTCCAGCCCGCCCCGCTCAGGGCGCCATCGGCGCCGAATCGCGGTTGCGCGCTCGAGGCGCGCGCCGTCGGCGCGCGGGTCGGCGTCAAATTCTCGATTTCGAGGTCTGAAATCCATAGCGAGCCTTGCCCGCCCTCGCCGGCCACGATGGCGATCTCGATGAACCCGAGCTCTGTGAGCGTGCTGCCGCTATCCGGACCCCAAGCGAACTCGATCTCGCGGCTCTCGATCGTCCAGCGTCTCCAGCGGCGAGGCGGACGTTGACTCTTGGCGACGTATCGCCACACGTTGCGCCCGGTCGGGTCCACGAGCTTTATTTCCAGATCATTGAGCGGGCCATGCCCGCGCAATCGCAAGTGCAGGGCGTACTCGCTCGGCATGTGGCGCGCCCAGGCGCGCCTCGCGACCGCGAAACCCTTGCCGCCCTTGAAATCGAAATTCATGCGGAGCGCGCAAGTCCCTCCGGCGGGCGCCACGGACAGTTCGAGCGTCGCGTTGCCGGAAACCGTCGGCTGCCATGCCGACAGCGACACCACGTCGCACGGCACCGTCTCCGACATCAGGCGGCGGCGCCCATTTCCACGAGCCTGACCCGATCGTCGGCCGCGGCGGACTCGAACTCCTCGCAGATCACGGTCAGATCATCCTTGTGTTGCGCAAGCACCGCGCTGATCAGACATGCGCGATTGCGGCCACGGCGCTTCGCCTCGTAAAGCGCCTTGTCTGTGAGGCTTATCGCGCTCTCCAGGGAAATTTCGGTGTCCGCGCCGGCCATCGGGAAGCATGCATATCCGATCGAGATGGTGCATCGGATGGCCTGGCCGTTCCAGAGCACCGGGTCGCGCCGCACCGCTTGCAATAGCCTCTCGACCGTGCGGTCCGCCTGTTCCGGGGTGATCGGATCGAGCACCGCCAGGAACTCTTCCCCGCCCCAGCGCACGAGCTTATCGGTTTCGCGCAAGGCTGCCGACAAGCGATGACTCACGGTGGCGAGTACGGCGTCTCCCGCCGGATGTCCCAGCGTATCGTTGATTCGCTTGAAATGATCCAGATCCGCGAGCAGCACGCATCCTCCGATCGGCAGGGCACCGTCGACGCTCAGCACGTGCTCGTTAAAGTATCGGCGATTGCGAAGCCCCGTCAATGGGTCACGTTCGCTGTTGAAGCGCAGACGGTCGTTCGCCCGGCGCACGCGGGCGAAGGCCCAGACGAGCGCCGCGCAGATGCACGTCACGAACACGGCTGCAGCGAGGATCAGCTGCTGTTGCAGCCGCTGGCCGCGCATATCCGAGGCCTTGAGCGCGTTATCGCGCCGCAAGAGTTCCAACTCGCGCGCCTTGCGCTCATCGTCGAATTTGGCCGACAGCTCGAGAAAGGCGCGCTGGCGCGTGCCGGTCATGATCTTCTCGCTCACCGCATCGTATTGATGATAGGCCTGGATGGCCATCATCAGGTAGCCCGCGTGCTCGAGCGCATCGGCGTATTCGCGCAGATACTCCTTGGCGTCCAGGAGATTGTCTCCCTGGACCGCATTGTTGATCGAGACTTCCGCGAGCTTCTCCCCCTCCTTGATGTTTCCGAGACCGATATAGGCCAATCCCTCGTTGAACAGCACGATGCTCTCGTCGCCGCTTCCACGCAGTCCGGATACCAAGGGCAGTGCCTGTTTGGAGTACTTGAGGGACTCGGCGTAATCGCGAGACTTGAGATAGGAGTCGCCGAGATTGAGATATGCGTGCGCGAGCCACTTGGTACTGTCCGAGTGCTGTGCATGGGTGAGCGCCGCGACGCTGGCTTGCCGCTCCGCCGCGCGGTCGCCCTGCCGATCCGCGATGTCCGACGCGCGTATTTCCACCTCCGTGAGCGCCGCTTCATCGCCGATCGCCGCCGCCGATCGCCGGGCGGCCGCCAACTGCTCGGACGCGCGCCCGTAGTTGCCGGTGTCGGTATAAATGTGCGTCAGCCAGAGCATCGCATGGATGCTGCGCTCGTCGTCGTGCATGTCGCGGGCTACATCCAAGGCCTCTTCGAGAAACGGCAGCGCCGCCTCCGCCTGCCCCAGGGTGCTCAGCGTATTGCCGCGAAGAATCGACACGCGATACCGCTCCGCGTCGGAGTCGATGGCGGTCATGTCGATCTGGTTGAGCTCTTCGCGAGCCGCCGCGTATTCGGCATTTTCGTAGTGGGAATACGCGCGCACGAAATGCTCGGCCAACGCGGCCGACTGATCTCCGTCCTCCGCAAGCGTCTTCAGGCGCGCAATCGTCGCGTCGACATCGGCGTCGCGCCGGGTGTCCACATAGACCATCGCCCGCACCTCGAGGAATTGAACCTCTGAGGCTCGCCCCTTCGCCAGCGACGGCGAGTCGATGATTTTCAGCGCTCGTTGGGGATCGGACCAATCGAGCATCTCGATGCGATCGGAAAAAGACTGGTCGGCCGCCGTGGCGGTGACCGCGGCAGCCCATCCCAAAAGCCCGACCAATGCCCATTTTCTGCTTAGGCGCATACCTGCAAACACCAGCACTGCATTGCAGCATCCTCGTAACGCCATTCTGATCATCGTGGCGCCTCGAATGGCGTGACGGAGGTCAATCCATGAGCTTTTCGCTGCACCATCGCGGCAATTATTGCCCGAGGATGTGATTCGAGTCCCCATTGCCTGCCGCAGGGCCGTACGCCGCATCCGCGGCCAGCGCGGCATGCAGCCGGTCGCGAACGTGGCGGGTGTGGATGGGTAGAACGATCACATCGCCCGCGTGGGCTGCGCCCAGGAGGCTCCGTGCCGCGATCTCTTCGTCGGAGTGCCGGTCGATGCGGCCGGCGGGAATACCCGCTGCCAGCAGGGTCCTCTCGAGGAGGGCCGGAACCTCGCCGGGGGGGCGGCCGCGCAGCATGAGAGTCAGTTCCTTGATCGCGATGCGATCGGGTGTGAAGCGGGCGGCCGTCAGCGCCAGTTCGGCGATTGCGCCGTCGCCGCGGTTGCCTGCCTGCCCGAGCAGCAACAACATGCGCCGCGGATGCAGCGAGCGAGCCGCGGCGAGTAGTTGCCCCAGGCCGTCCGGATTGTGAGCGTAGTCGATCAGCACCGTGGCACCGCGGTAGTCCCAGCGTTCGAGCCGGCCCGGATTGTCCTCCGGGCGAGCCCCAAACCGCCCGACCGTGCGCCGAATCTCGGCTACGGATAGCTGCATGACGGCGGCCGTCAGCGCGCCGGCCGCGAGGTTCGCGATGTTGTAGCGAGCGGCTCCGCCCCAGGCGAGCGGCAGCACCGACAGATCTCCGAGCGCGTAATCCTCGCCGCGGTGGTGAAGCACGAGCTGACGCCCGCGGACCCCGCAGGTGCTGCCGCCGCGTTTTCGCAATTCCTCCAGTTCACGCTGGCCGTGGTCCATCGCAAACAAGGCACGGCGGGCGAGCTTCGCGTGCGGCAGCCGTTGCACGGCCGCCATCAGGGTCGAATCATCGGCGTTGAGCACCAGCGTACCGCTCTCGCGCACCGCGCGCGCCACCACCAGCTTCGTTTCGGCCAGATCATCCGCGTTCTCGATGCCATACTCGCCGAAGTGGTCCGCGCCCACGTTCGTGACGACCGCCGCATCCGCCCGGGCGACCGCCAAACCTCGGCGCAAAATCCCTCCGCGCGCGGTTTCCAATACCGCCAGCGTGACATCGGGGTGCCGCAGCACCGCGCGCGCGCCGGCAGGCCCGGAATAGTCGCCGAGCGCCACCGGCCGGCCGGCGACAAACACCCCCTCGGTGCAACTGTATCCCGGCACGGCCCCGCATGCCGCGGCGATCGCGGCGAGCAATCGGACGGTGGTCGTCTTGCCGTTGCTGCCGGTCACCAGCACGGTCGGAATGTCGTAGAGGGCGCTCCAGGGTATCGCGTCGAGCGGCGCCAATGCAGCGCGCGGCCAGCATCGGCTGCCCCGTCCGGCGCCGATGGAGATCTCGTCGTCATCCTCGAACAACGGCAGCGCGTGCCGAGCGGCGGCCGCGCGCAGTGCGGCCAGGGCCTCGTTGCGCTCCGCCGCGGCACGCGCCTTAAGCACCGCCGCGGGCTCGGCGCCGAAGTCGTGCGCGCGATCGAACCCCGTAACTCCAGCCTCGGCCGCGGCCGTCTCCCAAGCCCATTCGGAGAGCTCCGTGGCGGTCAATTGCGCATCCGGCGGCGCGCGAAAAACCAGGAATGTCTGCTCGCCCACCCGATCGATCACCGGCTGGGGATCGGGCCACTCGAGCGCGCTCGACAGCCGCCGAACGTTCTCGGCCCAGCGTTCGAGCGCTGCCGCCTCGCCGGCGGCAACTCCGATCGGCGTGAGCGTCACGGCCGGTCCGTCGAAGTAGCGACTCGGCCCGGTAAGGCGCCGCGAGTCGACGAAGTTAAAATGCGGCTCGTGTGCGGCCATGGACTAGTCAGCCGCTTCCCCGACGAAGCGCAGGCCGCGTTCGTCGCGCACGAAACCTTGCGCCTCGAGCCACGTATCACCCGGGCCCGGCGCCGGTGACGGGTCCTCGCCGATCGAGAGCGCCGGTCGGATCGTCTGGCGAGGCCGCGGCTGAGACGCCGACGGCTGCGGACCCGGTGCCTCCCGGGCGGCCTCGGGCTTGAATTTGATGATCTGCTTCCAGGACCGCGTCAGCGCATCCGCGAATACCAGAAGCAAATCGCCTGGCCGCCCCATGGAGAGCGCCGCGGCGACGGCCTGTTGCTCGTCGGGAATCAACTCGATGGCCCCGTCCGGAACCCCGCGTTCTCGCAAGGCTTCGGCGATCATCATCGGCACCTCGGCATCGGCGCGACCCCGCAGGCTGTCGTCGCGCCGGCAAATGTAGTGATCGAATCGCCCGGCAACCTGGTGCGCGATGGCGCGAATATCCTCGTCGCGACGATCCCCCGGTCCCGCCACCACCACGATCCGGCGCCCGCGCACGTCGAGGCGGCCCGCGAGATCCGCCATGGCGCCCACCGCATGGGCATTGTGCGCATAGTCGAAAATCACCTTGAAGGGATGCTCGTCGTAGACGTTCATCCGTCCGGGCGCCTGGAAGAACGTGCTGTCGAAGGTGCGCAGCGCCTGGCGGATCGCGTCCAACTTGATGTCGAGCGAGAACGCGAGCGCGGCGGCGAACATGGCGTTCTGCACGTTGTGCATGGCGCGTCCTTCGAGCGTCGCCGGAATCAAGTGCGTCCACATCAGCGGGATATGGCGGCCCTTGTCGTACAAGGTGATCATCTGCCCGTTGACGCCCGCCTCGAGGCCGCAGGCACGGCCGCCGGCACGAATGTGCTCGCGCACCACGGCGTGATTGGGGTTGAGTGTGACGTAGCAGAGGTGCTTCGCATCGGTGTGGGCCGACATGCGGATCGTATGCTCGTCGTCGGCGTTCAACACCGCGCACTCCCGCGCCACCTCGACCACGATGCGTTTGACCTCGGAGAGCTGCTCCAGGGTGTCGACGCCTTTCATCCCCAGGTGGTCGGACTGCACGTTGAGCACGGCCGCGACATCCGCGAAGGGCACACCCATGCCGGCACGCACGAGGCCCCCTCGGGCGATTTCGAGCACGGCGAGGTCGATGCCCGGGTCGGCGAGCACCATGCGCGTGGCCACCGGACCGGTCATATCGCCCTCGACGGTTCGCTGGCCGTCGATATAGACGCCGTCCGTCGTCGTCAATCCCGGAGTGAAGCCCGCCATTTTGGCGATGTGGGCCAGCATGCGCGCGGTGGTGGTTTTGCCGTTGGTGCCGGTGATGCAGGCGATCGGCACGCTCGACGGCGCCCCCGGCGGAAACAGCATGTCGATCACCGGGCCGGCGGCATCGCGCGGCGTGCCCTCGCTCGGCGCCACGTGCATGCGAAAGCCAGGCGCCGCGTTCACCTCGCAAATTCCGCCGCCGACCGTCCTATAGCTCTCCGTGATATCGGGGCAAAGAAAATCGACGCCGCCCACATCGAGCCCGATGGCGGTGACCGCGCGCACCGCCATGTCGCGATTGTCGGGATGAATGATGTCGGTCACGTCGGTGGCCGTGCCCCCCGTCGACAAGTTGGCTGTACTTCGCAGCGGCACCAGCTGATCTGCGGGGATTGGGGAGTCCGCCGTCAGGCCCTGGCGCGCCAGCATCATCTCGGCCTGCGCGTCGAGCTCCAGGCGCGTCATGACCTTCTCGTGGCCGACGCCGCGGCGCGGGTCTTGATTGACCATGTCGATGAGTTCGCGAACGGTGTGCACACCGTCGCCGACCACTCGTCCCGGCGTGCGGCGAGTCGCGGCGACGAGTTCACCGTTGACGACCAGGAGCCGGTGGTCCTCGCCTTGGAGATATGTCTCCACGATGACGGAATTCGAGTGCTCGGCGGCGGCCTCGAAGCCTGCGCGCACCTCCTCCGCGTTCTTGAGCCCGATCGAGATGCCGCGCCCATGATTGCCGTCGTAGGGTTTGGTGACCACCGGATAGCCCAGGCGTTCGGCGGCGCGCACCGCCCGGTCGGCGGAGCGCACCAATTCCTGCCGCGGCACCGGCAAACCGCAGTTGGCCAGGATTTTATTGGTCTCCTCTTTGTCCTGGGCGAGTTCGACGGCGATATGACTGGTGCGGCTCGTGACGGTCGCCTGAATGCGCTGCTGGTACTTGCCGTGGCCCAGCTGAATGAGGCTCTGCTCGTTCAGGCGCAGCCAGGGAATGTTGCGCTCCTCCGCCGCCTTCACGAGCGATGCCGTCGAGGGACCCAGCGCGCGGCGCTGCGCATAGCGAATATATTCGTCGCGTTTTTCGCGCCAGTTCCAATCGGCGGGAACCGCGCCGCGGGGCCGAATCGCTTCCGGCAGCAGGGAACAAAGCAGCTCGATGCCGAGATCGCCCGCCGCGATGCCTTCGTCGCGTTGCGCATATTCGTACACGACCGTATAGACGCCCGGGACCGCGGTGCTGCGCGTCTTGCCAAAAGACACATCCTCGCCCGCGATGTTCTGCAGCTCGATCGCCACGTGCTCGAGCACGTGGCCGAGCCAGGTGCCCTCGCCCTCCCGCAGGCGCCGCAGGAGCCCGCCGGGCTCCCGATACGAGCATCCGTGCTCCGAGAGCGTCGGCAATGCCTCCGTCAAGGCGTCGACGAACTCGGGTCCCAGCCGGCCGCTCGGCCATTCCTCCAGCGACCCGAGATCGAGCAGCAGCTTGATGACCGGGAAGTGCGCGTACATCGATGGCCCCACGTAGACGTTGCGTTCGAGGATGCGCATCGATATCCCTTCCCTAGCTACCGTTTGAGTTGCACCAGTGTACCGGCGTCCGCCTGGCGAGAATGCAAATTGAAGGTGGCGCCCTGCGTGAGGATATGCATTTTTACGCCCAAAAGGCACACCGGCCGCCCTTCCTGAACGTTGTCCATGGACGAGAACTGCACCTCGGCCGCGTCCACCACGGTGATGGCGCCGGAGCCCTCCACGTGCACGGTATTGTCGGGCTGGATGAAGGCCGCGGTGTCCTCGTCGAGACCGATGCCGACGGCAAACGGGTTATAGGCGAGGGCCGTGAGCAACCGGCCGAGCCGGTCCCGCTGGCGGAAGTGCTGATCGATGATGAATCGATTGGTGATTCCCAAGCCGGGCGCGAGCCGTACCGAGCCCGCCACCGGGGTGCTTCCCTCGTCACCGAAGGCGATCATGTGCTCGCACAGGAAGGCGGCGCCGGCGCTGGTGCCTGCCACCGGCACGCCCGCCGCGTTCAGCTGCCGCACCGCCTTGGCGACGGGCGTGCCGCCGATCAAGGTGGATAGCCTGAGCTGATTGCCTCCCGTGAAGAAGACTCCCGTCGCTCGATTCAGGCGCTCGAGGCGGCCTGTTTCCTCGGCGTCGCGGCGCGTATCGAAGTCCAGACAAACCACGCTGCGGGCGCCCATGTCCCCGAAAATTCGCTCGTAACGCGGGCCCGTCTCACGCACCAGGCTGGCGGTCGGGATGACGGCGATATCCGCCGCGGTTCCGCCCGCCAAGTCGACGAAGCGGCGCAGGATTTGCGGCGAATTCTCCTTATCCTCCGCCCCTCCGATCGGAATGATCCAGCCTCGCCGGCCGCCCTCTGCCACTCTACTTGCACACATTCCTTCTCTGCCCCTGACTCTTGCAGCCGCGATCATGCCACGCGGCATGCGAGCTTGGCTGAGATGATTACCGGTCCCGGGCGCCCGCGGAGCGCGGCACGTTCCTACTGGAGGCGCCGCATAAGCCTTATAATGGAGGCAGGGATTCGCCGCAGATGAACAACACGGAGGCTATCGTGAAGCTTCTTGCGCTGACCATTCTGTTGATCTCGGGGGCCGGCACGGCATTCGCGGACGAGCCGGTGGGCTTCGACCGAGGGATGAAGCTGCTCACCAAGTACAATTGCCGGACCTGCCACTCGGTCGACCGATCCATGGCCGGCCCGTCGCTGCAGGATATCGCGACAAAATACGCGAGCGATCCGCACGCCCGCGGTGTGCTCAGCGAAAGCATCTTGAATGGCAGTTTCGGTGTGTGGGGCGGCCCCGCTCCCATGCCCCCGACCAAGATCCCCCCCGCCGACCTGCGGCCGCTGGTCGAGTGGATCTTGTCGCTCAATCAGTACCGGTGATTCGACCGATTCTATAATTATCCGAAGAATATCCGTTATAGTATTGAATTATAAATATTTTATTGACATCCATCTCCGCGTCCTCCACCCAGGCCTTGAGAAACGGCAGGTAGCTCGCGCCGATATACACTCGGGTAATGCCGGGCTAATGGACTTTCCGTCGTGACGATGCTGCAAGAGCTCGAAGTACTCATTCTGATGCTGTTCGTGATCGCCGCGACGGCTGTCGCGGCCAATCGCCTCAAGATCCCGCCGGCGATCCTTCTGGTCATTACCGGTGTGATACTGACCGTCTTCCCGGGGCTGCCCGCCGTCGAACTATCGCCCGACCTCATTCTGCTGCTGGTCCTGCCTCCCATCATTTACTCCTCGGCAGTTGCCATGAGTTGGTGCGATTTCCGCTTCAATTTACGGCCGATATCGCTGCTGGCGGTCGGCTGCGTCGTGTTCACCACGACGGCGGTGGCCGCCGCCACCCACTGGATGCTGGGGCTCTCTTGGCAGGTCGGTTTCCTGCTCGGCGCCATCGTGTCGCCGCCCGACGCGGTCGCACCGCTCGCGATCGCGCGGCGCCTGGAAGTCCCTCAACGACTGATCCTCATTCTCGAAGGCGAGGGCCTCGCCAATGATGCGACCGCGCTCGTGCTGTATCGATTCGCCGTAGCCGCGGTGAGCCTCGGCGCGTTTTCCTTTTCGCGCGCGGCGGGCACGTTTGCGTGCATCGTGGTCGGTGAAGTTGTATGGGGGCTGGGCGTCGGCTGGGTGATGCTGCGCCTGCGGCGCTGGGTGCGCGATCCCCGAATCGAAATCATGCTATCCGTCCTGACACCCTTCGTCGCCTATTGGCCGCCGCAATACATGGGCGGCTCGGGCGTGCTGGCGACCGTCTGCACGGGGCTTTACATCAGTTGGAACGGGTTGCGGCTGATAAGCGCCGCGACGCGGTTGCAGGGAATTTTCTTCTGGGATTTTTTGATCTACCTCATCGAAGGATTGATATTTCTGCTGACCGGCCTGCAGGCCCGCACGCTGATCGAGCGCATTCCCGGGTACTCCTGGAAGCAGCTCGCGCTCGCCGCTGCGGTGACCAGCCTCGTCGTCATCGCCACCCGCTTCATCTGGATGTATCCGGCGACCTACATCCCGCGCTGGATACCCTCGGTCAGACGCAAGGATCCATCGCCTCCGTGGCAATGGCCGTTCGCCCTCGCCTTTACCGGAGTGCGGGGCCTCGTGTCGCTCGCGGCCGCGCTCGCCATCCCGTTGACGATCGACAACGGGCAGCCTTTTCCCCACCGGGATCTCATCCTGTTCCTGACCTTCATCGTCATCCTGGTGACCTTGATCGGCCAGGGCCTCGCCTTGCCGGCTGTCATTCGGGCCCTTGGCCTCGCCAATCAGGGCCGCCGCGAGCGGCATCGGGACCGCGGCGAGGAATTCCAGGCGAGGCAGACGGCGATCGAAGCCACTCTCCGACGCTTGGATCAGATTGCGGCCGAACGGCGCATTCCGGAAGATGTGGTCAAAGGGCTCAAGGCGCACCTCAGGGGCCGGCTGCGCCAGATCATCGACCGCAGCGACGGCGACGCCGCCCACCGCGAACGCAGCCAGCTCGTCGACGAGATGGAGCTCTTGCTGCTCGCCGCGGAGCGCGATACCGTCAATGACCTCTACCAGGACGGAAAGCTCAAGGCGGAAGCCCGGCGGCACATCGAGCAAGAGCTCGACCTGCGCGAAGCGCGGATCTACAGTCTGCTCGCGGAGGATTGACCGGTGAGAATCCTGGTCGTGGAGGATGACGACAAGATCGCTTCGTTTCTCGCCAAAGGGCTGAAGCAAAGCGGTTTCTCGGTCGATATGGCATCGGACGGCGCGGATGCGCTGTCGCTCTGCCGATCCGTCAATTACGACTCCATCGTTCTCGACATCATGCTGCCGGAACTCGACGGCTTGTCGGTGCTGCGCACGATCCGGCAGGAAAAGAAGCTGGTTCCGGTGTTGCTGCTGAGCGCCAAGGCGACCGTGGACAATCGGGTGACCGGCCTGCAGGCGGGCGCCGACGATTATCTCACCAAGCCGTTCGCCTTCTCCGAACTGCTCGCCCGCCTGCAGGCCCTCATTCGGCGGGCGACGCACGTGGCGGAGCCCACCACGCTCGCCTTCGGCGACCTGTCGATGAATCTTCTCACCCGCGAGGTGTTCAGGGCCGGACAAAAGATCGACCTGCAAAGCCGGGAATTCGCGCTGCTCGAACTGCTCATGCGGCATCCGGGACGGCCGATCACCAAGACGATGATTCTGGAGCACATCTGGGATTACAGCTTCGATCCGCAAACCAACGTCGTCGACGTGCTGGTGCATCGGCTGCGCTCGAAGCTCGAAAAAGGCTTTCCGTCCAAGATCGTTCATACCATCCGCGGCGTGGGGTATGCCCTCAAGCCGCCCTGATGCCGAATGGCGCCGCAATGGCGCCTGGCATGGCGTGACGCTGCGCTTGAGCCTGTGGTATGCGCTGCTGTTCACCGCAAGCGCGGGAATCCTCTTCGCCCTCTCGTATTTTTTGCTCGGCGCGGCTCTCCAGCGCAAGGACCACGAGGTGATCGAGACTCGGCTCAGGGCCTGCGCCGCAATTTACGAGAGCGGCGGCGTCGCGGCGCTTCAGGTATTCGTCGAGCGCAGCCGCGAGACCGAGAGAGCCAACGCTTTTTTTGTCAGAGTGTCGAACCCGTCGGGCAACGCGTTGCTCCTCGATGTGCCGCCCGATTGGGTCCAGTTCGATCCGGCCGCGCTGCGGCCCGGGGGAAATCCGGCGCATCTCGTGTGGCTCGAAATTCCCAAGGACCAGGAGAGCGACGTCACGGTGGCGTCGACGCGCTTGGCCGACGGCTCGACTCTGGAGGTCGGCCGAAAGACCAATAACCGCGAAACCATCCTGCAGCCCTTCCGCGTGAACTTCCTCGCGGTGATGACGCCGGCGCTGTTGCTCGGCGTGATCGGCGGCGCGTTGTTCGCGCATCGCGCCACCAAGCCCGTACGCCAGGTTGTCGCCACAGCCCGCTCCATCATCGACACGGGCGACCTATCCGCGCGCGTCGATGCAGCCCCCGGGGAAGGCGGCCTCGAGGAATTGGCGCGCCAATTCAATCGCGTGCTGGACAGAAACCAGGCGCTGATTCAAGGAATGAGGGAGGCGCTGGACAACGTGGCTCACGATCTACGCACACCGCTTGCGCGCCTTCGCAGCATCGCGGAGGCGGCGGTCCAAACGACGTCGGACCCGGCCGCGGAGGAAGCGCTCGCCGACTGCGTCGAAGAAGCCGACCAGGTGCTCACCATGTTGACCGCCCTGATGGATATCACGGAGGCGGAGACCGGCGTCATGCATCTCAATTTGGAGCCCGTGTCCATCTCGGAATTGCTCGGCGATGTCATCGACATCTACCAGCTCGTGGCGGAGGAAAAGCGCATTGGCGTCGCCGCGCAACTCGAGTCTCCGTGCACCGCCTCGGTGGATCGGGTCCGCATGCGCCAGGTGTTCGCCAATCTTCTGGACAATGCCTTGAAATACACGCCGGAGGGCGGCAAAGTCAGCATATCCTGCCGCGCCGACACCGGACGGGTGATCGTGACATTCAGCGACACGGGCATGGGGATATCGTCCGAGGAACAAGCGCGCATCTGGGGACGGCTGTATCGCGGCGACAAGAGCCGCTCGCAGCGCGGACTCGGACTCGGACTGAGTCTGGTGAAGGCGATCGTCGAGGCGCACCGAGGCGAAGTATCAGTCGAGAGCGAAATCGGTCGGGGCTCGACCTTCACGGCCTCGCTGCCCGCGAGTTGAAGCCGTCAGCTGAGGTCGGCTGCGCTCAGCTG
>Ga0187887_10000337_pt1 | contig 47352 bp, 39 predicted proteins | sample June2016WEW_7_10_FD_132977 | JGI IMG/M metagenome (GOLD analysis project Ga0187887, IMG submission 132977) | Peatland microbial communities from SPRUCE experiment site at the Marcell Experimental Forest, Minnesota, USA - June2016WEW_7_10 | ecosystem: Environmental > Terrestrial > Soil >... | reverse complement strand
GGCGCCGGATGTCGCGGAAGGTGGTGGTGGCGGCGTCGCAGTTCAATCCAAATAGCAGGAAATCGCCAATCGCGGCGTCGTTCAAATCTTCGGAAACGTCGGGATGCTGGCGCAGGCAATCGAGCGTGTTACCGAATAGAAAGCGTTCTCCCAAGTCGGCGTAGTAAAAAGGTTTTACTCCGAAATGATCGCGCGCGCAGAACAGCAATTTTTTGCGCGCGTCCCAGATTGCGAACGCAAAGTCCCCGCGCAAATATTGCACGCAGTCCGCGCCCCACATAGCGTAGGCGCGCAGAATCAGGTCGGAGTCGGATGTGGCGCGGCCTTGGGCGCCGCGGCCATGCTGCTCGAGCTTCTTTTCTAATTCCTCGCGGCAATCAATGCGTGCATCGGCGGTGATCCACAGCTGGCCGTCCAGGCTGGCCGGCTGCCGCTCGATTTGCGATTCGCGCGTGGTGCACAGTTTGGTGTGGCCCAGTCCAATCGCGCCGTGCGACCAGGCGTCGCGCCCGTCCGGTCCACGCTGCGAAAGAAAATGAACGAGCGCCAGCAACAGGCCGCGGTCTACCGGCGCGCCACTGCGATCGTAGATGCCGACGATGCCGCTCACTCGGTTCGCGCCTCCAAGGGCGAGATGGGACCGTCGAATGGGACGAAGTGGAGATGTTCCGCGCTGGTATCGTTCAGTACAACGGAATCCACTTCCACCCACGCGTGAGCTTCGAAGCGCTCGAATTCCTTACGTGCCCCGATGCGCAGCTCCGCTGCAATCCCGCGCCGCCGCAGCAACCACCACAGCACCAGCGATTGCTCCAGACAATTCGTGCCGAAGAAAACATTCCTCGCTGCCGCCGCTGCCATTCGCGCGATTACTTTGGCAGGCTCACTTTGCGATGCGGCCCGCGGCCGCGACGCGGTATTCGCCGCCGGTGTCAGCCGGCTCAACAGATTCTTCCAACGGCGAAAGCCCGTGATTCGCAGACCGAGCCAGGTGGCCGCAAGGCCCGTCGCCGCTTCTAGCGCGATGCCGCGCTCATAACCACGAAGCCGCCAGAATTTTTGCCAAAGTTCCATCATGATTGTCTCATCGGCATGAAACCAGCCGGTGCCCACCTAGCGCGCAGTGTCATTTTCAACCCGTGCGCCGGGAGAAAGTCGCGCTCGTCACGCACTGGCCGCCGCGCCGCGGACCTCGATGAGTCCTTCGCTGCGCATCGTTTCCAGCAGGGCTAGCAGGTCATCTCCGCAGCGAGTTTCATCCACATCATATTCGTCGAGCAAGGCGTTGCGCAGCTCGGTGACGCTCTTCGGCTGTTTCAGCAAATCCCAAACGCGCGCGCCCACCGGATTCATGCCGTAGTACACGCTGTTCTTCAGATTCAAGATCGCCGATTCCTCACCGAGAGGACACGAGACTTGTTCCGGTGCAGCTACAACAATCGTATGTAAGGAGAGAGGTGCGTCCATAACGGCCGCTCCCGTGGTATTGGGCTGGGGCAATTCTTCCGCCAGGCAGTTCGCTGGCGAAACGCCGATTCGGCATACACGCCCGACGATACCGAATCGATCTGATCCATTCTACTGGCACTGGCGCCGAACGGCAATGACGGAACTGGATTCAGCCTGGCGATTTCGGTTATAACGACCGTAGTGCCTTCGCCTGCCATTTGCGTTGAAGCGCTTGAAAAATATTTTCCACCGGCGCGTTCTGGCTGGCGGGCGCTGCTGCATCCCGTCGCCCGTCCTACGGAGCGCGCCCTCGCCGGCATTTCCTTTTCGGTACAACGCGGTGAGGCTGTTGCAATCGTGGGGCCGAATGGCGCGGGTAAGTCCACGCTGCTGCGCATTCTCGCCACACTGATTATTCCCAGTAGTGGCCGTGCGGCGATCGCCGACTGTGACGTCGAACGCCAACCCTCCCGCGCGCGACGCCAGTTCGGCTACCACACCGGCGGCGACGAAGGCTTTTACATTCGTCTGAGCGCCCGGGAAAATTTGAGTTTCTTCGCAGCCATGAACAATATGTCTCTCGCGGAGGCCCGTGCACGCATCACCCTAACCGCCGAGCGCATGGGCATCGTCGCGGAACTCGATCGCCAAGTGCGCACTCTTTCCACGGGCATGACGCATCGCGTGGGCTTGGCGCGCGCGCTGCTCCATCAGCCTGCTGTGCTGCTGCTCGATGAACCGACGCGCAGCCTCGACCCGCTGGCGGCCGCGGATTTTCGTCGTCTGCTGAAAAATGACCTGGTTCGCCAGCACGGCACCACTCTCCTCTTCGCTTCGCACACATTGAGCGAGGTCGCGGAAATCGCAGACCGAGTGCTGTTGCTCGACGCAGGACGCGTGGTAGCTTTTGATTCTCCGCGCGGCTTGTGCGCCGCGACCGGCGCCACGAACCTGGAAGAAGCCATTTCGCGTCTGGCGCATCACTCGACGCGCGCCGAGGCACAGCGATGAACCTCGCGCGCACTCTGCGAAAAATTGCCGCGTTCTTCGCGCGCGATTTTGCGATTGCGCGCGGGTATCGCGGGGCGCTGCTGCTGGAGACGCTGGAAGCGCTTTTCGGGGTGGCGACGTTTTACTACCTGTCTCGCTTCGTTGAGAGTCCCGAACTTACCCGCGCGCTGCCCGGCGGCAGCAATTATTTCGCTTTTGCGCTGGTGGGCTTCGCGTTTTTCGATTATCTCAGCGTGTCGCTCACCGCTTTCGATTCCAGCATCGAGGAGGCACGGCAAAATCGCACACTGGAAGCTTTGCTGGTGACGCAGACTCCGCTGCCGGTGATCCTGGCAGGCTCGGCGGTGTATCCGTTCACGGCTCTGGCGCTGCGGACGTGCGTCTATCTTACCTGGGGCGCGCTGCTTTTCGATTTCACGCCGCGTGGGGCGAATTGGCCGGGCGCCGTCACGATTCTCGTGGCGTCCATTCTTGCCTTCGCCGGACTGGGAATTATCTCTGCCGGTTATTCGATTCTTTTTAAGCGCGGAAATCCCGCGAAGTGGCTGGTGCTGGGAATTTCGGGCTTGGTCGGTGGGATGATGTACCCCGTCAGTGTGCTGCCCGGTCCGTTGCGATTTCTCGCGCGCTTGATTCCCGTCACTTATTCCCTGGAAGGAATGCGCGCCGCATTGCTGGCGGGCGCGGGTTGGCGAGAACTGTGGCCTTCGATCGCGGCCCTGCTGCTTTTCGCCGCGATCCTGATCCCGTTGTCATTCGTGGTCTTTGCCTGGGCGCTGCGCCGTACCAAAATTACCGGCACATTGACGCATATCTAAACTTTCGCCGGCTGGTGAGTAGATGACTTTGCGGAAATTCCGAAGCGAGGAAGCAGAATGCCGTAGCGAACACGAAAGCGAATCGGGCGAGCTCAGCTGCTTTCGAGCAAACTACTGAGAGACGGCGAGCCGGCGTTTCGCGAACAACAGCGCAACCATGCCCGCGCCGAGCAGCATCAGCGATGCCGGTTCAGGCGTCGTAACCGAGCTGATCGTCAGAGTGTATCCGTCGGTGCCGCTCATATAATCCTGCAGGGGAATATCACCGGCGACATCCAGCATCACTGGAGCGGCTTCGGTTCCGCTGGTGAATAGGGAAATGTTAGAACCGTCCGGGTTGATCAGGTCGAATACGTCACCCTGGTCAATGGTGAGTCCTCCACCTTGCGTTATGTCGTAGAACATGACGTACCCGCCGGTGTCTGCACATCCATCAAGCATCAAATCAAAGGGCGTCACTTGGAACCCGAATCCTGGTTCAACGTTTTCAGGGGCGATGGTCGGATTGACGGGAAGGTAGAACGAAGCCGTTACGCCTCCGGGACCAGTAAGGGAATAGTACAAATCCTCGGTGCCATCGGCCTTGGCCGCGCTGACGGAGATGCAAGCAAGAAACGCAATCACCGCAGCAGTTCGTAGAAATCGTGCCATCATGCAACCCCTTTAACGGGCTCGAACGCCAGAATGTCCGTCGGCCCTGCACCACTATGGTGCAATCCGCCCTCCATGTGGCAACGTCGTAACTCTTTATAAATCAGCGCAGCGCCCTGGCCGCCTGGTGCACTGGCGCGAAAACTTTTCCCACGAGCTCTAATCTGCTTCTAACAGCCATTGCCGTTGCCCCCCGCGATGAACGCGCCGGTTGCGGGCATAAAACCGTTCGGGAAACCGCGCCGCGAAACGCGCCGCTCGCACTTGTGGCGCAGCGCCGGGTACAGTACAGTTTTTGCATGGGCGAACAGGCCGGCTTGATGAAAGTTCCGCTGCTGGATCTGCAATCCGAATACGCGGATCTGCGCGATGAGGTTCTACCGGCGCTCGATCGCGTCTGCAGGGATTCGTCGTTCGTACAGGGCCCCGAGGTCGAAGCGTTCGAGCGCGAGTTCGCCGATTTCTGTGGCGTCAAGCACTGTGTCGCGTTGAGCAACGGGACGGCCGCGCTGCATCTGGGCTTGCTGGGCCTGGGCGTGCAGTCCGGCGACGACGTCATCACGACGCCCAATTCTTTTTTGGCCACGGCGGAAGCCATCACCCATTGTGGCGCGCGTCCAGTGTTCGTGGATATTGATCCCGCCACTGCGAATCTGGACCCGCGGCTCATCGAGCGCTCCATCACGCCGCGCACTCGCGCCATTCTGCCGGTGCATCTCTACGGCCGGCCCGCGGACATGGACGCCATCCGCGAAATTGCCGCGCGACGCCACTTGCGAGTTCTGGAGGACGCCGCGCAGGCGCATGCGGCGCGCTATCGCGCGCAGCGCGTCGGATCGCTGGGCCTTGCGGCTGCATTCAGTTTCTATCCGACGAAAAATCTGGGCGCTTACGGCGAGGGAGGCGCGCTCACGACGAACGATGACGCCATCGCGAAATTTGCCCGCGCCGCGCGTTCGCATGGCCAGACCGCGCGTTACGAGCATGAATTCCCCGGCTACAACTACCGCATGCAGGGATTTCAAGGCGCGGTGCTGCGCATCAAGCTGCGCCGCCTGCATGCCTGGACGCAGAAGCGCCGCGAGATTGCCAAGGAATACCGCCGGTTGTTCGAAGGCGTACGACTGGAAATGCCGCAAGACGACGCGCGCGATGAATGCGTCTATCACCAGTTCGTGATTTACGTAAGCAACCGCAATTCGGTGATCGCGCAACTTTCCGCGCGCGGCATTGATACCGCCGTGCATTACCCCAAGCCGATCCACTTGCAGCCCGCGTACTCGTCGCTTGGCTATCCCGCTGGGACATTTCCCAACTCCGAGCGCGCCTGCGAGCGGGTGCTGAGCCTGCCGCTGTTCCCCAGTATGACGACTGAACAAGTCCATTACGTCGCGAGTTCGGTCCTGGAAGTCGTCGGAAAGAAATAAGAACGCGCCCGGGCATTCGGTCGCGTTGCCATGCGAGCGTCGCGGCGCACCGCAAACTGCGTCCGACCGCGACCTTGCTCTTCTGGAATCACGATGCGTATTTGTGCGGTCCGTTCGGTGCAGGACCGCAGGAGGCTTGGCGATAATTTCTGCTGAATCGCGTTTACTGACCAAACAAGTTAACCACGCAATAAGAAATCTGGGTTCGGCACGTGTGCCGTCGTGGTATATTTTGCTCGCGATTCTGACAAGCAGAGCACGCCCGGGGTTTGGCAAGCGGCAGGAAGCGATAACTATTCCGGCGAAAACGGAGACAGCGATGATGTATTTTGGCCGGCCTATTACGCTTGCGTTGGCGGCAGCGCTGTCCGCTTCCACGGCACCCGCAGCGATGTCTGGTAATCATTCGGCTGCAGCTAGCCAGGCCTCCACAGCCACAGGCGGCCCCGCGAAACCTGCGATCCTCTCGACCGGCACTACGGTCGTCGCGAAATTGCTCGCCGACTTAGATTCAAGTGCTTGTAAGCCTGGTGACCCCGTCGAAACTGAGATTACGCGGGACGTTTCTCAAAATCACAGGGTCGTTCTAAAAGCAGGCGCTCGCGTGATCGGACATGTCGTGGCACTCGATGAGTCCTCGACACACACACCGGAAACTAGGATCGCAATTTCTTTCAATTCCATCACGATGAAGGGCGGCGAACAGTCGCATATTTCCTTTGTCATACAGGCACTCGCGATTGCACCTCGGTTAAAAGAGAAAGACGATTTTGAAGGTGGTCGACCAATGGAGGCCACTGCCATAATTGCAGCCACCGCCGGAGGCAGCATCGGGGGACCGCTTCCCGAAGGGCAGCTTCGGCCGGAGGATTCAGGCGTTTACGGAATTGCCGGGCTCAGCCTTGCCGTGATGACCACGGAAACCGGCTCGCAGTTCCCCGTCCTGAAATCCGCCAGCGAAAAAATTCGCCTCGCAAAGGGGACGCAGATGGTCCTCCGTATCGTACAGAATTAGGCCTTGCCGCAACAAGATTCGTGAAGCTCAACGGGCATCGCTTCAAGCACGCCCGCGGACGCGTCCTTAACCTGACGGTCTTCCCCAGCATGAGTGCCGAACAGGTCCATTACGTCGCGAGTCTGGTCCTGGAAGTCGTCGGAAAAAATAGAGAAGGGAAAGTGTGCCGCACTAGGAGTCCATTTTTCTTGCGCAGAAGTTGGGCGACCACCACTTTGCCCTTATCGCTAACGCCTGTCGACTTTCCGTAGCAGAAGCTCCGATTTGCTGCGCCGATAATGATGCGGTCACAGCGGCTACGGCTCAGTTCGGCGGTTACTGGGACAGTTTGGGGGAGACGTTACAGCGTTTCGTTGCGGGGGTTGGGCGGTTCGGACGTGTCGCGATTGGCGGCCTGCGTGAATCCGGCGACGTTGCCGGCTCCTGCGACGTTGGTGGCGCGTTCGCGTAGCATTTGGGCCAAACCATCGAAAACTTTGGAGCAGGAATCGCGCAGGGCCTGATCGGCTGAGCGCAGCAGCGATTCGATACCGTTCTGACCGTGCTCGTTGAGCCGCCGCACCGACGCCATCACCCAGGAATCCGCCGTGGTCTGCAAGCGATCCTGGAATTTTCCGGCGGCTTCGCCGCTCACGCGCTCCAGCTGCGCGGTCCATTCGTTCTGGTGCGCGTCGCGCTCGTTGCGGAAGCCTTCGAGCGCCGACGCAAATTCCTGGCCCAGCGCCGCTCGTCCTTCGCCGACGCTGGCTTCCCACTGCGATACCATCTGCGCGCGGAAGCGCTCCACGGACGAAAAAGCGTTCACGTCGAGTTGGTGCAGCAGCTGTTGCGTGGCGTGGTCAAATTCCTCCGCGCGCTCGCGGCGCGTGGTAGCTGTGGTTGCGGCGAACTGGGTGGTCTCGCGATCGGATACCTCGTGCAGCAACTGGCCGAAGGAAGCCGCCGCGGCTTCGGCGGCGCGATCGAGTTCCGTGCGCGTGTGCGCCGTCACTTCGCCGGCAACGCTTTCCACCTGCGCCCGAATTTGTCCCAGGTGCGCCGCGGACTGTGCCGCCAGCTGCGCTTCGAATTTCTGCGCGGCTTCCGCGCTCCGTTGTCCGAATCCTGCTTCGGCGGTCACAAAAGATTGTTCCACCAGTGCCTGCAAACGCGCCCGCGCTTCCTGCTGCAGCCATTCGGATGTGTGCCCGATGGATTCCGCCGCCGCGTGCGAAGCGCGCACTCCGCTCGCGTCCAATTCCTCGGACCACTTAGCCAGCGCATCCTTGCGCGCGGCTTCGAAATCGGCGTGCAAGCTTGCGAGCGTGGCCGCAACCTGCGTGCCCACTTCGCGCTGATTATTTTCAGAGACCTGGCGCAATCGTTCACGGTGCAGCCGCAGGCTATCTTCGAGTTGTACCTCGCGAGCCGCGAGTTCGTGCAAGAGCGCGGGCACGCGTTCCAGATGTGGCGCGAGTTTGGCCTCGGCTTCGGCCACGGCGCGCTCCTGGAATTGATGGCTGAGCGAATCCAGCACCGGAATCGCCCGCTGCGCAACGTCTGCCGAGAGATTTTCCATGCGGCGATTCATTTCCGCGGTTTGCGCGTCCAGAATTCTTTCCAGGCGCCGGTGCAGTTCGTTCACGGTATCGTGACTGGCAGCTTCCAGCTGCGCCGAAAACTCTTCTGTGCGGCTGGCGACCTGTTTCACTTCGGCCAGCGAACTGCGCGCCTTCAGAACTTCCTGCTCCAGCGCGGACTGAATTCCCGAAAATGTTTCGCGTGCCTCGGCGGCGGCTTGCGCAAACGGCTGGCGCAGCTCGCCCAAGCGCTCCGTCATTTTCTGTTCGGCGTTGCGCAGCACTTCCTGCGAACGCTCCGAAAGTTGATCGACCATCCGGCGCAGATTATTATCCAGCGACGATTGCAGCAACTCGTTCCACTGTCCCTGCGCTACCGTCATTTCCGATTCCAGGCGCTGCCGCCACGCGGCTACGGCGCTCTCCTGCACCGCGATTTCTTCCTTGGACGGCTCCGTCGCTCGCGTCTTGCGCGCGGTATCGGCCGCTTCCAGTTGCAGCAACGCCCGCGCCACCTGGCTGGTGGCCTCCTGCGCTTTGCCGCTTTCGGCGCGCAGCGATTCCGCCTGGCGTGTGATCTCGCCCAGCAGTTCGCGCGCTTGGCCGAACTTTTCGTCGAACCCTGACTTCAACGCGCCCAACGCCTCATCCTGCTTCGCAGCCACCTGCGCGAAAAATTCCTCGCGCGCGCCGGCCTGCATCTTTTCGATCTCGCTCTTCCATTTCGCGAAAAGTTCCTCGGCACTGCTCGCGCGCTCGCGCACAGTCGCCGCGGCGGTCTGCAAGACTTCCTCGCGGGCCTGCTCGGCAGCCGCCAGCACAGCGTCTTTGGTCTGCCGATCCAGCTCCGCGCGAAGCTCCCGCAACAGGGGATTGTCGGCCGCGGGAGCCGCTGCGGCCTGATGTGCCGTTTCCTGCGCGATCCCGTGCGCTGGTTCAGCCGCCGCGTGCGTCTCTTGCGAATCGCTGCTTGCTTCCGTCTTGAATTGGTCCATAAAATTTCCAAGGTCGCCGGCCGCATAGTCCGTCGCCGGCTGCTCGCTGAAGCGCGGAATTGATCTTCCAGGCGACGCCACGAATTCAGGCACCGCTGCCGCGGCGCTGTTCCATTCAGCGGCTTGGCTGCCCCAGATATTCGCCGGGCTTTCCAGCTCCACTGCAATCTGAAAGAAATCCCGAATCGAATGCGGCCGCTGCACCCAGGCAACGCGCGCCCGCAGCGTGGTGCGGGAATTTTCCGTGGAATTCGCGCTCGCATTCGTCGCCGTGTTTGCACGCGCCAATCCTTGCGCTACTCCGTGCGGAAGATCGAGCGTCACCCAAGTGTTGCGCGGGAGATGGTGCTTGGAAGTGTAGCGGCATCCGTGAAGATTGAAGGCGACAGTGGTGGTGCGTTCTTCAAAAGGCTGGCCGAGCAGGTCAATTCCGCGGACGATTAACGGCAAAGATTCCGAAAGTCGTTCGCTGCGGCGGCGTTCTGTGCTGGGCTGGCTCAAATCCACTTCTCCACCGGGTTCCCCTGAGGGTTTCCGCTACGCTTTACTCGACGTTGCACGCGAGGCTCCATACAGCGTACTGCGTGGAGCGATGAGCGCAAGAATAGCACTCCTCGCGTAGCGAATCGAGAAAAGAAAGCGTTTCAAAATGGGAATTTCGCGAAGGCAAAAAACGCACGAGGCGGCTGCGTTCTTGCGCAGCCGCCCACATGCCAAAAAATGGTCTACTTCTTCTTCTTTTTACCCACGGAGGTGTCTTGCCCGCCGCTCATCGCGTTCAGCCCATCCAACGCGTCCTTACAGAGCTTCCCGGTGGCGTTATCCGCGCCGGTATCTATACACTTCTGATAGGCTTCGGCGGTTCCCGGCGGAATAATGTATGTCATTTTGTCGCCTTCCTGCTTGGTGTCGATCGTGGCAGTCAGCGCGCTGCCCAACATGTACCAGGTGATCTGGTCCTTGGGGTCAGCTTGGGAGGCTTTTTGCAGCGGAGTGACGGCTTCCTTCATGCGGCCCTTGTTGCTGAGCACGATGCCGAGGTTTTTCCAGCAAGTGGCGGCGGAAGTGGGATCGAGCGCCGTCACTTTATCGCAAGCGGCGCTGGCGGCGTCGAATTTGGCTTGGGCGTCTTTCGGATCCGTGGACGACGCTCCCACGTTCGCCAGGTTTGTGGCCAGTCCGACGTAGTAGCCGGCGACCGGTTTGGTATCGATGGCCTTCTGAAACGCGTCGGCTGCGTCGGAATATTTGCCGGCGCATTCGTTTGCCGATCCCAGGTTGCCCAGAATCATCGCCCGGTTGTTGACCTCTTTTTCTCCCAGGTTCTGCACGGCTTGCGAAAATTCGCTGGACGCGGTGGTGCAATCGGTGACACGCTGCGCTTGCAAGGTCGCTTTCTGATCTCCCGTCGCTGTCTTGATCTGCGCTCTTAGATCGTTGCCGGCTCCCAGCGCCGCCACGCCGGCGTCGAAATGCTGCTTCATCAGCTTGAATTTGTCTTCCGTTTCTTCCTTCTTCTTGGTTTCTTCCGGATGCGCCGCCGCCGTCGCCGCCGCCACTTGCTTCAGGTCGAGCTTGTAATTATTTTCCTGTCCATCGGTGACCTGAAATTTTTCGGAATAGTTCAGGCTGACCAGGGTAATCGTATAGATTCCGCTGCGCATTCCCAACTGCACGAATTTCCCGTTCTTGTCCGTCTTCACGGTGAAGGTCTGGCCTGTGTCTGGCAGTTTGATCGTTACCGTCTGGTCCGCATATGGCTTTCCGTTCTGGTCGTAAACCTCGCCGTTGAGTCTGCCGGTGCCTTGCGCCAGCGCCGTCGCGGCCAGCATCGCCACTAGCACCCAGGCTCCCAGAATGAAAATCACTTTTCGCATGTGCATAGCTCCTCCGCCAGTGAATTGCCGCAGCTTGTTATTCTTCAAACCGTGCTCCCGCGCGAGCGGCAGACCGTTGCACCGGGCAAATATGTCCGCGCACAACCGGCCACTATCGCATATTCCGTTCGCGGATTTTAAGATTTTTCTGCGAGGCCCATGGCGCTTCCAGAAATTCTAGCTGTCGGCTTCCGGACCGTCCGGCCCGGGACCTTGCGGCGCGTTCGGCCGCCGCGTGGCGTAAACGACGACTCCCACGGCGACAACAATTTCCACGCAGCCGCCGATTACCGCCCTGTGCCAGCCCCACCCCAGCGTCAGCCAGAAGATGGAAACCAGAAAAGCGGGGATCGCGATGATCAAGAATCCTCGGTTCATAGTTGCCGGGTTCCTGGCCCAGCGTTTGCCTGCCGCGCCATTTGCTGTGCGACGCGCCGCGCAGGATTACGCGCTACGGCCGATACGTCGCTGCGGTGAGGTCCGATTCCCACACGGTAATACTGGAAATCGCCGCGCCGTTCGGCGTAGCGTGCATCTGCTTCGCGGTTTGCTCGTAAATGTGCCGCGCGATATTTTCCGCGGAAGGATTCAGCACGTCAAACGGCTTCAGCTCGTTCAAATATTTATGATCCAGCGAACGAATCACACCTTGAATAACCTGCTTCAAGTGCACGAAATCGTACAGCAACCCCGTTGCGTCCAGTTCCGGGCCGGCCAGCGTCACGCGCACTTTGTAATTGTGCCCGTGCAAGTCCTCGCATTTTCCTTTGTAATTCCGCAGATTGTGCGCTGCGGCAAACGTCTCGTCCACACTCACTTCGTACATCGGCCTTCCTTAATCCGGATGGTTTTCCATGAACCGCTCGACTTCGGCGATATCCTGCGTGGTCGTGTAATCAGGCAGGGATTCGAGAAAAATTCTACCATACTGCATTCGCGAGATGCGGTTATCGAGGATCGCCAGAATGCCGCGGTCCGTCTTCGAGCGGATCAATCTCCCAAATCCCTGCTTCAGCGCGAGCACCGCTTCGGGCACTTGGTATTCCGCGAACGGATTGCGTCCATCCTCTTGTAATGCGCGCACGCGCGCGGCGACGATCGGATCGCTGGGAACGGCGAATGGCAGCTTATCAATGATCACGCACGAAAGCTGCGTGCCGGGTACATCCACCCCCTGCCAGAAACTGGCCGTCGCGAATAGCACCGCATTCGGCGTCGAGCGAAAACGCTCCAGCAGAATTGATTTCGGCGCGGTTCCTTGCAGCAGCATCGGAAACGGCACCCGCCCGGAAACCAGTTCGTATACGCCGCGCATCTGCGCGTAGCTGGTGAAAAGGCAGAAAGCGCGGCCCTTGGAAATTTCCAGCAGCTTCGTGATCTCTTGCGCGGCGCGCCGGGAAAACGATTCGTGGCGCACGTCTGGCATGTCCGGCGGGATGTAGAGCAGCGCCTGGTCGTGGAAATCGAATTCCTGCGGCAGGACTTTTTCTTTCGCGGGCTGCAGCCCCAGCCGTTGCTTCAAAAAATCGAAGCGCCCGCCCACCGCAAGCGTCGCGGAAGTGAGCACAACTGTGTCGAACTGATCGAAAAGTTTCTCGCGCAGGATTTCGCTTACGTCAATCGGCGTCGCCGTCAGCACAATGCCTTTGCCGCGCCGTTCGTACCAGTAGACGTAGCTTTTTTCTTCGCTCTCCAGCAGGAATTCGAATTCGCGCCGCAAGTCCGCGCCGCGCCGCGCCAGCGTCACCACTTCCTCCGGCTTGGGATTCAGCGCGGAAAGTTCCGTCTCGATTCGTTTCACTGCGGCGGACAAATCCTCGAACGCTTCGTGATTCTTTTCAAGAAACGATTTGCGTTCCGCCGGGCCGAACGGGTAGCGCCCTTCGCGCTCCGGAAAATGCTCGAAAAATCCGCGCGCCCGCTCGCGCACGCGCAGCAGGTGCTTGCGCAGCGGCGTGGCTTCAATTTTCAGCAGGCGCAACATGGCTTCGGTGTCGCGCACCAGTTCTTCGAATTGGTAACTCGATACGCGCCGGCCGAAATAATCGCTGGCCACGTCTTCAATCTCGTGAGCTTCGTCGAAGACTACTGCGGAATATTCCGGCAGGATCGAGCCGAAATCATCCTGGCGAATCGCCAGATCCGCGAAAAATAAATGGTGATTCACGATGATCAGGTCCGCTTCCTGCGCGCGTTGTTTCATCGCCGTCAGGAAGCAGCGCTGGAATTCCGGGCACTTTTGTCCGGTGCAAAGGTCGCTGCGCGCGTCAATGCGATGCCACAATTCTGCGTCGTCCGGCAGAAAAGTCAGCTCGGAGCGGTCGCCCGTCTCCGTCAGCTTTTCCCAGTCGCGGATCTGCGCGAACCAATCCACTTCGTCAAGGCCTTTCAGCAGCGCTTGCCCCTCGAACTGGTGCACTTTCTGCCGGCACAAAAAATTGTTGCGGCCCTTCATCAGCGCCACCTTCAGGTTTGGCGCAAAATGTTTCTGCAGGAACGGCACATCCTTGTTGAACAATTGTTCCTGCAAGGATTTCGTGGCCGTCGAAATCACTACGCGCCGCCCGCTGCGTATCGCCGGAATCAGGTATGCCAGAGTTTTGCCAGTGCCCGTTCCGGCTTCGATGATCGCGTGCTGATGCTTCCGGAAAGCCTCATCGACGATTTCCGCCATCGCGAGTTGCGACGAGCGGAACTCGTAACCCGGGTGGCGGCTTTCCAGCAATCCGCCAGCCCCAAAGATCCCCTCGATCGTCACGTCCTCGGATTTTGCAGCAGCAGCTTTTTTCGGCATTGGGTGAGCTGGCACAACTACTCGTGGCACAGCCACTCTTGGCTGTACGGCTAGAAGGTTAAGATAACACACGCGCATAAGCCGACGCCCTGCAGAGACCGGCTTCGTGGCAGCTGGCGGATTTATCCCATAACGTGGGGAGCCTCGCCGAGAATGCAGTCAGGAGGAATGAACCGCAGATGTTCTTTCTCAAGAAGCCCGGTCCGGAAAGGATTCGCGAAATCCTCGCCGCGCAGAAACAGCAGCAATTTTCCTACGAGCACGTTGGAGCATCGCGTACGGAAGCCCCCAAGGGCTACGTCGTAGATCACAACCGAATTCAGTTGGGCGAGGGCCGCGCTGCGTTTGACCGAGCCAAGAGCGCGGTCAAGCAATGGAAGATGTTCGATATTCCGTGGATCGAATTATTTTGGCCGGACACTCCCATCGAAGAAGGCGCGACGGTTGCCGTCGCCGCGTCTCATCTTGGATTCTGGTCGCTGAACGCGGCCCGCATCGTCTATACGATTGACGAACGCGGCTTGCTAGAACGATACGGATTTGCTTACGGTACATTACCCGACCACGCAGAAAGGGGCGAAGAACGCTTCACCGTTGAATTTCATCCCGACGACGAAACCGTTTGGTACGACCTCTACGCGTTCTCTTGGCCACACACCCTCGCGCGCCTGGCATTCCCATACACGCGGTCCTTGCAGAAAAAATTCGCAACCGATTCGAAATTGGCGATGCAGAGAGCAGTGCGGCAGGCCTGAAGGTACACATAGATCACGCGAGAGATGATAGAGTAGTTAGCCTGCCTAGCGGCGTGCCTTTCAATGACCTCCAAACTCCCATCGATCGTAATCGTCGGCCGCCCCAACGTGGGCAAGTCCACGCTCTTCAATCGCCTCACCGGCACGCGCCGCTCCATAGTCACCAATGAGCCGGGCATCACGCGCGACCGCATCTACGGAACCGCGAACTGGGAAGGGCGCAGTTTCGAAGTGGTGGACACGGGCGGGATCGTCCCTGAAGACAAAGCCGGCATCCCCGGCGAAATTCTGCGCCAAGCCAGCGTGGCAATTAAAAACGCGGCGCGTGTGATTCAGATTGTTGACGGACGCGTCGGCCCCACGCCTCTCGATCAGGAACTGGCGCAACTGCTGCGCCGCGCCGGCAAGCCGCCGATTCTTGCCGTCAATAAAGTAGATACGCCGCAGCAAGCCGTGGATTTTTCCGCGCCATTCTACGAATTAGGCGACGAAGTTTTCCCCATTTCCGCCGAACACGGTTTTGGCGTGGACGTGCTGCTGGATGCCATTACCGAGGAGATTCCGAAGGGCGAGCCGGAGCCGGAAACGCCCCACGTCAATATCGCGATCATCGGCCGCCCCAACGTCGGAAAATCTACGCTGCTGAATCAACTGGTCGGCGCGGAACGCTCCATCGTTTCCGCGGAGCCGGGCACGACGCGCGATGCTGTGGATACCGTCGTCGAGCGCAACGGCAAAGCCTATCGCTTCCTCGACACCGCTGGAATTCGCCGCAAGGGCAAGACGAAGCTGATCGCCGAAAAATTAAGCGTCATCATGGCGCGCCAGCACCTGGAGCGCGCAGACATCGCTCTGCTCGTCGCCGATTCCGCGCAAGGCATCACTTCGCACGACGCGACGATCGCGAGCTATGCCGAGCAGTCCGGGCGCTCGGTGATCATCGTGATGAACAAATGGGATCTGGCGCTGGAAGCCGCGCAGGATTTGTCGTTGGAGAAAAAGAAGCGCGGCGGGAAGTTCGTGGCGTTCAACGCCAATAAGCTGGTGCAGGATTACGAGCCGCTGGTGCGCGCGCGCCTGAAATTTCTTTCCTACGCGCCGGTGGTATTTCTTTCAGCGAAGACCGGCGAAAATATCGACCGGCTCTACAACCTGATTGACAAGGTCGTCGAAGCCCGCAACAAGCGCATTTCCACCGGCGAGCTGAATCGCTGGGTCGCGAAAGTGGATCTCACGCGCGGCACTTCGCCCGCCAGCCGCGAAGTGAAAATTTTCTACATCACCCAGGCCAGCACCGCGCCGCCCACTTTCGTGCTGTTCACCAATCAGCTCAAGCCGCTGCACTTCAGCTATCAGCGTTTCCTGGAAAACGAGCTGCGCAAGGAATTCGGCTTCCTCGGCACGCCCATCCGCTTCACGCAACGCCTGAAAAAACGCGGCACGCGCCACCGCGAGCGCAAAGACCCGCGCAAATCATGACTCCTGACCAGATTGCAGGGGTTGACACGGCGGGAAATCGGCCTACGATACAAATTGAGATGGCCAGCGCTATTCCAGCACCGGATGCTTCGCCCATGGATGAAAGGGAAGAGAAGAGCCTGTTCCGCATCGGCGAAGTCAGCCGCTTGACGGCTACCAAGGCCTTCGTCCTGCGCTATTGGGAAACCGAATTTCCCATGCTGCAGCCGGTGAAGAGTCCTAGCGGCCATCGCCTCTACCGCCGCGAAGACATTGAGACTGTTTTTGAAATCAAGCGCCTGCTTTACGAAGAGGGCTTCACGATTGCCGGCGCGCGGAAACATTTCGAAGAGCGCGGCCAGGTACACGGCGAAGAATCCCCCAGCAGCGCGGCCGGTGGTAATGGCAGCCCAGGCCGCTCCATCGTCGCACACAATAGCGCTTCGGCATCCCGCCGCGAAGCTCCCACGCAGCGACAGCGCAAATTCCTGCTCGATTTGCACGAAGAACTGCTCGCTGTCTTGACCCTTCTCGAACGCGAGTGATACGCTACAAACGTTGTAAGCGGTCGGGACGTAGCGCAGCCTGGTAGCGCGCACGCTTGGGGTGCGTGAGGTCGCTGGTTCAAATCCAGTCGTCCCGACCATCTTCCTTTCTGCTGTTCAGCCGTGACGAACTTTTCGAAAGGCGTTCCGTCCGCAGCGAATTTTCATGCCGCATATTCTGATCACCAACGACGACGGCATACACGCCCCCGGCCTGCGCGCGTTGGTGGATGCGCTGAAGGACGAAGCCGCGCTCACCGTCGTTGCGCCTTCGCGCGAACGCAGTGCCGCCGCGCAGTCGCTCACTTTGCGCCAGCCGATTTACATGGACCAGATTGCGGAGAACGAATATTCAATCGAAGGCACGCCTGCGGATGCCGTGATTCTCGCCTTCAACGCAATACTGAAAGAGAAGCCCGACTTGGTCGTCTCGGGAATTAATCGCGGCGGAAACATGGGCGAGAACATCTACTATTCCGGAACCGTGGGCGCCGCGATGGAAGGCGCTATCAACCATGTTCCGTCCATCGCAATTTCCGTCGCCTATCGCGGCAAGGAATTCGATTTCAAGCCCGCCGCGCAGTTCGCGCGCATTTTGATTCCGCTGATGTTGACGGAAGGCCTGCCGCCCGGGATTTTGCTGAACGTGAACGTGCCGCAAGCTTGGAACGGCTCGGTGCGTTTCACACGACAATCGTCGAAGATCACTCGCAACCTGCTACAGCCGGGCACTGACCCGCGCGGCCGCAAATATTTCTGGCTGCACGAGCAGCAACGCATCGAAGACATCGAGCCGGATACCGATCTCGCCGCCATCCGCGACGGCGCCATTTCCATCACGCCGCTAGAGCTCGATCACACTCACGCCCCGTCGCTCGAACACCTATCGCACTGGACGAAGCTGCTCGAATCCGTCGTCAAGCCTTGAACCTGCGCTGCTTGGCAGCCGCATGTTTTGTCAGCGAGCGGGGGCCAGCCGGCAACATCTCGATCACTTATTCTCGTGTGGATAGACCACATCTTTCGCGCCGAGCGGCAGCGCCGGAATCAGCCAGCGGAAGAGCACCGTCGCGGCGATTGCTCCGGCAATTTGCGCGACGATAAATCCGGGCGCGTCGACTGGCCGAATCCCCGAAAAAGTGTCGCTGAGCGATCGCGCGATCGTCACCGCGGGATTCGCGAACGACGTGGATGCCGTGAACCAATATGCGGCTGTGATGTACGCTCCCACGGCGAAGGCCGTTGCGTTCGAACGCAGCCGCGAACACCCCCAGATCACCGCCAGCAATCCGAACGTCGCCACGAATTCGCTGAACATTTGAGCCGCTCCACCCCGTGCGTGCCGCGACAGCGACGCAAGCGGCAGGCCAAACATTAAATGCGCGACGATTGCGCCGCCGATTCCGCCTGCGACCTGCGCGAAAATATATGCGGGGGCTTCCTTCCAGGAAATTCCGCCTTCCATCGCGTCGGCCAGCGTCACCACGGGATTCAGATGCGCTCCCGAAATTGGTCCGAACGCCAGAATCAAGGCCACCAGGACAGCTCCTGTTGCGATTGTGTTCGCCAGGAGCGCAATCGCCACATTTCCGGCCGCCAGTCGCTCGCCCATGATTCCAGAGCCCACCACTGTTGCCACGAGAAATAGTGTCCCGAGGAATTCCGCCGTGACTCGCCGCATTCCTGACGATTTCATTGCGTCTCGCCAATTTGCATGTTTCCGACACGTCCGATCCGGTCGATTTCTTTCTTGATTGCCAAATTGTCGAGGCTCGACAGTGGCAAGGAAAGAAATAAACTGATTCGACGGTCCAGCATCATGAAGGCGTCACGAAAGGCGCGTTCGATCTGTTCCGGCGTGCCTTGCACCGCTGCTGGATCGGGAACGCCCCAGTGCGCCGTCGTCGGTTGCCCGGGCCAGAAAGGGCACGGCTCTCGAGCGGCGTTGTCGCAAACCGTAATTACGAAATCCATTTGTGGTGCGCCAGGCGCCGCAAATTCGTCCCAGCTCTTACTGCGCAGACCATCCGTCGGCAAATTCGCAGACTCTAATTGTTTCAGCGCTTCAGGCCGCACACGGTCGCCCGGTCGGCTTCCCGCACTGTACGCGGTGTACGCCAGCCTCCCTTTGCGGTTCAAGATCGCTTCGGCCATAATCGAGCGGGCGGAATTTCCGGTGCACAGAAACAGAACGCTGTAATGCGTTTTCCCAACGCTCACTGTTTCTCGCCTTCCGCGGGCGGGCAGCATGCCGGTCCGCAGCATTCCCGAGGTGCCCCGGTTTGGTTCGCAGCGGGTTTTTTCGCGCGCACGAAGGCACTGGCGAATTTGCCCTCCACCAGCGGCGCGATGGCGTCCACGTCAATTCCTTCGGCGGTCAGAAATTGCCGCGCGTCCTCCACGCTGTAAATGCGCGTCGGTTCGATCTGAATACCCTCGAATCCAGCAGCTTTTAGCTTCGCTCGGTACTCGGACTCCTCCATCGCGCCTGCCACACATCCCACCCAGAGCTCTACACTTTTTCGCACTTTCGCCGGCACCTCGCCGCGCACCACAACGTCGGATACTGCGAATCTCCCACCCGGTCGCAGCACCCGGAACGTCTCGCGCAGGACGCGGTCTTTATCCGCTGAAAGATTGATCACGCAGTTCGAAATCACGACGTCCACGGAATTGTCCGGCAGAGGAATGTTCTCGATTTCTCCCTTTAGGAACGTCACGTTCGTCGCGCCGGCCTTGCGCTGGTTCTCGCGGGCCAGCGCCAGCATGTCGTCCGTCATGTCCAGGCCATAGGCTTTTCCTGTCGGCCCTACACGCCGCGCGGAAAGCAGCACGTCAATTCCGCCGCCCGAGCCGAGGTCGAGTACGGTTTCTCCGGCGCGCAATTCGGCCAGCGCCGTGGGATTCCCGCAGCCGAGCGACGCGAGCACCGCCTGCTCGGGAAGCCCGGCGGTTTCGCTTTGCTGGTATAGGTTCGAGGAAATCGGGTCGCAGCAGGGAATCGCGCTGGAGGAGCATCCGCAACCGCCCGCCTCTCCGCCGGCAAGCCTCCGTGCTGCTTCGCCGTATTTGCTTTGCACCGTTTCCTTGATGCTCTTGTCGCTCATGATCTGCCTCCGTGTTGATATTCATTCAATATTGACGATATTCGATGGTGTGCGGGAGCAATGCTACCGCGCAATCTCGTTCATGCTATACGTCCATGATGAGGCGCGCCGCGTGCGGGAATTCTCCCAGGCACTTCAAGTTCACGCGATAGTACATGAACGTGCCGCGACGCTCTGCGAATACGAAGCGCGTGGCGCGCAGAATCTTCAGATGGTGCGAAATTGTCGGCTGGCCGATCGGAAAGTGTTTCACGATGTCGCACACACAAACCGGATCGCGGTTCGCCGCGAGTAAGTTCAAAATCCGGATGCGCGTGGGGTCGGCCAGCGCCTTGAACCATCCCGCGTAAGCTCGCGCGCGCAGCGTACCGAGCTTCGGCGACGTGCCGGTGCGACAGCAGGCAGCTTCGCTTCTCCGGGTTTTCAGCTGGCGCGCCATCTCAGCTCTCTCCTCTTTCGATCGTGATTCAGATTAGCACATACATCGAAGAGTATCAATGAATGTGTATCGCCACGACTGCAAGTCAGACGACACGGCCGATTGCACAGAATGTTCGCAGCGTCGCCCTGAGTGACACGCTTCCCGTGTGATAGCCTTGCATGCGAAGAGGAAACCGCAACGTGAGCAGACCTACAAGATTCCTCGTCGTGGCACTGAGTCTGTTGACTGCAACGATTCTGGTGTGCTCTCCGATTGTTGTTCGAGCCGTTGCGAATGCGCCGCTTCAATCGCAGACGGGAGGCCGGACCGTAACCGTTCTCGGCAAGGTCACTGATGAATCGGGCGCGATCGTCCCCAAGACCATATTGATATTCACCGCGGGTGAGACTTCGTATTATGCAGAGACCGCCGTGGATGGTACTTACGCCGTTACTCCGACCCCTGGTTTGTATGCAGTTCACGTCGAGCATGCCGGGTTTGGTCCCATTGATGAGTCAGGAGTGGAAATCAAATCAGGCGCAGACATAAAACTCGATTTCTTGCTGAAAGTAATGACGGGACACGGACCGGTCTACGCCGTGCCGCTCGCCGAGCCAACCGTACCTCGACTGCCGAAGAACTTGTCTGGTTCACCTCCAGCCCCAACGCGGATGCAAGGAGTTTACCCAGATCCGGCAGCTATGAAGCCTGTACCGGAACCATTGCTGCCCCGCGTCCCGAAGGCTTCTGTCGATACATCCCCGGCCGCGGACCAAGATGCTCCTTATCCGCCGCAATACGCTTCCGTCAAAACCGTCCAGGCGTGGATACCGGTGAAGGATGGCGTGCGCCTTGCCGTTAGCCTTTATATGCCCGATGGCCCGCTTCCCGCCGCGCATCCCGATGAAAAATTTCCTGCGATCCTCGAGTACTTGCCCTACCGCAAAGACGACTGGACACTGGCGCGCGACTGGGATCTGCATTCTTATTTCGTGCGCCGAGGATACGTGACCGCGCGGGTCGACATTCGCGGCACCGGCTCGAGCGAGGGCGCGCCGCCGGATCGTGAATACTCGGATCAAGAGCAGCAGGACGGTTTGGAAGTAATCGCGTGGCTCGCAAAGCAGCCATGGTCAAACGGCAACGTCGGCATGACCGGCATTTCCTGGGGCGGCTTCAATTCCATTCAGCTCGCGCGGCTGCATCCGCCCGCGCTGAAAGCCATCCTCGCGATGTGCGCCACCGAAGAATTATTCCACGACGACATCCATTACATCGACAACCTGATGCACCTGGACGAATTCGAGCTGGGCATGGACCTGCAGCTCGGTCTCACACGCGCGCCGGATTTTCCCACGGACGAAAAATCTCTCGCCGCGCGGTTTGACGCCAAGCCGTGGGCTTTTCTCTACCTGCATCATCAGCGCGATAGTGAATTCTGGCGCCGCGCTTCGGTCGCGCCAAATCACTACGATGAATACAAGGTTCCATCGTTTATGATCGGCGGATTTCTCGACGGCTATCGCGACAGCATTCCGCGCTTCTTCGAACATACAAATGCGCCGATCAAAGCGCTGATCGGCCCGTGGAATCACACTTTTCCACACGAAGCCGAACCCGGCCCTTCGATCGAATGGCGCGTGGAAGCGGTGCGCTGGTGGGATTACTGGCTGAAGGGAATGCAAAACGGAATCATGGACGAGCCGCGCTTGGAAGTGTACATGCGCCACAGGTATCCACCTGAAACCACCATCGGCGAAATTCCCGGAGAGTGGCGCGCCGAAAAGGCTTGGCCGCCTGCGAACACGCACGTGCAGACACTCTTTCTCGAACCGAATCACACTTTAGGCGACGAGGCCCCGCCCGCTTCGCCGATCGTGTCTCACCAGCTGAGTTACGTGCCATCCATCGGCAATGAAGCCGGGTTTTGGTGGGGCGATCTCACGGCGGACCAACGGCCGATTGACGCCTTCAGCTTGATTTACGATTCCGCGCCGCTCGCAAAGGAGACCGCGCTGCTCGGTTGGCCGAAGCTGTTCATGGAAGTTTCAGCGGATACACCGCTGGCCGATTGGTTCGCGCGACTGTCCGACGTCGCGCCCGACGGCACGGTGACGCTGATAACGGGCGCAGGACGGAGCGGAGCGCAGCGCGACTCCGCCGAGAATCCGAGTCAGCTTCCGCTCAATCGCAAGTTTGAGCTTCCCATTGAGCTCCACCTCACCAGCTGGGTTTTTCCGCCCGGCCATCGTATTCGCCTGGCAATTTCCAATGCGATGTGGCCCATGATTTGGCCGACGCCATATAAGACGACCACCTCGCTGTGGCTAGGCGGCGCGAACACGGCTCGCTTGGAACTTCCGCTCGTTCCAGTTGAGCCGCCCGCCCGTCCGCATTTCACCGCACCCGAAAAAGAAACTCCGCTCGCTGGCGTGAAATCTGAAGGCGACACTTGGCCGCCGCAGTATTGGACCTTGACGCATGACTTGATCACCGGAAATGCGCGCGTGGACTGGGTTGGAGATGACTGCAGCGAGTACCCCTGGGGGAAAATGAAGGATCATGAACAGATGGGCTACGAAGTTCTGGACTCGAGCCCTGCAACCAGCCGGGTGTTCGGAACCGCTTCCACAACGGTGGAACTGCCCGGCCGCACGCTGGTGTGGAGCGTCGTGCTCAACCTGCGCAGTGACGCGCAGAATTTCTATTATCATTTCGAGCGCCATCTGACTGAAAATGGGAAGCCGCTGCGCGATAAAACCTGGGAGGAAACGATTCCGCGTGACCATCAATAGCTCCCACATCCGGCGGAGCGCCCGGTGAAGCACACCGCCATCCTGCTCGTCAGCTGCCCTGACCAAAAAGGCCTGAACGCCGCCATCCACGATTTCATCTATCGCGGGAACGGCAATACCCTCCACGCCGACGAGCATTTGGATTCCGAGCGCAATCTTTTTCTAATGCGCGTGGAATGGGACTTGGCGGACTTCGCGCTGGACATGCGCGAATTCGCGGAACATTTTCAGCCCATCGCCGACCGCTTTGCCATGCAATGGCGAGTGGCGCTCTCCAGCTATCGTCCGAAAATCGCGATTTTCGTGTCGCGTTACGATCATTGCCTGGTGGATCTGCTCTATCGCCAGCGCGGCGGGGAACTGGCGTGCGAAATTCCGCTGATCATCAGCAATCACGCGGACGTGCAGCGCTGGGCCGATTTTTACGGTGTTCCGCTGCACGTGATTCCGGTGACGAAGGAAAATAAAGCGCAAGCAGAAAGTTGGCAGCTCGAACTGCTGCGACCGCACGGAATTGACTTGATCGTCCTTGCGCGTTACATGCAGGTGCTATCCTCGGATTTCATCCGCCAGTATCCGCCGCATCACATCATTAATATTCATCACTCGTTTCTGCCTGCGTTCGTTGGCGGCAAGCCGCACCAGCAAGCTTTCGATCGCGGAGTGAAACTGATTGGCGCGACCAGCCACTACGTTACCGAAGTTCTCGACGATGGACCGATCATCGAGCAGGACGTAGTGCGCATTTCGCACCGCGATACCACCGAGGATTTAATTCAGAAGGGCCGCGATCTGGAAAAGGTCGTGCTATCGCGCGCCGTGCGCTGGCACATCGAAAATCGCATCCTACTTTACGGAAACAAAACCGTCATCTTCGACTAAGGGTTCGGTTGGTGTCGGGCTACCGGTTCGCTGACTCGCTTATCGCGCGACCGCGGACCGCGTGTCATTCAAATCCGCGGCCAGCAAACGATGAAACAAATGCTCACCCGCTTCGCGCCGCACCGATAGCCGCCCGGCCTGGTACGCGCGTGAGCTGAGCCCGCGCTGCACACCGTCGCAAATCACGATGTCTTCCTGCTGCACGCGCTCGCTGACGCCCATGCTCTCGCGGATGTAGGGCATCTGCGCTTCGCTGGTATCGCCAAAATAAAAGTCAAAAATCACTTCGCAGCGATCCACACCGAGCGGAATCACCAGGTTGGTATCGAGATATCCTTCGTACCAATTCAGCATGAAATTCGGATACTGCCAGAAATAAAAGGCTCGATCGCCTTTGCGTGTGGCGGCGGCGCTAGCCTCGGAACCGTTGTCCACAGCCACGGGGCTGGACTGCACGCAGCAGCGGTCCACGTTTTCAATCGTGTAGTTCGTGTAATCCAGGACGCTGTTGAGTCCCTTGTGCATGTGCGGCACGTGATAGCCGCCGTCCAGAAAATTATCCACGTACACTTTCCAGTTGCACTGCTGTATATAGCTGCGGCGCTCGACGAATTTCAGTCCGCCGAAATTCAGCGGCTTCGCGAGCCCCACCAGCGCACCCAAAGAATCATGTAACGGCGCGGCGTGCGGGTCCAGATTGACGAAGATAAAATTGTCCCAGGTTTCTACGCGCACCGGCACCAGCCCGTTTTGCGCGCGATCGAAATTGCAGACGCCTTCGAACTCCGTCATGCCGCGCAGCTCGCCTTCCAGGTTGTACGTCCAGCCGTGATACGGGCAGCGCATATGCTGCGCGTGGCCGCACGGTTCGTTCATTACCGTCATGGCGTGGTGCCGGCAAACGTTGTAAAACGCGCGCAGTTTCCCATCGCTGCCGCGCACCGCGACGATTGGCTCGCCCGCCACCGTCGCCGTCACATACTGCCCCGGCTTTTCCACCTGCGCCGTGCGGCCCACCGGTTGCCAAGTGCGCGAAAACACGTTCTGCAATTCCAATTGCGCGATCCGCGCGTCGGTGTACCACGGCGCGGGAATTGTGTAGGCATCCTGAAGCGGTGCGGCGGCGTTATAGGAAGCGAGAATTTCCTTCACCGTTGGTTCCATGCGATTCACTCCTCAAGAAGTCCGACATTCGTGGGCGGAAAACGGCCCGACGTGCTTTCAAATTCCGATCGCGCCGCGCAACACGAGCAAAAATTGATTGATACGCGCCTGATTCTTCGCCGGATCGGCGGGATGCGGAAAAAGTCCGGGATCGAGCTCTTCGGTGAGCAGCGCATCCTGAAACCGTTCCATGGTCCAATCCAGAATCGAAACGATCAGCGGTGCATCGATGTCCGAGCGTACTTCGCCGCGCGCAATTCCCAGCCGCACGAATGCGGTGCTGCCGTAGGGATCTTCCGCCAGCAGGAACCGATTGATTTCCCGCTTCAGCGCCAGGTCCACGCCGTAATTTCCCAGCAGCGCCACGCGATAGGGAATCCAGTCTTCGCGCACCAGGCGTTCGGTGCGCAGCAGCCAGTAGCGCAGAATTTCAAAAAATCCTTTTTCGCGAATCTGCGACGGGCAATCCAGATACGCCGGGAAGGAACGCACCGCTTTTTTGTAAGCTTCCAGGAACAATCCCCCCTTGCTGCCGAAATATTGAAAAATCGAACCCTTAGCGACGCCCAGCTGCGCCGAGAGATCTTCAATGCGCGCGGCGTGATAGCCGTGCTCGGCAAAATGGCGCAGGGCCGCGTCCACAATGCGCGCGCGCTTGGCTTCCAGGCGCGGACCAGGAGTAGCCGCGCGCACGTCCGGATTCAGGACGCTGCGTGGGGCTTTGATGCGTTGGTGTGACCGCAGGTCATGGCTGGACACCGTCATTGGATTATTTCTCCAGTTATGCTATCTATTTCTCGGCCATACTGTCTTGACTGGCGGTCATACTAATACTGGATGCCTCCACAACGCAAGTCCTATGATGCGATCGTCATCGGCGCAGGCCACAACGGCCTGACGGCCGCTGCTTATCTTTCGCGCGCGGGATTTTCCACGCTCGTTCTGGAGCGGCGCGAAATTGTGGGCGGTTGCTGCGTCACCGAAGAAATCGCGCCGGGCTGCCGTGCTTCCACCACTTCTTATATCGCAAGCATGTTGCGGCCCACAATTATTCACGATCTCGATCTCGGCGCGCACGGATTGAAGATGGTGCCGTGCGATCCCGGCTTGCTGGTGCCGTTTCCAGATGGTCAAGTGGTGCCGTGGTGGGCCGAGCGCGAGCGCGCCATCGCTGAATTTCGCAAACTATCGCCGCACGACGCGGACACTTTCGTACGCGTAGACGACGAGCTGAAAAAACTGGCGCGCTATCTGCAGCCTTTCTTTCTTGAGCCGCCACCGGATCCCGGGCGTCGCGGCGCCGCGGGCTGGCTGGAACTTCTGCGCGTCGGGAAAAGATTTCGCGGGATGCAGGGTGATGAAGCGGCGCAGCTCGTTTCATTCCTCACCGGAAGCCTGGGCGATTTTCTCGATCGCCATTACGAATCGGAAAAAATGAAGACGATGTTTCTGGCGAACAATGTTTACGGCAAGCATGGTGGGCCATACGACGCCGGCTCGGCTTTGGGATTGTTGTTTCATCTGCTCAGCGGTGGCGATGGAGAAATTCAAGGCTTCTATGGCCACGTGATTGGCGGCATGGGCGCGATCACACAAGCGCTAGCTTCGGCTTGCCGCAAACTGGGCGCGGAAATTCTTACGGCGGCGCCGGTCGCGAAGGTGGATGTGCGCCAGGGCCGCGCGCGCGGCGTGGTGCTTGACGACGGCTCGGACATTTCCGCGCGCTTCGTGCTTTCGAACGCGGATCCCAAGCGCACGTTCCTCGGTCTGGTGGAAGCGCGCGAACTTCCCGCCGATTTTCGGCGCGCGGTGGCTGGCATCAAGATGGACGGCCCCTGCGCCAAAGTAAATTTTGTGCTCAGCGAAGAACCGCGCGTTACAGGCATGCCGCGCGAATGGCCCGCGGCGCAGCGTTCGCTCTTCACGCTGGTGCCTTCGCTCGAATTCGCCGAGCGCTGCTACGACATCGCGAAGTTCGGCGAAATCCCGGAAGAGCTGTGGGTGGATTGCGTCGTCGCTTCGAACGTGGATTCGACGCTCGCGCCGGCTGGAAAACACGTGCTGACCGCGTTCATTCAATACGTCCCTTACAAGCTGCGCCAGGGAACCTGGGACGAAAAGCGCGAGCTTCTCGGCGATCGCGTCGTAAAAAAAATCGCGGAGTACGCGCCCAACGTGCCGAACTCCATCCTCGCGCGACAGGTGCTCACTCCGCTCGATCTGGAACGCACCTACGGCCTGACCGAAGGAAATATTTTTCACGGCGATCTCTCGCTCGATCAGCTTTTTTTCATGCGCCCCGTCGCCGGATGGGCGCAGTACCGCACGCCCATCGCCGGACTCTATCTTTGCGGCGCGGGCGCGCATCCGGGCGGCGGCGTCACCGGCGCGCCGGGATACAACGCCGCGCATCAAGTGCTGCGCGACAACAAGCGCGGCAGAGTAAGAACAGCCCATGCGTAAGGCAGCGTCCTTGCGTAGTGATTCTAGATTTTCGTAGGAGCTGCGTAACGACGCGGCTCCTAAGGAGCAACAATGGCCAGTACCAACAAAAAAGGAATTCTCGAAAGATTATCCGAAGGTGTGGTGCTCGGCGACGGCGGTTACTTGCTCGAACTGGAAAAGCGCGGCCGGGTGCGTGCAGGCCCGTTCACGCCTGAAGTCGCGCTCAACAACCCCGAATCCCTGCTCGAACTGCATCGCGAATTTCGCGACGCGGGCGCCGAAGTGCTGCAAGCGCTCACGTTCTATGCCAGCCGCGACAAGCTCGCGACAGTCGGCATGGGCGAACGCGTCGAAGAACTAAATCGCGCTGCCGTGCGCATCGCCAAACAGGCCGCGGGCGACCGTTGCCTGGTCGCGGGGAATCTGAGCCTCACATGGATGTACGAGCCCAACGACAAAGCGGCCGCCGACCGCGTCCGCAAAACTTTCGACGAGCAACTCGACGTGCAAGTCGCCGAGGGCGTGGACTTCATCATCGGCGAAACATTTTCGTTTCTCGGCGAAGCGCTGCTCGCGGTCGAACGAGCCAAAAAAACGAAGCTGCCGGTGATGGTCACCGTCTGCTTCGAAAATGAGGACATCACCACCGACGGCAAGACAGCCGCGGACGTCGCACGCGCGCTCAGCGATGCCGGTGCGGACGTCGTCGGCATCAACTGCCTGCGCAGCCCTGAGCACACCCTGCCGCTAATGGCTGAAATGCGCAAAGCCGTGCCTGGCTACATCGGCTGTCAGCCAGTCGCTTACCGCACGACGCACACGCACCGCGATTTCACCAGCTTGCCCGCGTTTCCGGACCAGCTGGAGCCGTATCAACTCACTCGCCGCGAGATGGCCGAATATGCCGTGAAGGCGCGCGAGCTTGGCGTGAATTACATCGGCGCATGCTGCGGCGCAGTTGCCACGCACATCCGTGAAATGGCGCGCGTGCTGGGAAAACTTCCGGCGGACGATCGTGTGTGGAAAAAAGGCGGCGAGAAACCGATGTCCGCCTACGAATATTACGGCCACGACCAGAAAGCCAAAGCGGGCTCGTAGGAATTCGTCGAAGCAGCGGCGCGCAGCGCAAGGTTTTTGTGGAGTGCGGCGGCTCGCCGCCGCCTTTGTGGAATGGATCGCCCTCGATAGGATTCACGAGGCGAGGCTTGCCTCGCCGGTCGACCATCGCGCGCCACGAAACGCGCTCGCTTTTCGGTCCCGTCTCGGCGCATGATGTGCGCCTCATGCAAGCGCCACGCGGAGTTTTTCGCTGATGAGTGAAACGCCCGGTCCCCAACGCCCGCACCGCGCCATGGGCTTTCGGGATCTGGTGCTGTTTTATATCGTCACCGGCATCAGCCTGCGTTGGATCGCAACGGCCGCAACCGTCGGCGCCAGCGCCGTCGTTATCTGGCTGATTGCCTGGTGCGCCTTCTATCTTCCGCTCGCGCTTTCCGTGATGGAGCTTTCTTCGCGCTATCCGCAGGAAGGCGGCATGTACGTCTGGACCAAGCGCGCCTTCGGAGAATTTCCCGGCTTCATGACTGGCTGGACCTACTGGGCCAGCAATCTTCCGTACTATCCGGCCGTGCTCTATTTCGCGGCCGGCAACGCCCTATACATAGGACCAGCGAGCTGGCAGTCTCTTTCGAGCAACAAGACGTATTTCCTTTTGTTCGCGCTGCTGGGCCTGGCGCTCGGCACGTTTCTGAACGTCATTGGGCTTTCCGTCGGCAAATGGCTGCACAATCTGGGCGCGATCGGCACCTGGTTGCCAATCGCAATTCTTTTCGCGATCGCCGCTACCGCCTGGCACCGCTTTGGTTCTGCCACAAAATTCACCGCCGCCAGCATGACTCCGCACATGCATTTCCGTGACGTGCTGTTCATGGCGACGATAGTCTTTGCGCTCGGCGGCTCGGAATCCGCATCTTTTCTCGGTGACGAAATAAAAGACGCACGCAGAAATCTTCCCCGCGGCTTGCTCGCCGGCGGCGCGTTCGTCACCAGCGGCTACATTCTTGGCACTGTCGCTGTACTGATCGCGTTGCCGGCCAGCCAGGTGAGCGGATTGCAGGGCATCATGCAGGCAATCTCGCAATCCGCGGAGCGCGTCGGTTTTTCCGGCATCGGCCCACTCGCGGCGCTGCTGATCACAGTCAGCAACCTGGGTGCGCTCGGCGCATGGCTGGCGGTTTCGGCGCGACTTCCATTTGTGGCTGGCCTGGATCGTTACTTGCCGTCCGCATTCGCGCGAGTGCATCCGAGATGGGGAACGCCGCACGTGGCGCTCCTGGTGCAAGCAGCCTGCGGCGTGATTTTTATTGTGCTGGGTCAGGCAGGAACAAGCGTGTACGGCGCTTACGAAGTTCTGGTGAGCATGGGCATCATCACTTACTTCATTCCTTATCTTTTTGTGTTTGCGTCGCTGATTCGTTTGCAGCGCGAGCCTGTCGGCCGCGAAGTGATGCGCATTCCCGGCGGCCGCCCCGCGGCGATCACGCTCGGCGTGCTGGGATTTACCACTACGCTCGTCACTATCGCGTTCTCGGTGATTCCGGCGGACGACGAGCCTCACAAAGTTTTGGCTATCGTAAAAATTGTGGGGCTCACGGCTCTGTTACTCGCGATCGGAGTGTTTGCGTTCGCCTGGGGAAAATCGCACGCCGCGAAAAATCCCAGGTGACGGCGCGAGCTTAGCTATCGGTCGCCTTACCCGCCGGATTGTGCCATCCGCCGATTGCGGCCGCCAGATGATTTGCCTCAACCGGCCCCCAAGTTCCAGGCTGATAAGGCTGGATCGGAACAATGTCGCCAAGAATCGGCTCGACTATCGCCCACGCCGCTTCCACCGCGTCTTGCCGCACAAATAGCAGCGAATCGCCTTTCATCGCGTCGGTGAGCAGCCGCTCGTACGCTTCCATTTCGCCGGTTTCCGATGACGACACGGCCGAAAGTTCCGTCTCCATCGTTTGCAGCCTCGGCCCCGGACGTTTCACCCGCGCGCCAAGGCTCAATGACAAATCAGGCCCTAACCGGAACCGGAAATAATTTGATCCCGGAGGCAATTTCGTCAGCGGCGGCTGGCGCAGCTTCACAAAAACTTCGGTCGCAGTTACCGCCAAGCATTTTCCCGCGCGAATTAAAAACGGAACGCCCGCCCAACGCCAGGAATCAACTTCCAGGGACATAGCCGCATAGGTTTCCACTTCCGAATTGGGAGCGACGCCGGGCTCCTTGTGATATCCCGCGAATTGGCCCCGAATCAGGTTGGTCGGATTAATCGGCGGAATCATGCGGAAGATTTTCACTTGTTCGTCGCGCAGCGATTCCGGATACATGCTGGTGGGCGGTTCCATGGCCAGAAAACCCACCACCTGCAACAGGTGATTTTGAATTACGTCGCGGATAGCGCCGGTCTCGTCATAGAACTTTCCGCGCCCCTGCACGCCGAAAGATTCCGCCATAGTGATTTCCACGCTGTGAATATAGTTGCGATTCCAGATCGGCTCCAGAAACGCGTTGGCGAACCGGAACAACAGCAGGTTTTCCACCGCTTCCTTGCCCAGATAATGGTCAATTCGGAAAATTCCAGACTCGGGGAAGACGGATTGCAAAATCGCGTTGAGCCGCTGCGCAGATGCCAGGTCATGGCCAAACGGTTTTTCGATAATCACCCGCGCATCGGTGGCGCAGCCCGATTTTCCCAGCGCCTCCACCACCGTGGCGAACAGGCTGGGAGGGATCGCCAGATAGTGCGTGGGGCTCTTGGCACCGCCGAGCGCGGCGCATAATTGTTCAAATGTCTTGGGGTCCTGATAATCGCCATCAATATATTTCAGCAGCCCTACCAGCTTCGCGAACGCCGCTTCATCCACGCCGCCGCCGAACGTGGCAATGCCGTCGCGCGCCCGCTCGCGAAGTTGTTCGATGTTCCAGCCCGCCTTGGCCACGCCGATCACCGGCACATTTAGGTTTCCCCGCTTGATCATGGCCTGCAGCGCAGGGAAAATTTTCTTGTGCGCCAGATCTCCAGTCGCGCCGAAGAACACTAACGCGTCCGAAGGCACTTTCGCGCCGGCAATCGTGCTCTTTACATCCACATTTGCAGCGGTCGTGTCAGCCATCGCTTGTCCTTATGATTTCTTTTCGTGATGCCCGCCGAATTCAAAGCGCATTGCGGACAGCAGCTTGTTTGCAAAATCCGATTCTCCACGCGACGTAAAGCGTTCGAACAGCGCGCTGGTTAGAACCGGCGCCGGAGTTCCTTCTTCGATTGCCGCCTGAATCGTCCAGCGGCCTTCGCCGGAATCCGACACGCGGCCGGAAAAATCGTCCAGGGTGGGTGATTTAATCAGCGCAATCGCCGTCAGGTCCAGCAGCCACGAAGCGATCACGCTGCCCCTGCGCCACACTTCCGTCACATCCGGCAAATTAATGTCATACATATAATGTTCCGGCGAGCGCAGCGGCGTGGTCTCCGCGTCTTGCGTCTGTTTCACTTTCCCCACGTTGGCGTGATGCAGAATGTTCAAACCCTCGGCGTATGCAGCCATTACGCCGTATTCGATTCCGTTGTGCACCATCTTCACGAAGTGTCCCGCGCCGGAAGGCCCGCAGTGCAGGTAGCCTTCTTCGGCGGTACCGGGAACTTTCTCGCGACCCGGCGTGCGCGCGATATCGCCGCGTCCCGGCGCCAGTGATTTGAAAATCGGATCCAGACGCTGCACCGTCGCCTGTTCGCCGCCGATCATCATGCAATAGCCGCGTTCCAGGCCCCACACGCCGCCGCTGGTGCCGACGTCCACATAATGAATTCCCTTCGGCGCGAGTTCCTTGGCGCGACGGATGTCGTCAATGTAATAAGAATTCCCGCCATCAATAAGAATGTCGTCCTTCTGCAGCTTGGGCAGCAGCTGCGCGAGCGTCTCATCCACGACTGCCGCCGGCACCATCAGCCAGATGGCGCGCGGCTGTTTCAACTTGCCGATGAAATCATCCAGCGAACTTCCACCCTTCGCGCCTTCTTTCGCCAGCGCCTGCACGCTCGCCGGCGACATATCGAATACCACGCACTCATGCCCGGCCTTCATCAGCCGCCGGACCATGTTGGCACCCATCCTTCCCAGTCCAATCATTCCCAATTGCATTGTCAAACTCCTCTCGTACGATATGATTCCCGGGCCCTGACGAACGTCGCAAACCGGCCGAGGAAAACTTCTCCGCGCAGTTCCCAATCTCAGGGGCCGGATTCGCGAAAATCTTCGTGTTAATTAAGCCACATTTCGGCGCTCGTGCATAATCCGAATCTCCGCGCCCCCAGGCTTGCTCCGACCGTCATTTACGCATACTCGTATCTCCCGGAAGTTACGCTTTCAACATAACGATATGACGCCGCGGTTAGCGGCCTCCGCAATCGCAGTAGACTGTGCGCATACGATATTTGCAGAAAACCCGTGCGCCATCCCGGGCGCAGCCTGTACAAATTCGAGGTCTCGAGCTTGAGCGTCACAGTCGAACCCATCGCCGCACCACGATCTGCGCCGCCGCCCGCGCCCTCCGCCACGGCCTCGAGCCCGTGGATTTACCGTCCGTGGCTCGACCTGCTGGTAGGTTGCGGCGCGTGGTCAGCTCCGTTGCTCGCGATCGCGTTGTTAATGACCCCGGCGCACACTCACGCCTGGGCTATGGCATTTTATCTGCTCGCCATCGTATTCAATTATCCGCATTTCATGGCCACGATTTACCGCGCTTATCACACGCGCGCGGATTTCGATAAATACAAATTCGTTACGCTGCACGTCACTTTGCTATTGGTATTGACCGGCATCGTGATGCACGCTTCGCCGCGCTTTTTCCCCTGGCTCTTCACGCTCTATATTTGCTGGAGCCCCTGGCATTACTCCGGGCAGAACTATGGCTTATTAATGATGTTCGCGCGGCGCAGCGGCGCGGAAATCAGCGCCAGTGAAAGGCGCTGCTTGCGCAGCGCGTTTGTGGCTTCGTACCTGATGCTGCTCGCGAGCTTTGAAACTGGCGGTTCCACCGATCCGTTGATTCTTTCGTTGGGCCTGCCGCCGAAATTCACATTTCCCTTGCGCCTCGTGTTTGGCGTAGCGTTCCTGGTCTTCACATTCCTGGGATTCCGGCGTTTGATACGCACCATGGGCGCGCGCGCGTTGGTCGCGCCGCTCACTCTCGCCTTCACGCAATTTCTGTGGTTCGTGCTTCCCACGCTGCTCGAATTGAATTCCCTCTCGCAGGTGCCGCAAACGCGCTATAGCAGCGGAATTCTCGCCGTCCTGCATTCCGCGCAGTATATATGGATCACGAGTTACTATCAGCGCCGTGAGGCGCGCGCTGCGGGGCAGAAAAGCTGGCACCTGGCCGCTTATTTCGCAACCCTGGTTGCCGGAGGTATCGCGCTCTTTATCCCCGGCCCGTGGCTCGTGAGCTATTTGTTCCATTACGATTTCACCACGAGCTTTTTGATTTTCGTTTCGCTCGTGAATATTCATCATTTCATTCTGGATGCCAAGTTGTGGAAGCTTCGCGACAAGCGCGTCGCGACGTTGCTCGTTGATCAGGGTGACAATGCGTCCCCTGCAACATCCGCCGCGTCTGTCCGGCCTGTGAGCTCTGCTCGCGCGCTCGCGATGCGCGTGCTATCCGCTCCTGCGTTCCGCATTTCTCTGGCCGCGCTCCTGTTCCTCTGGGGCGGCTTTGACCAATTCCATTTCGCGCTGCGCACGGATGAAGGAAATCTTCAGGCCCTCGAGCGCGCGGCTCAAATCAATCCGTACGACAGCTTCGTCGAGGAACGTATCGCCCGCGCCGAAACGAAGCAGGGCCAGCCCGACCAGGCTGTCGCGGCGCTCACGCGCGCCGTTGCGATTAATCCCAGCAGCATCGCGCTGCAGCAAGCGACCGCCCGCGCGCTGATCACAGACGGCCGCTACGCCGACGCCTACGCGCACTATCAGAAAATGCTGGAGCGCTTCCCGCGCGATACGGACGCGCTCACCAACTACGGTTTGCTCGCCGCACGCCTGGGTCATCCCGAAGAGGCCATCGATTCCTGGCAAAAATCAGTGGACGTAAGTCCTGACCAACCTAACGCGCACCTCTATCTTGCGGAAGGGTTCGATCAGCGTGGCGAACCGGCCGCCGCCGCGCGCCATTGGAAATTGTTTCTGCAATTCGCATCCGCGAATCCGCAAACCGCACCCGGAGCACCGGCTTTCACCCAGCAACAGTTACTCGGCGCAACCGTGCAATTGGCTGACGACCTATCGCGCATCAATCAGTCTGCCGCAGCGCTAACGCAATACGACACCGCCATCGCGCAGGCGCAGCAAACTGGTGATGTCAAACTGGAAAGCCTGGCGCTCGCTCATCGCGCGGATCTGCAAGCCAAGAATGGCGATGTCGCAGCGGCCGCGCAGTCCTACCAGCGCGGCCTGGCGTTGGATGCCAAGAGCCGCGACACTCAAGCCGAAGCATCGGACTGGTTCAACTACGGACAGTTTCTGCGCAGCCAGAATGCGCCGGATGAATTGGTTTACGCATCGTTCCTGCACTCGGAAAATCTACTGGGCGGGACCGCAGGCTCCGGCCTCGCGACGGTGCAAACCGCTCGCCACCAAGTGGAACGCAAAATGGGCGCGAAAGCTGCAGCTGGCGCGCAAGGAAATCTGCCAGGCTTGCTAGCACGCGCTGTGAATTACGTGCCGGACTCGCACTGAAATAACCCCGCCTTCGCCGGCGGCAAACCGTGTAAAATTCGCACGACCCATGACCATTCCCGCCGAACGCCAGGACACGCGCTTGATGCGCGGTATGTTTGACAAGATCGCGCCCACATACGATTTCATCACGCGCGTCATTTCCTATGGCATGGACGGTCGCTGGAAACGCCTCGGCGTGTTGCGCGCCGCGCTGCCGGAAAACGCGCTAGTTCTCGATTTGGCGTCTGGTACGGGGGATTTTTCCCGGCTCGTGCGCGAGCGTTTGCCCGCGGCGCGCTCGGTAGCCGTGGATCTTTCCGAGGGAATGTTGCGTGTCGGGCGCCGGAGTGGTCTGGAGGAAGCGGTATGCGCGGACGCCACCATGCTGCCATTTGCCTCAGCGTCCTTCGATTGCGTGTTCATCGGCTACGGGTTGCGAAATTTTCCGAATCTTAACGCTGCGGTGCGCGAAATCGAACGCATCACGAGGCCAGGTGGCGTGATGGTCAGCCTGGACTTTTTTCTCCCGGTGAATCCCGTGTTCCGCCCGCTCTATCTGGGATTTTTGTATGTGCAGGGCGCCTTCTGGGGCACGCTTTTGCACGGCAGGCCACGAACTTACACTTACATTCCGGATTCGATCCGCAGCTTCGTGTCCGTTAAGGAATATTCTTCGCTGCTGCAGCGCACCGGATACCACCGCGTGGATGCGCGCGAATTCATTTTCGGTGGGATCGGATTGCTCTGGGCCGTGAAACGCTGATTCGCGCCGCTGCGCTGAGGTAGCTGGTCGCCCGGCGACGCCCCGCACAGTTCAGTTTTCCAGCCGGAAGCGCGTTGACGCCAGTTGATACAGCCTTCGCCACACCAGCCGGTTGATCGTCACCACCATCGCCGCCATCAGGATTGTCGCGGCCAGCAACACGCGCGTATTCCCTGTGTCCGTCGCGTTGCTGATTACCGCTCCCAGTCCGGTGGTCAGGTACGTGTGCCCGCGAAATTTAAAATATTCCGCGACGATGCTGGCGTTCCACGCCCCGCCCGACGCCGTCACAAATCCCGTGATCAAAAACGGAAAAATTCCCGGCAGCAATAATTCCCGCCAGCGTTCCGTCCTGCCAAATCGGAAAACGGAGCAGACTTCTTTCAGATCGGTGGGAATCGCGATGGCCCCCGCGATCACATTGAACAAAATGTACCACTGCGTCCCCAGCAATAGCAGCATGATCGAGCCGATTCCCAATCCGCCGCCCGCGCGTATCAGCACCAGCAAAATAATCGGAAAAAGGGCTGTCGCCGGCACAGAAGCCGCAACTTGCGCAATCGGCTGCGCGATGGCCGAAAGTTTAGGCTTCAGTCCGATCAGGATTCCCACCGGAATGGTCCACAGTCCGGCGAGAAACAAAGTGAACGCCACGCGCAGAAACGTCGCGCCTGCTCCTAGGAATATGCTGCGCAATTCCTCGCGCGTCAGATGCGTCAGCAGCATTACCATTTTCACGGACTCATAAGCGACCCCTGCGAGCAGCGCAGCCAGCATCAGGCGCGTCAGCCAGTGAAAAATCCCGCGAGACGCTCGCCCCACGCCCGTCGCCGCATGGCTCCGCGCAAAATGCAAACTCAGGTATTCGCGTGCTGGCTGGAACGTCAGCCGCGAGAAAAACGGCAAGATTCTCGAGCTGCGCAGCAAGTCCAGAACCGGCGAAGTCGGCGCATCCGTGGATTCCACTTGCTCGAATTTGAATTTCTCCGCCCAGGCGATCACCGGGCGCCACACCAGCTGGTCAATCACCACAATGATTCCGATCATTACGCCCATGCCCCACCAGATCGCGCGCGTGTTTCCCGCATTCGCAGCGGTCTGTAGGTAGGAGCCCAAGCCCGGCAGCCGCAAATCGCGATCGCCCAGCGTGAACATCTCGCAAGCCATCAGAAAAAACCACCCGCCCGCCACCGACATCATCGAATTCCACACCAGCCCGATGATCGAATAAGGCAGCTCCATCTGCGTGAATCGCTGCCACCAGCTCCAGCGGTAAATCTCGGCCACTTCGCGCATCTCGAGCGGAATGCTTTTCAGTGACGAATAGAAACTGAACGTCATGTTCCACACCTGCCCGGTAAAAATCAGCAGGATGGACCCAAGCTCCACCCCGAGCTGCTTCGTCGGAAAAAGCGCTACCATCGCCACCATCACGCCGGGAAGAAAACTCAACACCGGAATGGACTGCAGCGTATCCAGCAGCGGAACCATGAACTTTTCCGCGCGCGCGTTGTACGCCGCGACGTACCCATACACCACCGTGAACGCCAGGCTCACCACATAGGCGGCTGCGATCCGCAGCACGGAAAACATCGCGTATCTGGGCAGCGCACTGGGCTGCAGATGAATTTCCATGGGCGCGCCGGCCGGCGTCATCCAGTAATGCGTCATGGAAAGAATTGCGTAAAAAAACGCCAGCGCCGCCAGCAGGATCGGCAAATCCCGGAAGATGGAAGGCACGTTGGCTGGAATTGTTCCCCAGGTTAACGTGCCGGTAGAAGTTTTCTGTGTTTCGCTCGCCATCAGTGCAGGGAAGCGCTTTCCGGGGAATTTTCGCCGCGATGATCTGGCTGGTGCAGGTGTACGGTGTCGTCCTCCGCTTCGTAGGTGAACAGCTCTGCGTAGCGGCCCCAGTTCAGCGCCGTCTCAATCTGCTGCTCCACTTCCACCTGGGCGAAGCGTTCGTCCAGTAAGTCCCGGAAAAATTCCACCGGCATGGTGTGATTCGATTTCTTCTCCAGCGCCGATTGGATTTGCTGCAACAGTGATACGTTCGCTAGAACCGCCTCGCGGAACAATATTTTTCGCGTGGGAATGTCCGCCTGTGCGAAAGCGCGGCCCTTCTCCGTGATGCGCACGTCGCCTTCGTGCACGGTCGCGAAGCCGAGCAATGTTGACGCATCGAGAATTGGCAGCAAGTCGTCGATCTCCAGCAGCAGTTCTTCGGCGATGTGGTACATGTCCTCTTCGCCGCCGCGATCGTCCAGCAGTTCGAGCAAACCGCCGATCCCGCCCGGCCGCGAATGCGGCAGCATCTGCGCCGCGGCCTTTTCTTTGTGCTCTGTCTTCGATGGCGGCGCCAGTTCCAGTTCCGGCTGCGTCATTACTTTGTAGATATAGTCAACGTACAGCACGAATGCCGCGGACTTGCGGTCGCGCGGATGTTGCAGCGGCACGCGAAAATCCGCGCGGATTCTCGCGGGATTGCGGCCGAGTACGATGATGCGATCCGCCAGCAGTACTGCTTCTTCGATATTGTGCGTGACGATGAAGATGCTTTTCGTGGGAACTTTTTTCGCCAACCACAGTTCCAGCAACTCCCCGCGCAGGTTCTCCGCGGTCAGCACGTCCAGCGCGGAAAAAGGCTCGTCCATGAACAAAATCTCCGGCTCGACCGCGAGCGCTCGCGCGAAACCTACGCGCTGCTTCATCCCGCCAGACAATTCCTTGGGATAAGCGGATTCGAAGCCGTGCAATCCAACAGACGCGAGCGCCCGCAGTGCCTTGCGATGCCGCTCGAAATGCGTGATGCCCCGCGCGAGCAGCGGCGCTTCGACGTTTTCCAGCACCGTGAGCCACGGAAAGAGCGCGAAGCTCTGAAAAACAATCGCCACATTCGGACGGCAGCCCCGCATCGGCTGCCCATGCCACAAAACTTCCCCCGCCGAAGGTGCCGCCAGCCCGGAAAGAATCCGCAGCAACGTGGATTTTCCCGAACCAGAAGGCCCGAGCAGCGCAATGATCGTGTTCGGCTCCACGGAAAAATCCACTGGAGCAATCACCTGAATCTGCCGCCCGTCCGGCTGCTGGTAACTTTTTTCAATTTGCCGCGCCTGAATGATTGGCTCACTATCAACGGCTGGCGCGACAAACTCCGTGGTCACTGCGCCGGCTTCGGCGCCAGGCACTGCGCAGTACGCCGCGCCCGTCCCCGCCTCCGCCAGCTCGTCCATCAAGCACTGCCACGCCTCTTCCGGCAGCGCGTCCAGAAAATGATTGCGCTCGCCGGGAGTCATCGCCTCGACCACCGCGCGCATTTCCTGCGATGCCAGCGAATGGAGCAGCACGTAGGCGTGGTAGTACGGCAGGTGAACGATCAGGGACGCCGCCATGTCCACGGGCATGGCGTGAAATAGAGCGCGCTGTTCGTCGTAAGGCTCGCTGAGAAAAAAATCCGCAGCCGAGCCGGGATCGGTCTTTCGCAGAAGTTCGATCGCCGGTCCCCATTGCCTTTGCTTCAGCAGGTTCCGCAGCTTTTGTGTTTCTTGATTGTTCATTGGCGCAGGCAAGAGCCTACTACGTTTTCGCAAAGACTGCGAAGCCCCGCAAGCGCTTTGCGCGCGTCAGTGTTACAGAATTGTGACAGCCGCAACGCGATTGGAACGTCGCCATAAATTGCCCAGTCGTGCGATCGTCTCGGCGACAACGACAGTGAGTCGTCGCATCATCGCGTGCGATTATCACAATTCTGCGCGCCCTCGATCTTGTGTCGTTGCGGCACGACCGGTTCGGACTGAAACACTCTGCGCCTCGCAAGAATGGGCTGCGACTCCGGATTCCTCGCGGAATTGCTCTGCATCCGCCTCTCACCTCAAGCATTTGCCTCAAATCTCCGAAGAAGCGGTCCTTGGCCGACGGCGTGCAGTAAACACAGCGTCCCAGCCCTGTCTGCAAGAGCATCCGTGTGTCTCACACGCAAGCGAGACGTTGCGCGGGCCTAGCGCCAACGCCGACGGGAGCATCGTGGATCGAACTCCAACGCAAAAGCGCCAGTCCAAACGCAAGCCACCAGTTGACACCGTGAGGACGCACCTCCGCCGCATCGAGCGGAGAGAATGGCAATTGTGGATCGTCGCGATCCTGGTCAGCCTGGTTTTGCTGTGCGGTTTGATGGCCTTCATCCTTCCCGGCCTTGGGCTGGAACAATCCAGGTTTTCGCTCCACCTTCTACCCCCGGTGGTGCAGGGCTTGGTTGCGCTGGTGCTGATTTTTGACATCTACACCATCTTTCAGCAATTGCAAATTCATCGCATGCGCAACCGCCTGGCCGAGCGCGAAGAATTATTCCGCCTGATCAGCGAAAACGCCGCGGACATGATCGCCGTGGTGGACATGGACGGCAGGCGCATCTTCAATAGCGATGCTTATCAGAAAATACTCGGGTATTCCGCCGATGAACTGAAAAATTCGTCTTCGATGGATCAGATTCACCCGGATGACCGCGAGCGGGTGAAAGCAGCCGCGGCGGAAGCACGCCTCACGGGCATCGGCAAGAATTTGGAATATCGCATCCGTCACAAGAACGGCACTTGGATGGTTCTCGAGTCCACTTCCAGTGTCATCGGCGACGCCACGGGTGTTCCCGAAAAACTCGTCATCGTAAATCGCGACATCACCGCGCGCAAAAAGGCTTCCGAGGCCCTGCGCCTGTCCGAAGTCAGTTTTCGCTCCGTGATTGAGAACGCGCCGTACGGAATTTACCGCGCGCAAGCTTCCGGAAAGCTACTGCTCGCCAACCCGGCACTGCAAAAAATGCTGGGTTACGAATCGCAGGCTGAATTGCTGCAGCTCAATCTGGCTTCTGATGTTTACGTGGACCCGCTCGAACATACAAGAGTTAAGGAGCTGTTCACCCACCAGAAAGAGTTCACCGACGTTCAGGTGGATTGGAAACGCAAGGATGGCACGCCCATCAAAGCGCGCCTCACCGGCTGGTTCGTAAAGTCTATTGCCGAGAGCGCCGCATATTTTGAAGTTTTTGCGGAAGATGTCACGGAGAAATGGTTGCTCGAGCGCCAGCTCCGCATGGCCCAAAAAATGGAAGCGGTCGGGAGACTCTCTGGCGGCATCGCGCACGATTTTAACAATCTGCTCGGCGTCATCATCGGCTACAGCCAGGTGCTCAAGAGGACGCTGCCTCCCGGGACCGCTTTCCTCGAGCACGCGGAAGAAATCGAAAAAGCCGGCCAGCGCGCCGCCACGCTCACGCGCCAGTTGCTCGCCTTCAGCCGTCAGCAAGTCCTGGCTCCGGCGGTGCTAAACCTCAATTCCTTGATTTCCGAAATGGAGAAGATGCTGCCGCGCCTAATCGGCGAAGACATCGAAATCGTCATTGCCCTGGATCCTGCAATTGGCAGCATCAAGGCCGATCAAGGCCAACTCGAGCAGGTGGTCATGAATCTTGCCGTCAATGCGCGCGACGCCATGCCCGACGGCGGCAAAGTAGTGATTACCACAAGCAATGCTTCGCTTGACGACGCATGGACTCGTCTGCATCCCGGGTCCAAAGTCGGCGATTACGTGATGTTGTCGGTCGCCGACACCGGCACCGGCATCGATTCCGAAACTCTCGCGCACATTTTTGAACCGTTCTTCACCACCAAGGAGCGCGGCAAAGGCACCGGTCTGGGCCTGGCCACCGTGTACGGGGTGGTGAAACAGAGCGGCGGGTATGTTTGGGTGGAAACCGCCCCCGGCAAAGGCGCCGCCTTCCAGATTTATTTGCCGCGCATCGAGGAGCCGGTGAGCGTGCCGGAGGTCGTCGCGCCAATTGTGGAAGCGTTTCGCGGAGCAGAAACCATACTCCTGGTGGAAGACGCGGACGCGCTGCGCAAGCTCACGCACATGCTCCTCGAACAGCACGGCTATCGCGTTCTCGTCGCCGAAAACGGCGCCGCGGCTCTGCAGCTGATAGAGCAAAAGCCCGAGCGTATCAATCTCTTGCTCAGCGACGTAATCATGCCCGGGCTGAACGGCCGCGCGCTTGCCGAGCGTCTGCAACTTCGCCAGCCCGGATTGAAGGTGCTGTACATGTCCGGCTACACGGACGACGCCATCGTGGACCACGGCGTCCTGGCCGCGGGCACGCACTTGCTCCACAAACCTTTCAGCGAAGAAAGCCTGATCCACAAAGTGCGCGAAGTGCTGGACGCGGACACTGCGGTCCCGCCGATTGCCGCGCAGCCTTTGATTCTCGCGAAAACGTAGATACGAATTGCGCAGCAGGAGGAAGCCTTCGCGATGAGACGACTATTGATCGTGGACGACGATGAGGCTATGCGCCGCCTCTTCCGCCTGAATCTGTCCGACAACTACGAAATCGTTGATACCGACGACCCGGAGCAAGCTCTCGCCTTGGCCATGGAGCACAAACCCGACGCGATCCTGATGGACCTGCGCATGCCCAAACATTCCGGTCTCGGCCTATGCCGCGCACTCGGCGCCATCAACAAAGCTCAGCCCGTTCCCATTTTTATCGTCAGCGGCGAGACTGCGAGCGAAGTCAAGCAGTCCTGCAAGGAGATGGGCACGGCCGGTTTTTTTGAGAAGCCGGTGGATTTCGACGCCCTGCGCGTCTCGCTCTCGAAAGTAAAAAGGCAGACGCAGGTTCCGCGCGCCGAGGTTCGCGTGCAAATTCGCGTCGAGCTCAATCTTGCGGGAACCGATAGCAAAGGAAAGGAATTTAAGGAATCCACCTTCACCGAAAACGTCAGCGTGTGCTCTTTCCTCTGCGCTCTGGACGCGACCCTGGAGAACGATTCGATCGTCGAGGTTTTTATCGCGCGGGGAAACGGCCAGTGCGTTGGCAAAGCTCGCGTCATGCGCTCCGAGGAACGGCAAGGCGCATCCTCGCTCTATGCCTTCCGCTTCACCGAAAAGACGGGGGAGTGGATTCTGCAGTAGCGGAATACACTGCCGGCCGCGCGGCACCGCAACCCCGGGCCGATTCTGAGATTCAAAATGACCGTCACTCACCAAACCGAGGCCCCCGAAAAGGCGGGCCAAGCGTCACCAGACATTTTGACGCCCACGCCTGTCGTTCGCGCGTTGATCGTGGACGACGACCCCGCGATCCGCAAAATCTTATCGGTCATGCTGACCCAATCAGCGTACGTCTGCCGCGCGGCGGCCAGTGGCGAAGAAGCGCTCTGTCTGCTGGAGAGGCAACCGCTGGATGTTGTGATCTCTGATCTGCGCATGCCCGGAATTTCCGGCATGGATCTGCTGATTGAAGTTCGCCAGCGCTATCCCCATCTGGCTTTCTTGATGATCACAGGGGAAGACGAGACTCGCGTCGGCGTGCGCGCCATGCAATTGGGCGCTGACGACTATTTGCTAAAGCCCTTTGACGCGGATGTCGTGCTTGGCAGTCTCCACCGCGCCCTGCAGAAAAAGAAACTCGAGCGCGAGGTGATGGAATACCGCGTCCGCCTTGAGGAAATGGTTTCCGAACGCACGCAGCAATTGCAAAGCGCGCTGCGCCAGACCGAACGCAGCTACGAAGACACTCTGGAGGCGCTAGGCGCGGCGATTGATCTTCGCGACAGTCCCACCGCCGGCCACTCGCGCCGCGTTTTTCTTTACTCCATGGAACTTGCCAAGTCCGTAGGTGGCCTGGAGCATGAGCTTCGCACCATCGGGATGGGCGCGTGGCTGCACGATATAGGCAAACTGGCCATTCCCGACCGCATTCTGCTTAAGCCCGGGCCTTTGCTGGATCACGAATGGGAAGTCATGCGCAGACATGCCAGGATCGGTTACGAACTCGTGAAAAGCATTTCATTTTTGGCCGGCGCGGCGGAGATTGTTCTCAAGCACCACGAGCGCTTCGACGGCTCTGGTTATCCTCAAGGATTGCGCGCGGAGGAAATTCCGTTCGGGGCCAGAATATTCGCTGTGGCGGACACGCTCGATGCCATGACTTCCGATCGGCCCTATCGCGCGGCTCTTCCGCTGCAGGCCGCGCGCGACGTAATCGAGCGCGGATCGGGAATTCTCTTCGATCCCCTCGTCACCGCTGCGTTTCTGCGGGTTCCCGATGAAACCTGGGGAGTCATTGCCAGGGAAACAGTAGCCGTTCAGCCCAGCGCGGTGCTGGCAGCCGGAACAATCCAGATTCTCGGCACGCTGCCGGTTGCTCCGCCCGAATCTTCGGTGTGAATCTGACTGTGCCCTTTCGCCGCAGCCTCTTCGCCAACTTCAAAACTTTCGCGACCATTCCTTCGGCCACCGCTCCACCACAACTTTCTTATCCGTATAGAACTCCACAGCGTCGCGCCCCTGGCCGTGCAGCACGCCCAGGAAACTGTCGCGCCAGCCGCTGAAGGGGAAATAGGCCATGGGCGCGGCGACACCGATGTTAATTCCGATGTTACCCGCCGGCACTTCATAACGGAACTTGCGCGCCGCAGCGCCGCTGGTTGTGAAAATCGATGCCATGTTTCCAAATGGGCTGCGCGAAAGCGTCTCGATTCCTTCCTCCAGCGTATTCGCGTGAACCAGGCTCAGCACCGGCCCGAAGATTTCGGTGGTAGAAAGCGCGCTGGCAGCCGGCACGCCATCCAGCAGCGTCGGCTTCAGAAAATTACCCTTGGAAGCAGCTCCGTTTCCTCCACGCCCGTCGAGCAAGACCTTAGCACCATCACTCACACCCGTGGCAATCAGGCCCTCGATGCGCTTTTTGCTTTCCGCAGTTATCACCGGGCCCATCTGGACATCCTGATCCAGGCCATTACCCACGCGAATCGCGCTGGCCACTTTGGCAATTTCCTGGGTGAACTCTTTGCGCGCTTCTCCAACCGTCACAGCCACAGATACAGCCAGGCAACGCTGTCCGGCGCAACCGAACGCGCTATCGCTCACGATGCGCGTCGTGGTTTCCAGGTCCGCGTCCGGCAGAATCAGCACATGATTTTTCGCGCCGCCCTGGCACTGCACTCGCTTTCCGAATTTTGCCGCCTGCGCGTAGATGTATTTTGCCACCGGAGACGAACCTACAAAGCTGATCGCCCGCACTTCGGGATGTTCCAGCAGCGCGTCCACCGCCGTCCTGTCGCCGTGAACCAGGTTCAGGACTCCCGGCGGCAATTTCAGCCCCTCCATCAATTCGAAAGCGCGCTGCATTGTCAGGGGAACTTTTTCTGAAGCTTTGAGGATGAAAGTATTGCCGCAAGCGATTGCGTACGGCAGAAACCAGAAGGGAATCATCGCCGGAAAATTGAACGGTGTGATCGCCGCCGTCACTCCCAGCGGCTGCCGGATCATCATCTCGTCAATCCCGGAAGCCACGTCTTCCAGGTTATACCCCTGCATTAGCGTGGGGATACCGCAGGCGACTTCCACGTTCTCAATCGCTCGCCGCAATTCCGCGCGCGATTCGCCGACTGTTTTCCCGTTTTCCTGCGTGCAGATCTGCGCCAGTTCCTCCACGTGCTCTTCGAGCAATTGCTTCAGCTTGAACAAATATTGGATGCGGTCCTCAGGCGGCGTGCGGCGCCATGCCGGATAAGCGGCGGCGGCGGCTGCGACGGCCGCGTTCACATCTTCCTGCGAAGCAATTGGCGCGCGCGCCAGAGTTTCTCCCGTCGCGGGATTCACCACCTCACGGTGGTCCGCGGACTTGCTCGCGGTCCATTCTCCTCGGTAGTAGTGCTTCAGTTCACGAATGCTGGCCATGTGCTATATCCCTCCCGTGCGCCGGACGCCCACGCAAAACATCGTCTCAATTGACAACCGGGCGTTCCTTTGCCATAGTCTCAAAGCGGTTAGACAAATACAATGCCCCAGGGACGTATCGGGCGGCTGCGCATAGCGAAGGAGAAGATTTGAGCGAGACCAGCTTTCTCGTCCATTCCAAAAACTTGCCGGAGCAGGCTGCAGGCGAACTCCTGTCTTTGCCGCGCCAGCAAGCCGGATGGGAATGGATGAGTTTTTTTGTCCGCCGTTTGCAGCCGGGTGAAGTCTATCGCGCGCGCACCGAGCACGAGGAAGCAGCCTTCGTTTTGCTCGGCGGCGCCTGTCAGGCGGATTGGGGGCAGGGCGCCACGCGGATCGGAAAGCGTCGAAATGTTTTTGACGGTTTGCCGTATGCGCTCTATCTGCCCAGCGGAAATCAGGTGGCTTTCACCGCGGAGACAACTTGTGAGATCGCGGAATGCCGCGCGCCGTCCGATGCGCGCCTGCAGCCAAAACTGATCACGCCGAGCGATGTCGTCAGCGGCTTGCGTGGCGGCGGCAACGCCTCGCGCCAAATTGTGGACATCATCACTCCCGCTTTTCCAGCGGATAAGCTTATGGTGATTGAAGTTTATACACCGGGAGGAAATTGGTCGAGCTATCCTCCGCACAAGCACGACGTGCATAATCCGCCCGCTGAAGTGGATCTGGATGAGATTTATTACTATCGCCTGCGTGAGCCGGATGGATTCGCCATGCAGCATCTATACTCCGGCAAACATGGCGCCGATCAAACCTTGAAGGTGAAAGACGGAGACACGGTGCTGGTGCACAGCGGCTTTCACCCCGTGGTCGCCGGGCCAGGCTACGACGTTTACTATCTGAATTTTCTCGCCGGCTCGGCTCGCGCCTTGGCCGTCACCGAAGATCCGCAGCACGTATGGATTCGTTCCACCTGGAAGGATACCGACCCTCGCTTGCCTCTCGTGAGGGAATAGTCGCGCCGGAAAAGGAAACCCATGCGGACGTCCTGCGGCCGGAGCGATGGCGAACCCACCAACCGAGCGACTGAGATTCCGCGAGCGTACGCATCTCATGGCCGGCTTTCGCCACACACGGATTATTATAATCGCTTAGAATACAGCCGTTGGTTTCGCCTCCTTTACGCCGCGGCCCGCTCGTCCATTTTTCTTTTGCGTATGCCTGTCCGCCGGACGAGCGGCGTTGTTGCCGGTGCACCCCGCGAAATCTCCGCGCCTCAGGCTTTCCTTTCTCTGCCGCAAGCGCGAGAATCGTCCCATAAGCAATTCTGGGGCGTCACACCATTCAGAAGGGGCATCGCCTGATGACGGTTCGTCTTACCGCCGCTCAAGCCACTATCGCGTACCTGAAGAATCAGTTCTCGGAGCGCGATGGCAAGCAGTTCCGCTTCTTTGAAGGCTGCCTGGGAATTTTCGGTCACGGCAACGTCGCCGGGCTTGGCCAGGCCCTCGAGCAGGATCCGGGATTGCGCTACTACCTCTTCCGCAACGAGCAAGCCATGGTTCACGCGGCTACGGCTTTCGCCAAGACAAGTTTTCGCATGCGCGCGCTAGTTTGCACTTCCTCCATCGGCCCGGGCGCAACGAATATGATCACCGGCGCCGCCACCGCGACGGTGAACCGCTTGCCCGTGTTGTTGCTGCCGGGTGATATTTTCGCGCGCCGCAACGTCGCTCCCGTTCTGCAGCAGCTCGAATCTCAGGCGTCTCAGGATATTTCCGTAAATGATTGCTTCAAGCCCGTTTCGCGATACTGGGACCGCATTCAACGCCCCGAGCAATTGCTCACCTCGCTTCCGGAGGCCATGCGCGTCCTCACCTCGCCTGCGGAAACCGGCGCCGTCACCATTGCTTTTCCCCAGGATGTCCAAGCCGAAGC
>Ga0187887_10000331_pt1 | contig 47804 bp, 43 predicted proteins | sample June2016WEW_7_10_FD_132977 | JGI IMG/M metagenome (GOLD analysis project Ga0187887, IMG submission 132977) | Peatland microbial communities from SPRUCE experiment site at the Marcell Experimental Forest, Minnesota, USA - June2016WEW_7_10 | ecosystem: Environmental > Terrestrial > Soil >... | reverse complement strand
GGAATCATCCGCCACTCCCGTCCGCCCGTTCCAACTCCCGTAACCGCAGATCAATAACCAGCATTCATCCACCGCAACGGTAATCTGCGTACCCGCGCACCCCGGTAAACTCGCCATCGCGTACAGATTTCCGCCCGACTCTTCAAAGTCCACTGGAATTCTCGCGAATAAATCGTTTTCCGCTGCTTTCCAATCTTCCCGGTCGCTCCCCTCTTGTTCGCCTCGTACAATGCAACGCTGGAACGCGCGTCGCGACACTTCATCATAGACTGCCAGCAAACAATCAGACATGTCGCTCAACGGAATCTGCTCGCGCAGGGTTTCGCAGTTCTCCTGATGCGTGGCTCGCGCGGTCGCTTTCGGTATTCTCATGGACGGTTTCATCGCGCCGGCCCTAAAATCCACGCCAGCGTTTGCCCAACGCTGCTTCCTCGCGAGCACTGCCCTCGCGTGTCAGCGCCACAGGGTTTTCCCGCGCCATGGGGGCCCCGCGTACCACCGGCCGTCGCGGCGCAATCGGCCCTCTTTTCTCGGCGTCGTCGCCATGCTCGTATCTTTCACGAACTTGCCTTCCGAATCGCTCTGTCGCCGCGAGCTGCGCTACGGTCCTGGCCGGCACCACCTCTCCGCGAATTCCGTCACTGACCGAACTATGGTCGCCGCCCACCTCACGCCCAGCGCGAGCAAGGGTCGCGTCCGCAGTCCGCAAGATGAACTCCGCCTCCGTCGCCAGTGTCAGCGGATTCAGCGCGCGCTGGCCCAGTGACCTTACGCCGTGTTCTACAACCGGTAACCACAGGCAAGTTTCTGACAGTGGAACTGAAATAAATAAATTGCCGGATTGTTGCGCGATCAGCGCGGCCAGATCATACCCTGTGCCGTCGGGAAGTTTTTCAGTCGCTAGCGTCAGCTGGTATCGGATCGTGCGCAGAACTGCTTCGGCCTCGCACACAGTTTTCACCGCATGTGATTCCCATCCAGACCTCGCCAGTTCCCTCAGTATGGATTCAGTATTTGCGGTGGAATTTCCGACAACCAGAATGCGCACGGTAGCTGCAGACATATTGACCCCTTTGGGGAAGGGGAACTCGCGGTTCAAGCCTAACCTCAACCGAATCGGACTAACCGCGTCCGTGCATTCTCTAACTTGCTCGTTCACCGGCCACGCGCCCCACCGTGCCCCCGAACGGCCATTCGCCCTACGCCTGATGCAAATACAGCCCCGCACAACAACGCGTCCCAAACTTATCTGTAACCGTTTCTCACCTCGCCGGAGTCACGCGCGGAGCTTTTCAGGGCGTGCGGTGTGGCAGCTGACGCGCGCGACCCGTGCGAGGCGAGTAACCAGTTCCGCGAAATCCCATTTACATCATCGGGAGATGCGCCGCAGAACGTTATCTACCACTACCCCTTCCAGCTAGGTCCCGAAATCTACTCCTCCCCAGCATCTGTAGCAATTCGGAACATTACTGCTTTTGCGCTACGGATGTTACTGATCCTCGACAAAGCACATCGCGCGCGCTTTCGTCTTTTATTCTTGACACGCTAATACCACAGGAGTAACTTTCCCTTTCTGCTCGGGTTTTACACGTCCCCGTCCTGGGCGTGGGCAGTATGCACGGCAATAGATCGGCTTTTTTCGGCCACTCACTCCGATACTCTCGGAATGCTTAGCCGTGATCAAAATGGACCGACATCGTTCAAAATCTTCGAAGCGGCGCTCGCGCAGTCCCTCTCGTCAGGGACAGCACAATTCCGATTCTTTGCCCGTACCTTTCCCCGAAGAAAACCTTTCCAATTCGGGCCCCCCTGTCCCGCAACGGGAACTTCGCAGCGCTCGTGGCGATCCTCTTCATCCCTTCGTCGCGCTCGTTAAAACCTTTAACGAATTCCTTTTTGAACTCGACGCCGATGGAAGGTTCCTGAGCATTTGGACACCCAACGCTGCCCTTCTCCGCGAACGCCGTGCCGAATTTCTCGGTCGCCATGCTCTTGAAGTCCTTGGCGAGGAAATCTTCCACCCCTTCTCGAAGCTGTTCCGCAGGGTCATTCAGCGAGGTGTTTGCGAGGATATCGAATTCCCCGTGGATTCTCCTTCCGGCCGGCGCTGGTTTCAGGCGCGCGTTTCAGCGGTCGGCCGTGGCGCGGCGAAGCCGCATTCCGTCTGCTTGCTCGCGCGCGACATCACCCAGCGGCGCCTCGCCGAGCAGACGCTGCGGCAGCAAGAAGCGCTCCTGATGCATGCCGAGCAGGTTACTGGAACCGGCTGCTGGGAATATAACGTCGAAACTCGGGAACGCGTCTGGTCCAGTCAACTCTTCCGCATCTACGGATTCGATCCCAAACACGGCGTGCCCAGCGAAGAAACCATGTTCGCCATGATTCATCCCGATGACCGCGAACGCGTTCGCGGCATCCTTCAATCCGCCGTCGAGCATTGCTCTCCGTTCGAATCCGAAGGCCGTTACAATCTTCCGGACGGCCGTCAGCGCAATATTTTTATCCGCGGCATAGCTCTTTCCGAAACAGCTGGAAAATCCGCGCGCCTGTTCGCCGTCGTTCAGGACGTCACCGAACTCCGTCTTGCCGAAGCGCGGGACCGCCAGCGCGAATCGCTCCTGGCCCAGGCCGAACAACTCGCCAGCCTGGGCAGCTGGCAGTTTGACGTTGCACAGCAAAGTTTCACTTGGTCCGCCCAGATCTATCGCATGCTCGGCCTCGCGCCGGACAATCAGCCCGTGCCGTTATCGCGCGCCTGCGCCCTGTTTCATCCCGAGGATCGCGCGCGCGTAACACAGGAAGTCGCCGACCTGATTCAGTACACCCGCTCGTTCGAAAACGAAGTGCGCTTTATACGGTCAGACGGACAAGTACGCATCTTCCACTCCCGCGCCGTTCCCATTACCAACGACTCCGGAGACGTCGTCCGCATCGCCGGCATGTCCCAGGACATCACCGAGCAGAAACTGGCTCAGGAACGCGTGCGAAAAAGCGAGTCCCTCCTAGCGCAAGCAGAAGAAATCGCCAAACTCAGCAGTTGGGAAATGGATACTCTCCACTCCACAGTCACCTGCTCCACGGAGTTCTTCCGAATGCTGGGCCTCCAGCCCATTGTCGGGCCAATTCCTATTGATGATTTGTGGTCCATGCTGCACCTTGAGGATGTCGACGCCGCGAAAGTCGCCCTCCAGAATGCTGTCGCCTTGAACACTCCCCTCGAGCATTTTTCCCGCTACACTATGCCCGACGGCAGCGTGCGTGCCTTGCACACTCGTGCCGTCCCGCTCGCGGATCCTTCTGGCCAGGTCACTCGCTTCGTCGGTTTCAATCACGATATCACCGAACAGAAACGCGTCGAGGACGACCTGCGGCGGCTTTCTCGCCAGTTATTGACTCTGCGCAGCGAAGAACAGCGTCGCCTGGCCCGCGAGCTGCATGAAACAGCCTCGCAAACCTTGACCGCCTTGAAAATGACCCTGAAACAGATCGGAGACTCGCTGCTGCCGCAGGACCAGCGCACCCTCGAGCTCACGAAATCCTGCCGCGCGCTTACCAGCGATGCCATCCGCGAAGTTCGCACGGTTTCCTCGATCTTGCATCCTCCCCTGATGGATGAGGCCGGCCTCACTGTCGGCCTGGGCTCCTACGTCCGATTATTCGCCGAACGCAGCGGTGTCGCCGTCAACTTCAGCATCCCTGAAAATTTCCAGCGCCTTCCCAAGGAAGTGGAGCTCACCCTGTTCTGCGTGGCGCAAGAATCCCTCGCCAACGTGCACCGACACTCTAAAGCTCGTTCGGTGGAGATCTCCGTGGCCCGCTCGCCGTCGCAGGTCAGCCTTACGGTTCACGATGATGGCATTGGGATGGCCGCGCCCATGCACAGCGACCGTACGAATTCCCTTCTGGGTATCGGAATTGCCGGTATGCGCGAGCGGGTCAGCCAGCTGCAAGGCGAATTCCACATCAACAGTTCTCCGGGGAAAGGCACGGTCATTCACGTGACTCTGCCGCTGGTCATCGAGGAGAGTACAACGTGAATCTCCGACACCCAACCGGCTCGTGCCAATGCGCACATTCCACTCGCGCAAAATTAGTGCGCGTCATTCAATCTCCGCAAGAAGTTGCTGACTTTCACGATTTGTACTCAAGGAGAACGCTATGACTAAAGAAGCGACGGTCCCCAGGCCCTACCGCATCCTCGTGGTTGACGATCATGCCGTCGTGCGCCGCGGCGTGCGCGCCTTGTTGGAATCTCAACCAGGAATTGAAATCTGTTGTGAGGCCGCCACCGGCGTTGAGGCGGTTGAGTACGTCAGGAGAGGTAAGCCCAACCTGGTGCTTCTCGATCTCACCATGCCCGATATGAATGGACTAGAAGCTGCCCGCGCCATCCACGACGAATCGCCGGAAACCGACATCTTGATTCTCACCATGCACTTCTCGGAAGATGTTGCCCGCGAAGTCTTGCGCAGCGGCGCGCGCGGCTACGTCCTGAAATCAGACGCTGACTCCGAACTGGTCGCCGCCATTCGTCACGTGCAGCAGCACAAGCCATTCTTCACAGGGCGCTTGGCCATGACCATGGTCGAAAGCTTCGTCAACGAACAGCGTGAGGGCGAGGCCAGCAACGATCATCCCCTGCCCGGCTGTCCGCTCACCGCCCGCGAACTCGAAATTGTGCAGCTGCTTGCCACCGGAAAGATCAGCAAAGAGGTCGCGGCCACCGTAGGCATCTCCACGCGCACAGTAGAAAGTCATCGCAACCACATCATGAAAAAAATGAACTTCTCCAGCTTCAGCGAGCTGATGCGCTTTGCAATTCGCAATCACCTCGTCGAACCCTAGCCGTTGTTTTGGCGTCGCCATTGCTTTTGTGAATCGCCCTACCGGGCGATTCATCCAGAGATCCCGCAGTGCGGGATCGAAGGACAGCGGCCGCCCGCTTTTGCTTTCTAGCCGGACGTCTTTGACGTTGCGTTTGAAGTTCCACCGTCGAACCCAGGTTGAGCAGACCGGGCACGTTTAGCCCTTGAATGTTTAGCGGCCATCCGCCTTTGCGGCTCGCGCTGACTCTGCCTTCGTAGCAGCGCACCTCGGTGCGCGATCGATGTCACGGCGACGTTCCATCGCGCTCTAGAACTCGCGATTTGCACTGCCGGCGCTGTTAATTCGCCACGTCTCGCTCTACCTCCGCCTCCAGCACTGCCTCCGCATCGCCCGTAAAATTGTCCGCCCGCCGCAGCGCCGGAAACCACCACGCCCACAGCGCCGTCACCATCAGCGTCCCGATGCCTCCGATAATCACCGACGGCACCGTACCAAACCAATGCGCGGCAAGCCCGGATTCGAATTGCCCCAGCTCGTTCGACGCCCCAATGAAAATCATGTCCACCGCATTCACCCGTCCGCGCATCTGATCCGGCGTTGCCAGTTGCACCAGCGTCACGCGGATCACTACGCTCACCATATCCGACGCGCCCACCAGCACCAAAGCGAGCAACGACACGATCAGGTTTCGCGAGATCCCGAACACGATCGTAAAAATCCCGAATGCCGTCACGCACCACAGCATCGTAGCGCCCACGCGCCCGCGCAGCGGTCGGTAAGCGAGCAATATGGCCATCGCGCCCGCACCTACTCCCGGCGCGCTGCGCAGAATCCCCAGCCCCCACGGGCCGGTATGCAGAATCTCGCGCGCGTATACCGGCAACAGCGCCACCGCGCCGCCCAGCAATACCGCGAATAAATCCAATGTGATCGAGCCGAAAACAATTTTCTGTTTCCAGATGTACGCGATGCCGGCAAGCACTGTCTTCAGGTTGATCGGTTCGCGCTCGCGCGCCTTAGCTTTAAAATGGATTCGCAAAGTGCAAGCAATCGCCAGGAAGTAGCACGCGAACGCAATCGCGTACACCGACGAAGGGCCGCGAAACAGAGCGTAAATCAGCCCGCCCAGCGACGGCCCCAGAATCGTGCCCACCTGAAAAATCGTCGAGTGCCATGCCACCGCATTCTGAAAATGTTCTTCAGCCACCAGTTGCGGCAGCAGCGCACGGCTCACCGGTCCATTTAGCGACCGCACCACTCCCAGCAACACCAACACCCCGTAGATCGGTCCAACCGATTTGAAATGACCCAAAGACACCAGCAGCAACAACGCCGAACACACTCCGAATCCGGCGTAACAAAGCATCAGAAGTTTGCGGCGGTCAAAACGGTCTGCCGCGTGTCCGGAAACCAGAAATAGCAGAATCCCGGGCAGGAATTGCGCGAGCCCTACGTAACCCAAAGCCAGTGCGCTGTGCGTGATGTCGTAAATCTGCCAGCCCACCGCCACCGACTGCATTTCCATGGCGACCACGGTGAAAAACTTCGAAACCTCGTACAGCACAAACGCCGGATAAGTGAACGCCACGCGCCCGGCCATTCTCCCTTCCCCGGATTCAGCCGTCGCCAAGCCCCTCACCCTCCTCAGCTATGCCAACCGCTCTGCATCCCCCAGCGAATTGTAGCCGAAACTCCCGAATGCTAGTCCTCGGAATGACGGAGTTCCCAAATGGATCGAAACTAGCTCGCCGCCGCTTCGCCGTCTGCCATGTGTGCCTCGCCCGATTCCTGGCGCCACTTCACCGCGTCAGCCACGGTAGGAGCGCCCCAACTTGCCAACGCGTCGGACCCGCGGCCTCAGATCTCACTTCTGCTCGTCAACGTGTAGATCAGCAACGCCAGTACCAGCAACGTGATCACCACATACATCCAGTCCCGCTCCAGCGCGAAACCCAGCACCGAAAACAGCACTCGCGCCACGGGAGTCGCAATCAGCAGCAACAATCCAAACTGAATCAGCCCCAACGGACGCAGTTCCATAGCCTGATGCACAATCTGCGGCACACTCCGCAATTCCGCGGGCTGACCACGAAATGTCTTATAGCTTTGCGGCACACCGTAGAATTTCACCAGAAACCACACCCCGCCCACGAAAACCACCACCGCCGCCAGCAGCACTCCCCAGCGCAAAAGCTTCCCCAGAAATATCTCGACTCTCTTGTCGTCCACTCTTTCGCCCATCGCCGCCCCCCCATCCGCGCCGGCCATCACAATTTTCCCCGCACGCCCTGAAAAATCATCTCAATCGCCAGCGCCGCGATCACCACTCCAAATACAATCCGCAAAGTCCGCACTTTCGCTCCCGGCAAAATCTTCGCGCCCACCAGCGCTCCCGCCAGCACGCCCAACATCACCGGCATCGCCAGGCCCGGGTCAATGTAACCGCGCCGTAGATAAATTCCAGCGCTCGCCGCCGCCGTAACCCCGATCATGAAATTGCTGGTCGTCGTCGAAACCTTGAACGGAATCTTCATTGCCTGATCCATCGCCAGCACCTTCACCGCCCCCGAACCGATCCCCAGCAGCCCCGAAAGCATTCCGGCGACGTACATCAAGCCAAACCCCGCCGGCACGTGCCGCACGTGATAGGATTTCGGGCCTTGCTCGGTAGGATACGAGCCATCCAGCCGTAACATCGTCGCAATTCGATCCGCGGGCATTCCTCCCGGCGGATCTGCAAGGGTTTGCGTCGAAGCGTAAGCCGAATACAGCAGCACCACGCCAAATACGATCGCGATGATCGAAGTGTGCAGGTGGCCGGCGAGAAAAGCGCCACTCACGGCGCCAACCGTTGTGGCAACTTCCAAAAACATTCCCACGCGCATATTCGAATAGCCTTCTCGAAGATACGCCGCAGCCGCGCCGGAAGAAGTAGCAATCACCGAAACCAGCGAAGCCCCGATCGCGTAGCGAATGTCCACGCCAAACACGAGCGTGAGAAGCGGCACAATCACCACACCGCCGCCCAATCCCGTAAGCGACCCCAGCATTCCCGCCAGAAACGATCCCAGCGCGACCACCAGTGTAAATTCCAGTGTATTCAATTGGAGGGGCTCTCGATTGCGAACGAAGAATCACTTCGCAAGCGAGATTCTAGCATTTTAAGGTTTTTTCACAGGAGGGTTGCTGTCGCCAACGAGGTCATAGACGAACCGAATCTCCACAGGCCCGTTCGAGCGCGTCCTTTCCAGCCGCACGATCTCATAAAGCTGCTTCCCGCCAGGCGCCGGCTCAAAGGAACGCGTGATCTGCGGCCCGTGACTTCCGCCCTGATCCGCTACCAGACGATAATCCTCCCAGTGCGCGTCGAATTCCTGATACTTATCGTCTTTCGATTTCTGCAGCTTGTGGCCATCCGTATAAAACGCGCGCTGCCGCCCCGCATCATCGGTCAACAGCACTTCGCCGTTCTTTGCGTCGGAAGTATCTTTCATCGCCAGCGTAATGCTTCCCGCCGGATTCAACAATTCCTGCAACTGCTGCCGGTCGTAATCGCTATCGGCGTTCTTGCTTCCGCCGTTCCTGGGATTGCCGCCGCTTCCACCGCCATTGCCGCCACCACCGGGATACGGTGAACCGATCCCACCCATGTGAATCCCCGTCCCGTTTCCACCGCCGCCTCGCGGGTTAGCCGGATTGTCGGCATTGGTCCCGCGCGCTTCCCGCATCTTGTCCTGCGCATCGTCGCTTTCATCCACATTAAATTTCCACGACGCGAACAGCTGTTTCTTGTCCGGTATCACCATCTCTGGCTGCACCGCCGGTCCGGACGACCCAGCACGCGAATCCCCCGCATCCGCCGCCGGCCGGATCGGTCCCGCGGGAGCCTGCGCCGCAGCATCGTGCGGAAATACTGCGCAGGCGCCGCACAAAATCGCGCCAACCGCAACGCTCCGCGTCAAAATCCAGATCGCATCGATGGTCGAATTAAATGTCCTCGTCGTTCTCATCGTCTTACTCATCCTCGCCCTATGAATGCATCCATTCGAGCCGAACCATCACCAAAAACCCCATCAACGCTCTTCTAAATCAGCCTCGCCCGTGTGCAAATACGGATGCAAAAAAAACGCGTCGGGATGCAACACCGCACGCCCCTTGGGCGGCACTCTATTGCCCGCCAACCGCGCTCGCTCCGCGCGCCTGCACCTTCTGCAGCATCGCCATGAACTCTGCGCGCTTGCTTCCACCCGACGCAACTCCCGCATACGCCATGTGGATCAGTGGCTGGTTCGGTCGGCTGCCATCATTCACCCACGGAAACGAACCCACCGCGCCAATCGCCCAGTAGAACTCGGCCTGCGCTCCCTGCAAACTCCCAGGCAAATTGAAATGGGCCGACGCTCCCGGTGTGATCGGGCTCAGCCGCTGCGCCGAGAACACGTACCACGTCATCCCCGGCGACGAGACCCGCTCCATCGGCGCCAGATAAAACTGCGCCGTCATTCCATAAGCCCGCGGCCCTTCATTCGTCTGCACGAACGTAATTCCGGAGCTAACCTGCGCCCCAAAAAAACCGTCCAGCGTCACGTCGTGCCGGCAAGCATAGGACACCTGCAAGACCGGCGGCGCATCGCTAGAACTGCTGTTCGGCGACGGCGCGAAGCTTGCCTGCGCGTTATTCGCCATCGCCTCATTGATACACGTCGCCGAAGGCGGGAAAAAATAATAAAACAAAAAATCCACCAGGCTCATCCCCGAGCCGCTGGGCATGTGTAACTGTCCGTCCAGCCAATTGGCGTCGTGGCCCAGTAGAGGGTTATCCGAAGTCGCGAATTGCACGATCGCACTCGCTTGCGAATTCTGCAGCGCCAGAATCCCGCCAAGATGAAACGGCGGCGAATACGGAGCCAACGCCACCGGTGCGTCGCCGGGCTTGAATTCTGTCCACGCCACCGGCAGTTCGACCGACACACCGTTGGTGATCCCATGCTCTATCGTCCGCGCCGCGCTTTCACCAGCCGCCGCACCAGCCGCTACCTGCGCGCCAACCGTTCGCGTCAGAGCCGCCCACCCCAGCAGCAGCGTTGCCGCCACCACGAAAGCCTTCGATCCTTTTCCTCCAACGGTCATATGGCCCGCGCTCCGCACGCATCGTCTCTCATCGAGTGTGCCAGCATCCCGCTCCAAAAAGAAGCCCTTCCACTGGCCCTACAGCAAACACCCCACGTGCCTGGACAGCCTGCCCAACCGCCGTTACCTTGGTTCACGTCAGGCGAAACGGAGGCAATAAACACACCACCGCCCCCGGGCCAATCGGCCCGGAAGCGATGTTCAAGATTTCTAAGTTAGGTTAAGCCTTCTTGGCGGACTTGCGGCGTCCACGGCGCTTTGTCGGCGGCGTGGCGGGTGGCTCCCCCACCAGCTCAGCGGACCAGATTGCGGTAACAAACTTCTTCACACCGTGATCGTCAAAATCAATCGTAGTGCGCTCGGTGTTCGACTCGGTCACCACTCCCATTCCGTACTGCTCATGACGTATTGATTGCCCTTCGACCAGTGTCTGCACAGCTCCCTCCAAGGATGATTATGACTTCGACTCGAAAGACCTGCACCGTCGCGACGCGCTTCCGCCCGCCGCAACGTCCTGCCAGAAGTTTGCCCCACGTCTGCTCTCGTAAGGGACGACGGCCGGGTACGCCCCTCCGAGAATCATTCCACCGCGCCAGCCGCACCGCTAGCTACACGCACGCGCATCTGGGCAAGAAAGTCGAAACACTTCCAGCGACCGCGCGCGACCGGCGCTTCGCAGGCCCCAGCACCAGCCCGCAACGGGCGCGCTCAGCAACTCCCAACATTAGCGCGCCGCCGATTGCTGCAACTCGTGCCGTCTAAAAACCAAATTCGAACTGAGGAATTCGGCTGGCTTACAGGCCGACTACGTTCTCCGCCTGCAGACCTTTCGGTCCCTGCTTCACTTCAAATTCCACCGCCTGACCCTCGTTGAGGGACTTGTAACCCTCAGACTGGATGGCGGAGAAATGCACGAACACATCCTCGCCCGACTGGCGCTGGATGAACCCGTAACCCTTGGCCGCGTTAAACCACTTCACTGTACCTTGCTCTCTGCTCACGGAAACTGCTCCTAAATTATTCATCAGGTGGCATTTAGCCACCTGGAAAGCTGCCTGCTGCCCTGCTCGCATCGCCCCGCGCAAAAAAAAAGCCGTCGGACGCTTCTCCGGCAGCCGTTCCCCGCGCGCGTCAAAAACGAACCATAAAGCAACAAACGCATCCCTACATTACCACGTTTCGCCCGTCGCCACAATCCCTCGCGGAACCAGGAGTAGCGCTTTCAATCGCCGCCGGCGCCTGCTTGACAACCGCAAACTGCAAGGGCAGGATGTGCACGAATCTCAAGGAGTAACTCCCATGTTACTTGGTATCCCGGTGGTTACCTGGATCTTGGTCAGCGTTATAGCGATCGTCGCCTACATCCTGATGTCCTACCATCGCGTCGGACCCTCGGAAGTAGGCCTGGTCCTGAAACGTGTCTCGGCGCGCAAGCTCTCCGGCGACAACGTGATCGCTTTCCAGGGCGAAGCGGGTTACCAGGCGGATCTGCTGTTGCCCGGAATGCGCTGGAAGCCGTGGCTGCTCTACGAAGTTCAAAAATTCCCCTGGGTACAGATTCCCGCCGGAGAAATCGGCGTTGTCATAGCCCAAGTTGGCTCCTCTCTGCCGATTGGCGCGAAGTCGGCCGTCTACAAAAAGTCCTTCGGCAATTTCGCCGACCTGCGCTCCTTCATCACCGGCGGCGGACAAAAGGGCGTGCAGCGCCCGGTCTTTTCTCCCGGCACCCTCGCACCCATTCATCCCGTCGGCTTTCTCGTAGTCACCAAGAGTCAGGCATACGGGCTCCCGATTTCTCCAGAGCTCCGCTCGCGCTCCTCAAAAATGGGAAGACTCACCCCCGAAGCTTTCGGCCTTCGTCCCGAGCAACTCGAGTTGCTGCGCATCGAGCCCAAACCTTGCGGCAAAGATGGCGCCCTGACGGACATGGTCGGTATCGTCACAACCTACGAGGGAGACCCCCTCCCCTCCGGCGACATCGCCAGCCGCTTAGGCGGTTTTGCCGACATCAACAAGATGGAAAACGACAAAGCTACCGACGGCGACGTTATCGAAGTGCTCCTCGGGAACAAAAACAATCTGCACAACAATTACCAGGATTTTCAGGCCTTCCTCGATAACGGTGGGCGCATCGGCTTACAGCATGATCCGCTGCTCTACGGCGCCTACACACTCAATCCCTTCCTGGTCGGCGTCGAGATGGTTGGGATGATGGTCGTACAACAGGGGCAGGTCGCCGTTATAAAGGCTTACGTCGGTCTACCGACGCAGGATATGTCCGGCACCGATTTTAAGTTCGGCTCGCTGGTCCGCCCCGGGCACCGCGGTATTTGGCAGGAGCCACTGCGCACAGGAAAATACCCACTCAATCCCCGCTGCTATCAAGCGGAGATCGTTCCGACCTCCATCCTTACTCTGAATTGGGCCGATGAAGTTTCCCAAGCCCACAACCTGGACGCACAGCTCTCACAGATCGTCGCGAAAAGTAATGAAGGATTTGTCTTCAAGATTGACCTGCAGGTTCAAATTCACGTTCCTGACACCAACGCGCCGCGTGTGATTTCGATGGTGGGTACGATGATGAACCTCGTCAACGAAGTCCTGCAAGCAGCTGTAGGCAATCATTTCCGCGACAAACTGCAAAGCATGCCGGCCGTTCGCTTCATCGAAACTCGCCAGCAAGTCCAGGAAGAGGCCTTCAAACACATTAAAGAACAACTCGACCAATACCGCGTCGAAACCCGCGGTGTCTACATTCAAGACGTCATCCTGCCCGAAGAACTGGTCAAAGTCCTGACCCAGCGCGAAATCGCCAACCAGGAAATTGACACCTATCGCAAGCAGCGCTCCGCGCAGGATGAACGCATCGCCATGGAGAACGCCAAGGGCACCGCCGAAATGCAGGCTGATCTGGCCAAATCCAAAGTGGGAGTGGACATCAAAACCAATAACGCCAATGCCCGTACGGAAGAAGCGCGCGGCGAGGCGGAATTCATTCGTCAGACGGGGACCGCACGCGGCGCCGAAGTCGAAGCTGTGGGCCTCGCTCGCGCCCGCGGGTACGAAGCGCAAGTCCGTGCGCTCGGCTCCAATGCCACAGCGCTCGTCAACGTGATTTCGGCGCTGTCCGAAGGCACTACGAAATTCGTGCCTGACATCCTCGTCACCAGTGGCTCAAACGGCGGCGGTCCGCTCGACGGCCTGGCAGCCACCGCAATGCGCTATCTCGCAGGAAACGGCGGCAACGGTTCCGCCACGGCTGCCGCCAAACCCACGGAGCCAAAGGGCGGCTCCCTGCCAGGCGGCCAGCCGGGAAAATCAGGGAAAGAGTAGAGAGACTGGCAGGATCAATTAGCAGCCCAAACGAAGCGGCCGGGTCCTTCGTTCGCATCGCTAGGGGTGGGTCTCAGACCCGTCCGCTGCGTCTGGCTAAAACTGCGAAGTGATAGTCCCGATCAGCACCCGAGTCGTGTCTGTGTCTAACAGCAGAACCGTATCCGCGCTCACAACATAGTAGGCCACATTGTAGGTGACGTTCGGGTTCATTCCCTGTATCACCGCCGTGCCCCGCCCGCTGGTCGCATCCGGCACCTTGAGAATCGTGTTCGTCACAAAGATCGGATCGGGCGGGAAAACCGCGTTGAAGTTGTTAATGTCTATCGTTCCCGATACAGAGGCGAGTCCGTCCAACGTCAACTGCCCCGATAAATTCTGCTGATACTTTGCCGGCGCATTATGAAAAATTCCCTGCCCCGCCAAAGCAAACGCAAAACTTCCCGTGAATCCGGTCGGTATCGTCGCTGTCTGCGCGAATGCCGAACCCGTCGATATCGCCGTCGCGTCCAGCTCCAGCATCACCGCCGGTCCTTGCGCCGATTGATACATCGCGAATTCCTGCGTCGTTGAGCCCGGCCCCGCACATGTTCCGCTCGCCGAACTCAAGAGCAGATCAATCCGCCCGCTCGTCGGATCCACGGTATAGGTGCAAGTACCCAGCGTACTGTCGGCCGTCACAGTCCCCGCGTTGTTGCTGTCAATGACCCCACTCGTCCCGCCACTGCCGCTCGAAACGAAGACTCCGCCTTCCGCATATGCGCCGGTGGGCGACGTCCCGCCCACTGTAAATGGGTAGTTGCCGCTAGGAAGGCTCGCGGCATTGAACGAGCTCCCCGTGGGAGCAGCATAAGCGTCGCCGCCAAGGTAGTTGTTTGTGTCGATCTCCACCAAATGTAACTGCGTGCTCTGTTCGGCAGCCGCCGTATTCACGACGTAAAAAGCATACTGCATCGACCCCGTCGAAGTGCTCGAAAGTGTCATCGTGCCTCGCCCGCTCCCAGGAAACGTCGTGTCCATCGTGTATGTTCCCGTCAGACTGCGGTCTTCGGTCGAAACTCTGCCCGCGGGATTGCTGTTGTTATTGACGTCCAGAATCGGGGACCCGCCCGTAATCTGCCCTGCACCGTTCGCCGAGAACTTCCCCGCCATCCCTTCCGGGAAAAATGCCGCATCAGCTCCGGCGACTCTGAATACATATGGCCCATTAAGCGCTGTAAGTGCAGTCGTCAAACCATTCAAATTCTGCTGATCCACGGTGCCGCTTCCCGTATTTCCGGCATTAAAGCGCGTCAGCTCGCCGTGTTGGAAGTTAGCCATCGCCAACTGCCACGTCTGTGTGGTTCCTTGCCCCGCTCCCGAGCCAGTCCCCACACTAATGCTCACCGACGTCCGCCCGTCCGCGCCCACCGTGTAGGTTCCCTTGATCGGCACCTGCTTGGCTACGCCGGTCGAAAAGCTGTCGCTGTCTTCCACACCGCTCATGATCTTGCCCTGTCCATCCGCGACAAAACTTCCCGCTACCGCTACAAAACCTACACTGTCGTTGCCGGAATAGGAAAACGTGAACGGCCCAGCTAGAGAAGCATTCGTAAAGTAAATTGTCGCGGTGGCCGTCGCCGTTGTTGTTCCGTCGTTCGCAGTGATCGTAACCGTGTTACCCGGCGGCGGCGACGGCGGCGCTGTGTAAATCCCTGTGGGGCTGATCGTGCCGATGTTTCCGCCCGCGGTCGAGGACACTGCCCAGGTTATACCCTGATTAGTGGCCACGTTATTCAGAATCGCGGTAAACGGCTGAGCTCCGCCCGCCGGAACGTTTGCGGTCAACGGGTTCACCGACAGCCCCGTCCCTATGCCAATCGTTGCTATGGCGGTATTCGAGGTGATCAAGTTCGTGTTCGTCGTCGAGCCCGGCACCTGCGGCGTCGTCGCCGTAATATTCACCTGCCCGCTGTTGACGTTCGGCACCACCGCGGGCGCAGTATAAACCCCTACCAGCGCGTCCAGCGTCGAAGCCCCGATTGTTCCTGTCGTCGAATTGCCACCCGCCACTCCGTTCACGTACCACGTCACGACCGTCGTCGTGGTAGAGGTCGAAGAACTGTTCACCGCCACCTGCGCAGTGAACTCTGCCTGCTCGTTAATTTGCACCGTCGCCGAGGCCGGCGAAATCGTTACCGATGTTACAGTGCCCACGGCGGAGCCGCCGCAAGACGAAATCGCCATCAAACATGCCAGCGCCACCGGCAACAGCAACAAGCCGCGAATTCCCTTCCGCATCGAGCAGCCTTCCCTTCGTGCTTCCATCCTACCTAGATTGGCACCACCCGTCATTTCCCGGTCACTCCGAGATGCTCCAGCTCCCGCCGTCGTGCGCGTCACCCGATTCCCATTTTGCAGTCTGGTCATTTCCCTCGGCCTGCTCTTCCCCTGCGTCGCATCCGCCACTTCATTCTCGGACACACACGTGGATTCCAGTATTCCCGTTCAGATAGAAAAAGTTCCAATGCTTAGAGGTAAGCGCGCAAGATTCGGTTGCACGTCAATTGCTAATTCCGCGAGCCCCGCACCCCATAAACCGCGGATCATCTTACATCAATCGCATCCGCTGTCACACCCGCAATCGCTGCCGCAAACCGCGCTCCCCGGCGCCATTTTGCCGCGAACCGCCGTGCAGCCCCTTCCGCAAGCCACTATTGCGGCAGCGCTGAACTTCCGTAAAACGCTCGGAGCAAAATCACGCCCCCTACCGTCGCCGCCGATATGCTCAAGAGCGTCCCAATCAGAAAATATTCCGCGAATTGCTCGCGTTTGAACTCCGGATACCTCGCGATTGACTTCGCTGCCAGAATCAGCCCCGCGGTTGCAGGCGAATGCAGAAACAACGCGGTCATCACCAAAAATCGTTCCAGCCACCCGATGTACATCCCCGCATTGCTCAATTCCGCGCGCGATTCGCCCGCCTGCAAATGCTTCAGCAGCGGCCTGGTCATGAACCGGATCAGGTATCCCCCTCCGAATATCACCGCCACATACACCACTATCGCCAACAGCACGCGATTGCTCGGCGTCTGCAGCCGGTTCAATCCATGCAGCAAAATGCCCGCCGGTTCCATTCGCGCCATCCAGCACGCTGCCACCACGATCGTCACGAAATGCATCCCCTGATCCACCACAAATCCCGTCGTCCCCTCCGCCAGCGGCGTGCGTCGTGCCCACCGTATCTTGCTTCCGTCGATCGCCAGATGCACCAGCGTCAATGCCACCGCCAGCGCCACAAATCTCCACGAATACGCGACTGCCGGCACGAAAAATCCCGTCAACAGCACCGCGCACGCCAAATAAATAGCTCCATGTTTCACGTATCCCATCGCGCGCCCGCTCTTCTTCAACTCCACCAGCGCCGTCGTCTGAAACACAAAGTCCGTCAGCAAATGACCCAACAAAAGCGCCAAAATCGTTCTCGTCAGAATTTCCATCTTATTTCACCGCTTGCACGTTTTCATACAATTGTCCGTTCTTGTACGTTTTCGTACAACCTACCCCCAGCGCTCCTCCATCAACAACTTCATCCCTTTCATCGTCTGCTCCACCTGCCAGAAATATCCCCTCTTCAAATTCCGTGACACCGTCGAAACATCCAGCCTCATCGCTCTCGCCGCCGTCTGCAGCCGGCGCTTTTTCCGGAACACCGCAATCGTCTCCCACTGCTTCTCGGTCACTTTCAGCAACAGGGTATCCTGCAAAGCGTAAATCAAATTCGCCGTCGCATCGAACACCGCGTCCTTCGTTTTGAACCCCGTCAATACCCTGAACTTATTCCCCCCGCCTTCCTTCACCCCTTCCAGCGCCGTGCGTGCGAACTGAAACGCCTCGCCTCCCAGCCGGTTCACCGGCCCGCGCAGCTGTCCTGGCACTCTCCCGATCCCGATCCCAATCCTCAACCGCAAAGGCCACATCAGCGCCCGCAGATCGAAAATCAGTTCCGGCACCCGCCCATAGGATTCCACGATCGTTTGGAACTCGTCGCCCGCCGTGATTGCGTACGGCAGCCGGATGCTTTTCCCGCGCAAATGCTCGCGCGAAGCTCTCTCCAGCCGCTGCCCCAGCAATGCCCGCAGATCGCGCCGCGTTCTCGATCCCACCACATCCGCGATCAACACCGCAAACCCTCTTTCAACCATTTCTTCCACCTTGTACGTTTTCATACAATTCTACCGATTTGTACGTTTTCGTACAAGCCCCTAAATCGCCCGCCTTATCGAACAAGTACTCCGCGCTCTCTTCCCCCTCCTCAATGAAACTTTTCTCCGCCATACGTGAAATCCACCAGCCCGTCGCGATAGTCGATCTTCATGTCCAGCAGCACCAGCATCGCAAATCCCAGCACCCCGGAAACTTCCGTGCCCGCCGAATTGCTGACGTTCGCCAGGTCAAACGTTATTAGGTCCTGCCGCTTCTGAGAAAAATGCGAGAACTGCAGCTTCGCATTGCTCGCCCGATACACGTCTTTCACGCTGCCATTCAACCCCTTCACCTGTGTGTCTGCGTCGCGATTGACTTTCGTCACTTCCTTCGCTGCTGCCGGCGAAAGCGTATCGTCAAACGATCCCGTATCGATCAAAAACAATTTCGGCGCAGAATCGTTCACCCGCGTGTGTATCAGCATGTCGTGTCCAAACAGAAATATGGGCGTGTAATCCTTCATTTCCGGCGGAATGTAGCGATCGCGAAAATGTCGCACCGCCGCCGACTCCGTATCCAGGCTCGTTCCCGTCGTCGGCTCGTCCGGAATCGGTGGTAGCGGGCTCAATTTGAATTTTCCGTTCGGCATGTCAATATCCACCAGAAACTGCCGGAAGACGTCAGCGCCGATCAGCCCATCGTCTCCCAGCACCGACCGCCCGGAAGCAACCTCCACGATGCAGCCTTGAAATTCCAGCTCGCCGATCTGAATTTTCTCCGCGAATCCCACGAACCCCGCCATCCCTCCCTTATCCCCAATGCCCTGGATCTTCTCATTTACGATCGGTTTGATTCCTGCCTTGGCCGCGATCTTGCTGTCCACCAGAATTCCGCTAGCGCCCGTATCCAGCATCAGCCGCGACGAAACTCCGTTCAGCTTCACCACCAAGCCGTAACCGCGAATATTCCGCGGGTCATAGAGCAACGGCTCCATTCGCGTTTCTGTTTTTGCCACGTTCGTCACCATTCGGCAATTGTGCCCTTGGTCGCTGCTTTCACTTTCGATCATCGCCAACTCGTGCTCCAAATTTTCCCGCGCTTCGCCGTCGTCGTTGTTGGCCCCAGCCAGGTAGTCCTTCAAGAATTTCGCTCTCTCCGCACCGCTCAGCGTCCACATGTACGCCCGCCGAATGTCCGGATCCGCCGGATCGATCTTGAACGCCTGCTCAATGTTGTCCTTGGCGCGTTTGAAATTCAGCGTGACCCAATAAATGTGCGTCAGCCCCAGAAAAGCACGCGCGTCCAGATTGCAGTTGCGCAGCGGCTTATAAAACAGTTCTTCCGCGTCCCCCAGCCTTCCCTGCCGGTAATACACCTCACCCAACGCCACCATCGCCGGCGCGCGATCCGGTGCCAGCGCCACTCCCTTCGTCGCCGCGTCGTACGCCTCCGCCACCTTGTTCTGTTTCAAATAAACGCGCGCCAAACCTGCGTAGGCTGCCGCAGCCTCGCTGCCGCCGCTCGGCACCACTTTGTTGTACAGTCTGATAGCTTGGTCAAATTTCCCACTGCGGTACAGCGCCTGCGCCGTAAACAATGCTGCGGAAAGCGGTGGGTTTGTCGCCTCCGTCACCGGGCACACGATGTGCCCCGGTTTCTGCCCCGCGGATGGTTGACTCGATTGCTGACTCAGCACCAGATTCGCTGCGCGACCCGGCCGCTCACTCGGAACCTCCGTTGCCGCGCCCGCGCCGCGCGTGTCCGCCTGGTCCGCCGCTTTCTCTCTCGCCGCGCCGCCCGGGACGGCCGTCAGCAGCAGCAACAGCAGGCTTGCGGCCGCAACCGGGAGCATGATCGATCTCCACGTCTCGTCAACTGGCATTAATCCCCCGGAGCGACCGCGCGCTTTATCTCTCGCCATCCACTGCGTTCGCCGCCGCATTCTCTCCGCCAGTACCTATCGTGTCAATCAATTGGCACGCCATCGATTCGCGTGCCGCACGCTCTACCTCGATGAGCCGCACACCTCGGCCCGCGCTGCCTCCCTACTTCCAGTTGCACCCCCACCAAAATGGACTAGAATTGGCACCCGGGTTCCCTCACCCGGTTCCGCTCCCTGCCGCGGTGACAGGTTCTATGACGCCTCCCATGCCGTCGGACAACGCAGCCCCAGCGCTCGAAGCCAGCATTCTGATCGTCGATGACGATGTCGAGCTCTGCGAACTCGTTTCCGAATACCTCATCTCCCAAGGCCTTCGCGCCGAAGCCGTCCACGACGGCAGCGTCGGCCTTGGCCGCGCTCTCTCCGGCGCCTACTCCCTCATCGTTCTCGACGTCATGCTCCCCGGCATGCGCGGCTTCGAGGTCCTCCGCAAGATCCGCGCCACCTCCACCATCCCTGTCGTCATGCTCACCGCTCACGGTGATGACGTCGACCGCATCGTCGGCCTCGAAATCGGCGCCGATGATTACCTCGCCAAACCCTTCAATCCCCGCGAACTCGCCGCCCGCATCCATGCCGTCCTGCGTCGTACCACCACCGCGCCAACCAGCGCCACCTCCGCGCCTTCTCCCGATCGCACCATTCTCGGCGACCTCGAAGTAGACTCGCGCGCTCGCCTCGTTCGCCACAATGGCCGTGCCGTCCCGCTGACCTCCGTCGAGTTCGAATTAATGGCCGCTTTCTCCAAGCTGCCGGGCCAGGTAATCGCCCGCGATGAACTCGGCAAGCGCGTCCTCGGCAACCAGTTCCTGCGTTCCGATCGCAAGCTCGATGTGCACATCAGTAATCTCCGCAGAAAACTAGGCCCGTCGCCCGATGGTTCCGAACGCATCCGCTCCATCCGCAATATCGGCTATATTTATGTCTTGCCGGGGAATTCGTATTAACGGGTGAACCGCATTTGCGCACTTTGTTCCTGAAGATTTTTCTCTGGTTTTGGCTCGCGATGGTGCTCGTCAGCGGCACGCTGATTCTTTCTGTCGTCACCACACAGTCGCAATTCACCGCCAGCCGCACCGCGCAATCCGACCGTACCATCACCCCGCTCGTTGCCGCGCGCGCCGCAGACGTGCTCGACGATCACGGCATGGGCGCCCTCTCCGATTTTCTCGCCTCGCTCGACACCACCCTGCACGCCCAGGCCTACCTCTTCGATGACGAAGGCAAGGAAATTCTCTCGCAACCCGCGCCGCCCGAAGCCGAAGCCCTCGCCCAGACCGCGCTGCAAACCGATGAAACGAAAATAGTCATTACCCACGGCACAAAATTCGTCGCCCGCAGAACCATCGGTTCAACCGGCAGCCGCTACGTGCTGGTCATGAGCACCGCCGTCGAGTCAGCCGCCGACGCCCTGCGCGCTCCTCTTGAAACTCAATTCATCCGCGCAGCAATCGTTTTTCTGATCGCTGGACTCGTCTGCTTCTGGCTCGCCCGCCACATCACCGCCCCAATTCGCCACATTCGCGCTGCCACGCATCGTCTTGCCGCAGGCCATCTCGGCGCTCGCGTCGGCGGCAGCGCTGCAAACCGCGGCGACGAACTCGCGGACCTCAGCCGTGAATTCGATCATATGGCAGAACAGATCGAAGCGCTCATCTCCTCGCAACGCCGCCTCATCGCGGACATCTCTCACGAACTCCGCTCGCCTCTCGCTCGCCTGACGGTTGCGCTCGGCCTCACCCGCCTGCGCGCCAACCCCGAATCGGTCAGCGGTCTCGACCGTATCGAGCTCGAAGCCGGCCGCCTCGACGGACTCATCGGCAGCCTGCTTCGCCTCGCCCGTCTCGAAAGCGGCAGCGAAAATATCGGTCACGAATCAATCGATCTGGGGGCCTTGGTCCGCGACGTCGTCGCCGACGCCGAATTCGAAGCCCAGAGCCTGCAGCGCCGTGTCCGCCTCGTGCACGTGGATGCCTGCAGCACCTCCGGCAATCGCCAGCTTCTCACCAGCGCCATCGAGAACGTCGTTCGCAATGCCGTCGGCTATACCCCCGAAGGCACCGCCGTAAATGTCACCGTTGAAAACGGCTCAGGCGAAAACACCGGCTACGCCCTAATCCGAGTTCGCGATCACGGCGAAGGCGTCCCGGAAAATTCTCTCGGCGACATCTTTCTCCCCTTCTATCGCGTCGGTGATTCGCGCGATCGCTCCTCGGGCGGCTCGGGCCTCGGCCTCTCCATCACCGACCGCGCCGTCCGCCTTCACGGCGGCAGCGTAACCGCCGAAAATTGCCCCGACGGCGGCTTAGTCGTTGAACTCCGCCTCCCGCTCGAGGGCACTCTTCCAGATCGAAAGGAACGCGACCTAGCCAGCGACGTCCGCGTCAACCGCTAGGAGAATCGCCGTAGCTGTTTCTAGACACTCGCCACTCCTCACTAGCCACTGCCTTCTTCCTAAACCCACTTTTCCCACTTCTCGTTCGACGAAAACTCTGGATTTTGCTTTTCCCAAAACGGCTTTCGCAGTCCTCCCCTAGATTCTCCCGCCCTAATTCAAAACGCCTATTATCAATGTGTTACAAAAGGTCCTCGCTAGTACTAAAACCTCCTGCCACCTGAAGTACTATAAGAATGTGACCTTTACCCTAGTGTGCCGTTCTGCTCCGCCGCGTACTCTCAACCTGTCGGAACAGCCTTCCGACCTGAGGCTCGCACCGCATGAGTAAGGCGTCCAGAATGTTCCGTTCCAGGTCGAACCGGGGGCCCAACCTGGCCATTCGGCCGGCCGCTGAACTGGACTTTCCCGCATTCCTCGAAGCAGACCTCAGCGCCTGTCTCGCCGCAATGTACAACTCATCCACCGGCGCCTTCCTTGACGAACTCCACACGGGCGCAATTCCTGCAGCAGCGTGCGCTGACCGATCCTTGGAGGCCGATACAGCCTCCGAAAATCATGATTTGCTAAGTTTCGCTCCGAAATCCGCAGCCTTTACTGTCGAGACCGAAGACGTCCTGGCCGTCTTGCTCCAGACCATCGACTGCGCCGCGCACAACCAAAATTTCAACGTCGTCGCAGCGCCGGCCTCGAGCTTGCCGGATGAGACCACCATAATCGCCACATCATCCCCTGACGCTCGTCGCGCGGAACTCTTCATAGTTGAAAAGCCTGTAGCCGGCGTTCGGCCGCCTGCACAATTTCTCACCGAAGTCATGGACTTGGAAGCCATCGCCGCATCCGCGCGCGAATCCGCGGATGGCAATTGCGGCGATGCCGCCGCCTGCGCCGACGACGCGGAAGCCTGCGCCTCCGCAGTCGCTACGAAACAAGTCGTCGCGGAAATGAGCGCTGTCGCAGAGGAATTCGTCGCCGAGCAGCGCCACCACACGCCGCCAGCTTCCGGATCCTCCGCTCACGAGCGCCCGCAAGATCGCCGTCAGAAACGCCGCGCGCTAATTTCCGCCCCGATTCGCGTGCGCACCGTGGTCGCTGAGTCCACCGGCAACCAGGAAATTGCCACCACCTTCGACGTTTCGCGCTCCGGAATTCTCTTCCACACCCAGCTCGATTGTTATTCGCGCGGCATGCAGGTTGCCGTCGTATTCCCCTATAGCAAATCGCCCAAGGCGATCCACAACGAACAGAAGGGCCGCGTCGTGCGCATCACGGAGCTAGGCGACGGGCTCCGCGGCGTAGCCATCACCTTCGCAGCCGCGACCGTTGAAGATCATTCTGCTGCGCTCGAAGCTGCGCAGCAGGCGGCAGAAAATGACATCTACGCGCCGCCGGCCCCAACCGAAACCAGCGCTGGCCCTGCCAAGAAGCCCATGGTGCTCGCTGTGGACTCCGACACGCAGCTCCGCGAATGCCTGAAGATGTACCTCGAAAATGAAGGCTACGACGTCATTGCCGTCGGTAACGCCACCGAGGCTCGCGAAGTGCTGGATCTATTCACTCCTTCGCTCCTCGTCGCCGAAATCGAAGGCCAAGGCCTTGAGCGCCCCGGCTACGACCTCTGCGGCCACGTGAAAGCCACTTGGCGCCTGCGCAATGTGCCCGTCGTCCTCACCACTTTTTCCGCGTACCCCAGTGATTATTCCCAAGCACATTCACTCGGTGCCATCGTCTGCATGGCCAAGCCCTACAAACAGGAACGCCTCGGCCACGTCGTCCGTCTCCTCGCTCCTCTTCCCGAGCACGTCGAGAAGACCGCCGCGCCGCACACCCCCGACCCCACGCGCGTCCCCGGCCGCGACTTCAACGCCTACAATGGCAACCGCGACCGCAAATCCAGCGAATCAAAGAGCCTCTTCGGCAGACTCTTCGGCAAACTCGCCGCCTCCCGCTAGCCTGACTCCCAAGTAACTTCTCGCCACTCCTGATCCGACTCGGTAGGGGCGCTGCTTGTGAATCGCCCCGCAGGGCGATGCATCCTGAGATTCGGCAGTGCCGAATCGAAGGGCTGCGCCCCTACTTGCCACCACGTCAGCCGAATCGCCCTTGTTTTTCTCCAGGCCCCTTGCGCCTCTTCCCATCGTCATCCTGAACCCGCGAAAGCGGGTGAAGCCTGCCTGACGCAGGCAGGGATCTCTCGTGCCTTCTTCTGCGCCTCTGCGGTAATTCTTTCTTTCTCCGATTTACCCCCGACTTTCTCTGTGCCCTCTGTGCTAAATCTTTTACGTTTCTCTGCCTTCTCCGCGGTGGAAACGCACTCTCGGTTGGCTTTCAACTCTCAACTGTTAACTCATCCTCAACGTCACCCTTCGCATCACCACGCCTTTCGCCCGCAGTTTTGCCCTGTACCAATACTGTCCTTCAAACGCATTGACCGCGCCGTTCCCGCGCACTACCCTCTCGCACAGAATTGAAGTTCGCGTACTCTCGATGCACCGACGCGAACCGCAGTCTTGGTCGTTCCACAAGTTATTTCCCCAGCATTTAACTTCGGAATAACAGTAACCGGGAGTGTGTCCATTTTCTCCCGCGGCCCGGCCAAAGGAGGTTTTGATGACAAGCTTCGCTCGATCTCTGTTCATTTCCGTTCTAACGTTGTTCATGCTGGCCACCACGCTGCGCGTCCAGGCGCAAAATCGCGATGGCCAGCGCGGCGATTCTTCCGGGCCCGGCCCATCGTCGGGTGGCGCCCAAGATCCCGGCCCGCGCGCTGGCACCGTGAATGCCGGCACCCCACTCTCCAGTCTCACGCCCGCGCAACTTCAATTCTTCCAGGATGGCCTGGCGCGGTTCCTGCAAGTTGATTCCGTGAACGGCCTGATGGCGGGCGAACCAGGCGTCGGCCTCGGCCCCGGCTTCAATTCCACGAGTTGCGGCAGTTGCCATGCGCAGCCGGCTGTCGGCGGTACCAGCCCCAGCACCTCGTATTACCCGTTCGTCGGCCCCAATCCGCAGGTCGCGGCCGCGACGGATTATGGTGGCGCCAATTCCGTCCCCTTCTTCATCACACTCGATGGCCCAGTGCGCGAAGCGCGCTTTCCTTTCGCGGTTTCCGCCAGCGGTAACATCACCAATACTCCCGACGGCGGAGTCCACGACGTCTTCAGCATCGCCGGTCGCCAGGATGCGCCGGGCTGCGTTTTCCCTCAGCCGAATTTCGAGCAGATGAACAGGAACGGCAACCTGATCTTCCGCATCCCCACTCCCGTCTTCGGCGCAGGCCTCATCGAGAGCATTCCCGATGGGACCATCCTCGCCAACATGGCCGCCAACGCTTCGCTCAAACAGCAGCTCGGCATCGCCGGCCATCCCAACACCAGCGGTAACGACGGCTCCATCACCCGCTTCGGCTGGAAAGCTCAAAACAAATCGCTAGAGATTTTTTCCGGCGAGGCTTACAACGTCGAAATCGGCGTCACCAACGAGCTATTCCCCAACGAGCGCGCCAATCCACCGTCCTCCTGCCTCTACAATCCCACCCCCGAGGATTCGACCAACTTCACTCTGGTCGGCGACCAGATCCTCAGCGACGTCGTCGAATTCTCCAATTTCATGCGCTTCCTCAATCCTCCCGCTCCTTCGACGACAGGCATTCCTGGCAATCCCCCCGCTCAATCCATCGCTGCTGGTCAGGCGATCTTCACTCAGATCGGCTGCGCCGCATGCCATACTCCGTCGCTGCAGACTGGGTATTCCGCCTTCACGCAGGGGCTCAGCAATCAGCAGGCCGCGCTATTCTCCGACTTGCTGGTCCATCACATGGGCTCGGGTCTAGCCGACAACGTCTCCCAAGGCGCGGCCGGCCCCGATGAATTCCGCACCGCGCCCCTCTGGGGCGTCGGCCAGCGGATTTTCTTCTTGCATGACGGTCGCTCGACGCCCGCAAACGGCGGCCTGCTGAACGCCATCCAAGCCCATGCCAGCCAAGGCTCGGAAGCCAATCGCGTTATCAACCAGTTCAACAACCTCAGCCCCAACCAAAAACAGGAGTTACTGAACTTCCTGCGCTCGCTCTAACAAAAACATCCCGGCGCGGCACACGCAAGAAAACAATTTGCGCGTGCCGCGCCGCCATTGATCTGACTCGGTAGGGGCCCTGCTTGCGAATCGCGCTGCAGCGCGATCCATCCTGAGATCCCGCAGTGCGGGATCGAAGGGCTGCGCCCCAGCTTGCCACGACGTTAGCCCCATCGCCGAATCGCCGTTGCCTTTCTCTGCGCCCTCTGCGTCTCTGCGGTAGAACGCCTTGATCTTTCTCAGATTTTTCTCCAGTGTTCCTCAGTGCCCTCGGTGCAAAATCTTTCGCCGTTGCCGTCGCACGTGCCACCCCACCGCGCCTGCCGTATACTCCCTCAATGGCGATTCGTTGCATCTTCTCTCAACGTCGCGCGAAACTCCCGCTCATCGCGACACTACTAATCGCCGTCAGCTCACTCCCCGCCGATAAACCCAAACCAAAACCCCCGCTAGAAAATTTCTACGTTGTCACCCAAGCCATCTTCCACAGCGATCCCAAGTGGGTTGACCACATCCTCGAAGTCCGTCCCCAAAACCTCACTAACGTCGATATCCGCGAAATCCGAATCGCGCCGCTAGGCCCGGCCTGCCCCCACCACGTCACGGTTCGCGGCGTCGAGCGTGTAGTCCCAGACACGACCGTAAGAAAAGTAGCCCTCCACTTCGACCTCTGCGCCTTCACCGAAGACGACGTCGAAACCATGGTCCAAGCCGCCAGACGCAGCAAGCGCGGCGGCACCCTCAGCGCCGACGACGATTCCGCCACCCAAACCATCGTCGCCCGCTGCGGCCAAAAACAAAGGATGTTCGAGCTTCCCGACCAAGCGACGCTGCGTTTCGACGGCCTCAGCCTAGCCGATGCCAAACTCGCCGCCTTCTGGAGTCTCGCCGCCACGGTAGAAGCTCGAACCTTCGGAGACGATTTCTCCCTGGCCCAGCTCACCCCCGAACAAGACCGCGCCGCCCAAGCCCTGGGCGCCAAACTAGTCCCCGAAATCAAATCCGGCAAATACGACCAAGCCTTCGCCGACAACACCTGCCCCTACGCCGAATGCCCCGATCACAACGCAGCCTCTGCCCTGCAAGGCTATTCCGGTCCCATCTTCTCCTGCCCCGAAAAATGAAAGCGTGGCACAGCCCCGCCTGCGGCAGGCACTCCCGGCTGTGCGCCATTGCCTTTGTGGTTGATTTTGCAGCGGCCGGTTCGGCCTCATCGAACCGGGCAGCCGTACCGGTTGCTTTCGAATCCCTAGTAGCGATCGTCAGCGCACCCATGCTGTTGCGCGCCATAATTTATATGGAGTGCGGCGGCTTGCCGGCGCTTTAGTCGAAACCTAACGCTTGCCGACAAAACGGCCTAGGCGAGGGTTGCCTCGCCCCCTACTCGCCACCACTTCCGTTGACGTTGCCTAACTACCCACCGACCGCCGCACAACGCAAAAAAAACGGGCCCCGCGCAATCACGCGAGACCCGTCCGAGCCCTAAATCCAAAACTCCCTCGGCCGTTACCTCTTCGCAGCCAACTCCCGCACCTGGCTGGCGAAAGTTTCGGCGGTAAACTTCTCGCCACGCCAGGTGTTCGCGCGATTGAGGGGATAAGCAAAGACCACTGTTCCAGTGCTGCGCTCGATCAACTGCAAAGTCGGCGCCTCTTCCACATGCTTCACGCTCTTGCCGGACGCGTCTTCGCTGCCCCAATAAAGATGCAGAACATAAGTCGCATGCGCGTCGCTCACCACCGGCGCGAGCCCCACATGTTTCTTCTCAAACGCCACCGAAAGGTATCCTTCGAGCCCCTGCATCGGCTCGATATACACCGAAGGGCCCAGCGCAGCAGGAGCCTTCACCGATGCTTCCGCCAAGGCCGGCGCCGAGGCATAAGCATAGCTCGGCACTCCGGCATAAGGCTGCGTCTGCGCCACGGTCGTCGGTTCCACCGTGCTAAGCGCAGCGCTGGCGCTCGACGAAGACACAGGACGGCAAGCCATCCCGTTTACGTACGTCTCGTCGGCGGCCATATAATTCCCCGAACCACTCAAATTCCGGCACTGCATCTGCAGGGTCACAGACTGCTGCCCCTGCGCGACCCCTGCCCAAACCATCCCTGCGACCAACAATGAAGCTGCGGCTTTCATGGCGGTATTTCCTCCAACACCAGAATGCGTGAAGCGATCGCGCGCAGCAATGTTACGAACGTACCATTCTGAAACACCGCTTCCCACGCCGCAGCACGCATTTCTGCACCGCTTCGGTACAACTGGCGGAACATTCACCCTGGCCACAGCGTATGTATAATCATTCGCACACGGAGAACAAAATGGCCAAGAGTCGCAGCATGAAGCTCGCTACTAAAATCGCCAGTTCACAAGCCCTTCGCGCTGCACTCCTCTTCCTTGTGCTCGCCGCTGCCGTGCCACTAGCAGCGCAAGACACGAAAGACTCGAATTCGCAGCAATCCTCCGACAACGACAGCATCGGCTTCAACCTGGGCAAGAATGCCAGCGCCAAAGACGTCGGCCTGCCCATCTATCCCGGCGCCCGCCGTCATAAAGATGACACCAACGACAGTTCCGGGCTAAACGTGGGCCTCTGGGGCGGCGCGACAGGCCTCAAACTGTTCGTGCTAAAAATGGATTCCACCGACGCGCCAGAAAAAGTGGCCGCCTTCTACCGCAAAGCTCTCGCGAAGTTCGGCACGGTCCTCGATTGCAACAACGCCACCGCCGCAACCAACTCCGGCGATGACAAATCGTCAAAGAAGTTAACCTGCGAAGACGAGAAACCCAAGCCCAACGAAATCTCCCTGAAAGCCGGCACCAAAGACAGACAACACGCCGTAGGCATCGAACCCAACGGCACCGGCACAACATTCCAACTCGTCTACGTCGAAACCAAAGGCACCGACTAATCGTGGCACAGCCCTGCCTGCCGGTAGGCAGGCGTCTCGCACCACGATTTCGACGGGTCGTCGGGTAGGGCACGGCACGCCGTGCCCGCCTTCGCCAAGCCACCTTCGTAGTCGTGAGGCGCGCTACTTGTAAATCGCCCTGCAACGCGATTCATCCTGAGAACCTGCAAGCCGCAGGCAGGTTTGAACGGCAGTGACCGCCTGCGTTTTAAGCGGGCGTCTTTGACTTCCGTCGCGCCACATCCACCATCACGGCGAGTATTTCGCCCCACCGAATGGACAGTGATATTATTCCTCAGTTATTTCTAATCGGAGCGCGGCCATGAAAATAAAATCGCACGCCATCGCAATTATCGCTGCCACGATCGCAACAATCCTTTGCACTCCGCTCCTCCGGGCGCAATCCCAAACTCCCTCCCCCGCCCTCCTAGTCCTAAACAAAGCCGAAAATTCCCTGGCCATCGTTGACCCCGCCACGCAAAAAGTAGTAGCCCGCATCCCCACCGGCGAAGGCCCCCACGAAATCGCCGCTTCCTCCGACGGCAAGCTCGCCGTCGTCACCAACTACGGCGCCAAAGATCCCGGCCACTCTCTCTCCGTCATCGATCTCGCCGCGCAAAAGGAAATCCATCGCGTGGATCTCGACCCTCTAGGACGTCCCCACGGCATCCTTTTCGCCGACGGCAAGTTCTATTTCACCGCCGAACTCAATAAACTCATCGCCCGCTACGATCCCGAGACCAACAAAGTCGACTGGCTCCTCGGCGTCGGCCAAAATCGCACGCACATGTTGGTCCGCACAAAATATCTGAATGAATTCTTCACCTCCAACGTGGACTCCGGTACCGTCACCGCTATCGAAAAAAGTTCCGACCCTTCCGGCTGGAGAGAAACGAACATCCCGGTAGGCAAAGGCGACGAAGGCATCGATATCTTGCCCGACGATAAAGAAGTCTGGGTCGCTAACGCCGGCGACGGCACCGTCTCCGTCATCGAAACCGCCGCCAGCAAAGTGATTCACACCTTCGACGTCCGCACCAAACATGCCAATCGCCTGAAATTTACTCCCGACGGCAAGCTGGCCCTGATCTCCGATCCCGCCACCGACGAACTCGTGATCGTAGACACCGCCACCCGCACCATCACCAAAATGCTCAACGTGGGCCGCAACCCCGGCGGCATCCTGATCGTCCCAGATGGCTCCCGCGCCTACGTGGCCCTGGCCGGCGACAACTCCGTAGCCGTAATCGACCTCCACAAACTAGAACTCGCAGGCCAAATCCCCACAGGCCTAGGCCCCGACGGCCTAGCCTGGGCCGTTCGCCCGTGACGATACGATCGGCATCGTCATCCTGCCTGCCCTGAGTAATCTTGCGAAGGGAGGCCGGCGCCTTTGCTTCACGCCGGCCGAAGGATCTCTCCCCGGTTTTCTCTGCGCCGTCTGCGCCTCGGCGGTAAGTCGCCTGGATTTCTCAGAGGTTCGTCCGCTTTTGCTCCGCGTGCAATGTGTTAAATCTTTAGCCTTTCTCTGTGTCTCTGTGACTCTGTGGCAAAACGGTTTTCCCCGTCCCATCCGTGCCGAGAAATAAATCGTTGCCCAGCCGCAACCCAACCTGCGAAAATCTCCCCGAAACTTTTCCGCACATCGCGCCATCCAAGGCACTCAAGGAGCCACATAAAAAATGGAATTCAGAACACTAGGCCGCTCGGGTTTAAAAGTCCCAGTCCTCAGTCTCGGCACCGCCACGTTCGGCGCCGGCAGTGAAGTTTTCCGCGCCATGGGTCAATCCAGCGTCGCCGAAGCCACGCGCCTGGTGGACATCTGCCTCGAAGCCGGCGTCAACATGTTCGACACCGCCGACATCTACCACGAAGGCCTCTCGGAAGAAGTTCTGGGCCAAGCCATCTCCGGCCGCCGCGATAAAGTTCTCATCTCCACCAAAGCCACATTTAAGATGGGCCCCGGCCCCAACGAAGTCGGCTCCTCCCGCTATCATCTAATAAAAGCCTGCGAAGCCAGCCTGCGCCGCCTGAAGACCGATTACATTGATCTCTACCAGATGCACGGCTTCGACGGCCTAACGCCCGTCGAAGAAACTGTCAGCGCGCTGAACAATCTCGTGCAAAGCGGCAAAGTCCGTTACATCGGCTGCTCCAATTTTTCCGGCTGGCATCTGCAGAAATCACTCGACGTCTCCGATCGCTACGGCTGGGCCCGCTACGTCGCGCATCAGGCGTACTACTCCCTCATCGGCCGCGATTACGAATGGGAATTGATGCCGCTAGGCGTCGCCGAAGGAGTCGGTTGCGTGGTCTGGAGCCCGCTAGGCTGGGGACGCCTGACCGGAAAAATTCGCCGCAACCAGCCGCTGCACAAAGAAAGCCGCCTGCACAAGACCGCCGAATACGGTCCCCCTGTCCCGAACGAACACGTCTACAGCGTGGTGGATGCGATCGACGGCATCACCGAAGAAACCGGCAAGACCGTTTCGCAGATCGCGCTGAACTGGCTACTGCAGCGCCCCACAGTCTCCAACGTAATCATAGGCGCGCGCAACGAAGAGCAACTCCGCCAAAACCTCGGCGCGGTCGGCTGGAATCTCACCCCCACGCAAGTTGCCACACTAGACGCCGCCAGCACCGTCACCCTAGCCTACCCCTACTGGCACCAGCGCCAATTCGGCGAACGCAACCCACCTCCAACCCCGTGAGGTCGCATCGGCAATCTTGCCTGTGCTCTTTCCGTTGACGCAGGTTTCGTAGCGCCGGCGTCTCGCCGGCGCTTTTCGCTGTGCCCTCCCCGTCTCTGCGCTAATCCCTTGCCGTTATCTTTCTCCGCTTTTCTCCGACTTTCCTCTGTGCCCTCTGTGTCAAATCTTTGATCGCTGTGTCACGCGGCGGAACGCAATGACCACTACTCAAACTGTTTCCGAAACTGCGCGAATTGCTCTCGCAACTCCGCAACCTCACTCCGCAACCCCGCCACCTCAATCTCCAACCGCGCAATCCTTCCGCCGTCGCCCGTCTGAACGCTCGACACCGCACTCGCATGGTCGCGTGGAACGACCGCCGCCGCGACCGTAACCGCGGCCGAATCCTCCACATCCCCACACATCAAATGCACATACCGCGACTCCTTAGTCCCCGGCTGCCGCGCCAACACCTTCACCAGCGCCGGTTCCCTCTGCATCAATTTCTGCAACGCACTCTGCACATCGCTCAACTCCTCAAAATGATGCAATCTCTCCGCCCGCCCCCGAATCTCCCCCGGCGTCTGCGCGCCCCGCAACAAAAGCACGCACAAGACCGCCGCCTCCGGCCGCGTAAAATTAAAAACCTCCCCCAAACGGTGCTCGTACTTCCGCACCCGGCTATCATTGGTATCCGCCGCCCCAGCCAATTCCAATTCGCTCAAACTCCGCAACGCTCCGGTAACCGCCTCCTCGTCCAAATTCATCACCGGCTCGCGGTTCGACTTCTGGTTGCAAGCATTCACCAACGCATTCAAAGAAAGCGGATAATACTCCGGGGTAGTAATTTCCTTCTCCGCCAAAGCCCCCAGCACCCGCGCCGCCACTTCACTCAATCGAATGTCCGTGGACACAAATCTCCTCTCTGCCGAAAAAATATGACTCGGATTATCGTACGGCAGGCTTCAGGACGCCAGCAGGAGAACCGCGTGGAGCAAGCGCGGAGAAAACACCACAGCTACCAAAGTTCTAGCAGCGCCGAGAACTCCGGCGATAAGGCCACAATCTGAAACTTGCGAAGCTGTGCCTGCAAATCCGCATTCTTCGGATCGAGTTGAATCGCCTTCTTCTCAGTCGCCAGCGCTTCCGCCAGCCGGTGATTCACGTAATACGCTTCCGCGAGTGTGTCCACTATGTTTGGCCAGAGGCCGCCGGAGGCTGCGACGGCCTTGTTGGCTAGTTCGAGCGCAGCTTTGGGGTTGCGGTATCGGGGGTCTTTGGCCGTTGCGTAGAACCACGCCATCTCATTGTTGGCGTTGGGATCTTCGGGATCTAAGCGAAGCAGATCACGGAATTCTCGCTCGGCCTGGTCTGATGCGTGCGCTTTATCCAGCGCCTCGCCCAATCCATAACGGAACCACTTGAATTCCGGCACCGTCGCAATGGCGACCCGAAATTCGCCCACCGCATCTTCCGCCGAGCCCTGAGCAAGCAAAACATAGCCGATTCTGTAATGGGCTTGCGCGTCGTCAAACATCGCGTTGGCGCTATCCTTGTCGCGGTCGGCACGCAGTATTTCTTCGCATTCGGCGAAGGCGGCTTTCAGATCGCCCTTGCCCTGGAGTACTCGTGCCAACTCCAGACGCTCCTGTGTAGAGCTCGGATCGATGGCCAACTCGCGCCGGTATTCGGCGACCGTCGCATCCAGGTCGCCTTGTTCCTCTAGCAAGTTCGCCAGCCCTCTATGACAATCGTAATTCCCTGGGTCCACCGAAAGGCATTCGGCATACTCGCTGCGCGCGCCGCCGGTATCCCCGATTTGACGAAGCGCCATTGCGAGCCCGTCAAGGTAATCTCGATTTGCCGGGGCAACACGCACCGCCTCTCGGCGAGCCTCGATACTTAGATCATCGTGGTGGGATAGGGCCGCGAATATGGCCATGATTATGCGCAAGTCTCCTACTCCTGGCTCAAGGCGCACTGCTTCTGCTATTTCGTCGAGTGCTTCTTCACCCTCCCCTTCTGCGAGAAGCGCCTTCGCCAAATCAGCGTGTGCGGGCGCAAAATCAGGTTCGAGCTCAAGCCTGTCGCGGCATTCCTTTTCCTTGTTCACCCAGGAATTGTGGATAGTTTCGTCGCTGGTTGGCGGCGCGCCGAGTGGCGGTCCTGGATCTCGGAACCAGGAATCGAACTGCGGCCGAAAGTCCAGTTCGTCTGGCTCCAGGCGTTTGGCCTCCTTCATCTCATCGAAGGAGCTCGGTGCGCCGGGAATCGTCGCGAGCGCGTAATGGGTTTCCGCCAAGTCCGGGCCAAGTTGCACCGCTTGTTGTATGAGGGGCAATATATCCTTCCTGTTGTTCTGCAATGTCAGGCATTGCACCGTTCCCAGAACGGCGAAGGCACTCTTCGGGTCCGATTTCATTGCCGCGCGGCATTCCGTTTCGGCCTTTACCACGTCCCCTGTGGTTTGGAGCTCGGCACATTTGGCCAGATGCTCCAACAGGTCGCCGCTGATTCCCGTCGACGTGTCACCATCGCCGTCGGGAACCGCACGCAGGCGATCTAGCAGCACGCCTTCACCGCCGGTACGCTCGATGGCCGCAAAAAAATCATTATCCGGAGAAAAATCAATGCCGCGCACTTTGACGAGATGCGCGATGTAGCTCCGCGATGCTCCCGCCGCCAGCCGGCCAAAAATGTCCGCTTTGCTGACTGGAGGCCGCGACGGCGGCGAATTCTGGGCGTGAATCAAACCCGCACTCGAAAACGTAAGTAGGAACGCGCAAAGCAAGTGACGTTTCATGAGCTTAGTTCCTTGGACACTGGAGCATCCCGCAAAGTTCCCTGCCACCAAGTCCCACGCCACTTAGGGCGGAGTCATGGCAGTACTCACCCAAAGCACACCAAGGCGCGCTAGGTTGCATGAATCATTCAAGCGATTGGAGCGGTGGGAGGCAATATAACCAAAGGTCTAGTATTAACATCCGTAACAACGTAATAGCGAACGAGGGAACGTGTTGTTCCGAACGAAGCCCGCGCTTTTTCTTCCCCGTCCCGCGACTGCGGGACGGGCGCGGGACGCAGAGAGGGATCTGCTTTCTGCAAAATCGCCGGGTTTCTCGGCAGATTCGGCGATAGCTACTTACCCTGAATCAGAATGCTCTGCAACGCCCTCAAATTCCCATCCACCTTCCCCGTCGGCAAATGCGAGACATCCAAACCCAAAATCCGCGCCACAAACGGATACAAATTCACATTCTCAAACGGAGCCACTTTTTCCCCGCGACGTATATCCGGCCCCGCCGCAAAGAAAATCGCCTTCATCTCCGGCATGTGTGCCGAGTCGTATCCATGCATACCCACCGGCGGCGCCAAGGAGTGCATCGCGTCGCCCGCACCCGCTGGCGGCGCATTCACTCGAATTAAATAAGGCCCGGTAGCAACCACCACCGGATCCCCTTCCCGCAAATTACCATCGAATCGCAATTCCGCCGGCACAGCGCCGTTGCGATAAACCTTGAACTTGTCGCTCTTCCCCTCCAAAGCAGCGTAGATTTTCTCGGCCGCCGCCTCCGACCGGGGATACATATAGCTTTCCACCGACTTCTCCAGCAACCGCGCATCGAAATACTCCCCAAGGTTGATCCAGTTCCCCTCGACCTTGGCCATCCCGTGGTCCGCCACCACGATCACGTCCACCCGCAAATTCAACTTCGCCACGCCGTCCACGAGCCGGCCGACTTCGTCGTCTACTTCACGCACCGCCGCCGCAACTTCAGGGCTCTCTGGACCGTGCGCATGCCCTGCGCTGTCCACATCGCTGAAATACAATGTGATGAAATGCGGCCGCTTCTCGGGCGGCAATCGCAACCACGTCAGCACCTGCTCCACACGCGCGCGGTTCGGAAACTTCGCATCATACTTCATGTAGTAAGTCGGCCGCACGCCCTGAACGTCGGCCTCCGACCCAGGCCAGAAAAAACACGCCGAACGCATTCCCTGCTCTTCAGCGAGCACCCACAACGGCGTGCCGCCATACCAGGTTCCGTCGGTCACGGTCTGCTCGTCCCTGTAGCTGTAAACCTGTTTCCGCACCGGATCGTAGAACGCGTTCGCCACAATCCCGTGATGCTCAGGATAAAGCCCGGTAACAATCGTATAGTGGTTGGGAAATGTGATCGAAGGATAAGCCGGAATCATCCCCTCCGGCGCGCTGGCGCCCCGCTCCCCCAACGCATCCAGATTCGGCGCATGATAAATCCGCGCATAGTCGTAACGAAATCCATCGAGCGACACCAAAATCACGTAGGGCTTCGCCTGTTGCGCCGCCGTATTCGGCCCATTCTCTACGGTGATCGGCGAAGAAAGCGCGGCGGAAGTAGTCTGGACCGCCCGCTGCGCCCAAGCAGTCCCCGGCGAGCCAACTGCTAGAATCAGCAAGCACGCTACGAACAACGCGCGTACAAGGCGGCCAGCATCCCAATCGGAAACACTCATCATCCCACCTCGTTCACACGGGTTTTCGGCCAATCGCATCGGATGGCCATGCTCTCGACTTTATCGTTTCTATCATAATGAGAAGCACGCAAGTTAGCCGTCACGAAGGCTCAATGTATTGTGGGCGGCCGGCGCTCCAGAGAGCACCACCTAATCCCTTGCGGCGGGTTATTCGATCGTCGCGCAGGCCATGGGGTAGGCCTTTGCAAACTTACAGATGCGCGGATTAGTCCTTAGGCCACTCGTACGGGAAAAGCTTGCCGGCGAGTTCCGGCGTCAGCCCCACTCCCAATTCTTGCGCGGCGTGCGCTAGCACCGGATCGCGTCCGGCCGCCAGGTCGCTTGGATCAGGAAACAGTGTCTCGTCCGGGTTCACTCCGCGATGCTCCAGGCTCTTGCCGTCGGACATGATCAGATTGGCGATAGTGATTTCCGCGCCGTAATCCACGCCGGAGCTGAAGAAGTCGAAATTGCTGGCTTCCATCACCAGACCCGAACTGCGGTCCCCGATCACCGTGGCGCGCTTTTCCAGCTGCATGATCCGCGCGAAAAGCTCCGCCGCCGACGCCGACTCACTGTCCGCCAAAACAATCAGCTTCCCTGGAAAGTAAATATGATGTTCGCTCTTCGCGATTCGCGGCACAGTCTTCTTGCGCTGCACGCGGTCAAACATCTTCAGGTCCTGGTCGAAAAACATTCCGACAAAGTACGTGAGCGTCTCTTCCGCGCCCCCGGAGTTGCCCCTCAAGTCCACAATCAGCGCCTTTGCTTTGTGGATCTTGCCGCCCAGCACATAGAAAGTGTCGGCGTCGTAGTAGAACCAGGGGAATTTCAGAATCACCACGTCGCCCATTTGCACCCATTGCATGCGCATCAGATGTTCTAGGTTCTCGTCCTTGCGAATCAGATCGTATAGGATGCCTGCGCCTGGCCGGTATGCCAGATCCGACATCGACGTCACTTTCGCCTCCACGATCAATTTCTTTTTCTCTTCCGCAGGCCCCTGCACCTCCACCATCATTTCTGGCCGTGGATCCAAAACGTAATTCAGATATTCGATGCTCCACAAGTTTGGCCTGTGGGGGGTCACTCCATCAATGGACAGCAGTTCCTGGCCCGCTTTCAGGCCCTTGGCCTCCGCGTCCGATCCGCTTTTGACGTGCGTGACAAAGCAGCGGCTCCAGATCATCTGGTATTGGAATCCAAAATCCAGGGAAAAGGGCCGGTGCGGGGGACGAAATGTTGTGTGCGAATCATTCAGAGCGCTCACTGCCACTGCAACTTGCGCCAGCGCGTCGTTCAACGAATTGGCCTGTGCGATCTTGACCTTAGCCTTCGCAATCGCCGCGTCCCAGTCCACTCCGTTCAGTTTCGGATCATAATAGTTTTCGTGAATTCCCTTCGATACGTTGTCCAGAATGCCCAGCGCGCGTTCACGATCGAGTTTGGAGATTGCTCCCGGCCTGGGCTCCGTCGCCGGGGCGGACTGCTGCGCTTTCAAAAACGCGAGCGGCAACATCATTACCACTACTACGAAAAGCATAGTATCTCGCCGCGGCATCGTTCTCGGCTCCAAGAGGCGACTGGCGCAAGACAAATACCACATTAAGCACTACATTTTCCAGTCATCAAAGAGTGTTTCACGGCGGTGCCGAATTGGCCTCAGCGCATAGCAGATGGCGACACGTCGGCATCTCGCGCGATTCCGGGTGCGCTCATTGAACGCCCGCTCTTGCCGATGTTTCCGCACTTGCTTCTGCTTCCAACGGTGGGCTTTAGTGATTTTGTATTTCTCGCAACCACGGGGCCACACACATCGTCTAATTGGTTGTGGCCCGCAATTGGCTACGCGGTACGGAAAGAAGGCCCGACATGAAGGAAATAAACGAGGTTGTAGTTACTAACATCTTCCAACCCACTTTTACCCCGCGCCAACCCGAAAACAACCCTAAACAGGAGCACACTCACAGCCTGAATAAAATCCAGCGGCGCGCGTACCAAGTCCATCAACGCCACGGCGGGATTTACGGCGGCTACACGCTGGAAGATTGGTTGGAAGCTGAGCACGAACTGGATGAAGAGGACAATTCTCCGTCGCGACAGAAGGACCAAATTCACTGACGCCGCGAACTTGCCGGCTTGTCCAGAACCGCACGGCAGAAAGCAAAACGCCGCCCGAAAGGGCGGCGTTTTTTCTGCCAGAGATGTAAAAAATCCGTGATGCGAATTGCGTGAGGTCGCTGAAACTAATTCAGCAGTCTGCGTCGCGCCGTCAACGCAATTCCCACCAGGCCTGTTCCCAACATTAGCAGCGAGCCGGGCTCCGGTGTCGTAACCGAGCCCGCGTAATCCAGGCCGTAGGAGCTACCCGCTTCTTGATACACGACGAACGAAAGTGTGTTCGTACCATCCGTCAGATACGGTTGCAATTCCGCGAAGTTGAAAACCCCCATTGTGCTGGTCAGGCAGCCGATCGGCAGCGACGAGCATGTGGGGTAAGAACCGCCCAAATTTCCCGACGCCAATTCCACTCCATTCAGCCACACCGACGCGGTATCGTCCGCGAGCACATCCAAAGTCGCGCCTGTGATTATGCCGCTCAAATTAAATGTCTGTGTGAAAGTCACCGCAGTACCGTTCGGCACCACGACGAATCCCGCAGACGATGGGTCGCCCGTATTCGTGTACGAAATCCAGCTCGAGCCCGGCAGCGGCGCCGCCCAGGCGGGATTTGGTGAGATCGCTTGCGTCGCGCTGCTCGTCGAATTCGTCGTCGCGGTAGAACTCGCCAGCAACGTCGAATCCGCGCGCGCGTTCAGCATGCACCCGCTCGCTCCCATCAACAGAATCACCATGCCGAATTTCTTCACGATTTGTTTCCTCCGTCGAACTCAGGGCAACCGCCTCGCCTAAACGATAGCTAGCGACACCGGGGATATTGCAAGCCGCCCGCCAACCAGGCGCCTGCAAACACGGGGCTTATCCAGCGGCGCCGCATGCCCAGTCGAAGCGTTTTCCACAGATGGGTAATCGCCCTCCAACTCGTTGAATCGGCCTCAAAAATGACACTTTTTGTTGTGGCAGACATAAATCGGCAAGCGCTTCCCATATCGTTTTGAGCGATGAGTATTCGCGTAGTGTTTGCAGTTATTTCGCTGCTGCGGGCGGCGTTCCCAAATAACTTTGCACCGCGCTCGGACTGATCGCCAACTGCGTCGCGATCTGCGGCACAGATTGCCCCTGATTGTGCAGCGCTAGCACTTGCACCGAGATCGGCTGCGGCACTTCCTGCGCCGCGGCTGATATCGTTACTTTGTCTTCTGCGGCAGAGACTGCCGGGGCGGCCGCCGGCGGCGGCGCTTGAAACGCGGGCGCTGCTGCGGCCGCGCCGGATCCTACTGGTCCTGTTATCGCGATGTTCATTGTTCTTTTCCTCCTTGGTGTGTGCCATTCCTACGTAGGCTCTATCGGCCCGCCACCGCGAAACGTGAACACCTCCGTGGACCCTCGACCCGAGCGCGCGATCAGCGCATCCCGCTGCGAATGGCGCGGTGTCACATTGCGGAGCGCGCCGCGTCCTGCACGCAAGTCGCAACCATGCTACAATTAAAGTTCCTTGCTCTCCGTTAACAACATCACGATGCGCTTCGGCGCCAGAGTCTTGTTCGAAGATGTCAGCACCACCTTCTTCGCAGGACGGCGCTATGGAATCACCGGCCCCAACGGCGCCGGTAAATCCACGCTGATGAAGATCTTGACCGGCGAAATCGAGCCGACCAAGGGCGACGTCACGCGTCCGAAAAAGCTCGGCATCTTGAGCCAGGACCAGTTCGCCTTCGACGAGCATCGCGTGATTGATACCGTGATCATGGGCAATCGCCCGCTCTGGAAGGCTCTCCAGGAACGCGAAATTCTCTACGCCAAGCCGCACGAAGAACTCACCGATGCGGACGGAATGCGCCTGGGCGAGCTGGAAGGTATCGTCGGCGAAGAAGGCGGCTACACCGCCGAAGCAGATGCGGCAATCCTGCTTGACGGCCTGGGCCTGGAAGAGCCGCTGCACGATCGCAAGATGCGCGAACTGCAAGGCGGGCAGAAAGTCCGCGTGCTGCTGGCGCAAGCGCTTTTCGGCAGCCCGCCTGCCCTGCTGCTGGACGAACCCACGAACCACTTGGACCTCGACTCCGTGCACTGGCTGCAGGACTACTTGCTCGAATACGAAGGCGTGCTGATCGTCATCTCGCACGATCGCCATTTTCTGAATAGCGTGTGCACGCACATCGCGGACATCGATTACGAAACCGTGATCATGTACAACGGCGGCTACGACGACATGGTGATGGCCAAGACGTCGATCCGCTCGCGCATCGAATCCGAAAACGCGCAGCGGGAAAAGAAGATCGCGCAACTCAACGAATTCATTGCGCGCTTTTCCGCGGGCACGCGCTCCGCGCAAGCCACTTCGCGCAAAAAAGAAGTCGAGCGTCTGCAGACCACCGAGCTCGCCCGCTCCAACATCGCCCGCCCCTACATTCGTTTTCAGATGGACCAGCACTCCGGCCGTCATCCGCTGGAAATCAAGAGCATCGCGAAATCCTACGACGGCGTGAAGGTGTGGGCGCCATTTTCCGGCAGCGTCGCGCGCGGCGAAAAAATCGCGCTCATGGGCCGCAACGGAACCGGCAAGACCACGCTGCTGCGCTCCCTGCTGCGCAATGCCACGGGCTACATCGATGACTCCGATCACCAGTTCCCCGTGGACGGCGGCCAGGTCATCTGGGGCCACAACGTCGCCGTCGGATACTTCGCGCAAGACCACAGCGAATCCATCACTCATGGCATGAACGCCATCGAGTGGCTGCATCAATTCAAACCGCAAGCCACGCAAGAGGAATTGCGCGGCGTGCTGGGCCAAATGCTTTTCAGCGGCGAAGACGCGCTGAAGCAGACCGCCGCGCTCTCCGGCGGCGAGTCTGCGCGCTTGATTTTCTGCCGCCTGATGCTGCAGAAACCGAACGTGTTGGTCCTCGACGAACCCACCAACCACCTCGACCTGGAATCCATCAACGCGCTCAACATCGCACTGCAGAAATACGACGGCACAGTGCTACTCGTCACCCACGACCACGACGTGATCGACGAAGTCGCGACCCGCATCTGGCATTTCCACTCGGGCAAAATCGAAGACTTCAAAGGCCCGTACTCCGAATTCATCGCCGCCGCAGAAGAAAAAGCCTCGTAGAGCAGTGATGAGTGACAAGTGACGAGTGATTCGTGGCTCGCGACTTGTGATGAGTCGCCTGCCCGAAGATCGGGAATATCGTTCTAGGTCGTCTCCGTTCCCTTGTGCGTCCTGTCTATTGTTTATAGACTAGCGGCAGTCCGCTGACTCGCCTGGCCTTCAGGTCCACGTCCACCTCGACGCGGTCGGCAATTTTTATGAACGGAATGTTGCTGTTCATTCCGTAATCCTTACGGTCGAAGGCCATCGAGCCCTTGATCTCGCCTGAACCCGTTCCTTTACCTGTGAGCGTCAGAACCAACTTCTCCTGTCTGGTAACTCCGCGAATCGTAAAGTCGCCGTCAACCTCAAAGGTGGTGGGGCCGGACTGGAGAATTTTCGTCGAGTGAAACGTGATTGTCGGGTTCTGCGCCACGTTAAAGAAATCTTTGCCCTTCAACTTGCCGTCCTTCATACCACTTCCGGTATTGACGGAAGCTGCCTGAATTTGGACGTCCAAGACGCCTGATTCGACATCTGTGGAGGGGAACGTTAGAGTCGCGTCCCACTTCTCAAAATTGCCCACCAGAGCTACCGACGCCTTCACATTGAACCTTATGGAACTCGACACCGGAACAATCTTATAAACAGGAGCCTGCGCATGGACCGGTGCCGCGGCCAGTCCCAGCACGGTAACCAATGTCGCTGCAGCAAATCTGATTTTTCCTGAACAATTCATGAACGCCTCCGCTTTTTTCCCTGGGAAATCTATCGTAGGGGGTCCCAAGTTTCCCGTCTCTACTTTACGACAGGGTCGAAGTTTCGACGTCATGATCCATCCCGCCCAGAGCGATTTTGCGATCGGAGCCTGCGACGAAGAATGCAGCCTGCGTGATGCCGTCAGGGATCCCGCTTCGCTCGTCGCGAATCGCGCCTTTGCGCAGTTCCGAGCACAGGCAGGATTGCCCTCCTACGGCGGGCAGGCCTATGCTACTCGCCGCCGGCCACGCGTAATTAGTGCACGCAAGCGCGATATATCGACCGATTAGAATGGGAGGGCTCCGTTTATTTTCATGGGGTTGCTGCGATTTCCAATCGCGGCGGTGCCGATTAGATTTGCGTCGTTTTGCGCTGCGTGATTTGTGGCGCCGCCTTGTGGAGCGACGGCGGATTCGGGGGCCGGCGGCTGCGGCAGCAGGACTGGTTGCGTCACGGAGATTTGCGAGAGCGGGCCGCATTGCGGGGCGGCCAGGTGGCCGCCGGTGGAGACGATTACACGGGATGGGGGTCGACCCATTGGCCCTCGTCGTTGATGCGAGCGCAGGTGCGGATGGCGCGGAGGACTTGTTCGGCGGTGGGGTTCACCGCATCGGCGTCCTCGATGAGAAGCTCGGCGGCGAAGCGCAGGTTGGCGCGGCGTTTTTGGAACAGGCCGGTGGCGCGGGCGTGACAATAGATGGGCCGGAAATCGTTGAAGCGATATTGCCGTTTGATCAGCTTGGTGTTGCGCCAACTGACGAAATGCTCTTCGATGCCGACGCGATCGGGACTGCGGCAGATGAGGCACTTGCGGGCGTGGCGCTCGAGCTCGGGGAGGTTGGGATCGTCTTAGTCGTCCTCCTCGACATGCTGTTGGATTTCCGGTTCGGTTTCCGTCTCGATTTCAGGCGCGGGCGCGGCGTCCCGCGCGATTTTTCCAGCGAGGAACGAATCGATGGCCGCGGCGATCTTGGCTGCGGACTCGCGCCGGCGGCGTTCGAGACATTGGGCCAGCGACTCCTTTTTGCGGCGGCGTTTTTGTTTGGGACTTTGCGTGTCTGGCTGCGCGGGCTGAGTTTCGGGCGAGAGTGCGGCGTTCGCGGTGAGGGAGTCTTGCGATTCCGGTGGTGCGATGGAAGCGGGAGGCGGAATGACCTCGATGATCGGTGGCGCGGCGGCGACGGGCGGCGGATTCGCGGGTGGTGCGGCGGCCTGCTGCAGGATTTGGTGTCCTCGTTCGGCGGCCGCGACTAGTTCGGCGTGGGAGCGCAGTTCGATGGTGGGATTTTGCAGGGTGGTGAGGGCGAAGCGATCGTCGATAAATTTTCGAAAGCGTCGTTTCATATTTTTTACCGCTGCGGCAGGCTAACACCGCGAAGCGGGAAAAACTGCTGTACGTGAGGGAGGCTACGCGCGAAACGTGGTGGCCATTTGAGTGGGCGAGGGACAGGTTTGGTACATCGTACGTGGCGTGATTTTTGGTGGTTTCGCGTGGTACGAGATGGTGGAACGTCTAAACCCCCTCCGTTAGCTTGAAACAAAACGTCGAAGGATGAGGGCACCTCGCTGGTTTGTGTCGCGCCTACGGCGCTGGATTCGAGCGGGCGAGGCCGTGCCACCGGGCGCACGAATAAAAATTAGTGGGCCGGCCCTGCTTAGGGGTTGAAGTCTTCGGGGAATACACCCATTGCGAGAGAGACGCGGCGCGCGATCGCTGTGAGCTGGGCAGGAGTGAGTCGACGCAGCTTTTCTTTGGATTGCTTCAGTTGTGTTTTTCTGATGGTGGTGACGTTGGCGCATTGCAGTTCACTGATTTCTTGAAGGCCAGTCGCACCCGGACTAAGCCTAATGTTCGTCGCAAGGGGCGGATCTTTCAGAGTGGCGGAAAGGGGCACAACCAAAACTGTGGAAGCGCGCTCATTCGTGTTTCTGCTATTGAGCGAGACTACCACTACGGGACGGGCAATATATTCAGGTGGATCCGCGGGGATGCGAACGTACCAGATTTCACCTTGAAGGGGTTTGGGCAGCGGCGGTTGAGCGAGCGTCGCCATTTAACGATTAGCGCGGGCTGATTCGGGGATTGCCTCTTGCGTTTCGGATTCGACTGCGGCTAAAGCTTCCATTCCTAGATCGCCCCACGCGGACTCTTCCCGAATTTCAGCGGGGGACAATGAGTCGTAGTATGCGGTGATGTTAGCGTTGAGGGCTTCCAGCTCGTGCGCCCGTCGAAAGCCTTCGATCAGTTTGTCAACCGCAGCGCTTACGGACGCGGAATTGTCGAGCGCCTTGAAGCGATGAATGAATTCGAGTGAGTCTTGCGACAAGGTGAAACTGACGCGCGCTTTGCGGCTCGAGCGTTTCGTTTTGGGCTCGGCAATTCCCTTCAGGAGTGTATTACTCTTGGTATTACGCTCTCTCATGCCCATCATATTACGCGCCGGCTCAGCGTTTGTCAAGATCGAGCAGTTGACGCGATACTGTTTCGACGGCGGATGGCATGCCCTCCTAGGGTTGGCTTGTGTCGCACCTCCGGTGCTCCGCCCTTTTTTCGCGCTTTTTCCCAGCCCTTCCGGGCTGCGCTCGCTTGTGCCGCGCCTGCGGCGCTGGAGGGCAGCGGACGGTTCGCGAACCGCCCCTACCGAGGGCGCCTCGCGGGTGGCGAAGGTTGGTCGTGGTCGGGAGGTGGGCGAACCGAGAACGCTCCCGAACCCAGCCCTGAGTCCTCGTTGAGCGTTCTCGGTTCGATTGACGATAATCGCAGCGGGCGCGCGACGGCACAATACGTGAGATTATGCATAGTGACATGTACGCTAGCGCACACCCGGTGCAGGATGGCGCGTTGTGGGTTTCTATGCTCGCTTCGGGATCGTTTCCCGGGCCCATCGCTCGGACTGGAGCACGATCGCCGAGTAGCATTCGCAGGCGGCGTCTTCGAGGCGGCTGCGGTCTAAAATCTTTACGCTGCCGCGATTGTAGGTAATCAAACCGGCTTTTTGCAGATGCCCGGCGGCAATGGTGACGCTGGCGCGGCGCGTGCCGAGCATGTGGGCGAGAAATTCCTGGGTCAAAGGCACGATGTCTCCACCCAGCCTGTCCTGGCTCATTAGCAGCCAGCGCGCCAGGCGTTCGTCCACTTCATGCACGCGATTGCAGGCCGCGATTTGCACCGCCTGCAGAGATAAGCTCTGTACGAAACGGTTCAGGGCTAGTTCCAATTGACGGCAGCGAGGCAATGCGTCTTTGAAGTCCGAGGAAGCTATGCGGTAAGCACTTCCCTTCACCTGCATGACGACCTGGGTTCCACTGGTGCTGAATCCGATCACCAGGGGCAGACCGATGAACCCTTCTCGGCCCGTCAAGCCAACTTCAACGCTCTTGCCATCTTTCATGACGCTGAGGACGGAAGCTAACCCATCGTTGACGAAGTAGGCATGCGTGATTGGCTCGCCGGCTTCGTGCAGAATAAAGCGCGTCGGCATTTCGATGAATTCCAGCTTCTGGAACAGCGTCTCCCTTTCGAGAGCGGGGAGGGCCAGCAGAATCTGATTACGGACGTCGCTGCGGCCTCCGTTGTCAGTTGGTTGAGTGGTGGTTACACTGCGGCGGGTTTTTGGCGTTGCCACGCATGGCTCCTTGGTACACGCGTACCGTGTGATTTCGAAAGGAGCCGTGGTGTTGGGGGATATTGCGGCAGGACGCTAGCGGGAGTCGTTGGTGCACTCCTCAAGTGTTGTAGAAAGGCCAGCCGTCGGCACACGCGCACTGAATTTTGAGGCGTCCCAAACCCTTCGATGCAAAGCAGGCTCCTGGGAGACTGCGGGGCGCATCTTATTTGGGAATTTTGCGCCTGTCGGTACGGCAGCGTACCTGTGAGGATTGGTACTAACTGGCGCACGCCGGAGGACAGCGCCGGTTAACGCCAGATACGAGTTGACGCGGGCGGTTCGCGAAACCGCCCTGCCAAGCGCAGTCAAAGTCAGAGTCAAAAGGCGCGCGCCTAAAGGCGGCCGCTACAGATTCAACTACGACGTCACGTGCGCACGATTTACTTTGCGTGCGACGACGCTTTCTTTCGAGCCATCTTCTGCGCCATGTGCAGCAGCAGAGTTTGGTTGTCCTTATTCATTTGGCCCATTAGTTTGCGGAAGCGATGAAGCGTCCGCGCGTCGCGGCGCTGGCTGCCCCACCCTTTCTCTGCGGACTTCGGAGGCTGCGAGGCGGACGGCTCGGCTTCGTAGAAGAGAGCGTACATGGGCACTTCCATGGCTCGCGCCAGCTTCTCGATGGTCTCGATGGCGGGGACGGTGTGGCCATTCTCGACGCGCGAAATGTAGCAGCGCAGAAGCCCGGTGCGCTTCTCGATATCGCCTTGTGACATGTCTTTCTGTTCGCGAATTGCTTTTAGTCTTTCGCCTATTTCCATGGTTGTTCTCCCAATTTAAAAGATAGATACGCCGCGCTGCTACTCTGCCGAAGATTCATGCAATAAATCCCGAAGAGCGAAAATTGCGGCCCGGGGTGATTCCGGGCCGCAATCCGGCGGAGCAAATCCTCATCGGTGTATTCTGGCGCGGTCAATCGGGGTGACTGCCCACCGATCGTCCCGCACCCTATCAACGGGCTGCTCCATCCTTCTCAGAATTTCGATGAGCAACTCCGTTTGCTGAGGCTGTTTCACCTCGCAGACCAATTCATAGAGAAAGTCTTGCAGGACTTGGGGATTATTTCTGTAGGAGAAAGGCTTCATTTTTAACTCGTCTCCTACCGGACTGGAGCCCGGCCGTTCATCGGGTGGAACCCGATCGTTTGAGGCGGGTCGCCGGGAGATCCCACATGTCGCGCTATGGAATGCGTGAACAAGATTTCGGAATCTGCTGGCGACAAAGAAAAAAGGGACGGAGCTGGAGAGGCGGGGGGTTCTAGGTTCTTATGACGCAGAGGGCGTGGAGGAGATCGCTTGAGGCGTCCACAGGATCGGGAACAGCTGGGAGAACTATCGGCCGCCGGGTCTTCTGGATGGGTATGCGAACAGCTTCCGGCTGCGACTCACGAGATTGGCGCACAACGGCTGATGACGTGTTCGTCTCAACGTTCAAGAGCGAGAAGTCATTGGAGGTGTCGTCGACGAGCTTGAGAAATTCAGTGGTCTCAAGGGTCGCGAGACTGCAAAAGAGCAGTCCTACGATGACGAAAAAGATGAGTTTCGGGCGCAATGTAGGGGTCCGAGAATCCAGGGGAGTTATACAGGAATTGGATGTGTAACTCAACTGTAATGCGGGGTCGCAGCGATTTGGGAAGCACCCCTACGAACGTGATTGGCGCTGCGGCGCGCCGGTCTCGCGCGCGATGTTATAGATCGCACACAACTCCGTCATCGTATGCAACCCGCTTTCCTGCTCCAACACAAACCGCATCCGCTCGTCCATCACACTGCTCGCTTTCCAGGGCATGCCACCTTTTTACACGCCCCAGCGACCGCAGTGTCAGCAATGTCCCCGGTCTGATCTGTCAGCCATGTCCCCGGTTTAAACCCATTCGTGGCACAGCCAGGCGTGTGGCTGTGCCACGCGCGCGAGGGGAATCGCGGGGTGGCGCAGAACGTTGCGCTTTATTTTTGGGGCGCACGGGTATAGATTCCTCGCCTGCGGTGGCCACTCCATGACCTCGAAATACAAACGGAGCAAAATGCACTCGACGAAAACGAACGCGCGCGCGACTTTCAAATTGTTTGGGCAAGCGCCGATGCAGGCGACTCTGCTGCACCGCAATCGCGGAGGATTCTGGATACAGGGCGGGACGCTGGCGGAGTTTCTGGGCGGCTGCGATTATTCCGGTGTGG
>Ga0187887_10000326_pt1 | contig 48383 bp, 45 predicted proteins | sample June2016WEW_7_10_FD_132977 | JGI IMG/M metagenome (GOLD analysis project Ga0187887, IMG submission 132977) | Peatland microbial communities from SPRUCE experiment site at the Marcell Experimental Forest, Minnesota, USA - June2016WEW_7_10 | ecosystem: Environmental > Terrestrial > Soil >... | reverse complement strand
TATAAACACAGTGAGCTAGATTTATAAATTCCATATCGCATATTATACTCCTACTCGAAAGATACAGGGAGAACTCCATCCCTCGACCTTACGGTCGGGGTATTAAGTAAGGAACAATAAATTGCCAGCGGCGGCCCGATCATCTGCCCGCCGGATTTGGTTAAATAACCATCCATTTTCCGGAAGAGCCCGCTGATATGACTGTAATCCGGTAATATCTCCCGGACGGACAACACTTTTTGCGACTCTATTTTTTTAATCACAATTTCGTATTTTGGCATTTTACCTTCCCTTTCAACTTTAACCAGCCACTCTTCCACCCGCTTCAAACGCTCCGCCTCAATCTCCAGTTTACGTCTTTGCTCTTCCTGTTTGATATGCAGTAAATCCAGGATATAGGCAATCGACACATCGTCTTTAAGCAGACGCGCGATTTCTTCCAAAGAAAGCCCCATGTCTTTGAGCGCCACAATACGGTGCAGTTGTGTCAGTTGCGTTGCAGCGTAATAGCGGTAGCCCGTAAACTCGTCTACCTTGACCGGTTTCAGCAAGCCGAGTTCATCATAATACCGTAACGCCTTCACGGAAACACGTGCGAACCTGGAAAAGTCGCCGATTTTTAGCATTTTCGACTCCCCTTATTTCATCGAAGCGGCCGCTTCATTGTGCAGTATATCTTTCCCGCCCTGGGGAGAGTCAAGGGGTTAACGGATAATACTTAGACTTCGAGCCTCTCTCCCTATCAGAGAGATTAAGAGAGAGAGGAAATTTATGGGAAGCGTAACCATCCATACTCGAACCAAGAAATCCGCCTATAAACTGTACGGCTGCCGGACTACCGTCTTCATTTTATCGGGCGCGGCCCGGCGCGGGTCGGAGAGATAGATTTCATGATGTCTGCCGGTTAGCTTGCCGCCGATTTCTTTTATTTTATGATGCAGTTTCTGGATATTCGACCCCTCTGCCGCATACGGCCCGATGTGCATGATTTGCACGGATTTACCTTCGGTGTAACTCTCAAACCGCACTTTTTTGATAAAAGTGTTATCTTTTTTCTTTCCGGCGTCTTCTTTGACTTTGTTAAAATCAGCGGCTGTAATAAAATCCGGCTGCATTATCATTAACGTCCACTGCCACTTGCTTCTGTCGGCGGTTTCCGGCATAAACACGGCCATATCGTCCGCCCAAAACAGTCCTTCCAGGGGCATTACGCCGTAGTCGGTTCCGTCGGTCTTTTTCTTATCGAATTTAATGCCGTAAGCAATCGGATAGAGCGCTTCAATCGATTGTGCGAATTGCGGGCTTTCCGGCGCGCCCTGCCCGTCAATCATAATGAAATTCATCTTCGGGATATCAATCAGTGTCACTTCTTTGGCGGTGGGATTGTAGAAAGCCTTGAATTCTTTTTTCAGGTCGATTTTTCCCATCTTCAATTCAACTCCTGCCTTTATTTATTAAGCAGTATAAATCTTCCGTCAGGGGGAGAGTCAAGAACCAATCAAAAATTAAAATCCTAATATCGAAATATTAAACACTAAACAAATATAAAAAATATTTTATCTCTCTATCAGTAGTCAGTAGTCCTTTCATCAATCCCCGGTTATGAAAATCCATAATCAACTTCTTTTCAGCGGAATTGCACCCGATCAGGATTTTAATTTCGGAGTCTTTCTTATACAAATCGACGGTGCAGATGATTGCGTCGACTTGCCCGGGAACGCCCGTGCCGCGCCAGATATCGATGCCGCCGCCGTCCATTGAACTCGTGTTTTTCAGATAGCCGTAATCAACAGGATAGACAATTTCCGGATATCGCGGATGATACGAACCTTTCGGCCTGTCGATAACAATTTCCGACTCCTGTACCAGCGAATCAACGGCTTTCCAGAAAGGCTCATCGGGTTTTTTCGCTGGCATTTTTCGCTCCGGCCAAATCAAAATATCTCGCGTGATTCCTGAAGCTTGATTCTTGTTTATTGAATCTTGATTATTCGCTGTTTATCTTTCTATTTTGGACTTTGTACTGGGTAACAATCCGCTGGTGCGCTCGTCGATGCGTGTCGCCATATCCAGCGCCCTTCCTAAAGCCTTAAACAGCGCCTCGGCTTTATGGTGGTCGTTGATGCCGTAAAGCACCCGGGCATGCAGGTTCACACGGCCTTCCGCGGCAAAAGATTCCAGAAAATGCCGTATCAGATCGGATTCAAAACCACGCATGTCGTTTTTCGTAAATTCTGCCTGCAGCACGCAGTAACCGCGCCCGCTTAAGTCCACCGCCACAGTAGCCAGCGATTCGTCCATCGGTACCGTCGCATCCCCCATCCGCACAATCCCCAACTTCTCCCCTAGAGCTTCGTTAAAAGCCTTGCCCAAACAGATGGCAATGTCTTCCGTAATATGGTGCTCGTCGTCGCCGGAAGCGGTCAGTTTCATGTCGAACCGGCCGTGTTTGACCGTCTGCGACAGCAGGTGGTCGAGCATTTTGATGCCGGTTTTAATTTCATACTTCCCGGTGCCGTCCAGATTTAGTTCCAGGCTGATATCCGTTTCCTGCGTAGTTCTTTGTACGGTAGCTTTCCGTTTGGCCATTTTTAGCCTCCTATTTCGCGGAGCGTTTTAATCAGGGCGTCGGTATGTTCCGGTTTGCCCACACTGAACCGGATGCAGTCTTTAATGCGCGGCTGGTCGAAATACCGTACCAGGATACCTTTCACCTGCAGTTTTTTATGCAAATTCTGAGCATCGATATTCCATACCCGGCAGAAGATAAAATTCGATTGCGAAGGATAAACCGTCAGCCAGCTGATTTTCTGTAGCTGCTCGCTCAGCCGCTGCCTCTCATTGACGAGTTTCTGCACGCTGGCCAGCAGGTAATCCTTATCCTTCAAGGATTCGGCCACTGCCACCTGCGCCGCGACATTGACATTATAAGGTATTTTGATGCGCAGGATAAAATCGGCAATCGCTTCCGGGAAAATGCCGTACCCGACCCTTAAACCGGCCAGCCCGGCCCATTTACTGAATGTCCTCAAGACAATCAGGTTTTCGTATTTCGTAAATAACGGCATGATGGTCTGGCGGCTGAACTCATAATAGGCTTCATCCACCACCACCGGCACCCCTGTATCAAGTAGCTCTACGATATCTTTTTCCGGGGTCAGGTTGCCGGTCGGATTATTTGGGTTGGTAACGAAAATTAGCTTGGTTTTCGGGGTAATCGCGGCTTTGACCTTCGCGATATTAATGTTAAAAGCCTCGTCCCGTGGCACATCCACTAAAACGCCGTTGCAGAGTTTGGTGCTGAAGCTGTAAATTCCGAAGGTTGGAGTGCAGTTGATCACTTCATCACCAAGATTCACCAGCAGTCGGATAAGCAGGTCAATTAACTGGTTGCTGCCGTTGCCGCACACGATATATTTGATATCGGTACCGGCATAACCGGCAATCAGCCCCCGTAACTTTTCCTGTCCGTCATCGGGGTAAATATTAAACTGCGGATATTGGGCCAAAGCTTTATTTACCCGCGGCGAACAGCCGTAGGGATTTTCATTGGCGTCGATTTTTATCATGTCCTTGGCCGCCACTTCAATCTTCCCTTCCAGCACTTCCGGGGAAGCCGCCGCTGAATATCCGCCAAAAGACAGCAACTCTTTCCGTATCAGTTTTTCCATGCCCATGTTACTCTCCGTTCTTGAATTCTCCTGCACATTACCAACTTGTCATGCTGAGCGGAGCGAAGCATCTAGTAACCCATTGTTTGGGGAAACTAGATTCTTCATTACATTCAGAATGACAAAGCTACTGCCTATTTCTTCCTCATATTTTTCATTCTGAGTTCAATTGCCTGCGCGTGGGCATCCAGTCCTTCCGCCCGGGCAATCGTCACCGCGGCTGCCCCTGCCGCTTCTATTAATGCGTCATCCACGCCGCTGATGTTGGTTATTTTCAGCAAATCCAGCACGTTCAGCGGCGAACTGAACCGGGCCGTGCCTTCTGTCGGTAAAGTGTGCGACGGTCCGGAAACATAATCGCTCATTGCGACGGTGGCTTGCTTACCCAAAATAATGCAGCCGGCATTGGTGAGTAGTTTTTCACAGGCAGAGCTCTTTTTCGTCAGCAGCAGCACATGTTCCGGAGCATATAAGTTTGTCAGCTCGACCGCTTCCGCCATATTTTTCACAATAACCACCATGCCGTTATTCGCCAGCGATTCTTCAATAATTTTTCGGCGGGATAACTTTTTCAACTGTTCATCAATTGCCTGATTTACTTTGTCGGCCAACGCCCGTGAATCGGTAATCATAATCGCCGAAGATAAACCGCCGTGCTCCGCCTGAGCCAGTAAATCCGAAGCGCAGTAGTCAGGGTTGGCCCATGTATCGGCGATTACTACAACTTCCGAAGGGCCCTGTAGCCCGTCAATCCCCACCACCCCATAGACCAGTTTTTTCGCCAGAAAAACATAGATATTACCGGGACCGCAAATTTTATCAACGCGCGGGACGGATTCCGTGCCGAAAGCCAGCGCCGCGATGGCCTGCGCTCCCCCCATTGCGAAAATCCGGTCTACCCCCGCTATATCAGCCGCAACCAGAATTGCGGGCGAAATCTTCCCGTCTTTACCCGGCGGAGTTGCCAGCATCACTTCATTTACCCCGGCTATCTTGGCCGGGATGGCCGTCATCAACACGGTCGAGGGATAACTGGCCGTGCCGCCCGGGGCATAAACACCCACCCGTTCCAGCGGTCTCACCACCCAGCCGGTTTTCTTTTGATTGTAAGTAGGTAAAGCGCGTTCTTTCTGTTCCCGGTGAAAGTTACCGATGCGTTCCGCTGCCAGTTTCATCGCATCAACCAGTTGCGCATCCACTTTTTGATAAGCAGCTTTGATTTGTGCCGGTTTTACTTCCAGCGCGGTTAATTTAGCGCCGTCGAATTTTTCGGTCAGTTCGAAAAGGGCCTTATCGCCGTGCTGCCGGACTTCGTTAATAATCTGCCGGACGGCGGCTTCCTGCTTGTACTCTAAATCTTTCGGCGCCTGCCTGTCGAGTAACTTTTTGGCTTTCTCAAACCCTTCGATAATTTTCATCTGCTGCCTCTCAATACCGGTTATTTGCTCTCCGCCGCTTTGCTTAAAAGGTTGATGATATTCGCAATCCTGGTCTGCTTAACGGCGCTGTATTCCCGATTCTTTGCCCCAATCAGGTGCGCCGTGGATTCAAAAAGGATATCGATGATTTTCAGATTGTGCCGCGCAATGGTGCTGCCGGTCTCGGTATTCTCAATCAGGATATCGGCGTCTTCCGGGATAAAAGCCTCCGTGGCGCCCCACGTTGGTAAAACCCGATACATTCCCAGGCGGTTATCCCGCGCGTATTTATCGGCAATATTAATATATTCCGAAGCAATTCTAACGGACGATGCATTTTTCTGACAGAACTGCCGGTAATCATAAATATTGTCCGCCGGCACATCGCCCGCCACCGCGGCTACAATTTTCACCCGGCTTACCTTGAAATCCACCAGCGCCTGCACCGGGCTCCCGGGGAACATATCAAGGTGGTCGTTCAGCCAGTCGATGCCGGTAATCGCCAGATCAAAGCTATCGTTCGCTACCTGCAGCGGCATATCCTGCGGGCGAATCACTTTAATCACCACCCCCTCAAGATTAGTCGTCGGACGCCGGTTACCTGTCTTTGAGGGATAATCATCGACCTGAATTCCGGCTTTGTTCAATAATTGTACCGTATGTTTTTGCGCATGCCCGTCCGGCAAAGCGAGCCGCACCGTATCCTTATCGATTATTTGCGGAACGAAATGGAACGATGGGTGTGATGCCGCACCGGTAGTTTCTTTTGCTTCGAGCTGCACGTTTTCCAGCGTGCCCATGACCTCACTCAAATCTTTTTGCTGCCAGCTCGTCCTGTTGGCAATCACGTAGGCGCTGAAATCCAACACTTTCCCGAGTGATTTCAGGCCATTATTTAATGATTTTTCATCGGTATCGCCGGCTACCAGCGCCAGTGTCGCGTTCTCCGGCGGGTAAGCTTCCGCCGCGCCCCACACCGGATAAACGCCGAAACGTCTTAATCTTAAATTTAAAGCGAAAGATTCGGCGATATTCGGATATTCGCTGACAATCCGGACAGCATCCGGTTCCATCGATAAATCTTTTATTGCTGATATTTTAGCTGTGCGGCTGGCCGCAATGTAAAGCGCCCCTTTACCGTAACCCAGGTTCCTGATTTTCACCGGGGCGGCAGCGGCGTATTTGGATGTCAGTTCTTCAATCCATTCCAACCCGCAAATCCCCAAATCATAGTTGCCGATGGCTACCTGAATCGGGATGTCTTTCTCCTGAAAAACCTTGATTAACATTTCTGAGAAACGCGCCGATTTCAACCGGTAATTGCGCATCGTCTGACTGTAATCGTTCAACTGCCAGCCGGCTTTCTCCAGAAAAGCCGCCGTCTCGACCAGTAATTTACCTTTGGGTAAAGCGATTCTAACTGCCACTTTTTTCTCCCAGCAGTTTTAATAGTTCGCCGATTGTCCGGGCTGTCTGTTTTCCCTTATCCGTCTGGTTGTAAATAACAAATTCCGGTGCCGCCTCGCTCACTTCAATCAGCCATTTATATTCTGATTTATCCTCGTTATCCACTTTGACGCTGACGATAAACCCGGCTTTCCGCAGGCTGTCCGCCGCGTTATGGGCGGATTTCACGGCCTCCGGCCGGTCACCGGTCACGGTCACCAGTATCTGGTTGATTTCCGGCCCGGATTGTGGCGGCATTTGAATTATGTTCATCAAGGTATTCATTTGAAGCGCAAAACCGGACGCCGGTGTATTTTCTCCGCCCATTAACGGAATCAAGGCGTTATACCGGCCGCCGCCGCCCAGCTTAACATCATCTTTGAAAATTTGAAAAATCATGCCGGTATAGTATTCAAAACCGCGTCCTGATGCGATATCAATCCGGTATTTCACGCCTATTTCGGTTAAAAGTTCCGCTACGGCGATGAAATTATCCAGCTCCGGGATAAAGTCCGGCAGGTCGCGGCTGAACAACGTTTTCAGATTGCGCAAAAAGCCGGCATTGCTGCCTTTCATCTCGAGCAAGGGTGTCAGCAGGCGTGCCAGGTCCGGGGTTTCCGCCTTCAATCGGCTGAGGACCGCCACATCGCCGTCCAGAATCTGGTCGAAGACCTTCCCCTGTTCCTCCGGGGATAAGCCGAACCCGGTCAACAAAGCCCGGATTAGTCCCGCATGGGACAGCTTCAATTCGACATTTTTCAAACCGAGTGTCTTTAATACTTCCAATGACAAAGTAATCAGCTCGACATCCGCGGTCACCGAATCGGCGCCGATTAATTCCACCCCGCATTGCCATTTTTCCCGGTTCTCTTTGCCTGTTTCCTCGAAGATAAAGGTGTTGATAACGTAAAATAGCCGCGCCGGTTTTTTATCCGCCATTTCATCGATGTACAGCCGTACCGTCGGGATTGTTCCTTCGGGACGCAGCACCACGCGCTCCCCGCTCCAGCCGTCCCAATCGAGGAAGGAATAGACTTTGCCCAACGTGTTCGGGGTGAGCGTGCCGGTGGAAGTAAACAGGTGCAGGTATTCAATTGTCGGGGTGCGCACTTCCTGGTATCCCCATTTAATGCAGGAATCGCGGAAAGCCCCTTCAATCAAGCGGAAACGCCGCATTTCTTCAGTCGTTAAATCGCAGGTGCCTTTACATTTTTGAACTCTCATTTCATGCCTTTCCCGTTAATTATTATCCAATTATACAATAACGGATTATGTAATTTGTGCTCTGTTGATTCGGGCAATAAAAAAGCCCGGGATTTTTGTCTCGGGCTTAAAGCGACCTTTTACTGTTTTTTGTTCAACGACATAGTGACCAAGCCCGATGGTTGGGTAAAGTATGATGGGTATGATGATGTAGGATATTGGCCTGGCTGAACATTTTTTACTCCCCGTTTTCGCAATTTCAATACTACAATGAATCGGAAATGTTGTCAAATATATCACTTGATCCTTGAATCTTGATTATTGACTATTGTTTATTTGGTATTTATTTGGCTTTTGCTATTTGGAATTTGGATTTTATTTTAAGGTTACATCGCCTGCCGTAAACTTCATTAACCTGCCGTCCGCACAGCGCAGCATCAGGCTGCCATCTTCAGCCACCGATTCCGCAATCCCCTCGAAAACTTCATCCCCGGCGCGGACATGAATCTGTTTGCCCAGAGTCACCAGATTGTCGCGCCATTCTTCCAGAAGAGATTCGCCGTCTTGCAGCCGCAGGTACGATCTTTCTATTTCGACAAATAAGTTCTGCAGCAGAACTACACGGGAAACTTCTTCCCCCGTCTCATCGGCCAGACTGGTGGCTATGGCAGCAATTTCCGGATACTCCGAAAGTTTCATGTTAACGTTGATGCCGATACCGATAATCGCGTAGTCAACGCTCTCAGGCGCAGCCTGGCTTTCCAGCAGTATGCCGCAGACCTTTTTCCCCTTAATCAGGACGTCGTTCGGCCATTTCAGCTGACATTTCAGCCCGGTAGTTTTTTGGATGCTGTTTTGTACCGCCAGTGCCGCCAGCATCGTCAGAAAATGCAGGTCTTTCCGGTGGGGATAGAGCACCACAGAAACCGCGATATTGCCCTGCGGTGTGACCCATTCCCGCTTTAGCCGTCCCCGTCCGGAAGTTTGCCTTTCGGCGATGACCGCTGTGCCTTCCGGGCACTTGGCCAACGCCTGCTGTCGGGCGATGTCATTGGTGGATGTAGTCACAGTATAATACAGGACATTTTGCCCGACGAATTGCGTCTCTAGTCCGGCGGCGATTGTATTTTTATTCAGCATTTCTTCAGACATAAATAAACTATAACACAGGGTTCGCGTGCTTGACACCAGACTATTGGTTACCGCATAATGGCGGTAATCGAATCCCGGTCAGGAGTAAAAATGTGTTCGAACGGATAATTGTTCCCCTGGATGGTTCCCGCTTGAGCGCCCAGGCTGTGCCGTTTGCCGCCGAAGTCGCGAAGCGTTTTGATGCTGAAGTTATTCTGGTACGGGTACTGCCGGCATCCGGGTTATCTCTGGTTCCTTCGTCCGTGGAGACAGAAGATGCGGCTACCAGGGATATCATCCCGCAGGAAGGCCGCTTGAAAGACGTGGATAACGCCTCGAATGCCAAACGCTACCTGATGAACTGGGCTCAATCTCTCAAATCACAGGGCGTGAAAGTTTCCTACCAGGTAACCATCGGCACACCGGCCAAATCAATTATGGAACTGGCACAGGCGCAGCAGGCTTCGCTGATTGTAATGATGAGCCATGGGCGCGGCGCATTCAAACGCGCCATCATGGGCAGCGTCGCCGATGAAATCCTCCGTGGTTCAGTCCTGCCGGTGTTAATTGTCCGGCCTAAAGAAGAAGCCAAATAGCTATATTCCTAACATTATGTTAAGTTATCGCGATATTTTTCTATTACCTGATGACACTGGGACTGCATACTATTGCTTTTTCCTATGTGCACTAATCTGAAATCTTATCTGAGGTGAAAACCGGTGACTTTGAAACTTTTTACGCCGCTGAAAATCGGCAAAATGGAAATTAAAAACCGCGTGATGCGGTCCGCGACCTGGGACGCCATGGCCGATAGTATCGGGATTGTAACGGAACGTTCGGCAGCGCTTTACCATGAATTAAACTCCGGCGGCATCGGACTGATTATCACCGGTTTTGCCTATGTTTCTTATCCGCTCGGTCAGGCCGGTATCGGCCAGTACGGCATTTACAGCGATAATATGATTCCCGGCTGGCAGCCGATTATCAAAGAAGCCCACAAAAACGGCAGCAAAATTGCCATGCAGATTGTCCACGGCGGTATCGCCGCCGCCAATTTTACCGGCAAAGAACTATCATTCTGTGCAGTCTCGGAGATTCCGAAGCTGGCGGCCCGTCCGCACCACGCAATGACCGATGCAGAAATCGAGCAGATTATCGCGGATTTCGTGGCCGCGGGGGTGCGCGTGCGCGAGGCCGGATTTGACGCCGTCCAGTTGCACGGTGCGCACGGCTATTTATTCAGTCAGTTTGCGTCCCCGCTTTTTAATCACCGCACCGATAAATGGGGCGGCAGCCCGGAAAACCGCCGCCGTTTTTCACTGGAGGTCATTAACCGCATGCGCCAGGCTTTAGGGCCGGATTATCCCATCCTGATTAAATTCGGGGTACAGGACGATAAAGAAGGCGGCATGGCGCTCAGTGAAGGTCTGGAAACATGCCGGCAAATGGTCAAAGCCGGGCTAAACAGCATCGAAGTCAGCGCCGGTATCGGCAGTGCCATCGCCCGGCTGCGCGAGGGTGAAGTCAGTAAGATTGTTTTCCGGGAACGGTCGGCAGCCGTGAAGAAAGCGGTTAATGTGCCTGTTGCCGTGGTGAACGGCGTCCGCAATATCACCGTCGCCGAGGATATTCTCGAAAGCGGCGATGCCGATATCATATCCATGAGCCGTCCTTTTATCCGGGAACCGCACCTTTTACTGCGGTGGCAGCAGGGAGACGATTCCGCGGCAAAATGCATCTCCTGCGGGAAGTGCATGCCTATTGCTGTTAAAAACGAGTCGCTGGAATGCGGCGAAGAAAAACGCTTAAGGGAAGAAGCACGCAAGTAGAAGGTGTAATTTATGCTAACAGTGCCCGATTCGGTTTTATTGGTAATTGACGTCCAGGAAAAACTCTTCCATGTTATGTATCAGAAAGAACAATTGGCCGATAATTTACAAAGATTAATTAAGGGCATTCAAATCCTGGAAGTCCCGGTATTAGTTACCGAACAATATCCCCGGGGATTGGGGCCGACCATTCCGGAAATCGCCGGTTTATTGCCCACAATCAAGCCGTATCCGAAGGTCAATTTCAGCTGCTGCGGCGACGAGGCTTTTCTGCAGGCGTTCAAACGACTGGGACGGAAGCAGGTGTTGATTGCGGGCATTGAAAGCCACATCTGCGTCTATCAGACCGCCGCCGACCTGATTGCCGCCGGTTACGAAGTTTATGTCGTGGGCGATGCCGTTTCTGCCCGCACGGAACAGAACAAAGACACCGGCATTAAGATGACGCTGCAATCGGGCGCCAAATTAACCAGCACCGAAGCGGCTTTATTTGAATTACTCAAAGCGGCCAAAAGCGACAAATTCAAAGCCATCAACCAGATTATCCGGTGAGTTATACCGTCGCAGTGGTATCATCCTGATGAATCTTCTTTCCATTCTGTAACCTTACTGGACCAGATTTCCGTGACGGCTTTTTCCAGCACGGTAAAATGCGGGTCCGGGACCTCGAGTAGCGGCGGTAACAGCCGGTTTTCAAACTGGGCGAGGAACGGGCACTGCTTCTGCAACCGCAGGATCGTCACTCTGGCTCCGCCGAAGACAAAATAATCCAGCGTCCGGGCGTACGGCTCCAGTTGTTCCTGTAGGTGTTCGCTGACCCTTTCCAGGAAATGATGCGTCTGGTCTTTACGCCGCCGCTGGAAGCGTGCCGCGGAAGACCCGCCCTGGCGGTGGCGCCCGTGGATTAAGCCCGTCCCCGAATCATGCAGCAGCAATTTTTCTCCCCGGCAAACCCCCACCGAAAAATGCCCCAGTCTGACTAAAACCATCCCTATTGTATAGTCTTTAGAAATTAACGAAAACAGCGGCTCCGTTTCATAACTGCCGGTGACATGCTTTTCTCTAATTGGGAACGGCGGTAAAATAATCGATTTCTGTGATATTCCCCAGAATAGCACCGAACCGGTGAGAGAAGTCGCCGCCAGCCTCACGGCATCGTAGGGAATTGATTCTGTTTTCGGTGTTTTCTGTAAAAAGGCAGCGACTTCATCCGTCGTCATTCCGGATGGCAAAAATACCGTCAGCGCGTCTTCTTTCTGATTTGCCAAACCTTGCAAAAAGACGCCGGTTTTTTCTCGGGTCAGTTTATAATTTTTTAAGGTTAACATCTAGTTTCCCATTCTGAAGTTACGCACCTTACGGCCTGAAGAATCTCCATCTCTATTTATCGGGTACGGAGACCAGCGGAAAAACTCAGGGTGGAATTTGCTTACTTCCCCAGTCTCACAATGGTCACGCCATTCCCACCCTCCCCCTTTTCGCCGGGCCGGAAAGACTTCACCAGCGGATGGGTATAAAGTATGTCGCGGACAATCTGCCGCAGCACCCCCGTGCCGCTGCCGTGCACAATCCGCACCTGGGTTAAAGCCGACAGACTGGCATCATCCAGGTATTTGTTCAGCATCGGCTCGACTTCTTCCGCGCGTTTCCCCAGCATCATCAGTTCCGGCGGCACAATCTTTGTCGGCGGCGGTTTGATGAGAGGAATATAATTAACCGAGCCGCTTTGCTCTGAAGGCACCACTTTATCCACACCTTCCAATCCCAGTTTAATCCTGGTCTGGCCGGCCTGCACTTCGATTTCCCCGTTAACCGTGTCCACTTTTAATACGGTGGCTTCCAGATTCGCTTCTTTCAGGAACACGGTATCACCGGTCATGATCGTATTATCCGGCTCGGCCTCGACTTCATTCTCCTTATCGGTGCCGGCCGGCGGCTGCCATTCGACAGCGCGGATTTTCTCCTGTACCGAAGCTAAAGTTTTCCGGGTCCGTTCCACGGCATCTTTCGATTTCACTTTGCGTAAATCAGCAGCGGCCTGCCGGATTTCCCGCTGCAATTCGGCGGCTTCTGTGACCACCCGGTCGCGCGTCTCCTGGATTACCGCTTTTTCCTTAGATTTCAGGTCCTTGACCAGTTTTTCCCATTCGCTTTTCAGCTTTTCGGTATCCTGCTTCGATTTTTCCAGTTCCAGCCGCAATTGCTGCGTTTTATCTCTTTCTTCGGCTAAATGCGCCAGCAGTGTTTCCATTTCCCTGGTACCTTTGGAGAGCATTTCCGTGGCCCGTTCGACGATATCCGCGTCCAGTCCCAGACGCGCCGCCGTGGCCATGGCGTTGCTGCCGCCGGGCAAACCGACCGTCAAATGATATGTCGGGGTTAAAGTCACCGGATTAATGTCCAGCGAGGCATTCTGCAGGCCGGGCGTGACATGCGCGAATATTTTCAAATCCCCGAGGTGCGTCGTCGCAATCGCCATCGTTGATTTCGAAAGGAAATGCAGTAAAATGGCGCGGGATAAAGCCGAGCCTTCCGCCGGGTCGGTGCTCGTGCCGAGCTCGTCCAGCAGCACCATGCTCTTGTCCGTCGCCTGATGAATTATCCGCGTGATGTTGGTGATATGCCAGCTGAAAGTCGAAAGCGTCTGCTCGATGCTCTGCTCGTCGCCGATATCCACAAAAATGCCGTCGAAAACCGGAATCTGGCTCTTTTCCGAGGCCGGGATGGGGATGCCCGCCAGCGCCATCAGGCTGAGCAGGCCGATTGTTTTCAGCGCCACCGTTTTACCGCCGGTGTTGGGGCCGGTAATTACCAGAATCGTGTATTCCTGCCCGATAAAGATATCCAGCGGCACCGCCCGTTCGCCCAGCAGCGGATGGCGTGCTTCCAGCAAATGCAGTTCCGGCCTGTGTTCCTTGGTAAAGGGCACCATCTGCGGTTCGGCGGCTTTGGCCCGCCGGGCGTATTTAGCTTTGGCGAATATCAAATCCAGCTCCGCCGCCAGCGTCATGTCCCGGCTGATTTCCTGCTCGTGCAGCCCGACTTCCACGCTGAGGCTGGTCAGGATTCTTTCGACTTCACGGCGTTCTTCGTTCACAAATCCCCGCAGCTCGTTGCCTTCCTCTACCGTTTCCCACGGCTCGACGAAAATGGTCGCGCCGGTATTGGAAACGTCGTGGACGATGCCTTTAATTTCGTGTTTGGCTTCGACCTTGACCGGGATAACGTAGCGGCCTTCCCGCTCGGTGACAATCTGCTCCTGCACCAGCTTTTGGCCCTCCGGTGACCGGATAAAACTCTCCAGGTTGCTCAGCATGTCATGGCGCCGCCGCCGGATTTGCTGCCGCAGCGACGCTAAATGTACTGAAGCCGAATCCTGGACTTCGCCGTCCACTGAAATGCAGTTATCGATGCTCTTTTCCAGCGAGCGCAGTTCGACGATATTCTTGGCGATATCCCAGATCACCGGGAAATCCGCCGCCATTTTGCTCAAAGTGGAATGTAGGTAGCGGATATTGGCCAGCGCCTGCGCCACGTGCGCCAGCGACAAAGGTTCCAGCATCTTGCCGCGCGCGGCTAACCCTACCGGTTCGCGGATATCCTCAATCTCCCCGATGTGGAAATCGTGCTCCACTGCCAGTATCTGCCGGGCTTCGTACGACTGTTTGAATAACAGGTTTATTTTTTCATAATCGGAGATGGGCTGGAGGCTCAGTGCCAGCGCAGTGCTGGCGGGGAAAGACGTATATCCCGCGATGATTTCCCGCACGCGGTGGAATTCCAGCATCTCCAGGCTTTTTGCATCCATATTTATAGTTTCCTCAATAATATCTGTCATTCTGAATGTAATGAAGAATCTAGTTTCCCTTTTTTCACTAATACTGGATACTTCGCTCTTTTATGTTTAATCTTAGTAACCAAGGGCTCAGTATGACAATTAAGTAATTACTTTGATAATGGATATTGTATCACGTTAACGGAACATGGTTGAAAAAGCCCATAATCCGGACTTTGGTTATCAGGCAAAGTTTTACTAAACCTCGATCAAAGGTCGAAGTCGGAATTTTCCATTCCCAGATATTGTGTTTTCCAATTATCTTCGATAAAAGAACCCCAATTATGGTGCATGAGCACCGACGGAAAAACAATTTCATTTTTCAATTGGTTTTTTCGAAACCATCTGGCCTCGATAAGACCTTCCTCGACGGCGCCTTGAGTACGTGCTAATTCCCCGCCGGTAACATTACAGAGAAACCAGATTTTCACCACTCTCTTGTTTTGCCAGACCAAATCCTCAACAAAAAGTATCTTATCGGGCCTTACTTCAATTCCGGTCTCTTCCCGCACTTCTCTGATGCAGGCTTGATTAATGCCCTCATCGCTTTCCACGCCACCGCCCGGTGCGACTAGGAAATCTTTTCCCTCGCTATTCAGAGTTCTGACCAGCAATATTTCATCGTTTCGGATAATAATGGCTCCTGCCGAAACTCTAAATTTTCTTTCCAATTACCTTCTCCTGAATGCATAATTCCATAGTGCCAGATTACTGCATCCGGCTAAACATCGGTTATTGGCTTGCTTTGAACGGTTGGGGCCAGATTTGCGTCATAAAATCAGCGCGAAATTCAAATAAATCTCGGCAGCTTTCAGCACCTGTGCGAAATTGACGGATTCTTCCGGCGTGTGCGCTTCTTCCAGCCGCCCCGGCCCCAGGATAATCGGGTCCACCCCGTCCGACCAGAGGATATTGGCATCGGAATGGGAGCGGAAATCCTGCGGTTCCCATGGTACGGCCATTTCCTGGAAAATCTTCTGCAATTTCTTGACTAATAATCTTTCGTTGGAAATGCGGTAGCCCGGGCGGGCTTCTTCAAACCGCAATACTGCATCCAATCCCGGGATTTCCTTACCGGCTTTTTCCACGATGTGTTCCAGCTCAGTCTTGAGTTTATCGATTTGCGAATGCGGCGGCAGATGCAGGTCGACATAGGCTTCGCAGGTATCCGGTACCACAAACCCGCTGGGAAACCCTGAAAGTTCCCGTATGTTATAGACCAGCCCTTCGGTGCCCGTCGTGGCATAATCCGTCACCCGCAGCAGCAGTTTCAACATCGATTCGATGGCATTTTGTCCCAGCTCCGGCATCGAGGAATGCGCCCGCTTGCCGTGCGTGCGTAAAAGCACTTCCAGGTAGCCGTAATGCCCCAGGCAGACCGTCATGTTGGTCGGCTCCCCCACCAGCGCCCAGGGGAAGCTGTATTCCCGCGCCAGCACCTTGGCTCCGCTGTTGTCTTCTTCTTCCCCAACCACCAGCGCCAGCCCCACCGGCGGCATTTTCTTTTTATTCGCCTGCAAAGCAATAAAAGCCTCAATCATCGCCGCGCAGCCGGCCTTCATGTCCGCCGTGCCCAGGCCGTAAATCCGGCCTTCATCCTCCGAGAACCCGAAATCATCCAGGTCGTAAGCCGCCACCGTGTCCAGGTGCCCCACAAAACACAGGTCGACGTTCTCGTCCTCCGGCAGCACCACCAGGTTGTAGCGGTTCTCGTCCACCTGCTGCCGGATGACCGGCAGCCCGTGGCTTTTCAGATACTGCTCGGTAAATTCCAGCACTTCCTCTTCTTTTCCGGAAGGGCTGTAGATATTGACCAGTTCTTTGACCAGGTTTTTCAACCTGTCCGGCTGGATTTGAGTTAGATTATCGTTCGTATTCGGCAATTAAGTACCTTTTACTAAAAGTCCGATTCGCCTCTCCCTGACGGAGAGGATTAAGGTGAGGGGGAAATGTCAGGCACATAACTTTTTGGTGATAGCATCGTTAATGATATCACAACGCCCTATCTCTTTTGTGCCGTTTATAGTTTATTCCTTACCTATAATTTCTTTCTTTTTCTTCCTCGGTTTCTGCAAAGTCTTCGCCAGCCAGACATGCTGTGCGCGTGGCGATAATCCCATCGCATTTAAAAAAGCCAGCGCGCCGGCGTTTTCCGCATCGGTATCCGCCATTACCATCCTGGCGCCGTTTTTCTGGAAAGTATCTTCGATTTTGTTGTAGAGGCGCTGGCCCAAATTCGTCCGCTGGAAACCTTCTTCCACCCCGATCCATGTCAGGTAGCCGTATTTTTTCCAGGCCGTGCCTTCTTTTTCCACCATGTTCGCCAGCACAAACCCGACAATGCGGTCGTCCTCGGTTTCCGCCACCAGACAGTATTCGGATTCGGTGGTGAAATATTCCGTTACTTCGTACGGGTCCCAGGTGCGGTAGAGAATGGGGAATTCGTCGCTGGTAAAAAGTTTTTCGCCGAGATGATAAACCGCGCTTACATCGTCAATTTCCATCGCCCTGATGGCGACCTCGATTTTGTGTTTTGTTCCGTTTTCCGGCAGCATGTAGTACTTCCTTTGTTCCAGTATCCTATCTATTTTAGTCCCCTAAAGGGTATGGATGATATTGCTCAAAACCAGGCCGCGGATAATCATGCTCACCGCGATGGAGACCAGCAGCAGGTTAAAAATCTGCGAAACGGCTTTCAGGCCGCCCTTCCCTAAAAAACGGGATATCTGGCCGGCCGCCATGAAAGCCAGCCAGGAAAGAATCAGGTTGATTGCCAGCGAAATCAGGATGATATAAAGCGAATATTGCGTGGAAAGCAGCAGCAGCGTGGTGATCGTTGCCGGCCCGACAATCAGCGGTGTGCCGATGGGCACGACCGCAATCATTTCTTCCTTGATGATGTCCATCCACCGCCCGGCGGTCAGATATCTCAGAGAGAATACCAGCAGGATGAGTCCGCCGGCGATGGTGAAAGCGCCCTGCGAAATTCCCATCACGCTCAGTATCCATCTGCCGAAAAACAGGAAGATTAACCCGACGACCGTAGCTGTGGCCACCCCGATGTTAATCACATCGTTGCGTTGTTTGGCGGTCATCCCTTCGCTCAAACTGAGAATGATGGGGACGTTGCCCAGTGCGTCAACAACGATAAAGAGCGGCAGAAAAGTCAGCACAAAATCGTGGAAGAAATTACTCATGTCCGTGAACCTGCCCCGCGTGAATTATCAGGCGGCTTTTATCCGATTCTTTTGCTGTAGAGTACCAGATCGTCACCCGGTGCATAGTAATCGGGAATCTGGCACATTTTCTGGTAATTCAGTTTTTCATAGAATCGTCTGGTCTTATTATAGTCCGCTTTCCCGGAGGTCTCAACCATTACCAGCCTGCCGTGCATTCTCTTGATATCGTCTTCGGCGTGCTGCATTAATATCCGGCCGATGCCGTACCCCTGTTTATCCTTGGCCACCGCAATCCAGTATAAATCCCAGGTTGCTTCGGTGAGCGGCGTGTCCCCGTAACAGACGTAGCCGGCAATTTCGCCGTCCAGCTCCGCTACGTAGATATGATAACCGGAGCTTCTCTCTTCTTCCAAAAATGCGTCGATTAACTCTTCGGCGACGATTACTTCGGGTGGTAAAAATTCCGGAGTGTTCTTCAGAATATGCATTACGTGCTGTTTATCTTTGACGGTTATCGGACGGATGCTGGTTGTACCCACGGGAACCTCTCAAATGCTAAATTTATTATTTTATCCATAAACCGGGCATAGGTCATCCCGGCGGCATCTGCCTGGCGCGCGGCGCCGGTGCCCGGTGAAATATCCGGGTTCGGATTGACCTCGATGACGTTGACCTTGCCTTCTTTATCCAGCCGCATATCCACCCGCGCGTATCCCTTGCATCCGAAGAGCTGATAGACTTTAACGATTGTCATCGTGATGGCGCGTTTTTCCGCCGGGCTGATTTTGGCCGGACAGGTCAGTTGCGTATTCAAATAGTAAACGCTGCCGATTTCCCATTTGGCCGCGAAAGTCAGCAGCTTGGGCATCCCTTCCGGCAATGTATACACGATTTCCGAAGGCGGCAATGCCGTATACTCGGTATTGCCCATCACGGTTGCGTTGAACTCCCGGCCGCCCACAAACTCTTCTACCAATGCCTGCCCGCCGTAGGCATTGCTTATCATGTTTACCTGCCGGGTTAATCCGGCTAAATCTTCTACCACGCTTAAATCTGAAATACCGTGACTGGCATCTTCGCTGCACGGCTTCACAATACAGGGATAGGTAAGATTAAAATCGCCTAAGTTTTCAGGCTTGAGCACCTGTCCCGAAGGTGTCCGGATACCGGCCGATTTCAGCAGCGCTTTGGCTTTGGCTTTATTCAATGCAAGCCGTAAAACAGAACTGGGACACCCGGTATAGGGAATCCTCAATTCTTCGGCGAAATCTGGGACCAGCACCTCGGTCTCGGGGAAACCGCAAAAACCTTCGAATAGGTTGAACAGCAGGTCGGCGCCCACCGACGCCAGTGAATTCTTGATGTCGTCGCCGGGTGAAAGCGGCAGTAAAACCACGTCGTGTTTCAGTTCGACGAGCGCCTTGTTGACCGCCTCAACAGATTCGAGCACACCCAGCACTGCGGTATCTTCACCCCGCGAACTGTAGCGGCTCACTTCCGGCTTGTTATAAACGATTGCTATACGTGCACACACAGCGGGTATCTCTCCAGAGCAGCGTTGAATACCGAAGCAATCAGCTCTTCATGCTTCCAGCCCAGTTTAACTGCCATAATTATCAGGTCGCTATAATCGCCTAGCCCGGGCAGTGGGTTTATCTCCAGCATATACGGTATGCCGTCAGCGCTAACTCTGAAGTCAATCCGGGAAAAATCCCGGCAGCCCAGCATCTCAAATGTTTTACGACTGTATTCGGCAATCTTCTTCGTGGTTGCCTCTTTGAGATGCGCGGGGCATTCGTAATCCACCAGGTTCTTCCAGTCCCGTTTTACTTCAACGGTATAAACAAAACGGTTGCTCTGCTTGCGCGGGATAATTTTCATCATCCCCAGTACTTTGACCGGGGAATTGCCCAGCATGCCGACCGTTACTTCGTCGCCGTCAATGAATTGTTCCACCAGCACCGGTTGCCGGTAAGTCTCCAGCATTTCGCCCACTGTGGCCGCCGCCTGTGCCGCGGAATCCACCAGCGAATTCGCGTGAATTCCTTTGCTGGAACCTTCAAACGAAGGTTTGACGATGGCCGGAAAAGGAAAACCTTTCCAGTCCGTCTCGGTTAATTCCCGCTGATTGTTAATCAGCCGCCAGTCCGGTGTCGGGATGCCTTCCATTTTCAGCAGTTTCTTGGTCAGGTGTTTGTCCAGACAGACCGCCAGGCATTCCGGGTCAGAACCGACATACGGGATGTCCAGCATTTCCAGTATCGAGGGTACCTGCGCCTCGCGGCTGCGGTATGTGCCGCGGCCTTCAGCAATGTTAAAGACGATGTCCACTTTTTCATCGAGGATATTGCGCATGAGTTCCGGGCCGCCGCCCAGTCTGACCGTAGAGTGCCCCAGCCCTTCAATCGCGCGCTGGATATAGCCGATGGTTGTCGGCGAATCGTACTCTTCGAACATGTCGTCCGGCGTCTTGCCGGGAGCACAATTACCCCGGACCAGTGCTTCTTTCAGGTCAAATGACAGGCCGACCCGCATCAGTTTATCTCCTCGCTACCGGAACCGGGATTTTTTCAGTATTTAATTCGGCATTAGCGAGCGGGGTACCGTCGCTGTTAATTTCTGTTCCGGTCGCCTCGTCGGCATAAACCGGGTTGCGGAAACGGAAGAGACGGCCCTGATAGTTTTTCAGTATTATCTCGTCTTCGCTCTGTGCGACGACGTAATTGGCCTGCAGCGGGACTTTACCGCCGCCGAACGGCAGGTCGATAACATAGGTCGGTATTGCCAGGCCGGAGGTACGGCCGCGTAAACCTTCCATGATTTTGATGCCGGTTTCCACGGAAGTATGCAGATGTTCGGTGCCCTGTACTTCATCACACTGGAAGAGATAGTACGGGCGCACCTTGCTCTTCAGCAGGCTTTGCCCCAGTTTCATCTGGATTTCGACTGTATCGTTGATGCCGCGCATCAGCACGCATTGATTATTTACCGGTACGCCGGCCCGGACCAGGCGGTCGCAGGCGCGGGCGGATTCGGGTGTAATCTCGTTAGGATGATTGAAATGGGTATTCAACCAAATTGGACCATATTTGGACAGCATGTTGCACAGTTCTGCATCGATACGCTGCGGTAAAACCACCGGGAACCGCGTGCCGATACGGATTATTTCTACATGCTGGATTGCTCTGATTCGGGAAATGATGCTTTCCAGGCGTTCCGTCGAAAGTGTCAACGGGTCGCCGCCGGAAATGATTACATCTCTGACCTGAGGTGTGCGCCGGATGTAATCCAGCATCGCCTCAATTTCGGCATCGTTACGCACCCACCCGCCGTTGTGCCATTCACGTTTGCGCGTGCAGTGGCGGCACAGCATCGGGCAGATATCGGTCAGGACCATCAAAACGCGGTCGGGATAACGGTGCACCAGGCCGGGCACGACGGAATCCCTTTTTTCTTCCAGGGGGTCTTCCATCCCCAGTTCGCCCATGCTGATTTCTTCAATACATGGAATAGCCTGCTTGCGCACGGGGTCATTGGGATTATCCAGGTCGATCAGTGATAGATAATATGGCGTAATTGCCAGCGGATATTTTGCGGTCACAAGTTTGAGTTGGGATTGTTCTTTGTCGGATAAAGGAATGAAACGTGATAAATCTTTGACAGAAGTGATTCTGTTACGGAAATGCCACTTCCAATCGTTCCAGTCTGAAGCTGAAACGTGACGAAAGAGCCTGTTTTTTCTGGAGACAAAGCCCGTACCGGGAGGCTCTTCTTCCTTTGTCTCTCTTCTGGTAATAGTGCTACTCGGAGGCTCTTCGTCCTCGCTAACCGGGATCGCTTTCAACGCAATTGCCGATTTGGTCACTTAATTTCACTCCTTATTCCGTATTCAAGTCGTACGTGAATTATTATTTAATTTTTTCGGCATTAAATACTTATTTAATCAAGATATAACATGTGCTTAAAATGTTGTCAAGGGGTTTTGAGAAATTTAGGAAAAATATTTTTAAACCGGGAAAATAAACCGTCATTTTTCTTTCGTTTTCCTGTTTTGTTTGGCCCGCCGGAAAACCACGTCGGAAAAGCCCCTTACCCTTGAAAATTGCGGCCCGCCGAACAGGATTTCACTGACGCTCGCTTCAGCTACCGGCCGCACTTCTGAAATCTTCGGCAGAAAAATTGCGACCACCAGGATGCGGGCCACGCCGGATATCAGAAAGATTGTCAGTAAATTATTTCTCAGTACCAGTGGCACGTGCGGCGCTATAATACCGCCGAGCAGCGCCCCGAGGGACACGCCGGTGAACATTAATACGTTATTTAATGCGATGTAACGCGTGCGGTTTTCCGCCTGCGTCGCTACGTATAAGAATAGGCTCACCGCCAGGTTACAGCCCGCCCAGGCAAACCCGGAAAGCACCTGCACTCCGCAAAGATAGTACGGGCTTTTGCTCACCAGCCACAATATCGGCAGCAGCGGGATAAACAGCATCGTTACTCTCAATACCTTGACATTGCCGTTGCGGTCCACTATTTTCCCCCAGAACGGGATGCAGAGCAGCGTGATTAACGTCGGTATCGCCGTGGCAATGAAATAGGTCAGGTAGTTGAATTTCAGGTCGCTCAGCATGTAAACCGAGAAAAACGGTGAGGCTAAGTTCGTCGTGAATGTGAGCAGCGCATTGAAAATAATGAATTTCCCGATATTCGTTGAGCCCAAAGTCAGGCTCAATTCAAAAATGCTGGCCTGTTTCGTTTTTGGTTTAACTGCCGGCGGCTCAACCATCTGCGATAGAAACCAGGTAGAAAAGAAGCGCGAAATAGATGCGCCGGCGAAAATCATCGAGAAAGCCAGAAATATATTCTTCGTCAGCAGCTGCAGGATTCCGCCGGCGACAAAAGACAGCAGCAGCGACACCATGGCGCTAATCCTGGTTCGGTAAGAGAAATAATGGCCTCTTATCTGTTCCGGGACAAGGTCGGCCATCATGCTGTTCCAGGGGGCGTTGCCGATCGAATCAAAGGCGACACAAAGGGTGACAAATAATATCAGCCACCATATGCGGTTGGTTTGAAAAATAAAAGGGATTAAGCAAATGGGCAGCCACACCAAACTATGCAGAAATGCTCCCGCCAGGATGAAGCGCTTGCGGCTGCCGGCCCGTTCGGCCAGAGTGGGCGCAATCATCTGCGTTAATATCATCGCCAGGTAAGGGATGGCGGTTAGAAAACCGACCTGCGTGGTGGTGGCATTCATCGCCAGTGCATAAGGTGTAATGTAATTCTGCGTCAACCCGGCCATCGAAGAATAGCTGGCGGCATCCAGGACACTGTTTTTCAGGCTTTTTTTAACCTGTTTTTTCGTTAAACCTGAGGGCATCATGGATTGCTGTTTTGCGGAACGGGGGATTTCCAGAGAAATGGGAGCTCACCTGCCTTGCATGCTTTGCTGTAATACCACTCCTATTATAAGACACATCGGCCGCAGAAATGCATGTTTGAGATTAAAAAGAGAAGGGAGTAACTCCCCTCTCTTGATTCACCGCGCTGCTTATTTCGAATGGGTGCAGTAGTATTCAATTGCTTTCGTCAGGAAAGCCGGCAGATCTTTATGGTATTTTTCAAATGTTTTGGCGAATTCCGGATTTGCATTATAGGCCCGCCCCAGTCCCAGCACGGCCTCACCCGGGTAGTGATGGAAATTTTCCAGCCACTGCCGCCATTTCGCGACCTCATCCTGAACGATTTTACTGTCGGCTCCTTTGTCCATGTTGTCGGCAATCGTACGGAAAATCCTGTCTCTCTCTTTCTGTACTTCCGCGAACTTTTCCTTGCCCATTTTCTTCACCCGGTCTTCACTTTCTTTGAGCGTTTTTTCTCCCCAGCGCTTTTTAACCTCGTCACGGTATTTTTCAATCTGTTCGTCGCTGAAACCTTGATAATATTCTTTAATTTCCATTAATTTTTCTCCCTTAATATTTTTGATGGTTTTTTCGATAGTGTCCAAAAGCTCGCTAATCCGTTCTTTCCTTTTTAGCAATAATTTCTTATGCGACTGCAGCGCTTCCACCGCGTCAAAATCCGGCTGGGCCATTATTGCTTTTATTTCATCCAGAGTAAAGTCCAGTTCGCGGAAAAACAATATTTGCTGCAGCTTTATAATCGATTTTTCGCCGTATTGCCGGTAACCGTTCGCGCCGCGGTATTCCGGTTTCAGCAGGCCGATTTCATCGTAATAATGCAGTGTGCGCACACTGGTACCGGCCAGTTTGGCTAACTTCTTAATCGTGTAAAACATCTTGTTAAAATCATAAACTATCACGTAACGTCAATGTCAAGCCCTTCTTCTTCCTGTCGTTCCTGTGAAAAACTGAATCCATCCAAATTGTAGGGGCGAGTTTGTAACTCGCCCGCCCCGTCCGTCTTAAGCAAGGCCTGAGTCCGGTCGTAGTGTAATCGAGTACAGCAAGGTTAAGAAATAGCCTCTTCTCTCCTTGAGGCCGAAGCCGAAATACTTTTGACATTAAGGCAAAATGTACCTTTCTTTTGGTGTTTAGCAAATTTATCGCTAGATTGCTGACCGTTGAAGGCTGAAAACTCTTTCCCCTCACATCTATTTGTCATTAATTGCTCTCCGTGTTAGAATTGTCCGGGAATAGAGAATTATGTCTAAATCAGAATCAGGTTTCCCCCAAACATTTCGTATCATCGACGCCAGCCTGAACCGGGCCGCCGAAGGCCTGCGTTTTCTGGAAGATACGGCGCGTTTTCTGCTAAATGATGCGCCCCTTACCGAACAGTTAAAAGCCATCCGCCACGAAATCATCACCGGCGACTGGCCTTTTCATCAGCAGCTGATTCAATCCCGTGACTCGCAGGGAGACGTCGGTGTAAATATCGAAGTAGAGAGCGGCAACAATAAAAAGAGCCTCGTCTCGGCCGTTGTCGCCAATTCCCGCCGGGTACAGGAAGCCTTGCGCACGCTGGAAGAAGTTGCCAAAATCGAGGGCGGGATTCTCCCCGTCAGTTCGGAAAAATTGCAGGCATCCCGTTTTGCGATGTACACCATCGAGAAAAACCTGCTCTCCCGCCTGCTGCGGCAGGATAAAAAGGAAAAGATTAAAGGCTTATATGCCATCATCGATACTCAATCGTTAAAAGGCCGCAGCCACATTGAAATCGCCGGGGAAATTATCCGCGGTGGGGCGGAAATAATCCAGTTACGCGATAAAACCACCAAGAAAAAAGACCTGCTGCCCATCGCCCAGACATTATCCGATTTGTGTAAAGGAAATGGTGTGCTTTTCATTATGAACGACAATCTCGATGTCGCGTTGGCCGTGGGTGCCGACGGCTTGCACATCGGTCAGGAAGACCTGTCGGTCGACGCCGCCCGTAAACTGGCGCCGCTCGATATGATTATCGGGTGCTCTGTTTTCAATGTGGAACAGGCCCGGCAGGCTGTCGCCGCCGGCGCGGATTACGTGGCCGTGGGTGCCATCTTCCCCACGCCGAGCAAAGATACCGCGGTTTTGGGTTTGGAACCTTTACGGCAAGTCAAACAGGCTGTCGCCGTGCCGGTGGTCGCCATCGGCGGGATTAACCTGAACAATTTGACTGAGGTAAAAAAAGCAGGAGCCGATTCCATCGCCGTCATCGGGGCGGTGCTGGGGGCAGATTCCCCGGAAAAAGCCGCCCGTGAATTAATAAATAAATTCGAGGAATAAAATGGGACGTTTAACTGAAAATCTGGACGCGATTACTAATAAAATCCGCCAAAGTTTTGAAGCCAAAGATGCCGCCCGCGAAAAAGTGCTGCCGATTTGCCGCGAGGTTATCCGCTTCAGCAGCCTTTCCATCCGGGCTTTGCACCGCGAAGAACTGGACAAATCTCAGGAATTGTTAAATTCCGCGCGAAAGCTGCTCGATGAGGCGGAAGATGCGTTGTCCGACGGCATTGATATTCGCACCGGTTTTCTCCTCGATGCCCAGAAAGAATATGCCGAAGGCAGCATCACCCTGGCGCTGGTTAAAGGCAACCAGCTCCCGACTCCGGAAGATTTACGGATAGATGAAGCATCTTTTCTGCTCGGCATGGCCGAAGCCGTCGGCGAATTGAGACGCTACCTGCTGGATAAGATGCGCACCGGCGACCTTTCCCGCGGCGAGGAATTCCTTTCGGATATGGACGATATTTACAACGAGCTCGTCACCCTGGATTTTCCCGACGCCATCACCCACGGTCTGCGCCGCACCACCGATGCCATGCGCGGCGTGCTGGAAAAAACCCGCAGCGACCTCACCCTCACCATCCGCCAGAAAGCCCTCGAGGATACGCTCAGTATGCCAAAGCGAAAAACGAACAAAAACAGCTAAGCTGTATGTACTGGTTGTGGCTGTAAGGTCAGGTTTGTAACCTGACCGCTTCTTGGTGGGAAACAACAAAAGCATCTAAGCTGCATATACTTGGCACTGGCTGTAGGGTCGGGTTTATAACCCGACCGTCTTTCTGTATAATATTATAAAGTGAATGATTATATCGTACGGGATTTATTTCCAAACCGGAAATACGTCAGATTACCCGAACATGACTACTCGACTGCCGGTGTTTATTTTGTCACAATTTGCACACTTAATAAACAATGTTTATTCGGTGAAATTAAAAACGGAACGATGCGGCCAAATCTTTATGGAAAAATCGTACAACAATCTTGGAATGATATTCCGAAACACTATTCTGACATTAATAACGAAATCTTTTCAATGATGCCCAATCATGTTCACGGAATAATCATCATTACCGATGACAATGGGCGGTCAGGTTTGAAACCTGACCCTACAAATAGACATGCTTTACCTGAAATCATTCGTGGTTTTAAAACTTTCTCTGCAAAGGGTATAAACGAATTTAGGCAATCACCGGGCGTCCAAATATGGCAGCGCAGTTTTTACGAACATATTATCAGGACTGAAAAAGAATATCATGAAATCGGCGAATATATTTACCATAACCCGCAAAAATGGGATTCTGATACTGAAAACCCAAATACCGGATGATCTTAGCATTCAGTTTAAAAGTATTTCTCTGTAATTTCGAGTTTTCGAAGGCCGCAGCCGAAAAGGCCATTTTCGGTATTTGAGGTAGTCAATGTGTACTCAACTTTTATTGATGCACAAACCCGCCCGCCTTATGGTGTAATATAACCAAAACAGTTGAAGCTGGATATACTTCGTAGCTGTAGGGTCAGGTTTCGAACCTGACCGCCCAATGGTGGCGGCGAAAATCAGCAATTGGGGACGCTTGAAATCAAACTGGAATAATCTAATATATTTGGGTTATTGAAGTATCTGTAATATTATCTGACAGATGTGTTAGAATTCTCTTGTTTATTAAGTAAAACCATTACTCATCAATAAAAAATGCGCTGTTCGTCGGAAGAACCTAAAAAATGAAACAAGTGCTCAAAATAATCATCTTATTTGCGATATTAATTGTTTTTGGTACATTTTCAATGTTAATTGATAGTTGCGAACCTTCGCTTCCTCTCCAAATTGAAAATCACACTAATTTGTCTTTAACAGTTTACGTCCAAAATGTGGAAGCAGGAAATTTAACCCCTGGTGATATTATCAAGGTAAAGAATATTTCAGGAACTCTTTCTTATATTCTGATTGAAGCAAAAAATGTTCAGGGCGATATCATTTTTTCCAAGAATTTCAGTACCAGTGAATTATATGATGATGGTTGGAAAGTGGTAATTCCTCCAAAACAATGATATTTTCAAAAAGCTTATGTCGGGTCTTGTTTACTAGTTGTACTTATTAATGACCCGTCATCTCCACTTGACAACATTCCTTCCATCTTGATATATTTGTATTAATTGAATAAGAACAAAGGCTACGAACGAAACTAGTAGGTTTCCAGCGGAGCTCAGAGAGCCGGGTTAGGTGTGAGCCGGTGCTAGCGCAAAAATTGAATGGATTCGGGAGCCGCAGATGAAAGCTCTGTAAAGAGCGAGTAAGGATTGCCGGAGAGGGCACCGTTAACGAAGCCCGGGGTATCGTTCCCCGCAAGGAAACCGTACCTGAGAGAATAATTACTGCTGTTATGTGGTAATTAATTAGGGTGGCACCGTGAAGCAAAGCCCTTCGCCCCTATAAGCGAAGGGCTTTTTGTTTGCTCAAAATCCTCCGTTAGTTTCCTCGCCCCTTGAGGGAGAGGATTAAGGTGAGGGGTAATCCATCCCCTTCTTTGACACTCGCCTTAATACAGGAAAATCGACGCAAAGGAAAGGGCCGAAATGTACCACCCCACTCTGAATGAAATTAAAAATACCAAATGGGAAGGAAACCTGGTTCCGGTCTACCGCGAAATCGTCGCGGACATGGAAACACCGGTCTCGGCGTTCCTGAAAATCAACCGCGGCGGTAATTCTTTTTTACTGGAAAGTGTCGAAGGCGGGCAGCGGCTGGCACGCTACAGTTTCATCGGCACCGAACCGTACCGCGATTTGACCGTTAAATCCACGGATAAAACCGACCCGCTGGACATTATCGCCGAAGAATTACATAAATATAAAGTTGTTCCTCTGGCAGGACTGCCGCGTTTTGCCGGCGGCGCTGTCGGTTACCTCAGCTACGAAACGGTCAACCGTTTTGAAAAACTGCCGTCGCCCGCCAAAGATTCGCTGAAATTACCGGAAGCCCGGTTCATGTTTGTGGATACGATGCTCGTCTTCGACCATGTCACCCATAAAATTAAAGTCTTAAGTTACGTCAAACTTAACGGCGACCTCGATAAAGGATACCAAAAAGCCGTCGTTAAAATTGACGACCTCGTATCCCGGCTGCAGCAGCCGTATGCCGCTGAAAAAATCGCCGGCACTAAACCATCCGGCACGGCTAAACTTACTTCCAATACCCCCCGGAAAGATTTTGAAGCCAACGTCCGCAAAATCAAAGAATACATCACCGCCGGCGAGGCGATTCAGATCGTTTATTCCCAGCGTTTATCCCAACCCACTGACCTGCCGCCGTTTGAAATCTACCGCGCCTTGCGTACCATCAATCCTTCGCCTTACATGTTTTACCTGGATTACGGTGACTTCCAGATTGTCGGGGCATCTCCGGAAGTGCTGGTCCGGGTTGAGGACGGCAACGTGATGACGCGGCCGCTGGCCGGTTCCCGGCCGCGCGGAAAAACCCCGGAGGAAGACGCCGCGCTGGAACAGGAACTGCGCAGCGACGAAAAGGAACGCGCCGAACATATCATGCTCGTGGATTTAGGGCGCAATGACATAGGGCGTGTCAGCGAAGCCGGCTCGGTAAAGGTCAGCGAATTGATGGAAGTGGAACGCTATTCCCACATCATGCACCTCGTCACTCATGTTCAGGGTAAACTGCGGCCGGAATTAGACGCCTTCGATGCCCTGCGTGCCTGTTTCCCTGCAGGGACGGTCTCCGGCGCTCCCAAAGTCCGCGCCATGCAAATTATCGCCGAACTGGAGCCCGAAAAGCGCGGCCCTTACGCCGGCGCTGTCGGTTATTTCTCTTTCTCTGGCAATATGGATATGGCCATCGCCATCCGGACCATGGTCGTTAAAAAAGGTGTCGCCTATGTCCAGGCCGGCGCCGGTATTGTCTATGACAGCGTCCCGTCCCGCGAATTTGAAGAAAGCCTCAATAAAGCGCGGGCTTTATTAAAAGCCCTCGAGCAGGCCGAAAGTGAGAATAAATGACCGATACAAGTATGTACTTAAGCAGGGATTGAACCAGAGGGTGAGGTTGCGTTGCAGCAATATCAATAAGAGGGATAAAGCATGGTTGTTCGTAGAATAAATCAATTCAGACTACAGGAGATATTAAAATGCTCATTCTAATCGATAACTACGATAGTTTTACTTACAATCTCTTCCAGTATTTCAGTGAACTGGGCGAGCAAGTAATGGTATTCAGAAACGATAAAACCACCGTCGCCGAAATTGAAAAATTGAAACCTGAGAAGATTGTGATTTCTCCCGGCCCCTCCACGCCGCAAAAAGCCGGCATCTCTAACGCCGTCATTAAACATTTCAGCCCCAAAATCCCGATGCTCGGCGTCTGCCTGGGCCACCAGTGCATCGGCTATACCTACGGCGGCATCGTCGGCCGCGCGCCGGTCATCATGCATGGCAAATCGTCGCTCATTTTCCATAACAACCACGGCATTTTTAAAAATATCAAAAGCCCGTTCTCCGCCGTCCGCTACCATTCGCTGGAAGTAAAAGCAGCGGAATTCCCGACTTGTTTTGAAATCACCGCCTGGACCGAAGACGGCACCATCATGGGCATGCGGCATCGAAAATTTCCGCTGCAGGGTGTCCAATTCCACCCCGAATCTTTTATGACGCAGCACGGCAAAGAATTATTGAGTAATTTTCTGAACGAAGCTCGAGGAGCAAACTAAAATGATTAAAGAAGCGATTGCGCAGCTGGTTGACGGGCGTTCCCTGACCATGGACGAAGCCTCGACTGTCATGAACGAAATGATGGAAGGCAATGCCACTCCCGCTCAGTTCGGCGCTTTTGTCACGGCGCTGCGGCTCCACGGCGAGACCGTGGAAGAAATTGCCGGCCTGGCCCGCACCATGCGTTCGAAAGCGCTTCATGTCAGGATTGATGCCCCCGTCGTGGATACCTGCGGCACCGGCGGCGACGCCCGCGGTACTTTTAATATTTCCACCGCCGCCGCTTTTGTGGCCGCCGCCTGCGGACTTAAAGTCGCCAAGCACGGCAACCGCGCCATGAGCAGCCGGTGCGGCAGCGCCGATGTATTGGAAGCCCTGGGCATCAAAATCGACCTCAACCCCGAACAGGTGCAAAAATGCCTGGAAACAGTAGGCATCGGTTTCATGCTGGCCCCCGTTTTTCACCCGGCCATGAAATTTGCCGCCGCGCCACGGAAAGAGGTCGGCATCCGCACGGTATTCAATATCCTCGGGCCGCTGACTAACCCTGCCGGCGCCAAAGCACAAATCCTCGGCGTTCCCAGTAAAGACCTGACGGTGAAAATGGCCACCGTGCTGCAAATGCTGGGCTGTCACCATGCCCTCGTGGTTCATGGCGCCGACGGTCTGGATGAAATTACCATTACCGGCAAGACCTTTATCGCCGAACTGCAGGCCGGCAAAATCAAAAACTATGAAATTACGCCGGAAGATGTCGGTTTGTCCCGGGCCGCCCCGGAAACCTTACAAGGCGGCACCGCCAAAGAAAATGCCTTGTTGCTCATGAGCATTTTGTCCGGCAGAAAAGGACCGCAGCGCGATATCGTCGTGATGAATGCGGCCGCTGCGCTGATTGCCGGTGACCAGGCCGCAGGTTTTAATGAAGGTGTGGTTTTAGCCGGTGCCGCCATCGATTCCGGTAAAGCCTTGCAGAAAGTGGAAGAATTAATTGCGTTCAGTCAAAATCGTGTTTAGGGGTCAAAATGATTCTGGATAAAATAGTTGCTGACGTCGCCGCTGACCTGGCGGCAAAGAAAAAGAGTGTCTCATTAGCCGAGGTGATTCAAATGGCTTCGGCTCAACCGCCGGCGCTGGATTTTGCGGCGGCTTTACGCGGCGAAAAAGTGCGTCTTATCGCCGAAGTGAAAAAAGCCTCCCCGTCCAGGGGAATCATTTGCCCGGATTTCAATCCGGTCGCCGTCGCCGAAATTTATGCCGCCAACGGCGCTGCGGCGATTTCCGTGCTGACCGAGCCGCAGCATTTCCAGGGAAGTTTGGAATATTTACGTGACATCAAAAAAGCGTTAGCCGCCCGGCCACTGCCTTTGTTGCGTAAGGATTTCATTTTCGACCCTTATCAAATCTACGAATCGCGGGCTTACGGCGCCGACTGCGTGCTGCTCATTGTCGCCATCCTCTCCCCGCAAAAATTAGCAGAACTCCTGCAGCTTAGCCGTCAACTTGGTATGATGAATTTAGTGGAAGTGCACAACGCTGCGGAAGCGGAAATTGCCGTTAATAGCGGCGCGGGCATCATCGGCATCAACAACCGCGACCTGTTCACTTTCAAGGTTGATCTCAAGACTACATCCAAACTGCGCCCCCTCATTCCGCCCGGCCGCCAGGTAGTCAGCGAAAGCGGCATTAAAATCCGTCAGGATATCGTAAAACTGCAGCAGTGGGGTGTCAATGCCGCCCTCGTCGGCGAAGCGCTGATGTCTGCGCCGGATATTGCTGTAAAAATGAAGGAACTTTTATGACCTGGGTAAAAATCTGCGGCATCTCGGACGTTACTACTGCTGTTGCCGCCTGTGAATCAGGTACGGATTACCTGGGGATGGTCTTTGCCCCCGGCCGCCGCCGCGTCACGCCGGCGCAAGCCCGGAAAATCGTCGATGCCGTCCTCCAACAGGATTCCCGCCCGCAGATTGTCGGTGTTTTTGTGAATCAGCCTGCCGATGAAGTCAACCGGATTGCGGACTACTGTGAATTAGACTGGGTGCAGCTAAGCGGCGATGAGACCTGGGACTACTGCCGCCAGATCACCACCCCGCTGATCAAGGTTTTTCATATCGCTCCCGATGCCAGGCAGGCCGAGGTTTCCACCGCCGTCTGGAAAGGTTACAGTTTTGTCCCGCCCAAACAGCTTATTTGTTTGTTGGACTCCGCGGTCGCCGGAACTTACGGCGGCACCGGCACGCCTTTTCACTGGCAAATCGCTAAAGCCGTCGCTTCCAAATTCTCCGTCTTGATTGCCGGCGGTTTAACCCCGGAAAATGTATGTGAATTGATGGAGTTAACTCAGCCGTGGGGTGTCGATGTCTCCACCGGCGTCGAAACCGACGGTAAAAAAGATATCGTTAAAATCAAAGCCTTCATCGAAATCGTGCGCAAATTCGACCTGGAACACGGAGGAGGAAACAATCTTGGTTGAAAAACAGGGATATTTCGGCAATTACGGCGGACGTTTCGTGCCGGAAACACTGGTGCCGGCGCTGGACGAACTGACCTCAGCTTATCAGGCATTAAAAACGGATGCGGCATTCTGGCAGGAATTTGAATCTTTGTGCCACTACTATATCGGCCGTCCCACTCCGCTCTATTTCGCCGAAAGACTGACGGCGCATTGCGGCGGCGCTAAAATCCTGCTCAAACGGGAAGACCTGGCGCATACCGGCGCCCATAAGATTAATAACGCCGTCGGCCAGGGGCTGCTGGCCAAAAAACTGGGCAAGAAACGCATTATCGCCGAAACCGGCGCCGGGCAGCACGGCGTGGCCACCGCCGCCGTCGGGGCGCTGCTGGGGCTGGAATGTGTGATTTACATGGGTTCCGACGATATCGAACGGCAGAAACTTAACGTCTTCCGCATGAAATTAATGGGCGCTGCGGTAATTCCTGTTTCTTCCGGCAGCCGCACTTTAAAAGATGCCATCAACGAAGCCTTCCGCGATTGGGTCAGTAATATCGCCACCACACATTATTTAATGGGTTCCGTCGTCGGGCCGCATCCCTATCCTTCGATGGTGCGGGATTTTCAGTCCGTCATCGGTAAGGAAACCCGGGAACAGATTCTCAAATCATATCAATGCCTCCCCGATTACATCGTCGCCTGCGTCGGCGGGGGCAGCAACGCCATGGGCATGTTCCACCCGTTCCTGAATGATAAAGACGTCAAATTGGTCGGCGTGGAAGCCGCGGGTAATGGATTGGAAACCGGCAAACATGCCGCCACTTTATCCGCCGGTTCACTCGGCGTGCTGCACGGCGCCAAATCGTATGTCTTACAGGATAAAAACGGCCAGATTCTGGAAACCCACAGTATTTCCGCCGGTTTGGACTATCCCGGTGTCGGCCCGGAACACAGCTTCCTCAAGGACAGCGGCCGCGCGGCTTATGTCAGCATCACTGATACGGAAGCTCTCGAAGGTTTTCAACTGCTCTGCCGTCTGGAAGGCATCATTCCCGCGCTGGAATCGTCCCACGCTATCGCTCACGCCGCTAAACTGGCCGGTACCTTAAAGCCAAATCAGATTGTCGTCATTAATCTCTCCGGCCGCGGCGATAAAGACCTGGATATCGTGAACAAAGCACTGGGAGCAAACTGATGAGCCGACTTGAATCCGTTTTTAAACCAAAAAATCATAAAGCCTTGATTGCTTATGTCACCGTGGGTTATCCCGATGTTGCCTCAACCTTAAAAGTCGTGCCGCTGCTGGCCGAATGCGGCTGCGATATCGTCGAACTCGGCATCCCGTTTTCGGACCCAATGGCGGACGGCGCCACTATTCAGCGCGCCAGTTTCAAAGCGCTGGCCAACGGCGTCACGACCGCCGTCTGCCTGGATGCCGTCAAAAAACTGAGCCGAAAAACCTCAATCCCTTTGCTTTTCATGACCTATTTCAACCCGATTTATCAATACGGACTGGAGAAATTTTGCCACGACTGCGTCGCTTCGGGAATTGACGGCCTGATTATCCCGGAACTGCCGCCGGAAGAAGCCGGTGAAATTGATAATTTTGCGCTTAAGTCCGGCATTGACCTGATTTACTTTTTAGCGCCTACCAGTGGGGACGACCGGATTAACCTGGTGGCAAGCAAGGCGCGCGGCTTTATCTACCTGGTCTCGATTGCCGGCGTTACCGGCGCCCGGAATGAATTACCGGTTGATTTAGGTAAATTCATCGGGAGAATCAAGCAAACCGCCAGACAGCCGGTATGCGTCGGCTTCGGTATTTCCACCCCCGAACAGGCCGCGCAGGTCGCCAGAACCGCCGATGGCGTCATCATCGGCAGCAAGCTGATTCAGCTTATGGAAACTGATGATGCGGCCATGACCGCCACCCAATCTTTCGTCCGAAACACCAGAAAAGCCCTAGACGAAATTAAGCAGGGATTGAGTTAGAGGGGCGCAGCCCCTCTTATAGATCGCCTCCCTCGCCATTTGTGGAGAGGGAGCCAGAGGGTGAGGGATAGGTCGTGTAAATACCCAACATGGCAACACTGAATCGACCAAAATTATTGAAAGGACACAGCCATATGTTAGTCGTAATGAAAAATGACGCCACTAAAGAGCAGGTTCAGGCAGTAATCGAGGAAATCGAGAAAATGGGCTTCCGTGGCATTCCCATGCCCGGTGCCGAAAGGACCGCGGTCTGCATTGTCGGCAACAAAGGCCCCGTCGATGATTATCACCTGCTGATGTTGGAAGGCGTCAAAGAAGCCATCCCCGTCACCAAACCATTCAAACTGGTCAGTAAAGAAACAAAACCCGAACCCACCGTCATCAGCCTCGGGGATATTAAAATCGGCGCCGGTGAAGTCGTCGTCATGGCCGGGCCGTGTGCCGTCGAAAGCGAGAAACAATGCCTGACCATCGCCCAATCCGTTAAAAAAAGCGGCGCAAAAATATTTCGCGGCGGCGCCTTCAAACCCCGGACATCCCCCTACAGTTTTCAGGGACTCGGCGAAGACGGCTTGAAAATCCTGGCTAAAGTCCGCGAGGAAACCGGCCTGTTAATCGTCACCGAGGCCACCGATAACGCCAGTATCGACCTTGTCGAACAATATGCCGATATTATCCAGATCGGCGCCCGAAATATGCAGAACTACTTCCTTTTGCGCCGTGCCGGCCAGGCATCGAAACCCATTTTGCTTAAGCGCGGTCTGGCTGCCACTATTGACGAGTTACTGATGTCCGCTGAATACATCATGTCCGAGGGCAATCCCCGGATTATCTTATGCGAACGCGGCATCCGCACATTTACTAACACCACCCGCAATACGCTGGATTTAAGCGCCATCCCGTCCATCAAAGAACTCAGCCACCTCCCTATTATTGTCGACCCCAGCCACGCTGCCGGACGCCGCGAATTTGTTATTCCCCTGTCCAAAGCCGCCGTCGCGGTCGGCGCGGACGGCCTCATCGTTGAAGTCCATAACGACCCCGCCCATGCCCTCTCCGACGGCGCCCAATCCCTTTACCTCGATCAATTCGCCCAGCTCATGCAAGAAATTAAACCATACAGAATATAGCGCTGCTATCCATTAAAATGTGTTTTCTTCAGGGTCGGGTTTCAAACCTTGAGTATTTCGACGAAATACTTTCAACAGCAGTTGAAATGTACGACCGCCCGTCATTAGTGGCACAGGCGTCCCTGCCTATGCTTCGGAGAATCGTTGTACGCTGGGTGTATCCCCCCGGTACTCCATACCGGCGGAAGTCGGTGTCTACAGCTTGGTAAAATAAAACCGTGTTGATGATTATTCCCTAAAAAATATGTTTCTTGTCTGCAGGGGAGGGTTTAGTCGCAGACGTAACCCTCCCGCCCCGTCATTAGTAACACAGGCGCCCCTGTCTGTGCTTCGGAGAATTATTCTACGGTGGGTGTATCCCCCCGGTATTCCATACCGATGAAATCGGTATCTACTGGTTGGTTTAACACAACCCTATCTTTTTTCTGTAGGGGAGGGTTTAGTCGCAGACGTAACCCTCCCGCCCCGTCATTAGTAACACAGGCGTCCCTGCCTGTGCTTCGGAGAAACATCGTACGGTGGATGTGTTCCCCCGGTACTCCATACCGATGAAAATCGGTATCTACTGGTAGGTTTAATACAACCGTGTCTCTTTTCTGCAGGGGAGGGTTTAGTCGCAGACGTAACCCTCCCGCCCCGTTCTCCATACTATCAGAAGCCTTCATCCATTTTTTTAGGTACCTGGGCGTATCTCCATCCCTTTTAAGGCTCACCGTCCGCCTCAAGAGGAAGGGATTAAAGGAGAATTGACCTTCTGCGGAACAGTGCGACTCACTCAAGTCGCCCTGGCAGCTCACGTTGATATCCATTCGCGCCCCTGATTCCCGCCTATCTTTTTGTCCTGAAATCCGTTATAACATAGTAAACAACCGAAAACATCATCCCGGAGTAATCAATTGGCCAGAAAAATATTTTCGCTCTTTTTAGCGGCAGCAATAATCGGTATCCTGTTCACCGGCTGCGCTAAAATCTCACCCACAACCGTGACCGGTTTCGGCACGTTGAAAGTCGTCGTTTATGGCCTCGACCGCCAGCCTTTGAACGGCGCCAAAGTCGTCTCCGACAGCCAGCCTGACGGTCAGCTCAAAGTCACCGGTCTGACCGACCAGAATGGCACGGTCCTGTTCCAGAATATTAAGGCCGGTCAATATGATTTTTATCTTGACCGGTTCGATTATAACCAGATGCAAACGTCTGTCTTCGTCAACCCCAACCAGACCACGGAAATACCGGTTTACATGGCTGCGACCAATCCCGGTTCGACAACTCCGGTCACAACCACCGGGAATTAATTAACCAATATCATTATTTCCTTGCCCGCACGTTAATCCTTCTGAAAGTTTCGAAACACTTCCCGTCTATCTGCAAAGTGGCCGCCAGCATTTTCTCCACCACATGATTTCTGAAACTTTGTTTTGCTTTTTGCGGCACAACCTCCAGAAAAGGCACCAGGCTCGGTTGGTCAATCCATTTAGTTATCGCATCTGCGTCCGGGAAATAACGGTCGGCATTTTCTCCCCATACTTTCACTTCGTGAAAAGGAAATTTCTGCACCAGGGATTCATAAACATCAACATCCGGCATATACCACGGCCATTCAAAACCGGTAAAATAGCCGGCGTATTCCGGAAGTTGGATTGCCTCTTTTGTTATCCTGAAAAAATTAGCGCAATTACCCTCAGCCGCAAAATTACACCGGTATATACCGTTTTGCCTTAAAGCCTTAAATATATTTTTCAGCATCCGGTTGTGGTCTTTTATCCAGTGCAGCGTCGCATTGGAAAATATTAAATCAAATTCATTTTCGTAGTCCAGACTGTTGATATCCTGCACCTTGAACACCAGGTTGCTCGTTTCCAGTTTCCGGGCTGTTTCAATCATACCGTGTGACCCATCGATTCCCAGCACTAATCCGTCCGGAACCAGTTGCGCCAGCTCCGCGGTCAGCGCGCCGTCGCCGCATCCCATGTCGAGAATTCGCTCATTTCCCTTTAATTTAAACTCGGCGATTATTTTGTTGCCCCATTCCTTTTGATGTGTTGAAGCTTTCTTGTATTCTTCCCCGTTAAATTCATGCGGCATACAGTTCATCCATCCTTTAGTTTTTTTGAATTAATTTGTTTAGTCCGTCCAGATAAGCCTTAGCGCTGGCCACGGTGATATCCGTCGAAGCGCCAAATCCGGTCACAGTAACGTCTTTCCCCATCAATTTTACCGAGACTTCACCTAATGCCTGACCGCCTGCAGATGTTGTTCTGATGTTATAATCAATTAATTTCGGCGATAATCCGGTTATTTTATTGATCGCGGTATATATTGCGTCTATTGGCCCATCGCCTGCGGATGCTTCCTGACCTTCAACATTACCAATTTTTATTTTGATTGTTGCTTTAGCCGGTTTGGATGTTCCCCCGTTTACTTCCAAAAATTCCAGTGAATATCTCTCGGGCACATTTCTTATCTCATCATTTACAATTGCATGCAGCATTTCGTCAGTGACTGTTTGCACCTTATCGGCTTCCGACAAAAAACGGGAGTATATTTGCTCTATTTCCTCTTGCGTTTTGTGATAACCTAATTCTTCCAGCCGGTGCTGTAAGGCGTGCCTGCCGGACCTGGCAGTCAGCATAATTATATTTGTTTTGATGCCCACATCCTCCGGCCGCATTATTTCATAGGTGACCCTGTCTTTGAGCACACCATCAACGTGTATCCCGGAGCTGTGCGCGAAAGCATTAGCGCCGACAACTGCTTTGTTTACTGGCACCGTGAATCCGAATTTCTTGGCGACCATTTGACTGGTTTTAACCAATTCCCTGGAGTTGATGCCGGTGGTTATTCCATAGTAATCGGGACGCGTCCGTAAACCCATTACCACTTCTTCCAGCGCTGCGTTCCCGGCCCGTTCGCCAATGCCGTTAATGGTACATTCCACCTGCTTGGCGCCATTCCTTACCCATGCCAGTGAATTCGATACTGCCATCCCCAGGTCGTCATGGCAATGTACGCTGATAACAGCTTTATTGATATTCGGTACATTCTTTTTTATTGCCGCGATTAAATCTCCGTATTGTTCCGGCACCGCGTAGCCGGTTGTATCCGGGATATTTACCGTGGTTGCCCCTGCGTTGATGACATCCTCCAGCACTTGAAACAGATAATTCCAGTCCGCCCGTCCCGCATCCTCCGCGTAGAATTGTACATCGTCAACATATTTTTTTGCGTGTTTCACCGCATTTACGGCCATCTGCAGCAGGTATTCTTTTTTAGCCTCCAGTGTTTTGCCGTATTTTTCATCTTTGAATTTACCCAAAATATGGGCTTCTGAAACTCCGGCGCCGGTATGTATGCGCGGTTTTTTAGCTTTTACCAAAGCTTTGGCGCATTCATCGATATCAACGGTCACCGCGCGGGAAAGAGCCGCGATAATCGGGCCTTCGATGTTTTCTGAAATCAAAGCTACCGCCTTGAAATCCTCAGGAGATGATATCGGATAACCGGCCTCGATGATATCCACATTCAATAATGCCAGTTGTCTGGCCATTTCCAGTTTCTCCACAGCTCCTAAACGAAAGCCGGCCGATTGTTCTCCATCCCTCAAAGTTGTGTCAAAAATCAGCACTTTATTGATGTCCATATTCTCCTCCCTGTTTTTTCGATTTTATGACAATAAAAAAGCCCGGGAGTTTTTGTCTCTCGGGCTTGTATGGTCGTTTTTTTTAGAACTATGTCAGGTGATTTTTCACTTCAACCTAAAATAAACCCCTGGCCCGCCGGACAAAAGTCCGGAAAGCGTAAGGTTAAGTAACAGGCGGTTCGACCGGTTAATTTGAAACTTTAACACTTTGCTGAAATCACTCCTGATTTGTTGTAAGTATTTTATGATACTTCTAAAACAATGTCAATTCTGACTAAATCTTAAGCAGCTTTTCGAGGTGGTCTGTGGATTTGACCGGCCCGACCACGGAGAGACGAAGTTTATCCCCCACCAGCAGTTCTTTGGCTACGGCGCGCATTTCTTCTGCCGTCACTTTTTCAATAATCGCGACGACTTCTTCCACGTCCATGATTTTACCGCTAAGGATTTCCTGCCCGCCGACCCAGCCGGCCACGCTGCGGCTGTCTTCCATACGTAACAAAAGCCGTCCTTTGGAAAGTTCCTTGGCTTTGGTGATTTCTTCATCGGAGATTTTTTCTTTCAGCAGCGCCAGCTGTTCCAGAATCGCGGTGATGCCGATTTCCAGGCTCTTGGGATGCACACCGGCATAAATCGTCAGCGCGCCGGAATCCTGAAAATGGTCGAGGTAGCTGTGTATATTGTAAGCCAGCCCGAGTTTATCGCGGATTTCGATGAAAAGCCGGCTGCTCATGCCCTCGCCGAGAATGACGTTCAGCAGGTCGATGGTGAAACGCCTGGAGTCGCTCAACGAGACGCCCGGCAGCGCCAGGCAGAGATGGGTCTGTTCCGTATCCCGTTTTTCGACTTTGAAACGCGGGTTTTTATCTTCAATATAGGGCAGAAAATTCAGGCGCGGTTTTTTATTTTCCCAGCCGCCTAAAATCTTGTTTACTTCGTTGACCGCTTCTTCATGCTCGATGTTGCCGGCAATGGCAATGACCGTGTTCGCCGGTGAATATTCGCTGGCCATGTAATCCAGCATCAGTTCGCGGCTCATATCCTCAACAGATTTGTTGGTACCGGCGACATCGCGCCCCAGCGGATGGTCCGGCCATAGCAGCTCATCGAGAATCATCCCCACCAGCTGGTTCGGGGCATCCTTACTCATACTGATTTCTTCGATGATGATTTTGCGCTCTTTTTCGATGTCCCTTTTCTCGAAGCGTGAATGCAGCACCATGTCCGCCAGGACATCCAGCGCCAGACGGAAATGTGGCTGGGCAACTTTGCACCAGTAGACCGTCAGTTCTTTGTCGGTGCCGCCGTTGAGCACACCGCCGACGCCTTCAATCGCGCCAGAAATATCTTTGGCACTCAGTCTTTTTTCCGTGCCGCGGAAGCAGAGGTGTTCGATAAAATGCGATACCCCGGCCTGAGCTTCCGACTCATAACGGGAACCGGCTCCCAGGTAAATGCATATTGAAACGGAGCGCGTGTGAGGCATTGGACAAGTGATTATTCTTAATCCGTTGTCCAGGACTTTTTTCTGGTACAAATGTTCACCTCTATACTTACATTCTAAGGGATGGAAACGGTTTGTCAACAAAAATTATTCTGCGGAGACTGAAAACAGGGATTTTCAGATACGCAAGGTGACCATGCAACCATGGAAATATATTTTAAAAATATATTTGGAAATTCAGTAACTTTTCATGAAATTGAGTATGCGGCGCCCCTCGCGGTTAACGGGATAGTAAGATGCGATTTGGGATTTTGTCCCAAACTGGAATCATTTTACCGAATCAGAGAATGAAAATCCCTGCGCTGTCCCCCGGATAAATCCCTCTGTATTTCTCCCTAAAATAAATTTACGGGACTATAGCCTTTTTCGAAAGGGAGAGAGGTGTCAGTTTTTTCAGGGGGAGATGCCGGTCGTGGTTTCGGCAAATGAAATTTCCCATATAAACCCTTTACTGGGCGCTTTTAGGACTGGTTCTGACGGAACATTTACCGTCCGGTTTGGTGTAGCCATAACACATGGGATACTCCAGGTTTCCCATATTGACCCCGGCGGCCAGAGCATGACGGAGCGTTCTACGTACTTCGCACAAACGTTAACAGTATTATATGACAGGTTATTGGTGACCTGTCAAGCGGTTTTTGTCGCTATTTTCCGGGTATTTTTTTTACTATCATTTCACCCTCACCCTAACCCTCTCTACATTTACTTCGAATGAACTCAATAAAGTACCTACGGCTGCGGCCTCCAGCCATCGAGGGCGTACATTTCAGCTTAATGCCTCAAGTATTTCGTTGCGACGCAAAGGGAACTAACCGGGGCGGTTTTTGTCACCCCCCCCTGTAACGAAATAATCAAGAATCAACTATCAATAATCAAGAATATCCGAAAATCCCCTCACTCTACTCTCTCCCGCTACGTGGGGAGAGAAGTACCCAGAATTTAGCTTTGTGTTTGATGTTGTTTGGGATTTAGGATTTAATATTTATTTGGATTTTGGTATTTGGAGCTTGGAATTTATTGTAGTCAGTAGGCAGGGAGACCCTTCGGCTTCGCTCAGGGTGTGAAATATATTTGTCATTCCTGCGAAAGCAGGAATCCATCAAACCAACTTTGCCTTAATTCTATCCTCGAAATACAATTCACAGGAAAAGTTGACGAGGAGAGTTTGTTAGCTCTTTTAGGGCAATCAGCGGGCAGCTTTTTTATTATCGTGGGATACATTCATCAACCTAAAGCAGACCCAATATGACATATGATGTCAGATTGCCGTCCGCCTGAGGCGGACTCGCAAGGAAAGTGGAGACTGGATTCCTGTGCATGTCCTGTAGATTTTTCCCTCAAGGCATACATCAGCTCAAAGAGCTGAGTACTTCAGGCTGCGGCCTACAGAAAGTATTTCGGCTTGCGAGCCTCAAAAATGACAAAAGGGATGCATATGAACCACAAGGAGACCCTTCACTTCGTTCAGGGCGTGATTAAAGGCCTCGATGCTCCGAAACTCCTGCTCCCTCTCTCTAATCTCTCTCCCACCCAGGGGCGAGAGGGCTGACCGAAATTTAGGTTTTGGTTTTTTGTGTTTTGGATTTGTTTAGGATTTCGTTATTCGGATTTCGGATTTCTTCATCCGATCGCTATTCTGGCATCCACCACCCAGTAGCCCTGCCCGGCGGGCAAGACCTTTACCGGGTTGAAGTCCAGTTCCGAAATCTGAGGGTTATCTTCGACCATCGCCGAGAGACGCAGCAGCAATTCCTGCAGTGCCGGTTTATCCGCCGGTGGCATACCGCGATAGCCGTCGAACAGTTTAGTCATCTTGATGGATCCGATTAACTCCCGGGCGTCCAGTTCGGTGAGCGGGTTCAGCCGGAAAGCGACATCGTGCATCAGTTCGGCGTTGACGCCGCCGGTGCCGAACATGATGAGGTGCCCGAAAGACGGGTCGTTGGACACGCCGATAATCGCCTCGACGCCTTCGGTGACCATCTTCTGAATCATCACGCCGTCCATCTCTTTTTCCTTGCCGAGCTGCGTCAGCTTAGTCTTGATTGTCTCGAAGGCCTGGATAACATCCTTCTCCGAATTGATGTTGAGCAGCACGCCCCCGACGTCGGTTTTATGCGTAATCGTCGCCGAGGCCAGTTTAATCACCACCGGGAACCCGATTTTAGCCGCAACCGCGGCCGCTTCCTGCGGTGTTTTGGCAAATTTTGTCTCCGCGTAGCGGATGCCGTAGCATCCCAGCAAGGCGCCAATCCGGTCCCCGGCCAGCCAACTGCGCGGCTGCGGGCTTTGCTTGCGGGCGGCGCTGATAATCTGCTGCGCTTTCTCGCGGTTGACATCGTGGAATTTCACCGGTGCGCTTTCCGGCCGGGCCAGCCGTTCGGAATATTCGACCGCCTTGGCTAAAGCGGAAATAGCGCTTTCCGGGAAAGTATAGCTGGGCACATATTTGCCGGGCGTGCCGACTTCGGCGGAAAAACCTTTGTGTCCCATGAAACAGACCAGCAGCGTCTTTTTGTTGCTGCGGTAAAGCGGGGCGACACGCCGCAGTCCGTCCTCCACTTCCTTGACATTAACCATCGAGGGCGGCACAAAAATAAACAAAACGGCGTCGCTGCCTTTATCCGCGGCCAGTTCCTGCAAAATGCCCTCAAATTCGGACGGCGAGGCCTGGGCGGTAGTATCGAGAGGATTATTGATATGAATGTTCCGTTTCAGATGCGGCTGAATCGCCGCTTTAGTTTCGTCTGAAATCTCCGGCAGCAGTAAACCGTGATTGGAAGCACCGTCAGCCGCCAGGATACCCGGGCCGCCGCCGTTGGTCACGATCACCAGCCTGCGGCCTTTGGGCACCGGCTGATTCGAAAGCAGTGATGCAACATCAAAAAGTTCTTCGACGCCGTTGACGCGAAGCAGTCCGGTCTGGCGGAATAAAGCTTCGGTGACGGTTTCGGAAGTGGCTAAAGCGCCGGTATGGGATGAAGCCGCCCGCGAACCGGCGGAGGTCGAACCGGATTTCACCACCACAATCGGTTTTTTAGCGGAAACACGGCGGGTAATGCGCATGAAGTTATGGGGGTTGCCGAACGATTCGAGGTAAAGCAGAATTACTTTGGTCGCCGGGTCATGCTCCCAGTACTGCAACAGGTCGTTGGGGGAAACGTCGGCACGGTTGCCGGCGCTGACAAAAGTACTCAAACCGATATTCAGGGAACGGGCATAACCCAGGATGACTTCACCCATGGCGCCGCTCTGGGAAAGGAATGAGACGTTGCCGGGTAAATTATTGGCCGGCGAGAAAGTGGCGTTCATGCTGATGGCCGGGTCGGTATTGAGGACGCCCATACAGTTCGGGCCGACGACACGCATGCCGTGGCCCAGGGCGATTTCGCGCAGTTCCCGTTCCCGGGCCGCGCCTTCCGGACCGGCCTCCTTGAAGCCGTCGGAAATCACAATCAGGCCTTTCACGCCCTTCTGGCCGCACTCTTCGGCGACCTTCAGCACCACGGGCGCCGGCACGGCCACAATCGCCATATCCACCTGCCCCGGAATAGCCGTGACCGACGGGTAGGTTTTAATCGAAGACACCACGTCAATGTTCGGGTTTACCGGGTAAACCGCCCCGGCGTAACGGCTTTCCACCAGCGCCCGGACCAGGTTGTAGCCGATGGTGCCGGGATAGCGGGACGCGCCGACCACGGCGATCGAATTGGGGTACAGGATGCCTTTCAAAGATTCGATAGTGGCGAGGCGTTCCACCTCTTCTTCGCGATGGATCGATTTCTTGGTGGCGACGATGGGCAGGAACACATGAGAAATATTTTTCTCCGAAACCTTGGTCACGTGAAAATTGAAATTGGTAATCACGGCATGGATGGGCTCGTGCTCCAGCGGAATATCCGTCTCGAAGGCAGAAAAACCCTGGGCGCGGGCGACTTTGAAAAGATTCTCCAGCAGTACCAGGCCGAGGCCTTTGGCCTGATATTTTTCATCCACCAGCAGGAAAAGTTCGGCGGAATTCTTGCCGGGGAGTTTGAAGTAGCGGGCGATGGCCGTCATTTCCCGGCCGTCGTGCACTACTTCCGCCGTCACGGCAAAGGCAGTAGAATAATCTACTTTGCAGAAATTGCGCAGGCTCTCCAGCGTGGGGGCTTCTTTGGGATGGCCGAAACGTAAAAATTTCGTCTGGCCGTTGATACTGTGAATAAAACTAACACATGCTTCGGCGTCTTCAGGATGCAGCGCCCTCAGTAATATCTGCGAGCCGTCGTCCAGCGAAACACTGGTTTCATATTGCGAGAGATTGTCCAGTTCCGTATCCATATGTTCAAACCTCAATAGCACAAATTAAATGGAAAATACCGTTAAATTAGATAGTATCATAAAAAGTCGATAATTTGATATTTCAGACTGGAATATTTGCAAAAGGTTTCCCGTTACTTGCGTATAAATAATCATAGGTTTACTAAACGTCAATATTGATATATCAGATAGGAGGGAATATAATCATTTTTAAATCCGGTAAACCCTCTTTAAAAATAAAATCACCGGCGGTTATACTATCAAAGTAAAAACTATTTTCGCTAATTTATCGGTTTACGGCACTGCCCACTTCTTGGTGGATGCCGTTTGTATCGGCATGCTTTTCAGCGTTTTAACCAGACACGTTTTTAGCCTCATGGCAACCGCCTATCTGTTTATCGTGTATAATCTGCTGGCATTCGGATTGCAGGTGATTATCGGCTTTGTCATCGATAATCTGAAAGCCCCGAGGTTAGCTGCGGTTCTGGGGCTTATTGTTACCGGACTCTCAACTTTATTTTTTCCGTCCCGGCCGGTAGCCGCGATTATCATCGCAGGCTTCGGGAACGCACTATTTCATGTCGGCGGCGGAATCATCAGCCTCAACCTCACACCGCGTAAAGCCGCGGCACCGGGAATATTTGTCGCCCCCGGGGCACTGGGCGTCCTGGTGGGTACATTATTGGGGAAAAGCGGAAAATTTATCACCTGGCCGTTTTTCGCGGCGATGGCCGCTTCGGCCGTGATAATTTTCCTGGTGCCCGAGCCCGCTGCATATCAGGGAAAAACCCAGCCGCCGCAGCAACAGGAATTCAAGGCAGAGCACATCATATATCTGATATTATTCGTAATCGCAGTCAGGTCGCTGGTAGGATTCGCAGCCGTTTTCCCATGGAGATCGGACGTTAACCTGCTGATTTTATTGACGGCCGCGGTCGTACTGGGGAAAGGTCTGGGCGGCTTGCTCGCGGATAAATTCGGCTGGCAGCTGACCGCCGCAGGGTCGCTGGCCGTATCAATTCCCCTGCTGACACTGGGGGCGGGCGTCCCGGTGTGCGGGATAACCGGGATGTTCCTGTTCAACATCAATATGCCGGTGACGCTGGCCATGATATCCAATGTAATTCCGGGTAAGCCCGGCACGGCTTTTGGACTGACCTGTCTGGCGCTGGTATTGGGGACGCTGCCTTCATTCACCGCGCTGCAACCCAAAATCGGTAACATCCTCGTTATCGATATCATGGTTCTGATTGCAGCCGTCGTCCTGTATTTCAGTCTGCATTTTTACAATAAAATACAACCTGCGAACAAATTAAAAACAGAAATACGATTAAAAATATCACCGGAACAAAAATTTCAGGAGGAAAAGAAAAGCCTATGAATATGGTGCTGTCCGTTTTGTTTCCAATTCTGGAATCTTACAGAGTCGGCATTCAGTATGACGCCGGCGGCCCCGGACTGATTATCGTCGGGATTGGATTTATTCTCGTCATCGGAGCACTAATCGTCGGGTTAATTGTAGGCGCGGTAAAGCTCCTGAAACTTTTGCGGAACAAGAAAACAAAAGATGATTGATTTCTTAAAGTCGAGCGCGGAAGCTTTAGCCTTAACAATGGCCGTTGAACTCATCGTCGCCTGGCTTTTCGGGCTGCGGAGCAAGAAGGAATTATTAACCATTGTGCTCGTCAACGTCATTACCAACCCGCTGCTCAACTATCTGCTGATGGTTAACGGCCACTTCCGCCTGATTTCGCAAACGAAAGTATTGATGCTCTTTCTGGAAGCCGGCATCGTCATCGTCGAGTGGCGGCTGCTGGTCTGGGCGCTGGAACAAAAAGCAAATAAAATGCTGGCACTAAGCGCCGTGATGAACGCTTCCTCGTTAATCGCCGGGTTACTTTTATTCCGGTGAATCTCAGCAATTAGCCGGGAATTCACGATAATACAGGTCGGCACCTAACCTAATATTATATTTTTCGTTATAACTATAAGGATAATTATCTTATGAACATATTTTTACGAGGAATTAATCTGAAACGTATTGGGATTATGATGACGGCATCGTTATTGTTCACGACACTGGCGGCAGGATGCGGCAAAACTAATACTACTCAAAATACCATTCAAACCGAACCGGCCACACTATACAACACCATCGGGATTAACTCAGCATCAACAAAATCTGCCAACGGGCTGAGTTTTTCTCTTTCCACAGACCAGACTGCCTATGGACCCGGGCAAGAAGTCCAAATAGTGACCGACGAAAAGAATACACTCGCCAAAACCAACAACATCCCTATCGCCGATAATTGGCCGGTAAGCGGATTAACAAGAATGGGTTTTGGCAACCCCAATCCTAATATTCCTTACGGCATCGCCGTCTACCAGGGAGATTACACATCGGCAAACTTTTCGGCCGCAACGCCACTTAATCTTGATAACCCGACAGCTATTTATTTGGGTCCTCCTTATTTTGCCCCCACCTCGTTCTCTTTTCACCCATTGAGTGATATTGCCGATATCATCCCGGGTAAAAACATACCCATTGAAGATGCCAGTTCAATTATCAGCCGGCAGCAAATCAGCGGGGCAATGACACTAAAAGGCTATTGGACTGACAACTCCTACCCGGAATTCACCTACTTTGACCCCGGGGTTTATACCATCATAGGCGGGGACGAGTGGGGGAATGTAGCACTGGTGCATTTCACCGTTTCGGATTCCGTTACCACCGACACAGCAAATGTTAATCCCGCAAACGCGCCGGTCAAAGTCATAGCTATTAACACGAATGACGTCAACGGGACCACAGACTACCCGACAGTAGAATTAACTCTGGAAAATGTATCTACTGAGCCAATTGTATCTTTGAGCGCCGTTTTGATTGAATTTGCGCCGCAGGACTACAGTTTCGGCTTGAATGTGACACCCGAAAATTCTTTACTCCCCGGGACCAATGTAATCGGGTTCAGTTATTTGTTACAGGGAGCTTTTGGCAACAGCATTGCGTATTCGCTGAAAATCAGCGGCGCCTACCAGAACGGACAGACATTTAGTTTTATCTGGGAACCGGTAAGTAATTAACACAGGAAGAATGGAATGAAATATAAGATTGGGAATGCTTTAATCACAATTCCATTGTTGCTGAGCATGCTGGCTGCCGGCTGCGGGAATCTAACCAATACTTTAACCACGCCAACTAATAATT